>Ga0310811_10008570_pt1 | contig 13156 bp, 13 predicted proteins | sample YCmetagenome_FD_207642 | JGI IMG/M metagenome (GOLD analysis project Ga0310811, IMG submission 207642) | Soil microbial communities from experimental microcosm in Duke University, North Carolina, United States - YC | ecosystem: Engineered > Artificial ecosystem > Soil microcosm > Unclassified ...
CGGAGGCGCTGGCAGCGCTCGCCGCGGCGGACGTCACGGACGAGGCGCGGGAGGTCCTGACGGGCCTGGCCCAGGCGGCGACCCAGCGCGCGGTCTGAGGCGCTGGCAGCGCTCGCCGCAGCAAACGTCACGGACGAGGCGCGGGAGGTCCTGACGGGCCTGGCCCAGGCGGCGACCCAGCGCGCGGTCTGAGGAACGTCCAGAGCGACAGCGTGGCCAGCACCAGGGCGAAGCCGAAGGCCAGGTCCTCGACGGGTGCGTGCACCAGGCGCAGGCCGATGATCGCCGACGGGCGGTAGAGGACCACGCCGCGGCCGGTCAGGATGCCGTTGGAGAGCAGCTGGAAAGCGAACACGATCGGGTACGCGCACCAGAAGACCCGGCCGAGGACGAGGCGTGTGCGCAGGAGGAGCACATCGAGTACCACCGCGGAACAGACCCCGATGGCGGCGGCCGCGGTGTAGGTCATCGGCGGGACCAGCGGCGCAGCGTCAGGCGGGTGGCCTCGAAGCCGAGGATGGCGCAGACCGGGACGACCAGGAAGAACAGCAGCTCCTCGATCGGCAGGCCGCCCGGCAGGATGACACCGGTGATCTGGCGCGGGTCGAAGGTCCAGTGCCCGGCGTGGATCGCCAGGAGGTCCCAGGCCACGAAGACGGCCGCGACCGGCGCGACGGTCAGCACGAGCCGCCGCGCCTGCCGCAGGACACCCACCTTGAGCAGCGGCTCGAGCCACAGCGCGCCGGCCAGGCAGCCGGCCAGGACCAGCAGGTAGGTCCAGCGCACCGTCAGAAGCCCAGGGCCTGCGCGCGCCGTTTGACCTCCGTGGCCCGGTTGCCGCGCAGCGCCTCGGCGGGCGTGCCGGGCAGGGAGTCGTCGGGCGTGTAGAGCCACCGCAGGGCCTCGTCGTCGTTGTACCCGGCGTCGTACAACAACGTCAGTACGCCCGGAAGGTGCTTGACCACGCTCGTCTCGGCGATGAACTCCGCGGGGACGCGTAGCACGCCGCTCTCCCGGACGGCGATCAGCGAGTGGTCGCGGACCAGTTGGTGCACCCGGTTGACGGGGATGCCGAGGCGCTCAGCGACCTCGGGCATGGTCAGCCATTCCGCCGGGCCGGCAGGTTGTTCGCTCACATCAGCAGATTAATGCTCAGCCGGCGACGAGGAAGGAACGGGCAGTGGGAGGCCGGCCGCGACGGACCCATCACCCTCCGTATCCAGTTCGTCGCCCTCACCGTCCCGGACGAAGCGCTCAAAATAGGGACGAAACAGCGAGGACGGTGGCGGGCCCTGAGGATTCGCCCCCTCCAGCCGTACACTCGCAGCCAATGGATACCACGGTCGCCGATCCGCTTCTCGGTGCGCTTGTAGACGGGCGCTACCGCGTGCGTTCGCGTGTCGCCAAGGGCGGCATGGCGACGGTTTACACGGCGCTGGACGAGCGCCTCGAGCGCACGGTCGCACTCAAGATCATCCACCCGGCGCAGTCGCGTGACCCGCAGTTCGTCGACCGGTTCACCGACGAGGCGAAGACGATCGCGCGGCTCACCCATCCCAACGTCGTCGCCGTGTACGACCAGGGCACGCACCACGGGCTGCCGTATCTGATCATGGAGTACGTGCGCGGCGCGACGCTGCGCGAGGTGCTCGCCGAGCGGCGCCGCCTGCAGCCGCAGGAGGCCCTGGCGATCATGGAGCAGATGCTCGCCGCTATCGCCGCCGCGCACCGTTCGGGCCTCGTGCACCGCGACGTCAAGCCGGAGAACGTCCTGGTCGCGGAGTCGCCGGGCGACCAGCACAACCTCATCGACGGCGTGGTCAAGGTGGCCGACTTCGGCCTGGCCCGCGCGGTCGAGGCGAGCGCGGACGAGACCGGCTCGCACCTGATGGCCACGGTGGCCTACGTCGCTCCCGAGCTCGTCACCGACGGGCACGCCGACCCGCGCACCGACGTGTACTCCTCCGGCATCGTGCTGTTCGAGATGCTCACCGGCCGGGTGCCCTACGAGGCCGACCGCCCGGTCGAGGTGGCCTGGCAGCATGTGGACCGCGACGTGCCCTTCCCGTCGCGATACGTGCCGGGCCTGCCGCCGCAGATCGACGACCTCGTCGCCCGCGCCACCCGCCGCGACCCGGGCGGCCGCCCGACCGACGCCGGCGCGATGCTGGCCGAGGTGCAGGCGGTGCGCGAGGACATCGGCACCGCGATGAACAACCGCGCGCGACCCGTCGCGCCGCCGACCGTCGTCGTGCCGCGGGTCGAGTCGGTGCCGCGCATGGAGCCGACCTCGCAGATGTACCAGGCGACGCGCCGCCCCTCCTGGGCCCGGCTGCCCGCCACCGCTCCCCCGCAGGCGGTCGGCCGCCGGCACCGCACCGAGCCGGAGCCCGGCGGCGGAATGTCGGGAGTGCTCGAGCGAATCAACGCCAACCCGCGCACCCGGCTCGCCGTGATCGCCGCGTTGCTCACGTTCGGCCTGCTCGTCGCGGTCGGCGGCTACTGGTTCGGCGTCGGGCGCTACACGGACACCCCCGACCTGACCACGAAGACGAAGGAGCAGGCGGCGCACCTGGCCGCCACCGCCGGCTTCAAGGTCAAGTTCACCGACCCGAAGTTCGACACGAAGATCCCCAAGGACCAGGTCCTCTCCCAGGACCCGCCGCCCGGCGGGCGCATCCTCGACGGCGGCACGATCACGCTGACGCTGTCGCTGGGCCCCGAGGTGTACAAGGTGCCGGACATCGCCGGCAAGGTGTGGGACCTGGCGCAGGTCGACCTGCAGGCGATGAACCTGGTGGGCAACCGCGCGGACAAGTTCGACGACGCCGTGCCCGCCGGCTACGTGGTCAGCACCGACCCGCCCGTCGGCACGCAGGTGAAGCCCGGCCAGACGATCACCGTGTTCGTCTCCAAGGGCCCCAACCCGGTCAAGGTGCCGCTCGTCGTCGGCAAGCAGCTCGATCAGGCCAAGAACGACCTGGCCAGGGTGAAGATCCAGCTGGGCAAGGTCGAAGAGGTCGACAGCGACAAGCCCAAGGGCGAGGTCGTCGCGCAGAGCATCGGCGACGGCAACAGCGTCACCGACGGCATGGTCATGGACCTGCAGATCTCCAAGGGCCCGGCCCAGATCCCGATGCCCGAGGTGCGCGGCATACCGCTCGACCAGGCGCGCGCCCAGCTCGAGGGCCTCGGCCTCGTCGTGGACGCGCAGGGCTTCGGCACCGTGCGCCAGCAGAACCCGCAGCCCAACACCCCGGTCGTGCCGGGACAACACGTCAGCCTGTTCGCGTTCCTGTGATGGACGCGCTCGTCACCCCCGTCGGCGGGCACGCGCCCGCCGCGGGGGGCCTGGCCAAGGCCGCACTGCGCTACGTCGAGCAGACGTCGGCGACGGCGGTGCAGGTGTACGTGTCCAACCCGCGCGGCTGGGCCCTCACCGCCGGCGACCCGAAACAGGACGACGCCTTCCTCAAGGGCTGCGCGGACCACGGCGTCACCGCGTACATCCACGCGGCCCTGCTGGTGAACCTCGGCTCGCCGACCGAGGCGACGGTCGAGCGTTCCGTCGCCACCCTCGAGCACGCGCTGCGCCGGGGCCGTGACATCGGCGCCCGCGGCGTCGTCTTCCACGCCGGCTCGGCGGTGGACGCCGAGCACGCCGAAACCGCCTTCTCGACGGTACGCCGGGTGCTGCGCCCCCTCCTCGACCGGGCCGAACGCGAGGGCTGGCCGCCCCTGCTCGTCGAGCCGAGCGCCGGCGGCGGACGATCCCTCGCGTCGCGGGTGGAGCACCTCGCCGAGTACCTGGCGGCCGTCGACCACCACCCGCACCTGGGCGTCTGCTTCGACACCTGCCACGTGTGGGCGGCGGGCCACGACCTGGCCACGCCGGGCGGCATGACGGAGACGCTCGACGCCCTGGTCACCGCCGCGGGCGCCGATCGACTGCGGCTGATCCACGCCAACGACTCGAAGGACCCGTGCGGCTCGACCCGCGACCGCCACGAGAACCTCGGCCAGGGCACGATCGGCGCGGCCGCTTTCGCCGAGCTGTTGTCGCACCCGGCGGCCCGCGGCGTGCCCCTGATCGTCGAGACCCCGAGCGGCACGGACGCCGCGTCGCACGCGGCCGACATCGCTCTTCTGCGCTCGGCGGCTGCCGCCCACTAGCCGACATGGCGGGCCGCAATAGCATTTGTCGCGTTTTTTCCGGTTTCCGCTTGACATTGCAACGGGCGGGCACAAATCTTGCGGCGTGGAGACGGGGCGGGGGCTGACACTGATCGATCGCGCGGCGCGGCCGGTGCACGGCTGATGCGGCGCGATCTCAACCTGCTGGCCATAGGCCTGGCCGTATCGACCGCCGGCGACGCCGCCGCACTCGTCGCGCTGCTGCTGCGGCTCCAGCCGCACGGCAGCGGCTGGGTGGCGGGGCTGCTCGCGGCCGAGCTCATCCCGTACGTCGTGCTGGCGCCGCTCACCGGGCGGGTCGTCGACCGGTTCGAGACCCGATCCGTGCTGCTCGTGGCGCTCGCGGGTCAGGCCGTCCTCTGTGTACCGCTGGCATTCGCGACGAGCCTCGAAGCCATCATCGCGCTGTTCGCCGGGGTCACCGCGTTGTCGGCGTTCGTGCGACCGGCCACTGCCGCGATGGTGCCGGCGATCGTGGGCGCGGGGCCGGCCCAGAAGGGGTACGCCAGGCTCGCCGCCGGCACCGGGCTCGGCTGGATCGCCGGGCCGGCCGCGGGTGGCCTGCTCACGGGCGCGTTCAGCCCGACGGTCGCGATCCTGGTCGACGCGGCGACGTTCGCGCTGCTGACGCTCGCGTGCACGGGGGTGCGCGCGCGGCGTCGGCCCGTGCCGCACGCGGACGCGGAGGCGGGCGGCAAGGAGCGCAAGGGCCGGGGCGGGCTTCGCCTGATCTTCGCTGATTCGGTACTGCGAACAGCCCTTATCGGCAGCGCCATCGCGATCAGCGCCGGCGTCATCGACAACGTCGCGGCGCCGTTCCGGTTCGTCGAGCAGCTCGGCGCGAGCGATACTGGCTACGGGTTGTACCTGACGCTGTGGGGCGCCGGTGCGCTCGCCGGCGCGCAGCTCGTGCCGCGCATCCGATTGCTGCCGCAGACGATCCTGGCGCTGGGCAACCTGCTGGGCGGCGCCGGGATCGCCGGCATCGGGCTCGCGCCCAACCTCGGGCTCGCCTTCGTCGCCTCCGCGCTCGGCGGGATCGGCAATGGGTTCCTCAACGTGTCGCAGAGCACGCTCATCAGCTCCCGTACGCCGCAGGCCCAGCACGGCCGCGCCTTCGCCGCCTCCGGCGCGCTGATCCAGACCGCGATCGGCGTCGGCACCGCGGCGGCCTCGCCGCTGGTGGCGCTGCTGCACGCCAACGGCGCGATGATCGCCGCGGGCGCGCTGACGTGCGTCATCTCGGCAATCGCCCTGGCCATGACCAGACGGGCCGAGGAGCCGCCCGATGAGATGATAAATCCTGATTTGGGGGATTTATCTGGACGCGCCAGCGGCCGGATAAATCCCCCAAATCAGGGATGATCAGTGCAGCAGCGTCGGGAGGACCTTCGCCGCGTGTGAGATGCCGTCGTCGGTCTGGTCCAGGTGTGTGACCAGGCGGACGAGTCGACGGCCGAGTACCGACACCAGGATGCCCTGCTCGCGTGCCGCCGCGGCGAAGGCCGGGCCGTCCACCGCGGCCCCGGTGAGGTCCAGCGGCACGATGTTGGTCCGGATGCGCTGCGGGTCCACGACGCCCGAAGGTGCCATGGCCTCGGCGAGCAGGCGGGCCCGGGCGTGGTCCTCGGCCAGCCGCGGGATGTTGTTGCGCAGCGCGTAGAGCCCCGCCGCGGCCAGGATGCCGGCCTGGCGCATGCCGCCGCCCATGCGCTTGCGCAGCTTGCGGGCCGCGGCGATGCGCTCGGCCGAGCCCACGATCAGCGAGCCGACCGGGGCGCCGAGGCCCTTGGACAGGCACACCGACAGCGAGTCGAACAGGCGGCCGTAGGTGGACAGCGGCACGCCGTCGGCGACGTGGGCGTGCCAGATGCGGGCGCCGTCGCAGTGCAGGTGTACGCCGGCGTCGGTCGCGGCCGCGCGCAGAGCCTCCAGCGTCGGCAGCGGGATGACCGCGCCGCCCTGGCGGTTGTGGGTCTGCTCGACGGCGATCGCCCGCGTCGGCACGGCGACGAAGCCGTCGGGGCGGATCATGTCGGCGACGACGGACGGGTCGAGGTCGGCGCCCGCGGACGGCCACGTGCGGGTCGAGACGCCGCCGATCGCCGCCGCAGCGCCGATCTCGTCGGTGACCACGTGCGCGGCGGCGTCGCAGAGCAGCTCCTCGCCGCGGGGTACGGCGAGCTGCAACGCGATCTGGTTGGCCATCGTGCCGCTCGGCGCGAAGAGCGCGGCCTCGTGGCCGAAGAGGGCGGCGACGTGGTCCTGCAGCTCGTGCAGGGTCGGGTCCTCGTCGAACACGTCGTCGCCGACCTCGGCGTCGGCCATCGCCGCGCGCATGGCGGGCGACGGCCGGGTGAGCGTGTCGGAGCGGAAGTCGACGCGGACGTCAGCCACGCAGCATCTCCGCGACGAGGAAGGCGAGCTCGAGCGACTGCTGCGTGTTGAGGCGCGGGTCGCAGGCGGTCTCGTAGCGGTCCGGCAGGTCCTCGTCGACGATCGCCTGGGCGCCGCCGAGGCACTCCGTGACGTCCTCGCCGGTCAGCTCGACGTGCAGGCCGCCCGGGTGCGTCTCGAGCTCGCGGTGCACCTCGAAGTACCCCAGGACCTCATCGACGATCCTGTCGAAGTGCCGGGTCTTGTACCCGTTGGACGACTCGTGCGTGTTGCCGTGCATCGGGTCGCATTGCCAGACGACCCGGCAGCCGGCCGCGGTGACCTTCTCCACGATCGGCGGGAGCGCGTCGCGGACCTTCGTGCTGCCCATCCGGGACACGAACGTGAGCCGGCCGGGGATGTTCTGCGGGTTGAGCCTCTCGAACAGCTCGATCGCCTGCTCCGGCGACGTGGTCGGGCCGAGCTTGACGCCGATCGGGTTGGCGATGCGCGACATGAAGTCGACGTGCGCGCCGTCGAGCTGGCGGGTCCGCTCGCCGATCCACAGGAAGTGCCCGGACAGCCCGTACGGCTGGCCGCCCGCGATGCGCACCAGCGGCCGCTCGTACTCCAGCGCGAGCGCCTCGTGCGAGCAGTACAGCGTGACGGTGCGCAGCGCCTCGTCGTCGTTGACTCCGCACGCCTGCATGAAGCGCAGCGCGCGGTCGATCTCGCGGGCGATGGCCTCGTAGCGCTGGCCGGCCGGCGAGGTGACCACGAAGCCCTTGTTCCAGTCGTGCACCGCGTGCAGGTCGGCCATGCCGCCGCCGAGATATGCCCGCAGCATGTTCATCGCGCTGGAGGAGTTGGCGTAGGCGCGGACCATGCGCTGGGGGTCGGCGACGCGCGCCTCGGGATCCTTGTCGAGCGAGTTGATCATGTCGCCGCGGTAGGCCGGGAGGCCCAGCGAGTCCAGCGGCGCCGAGCGCGGCTTGGTGAACTGGCCGGCGACCCGGCCGATCTTGATCACCGGCAGGGAGGCGCCGTAGGTCAGCACGACGGCCATCTGCAGCAGCGTGCGGGCGTTGCCCAGCACATGCGCCTCGGTGTTGTCGGTGAAGGTCTCGGCGCAGTCGCCGCCCTGCAGCATGAACGCCTTGCCGTCGGCGACGAGCGCGAGGCGCTCCCGCAGCTGGTCGACCTCGTACGGCGCGACGATCGGCGGTACCGAGGAAAGCAGCTGGCCGACCTCGTCCACGGCGGTCTGGTCCGGCCACGGCGGGGTCTGCGCCCGGGGCAGCGTCCGCCACCGGTCGAGGCCGAACTCGTCGTCGTCCTGGTTGCCCGGAACGGCGACACGAGAGATCTCCGGACCGGGGTAAGTGAAGTGGTGCCACTCCTGCCGCATGAGGCAAAGCGTACCGAGGGACCGGCGGGGGCGGGTGCCGCCGTCCCCGCCGATCCCGTTGGCTGGACTCACATGTTGATCATGTGGCCGGAGAGCCCGTGGATGGCCTCCTTGACCGCCTCGCCCAGGGTCGGGTGCGCGTGCACGTTGCGGGCCACCTCGTGCACGGTCAGGTCCCACTGCTGGGCCAGGGTCAGCTCGGGCAGCAGCTCGGTGACCTCGGGGCCGATCAGGTGGGCACCCAGCAGCTCGCCGTACTTCGCGTCGCTGATGAGCTTCACGAACCCGGTCGCGTCGCCCAGGCCGTGCGCCTTGCCGTTCGCGGTGAACGGGAACTTGGCGACCTTGACGTCGAAGCCCTTCTCGCGGGCCTGCTCCTCGGTCCAGCCGAAGCTCGCGATCTGCGGCTGGCAGTACGTCGCCCGCGGGATCATGACGTAGTCGAGCTCCATCGTCTCGGCGCCGGCGATCGTCTCGGCGGCGACGATGCCCATCGACTCGGCCGCGTGCGCGAGCATCAGCTTGGCGGTGACGTCGCCGATGGCGTAGATGTGCGGCACGTTGGTGCGCAGCCGCCCGTCGACCTCGATCGCGCCGCGCTCGGTCAGCTGGACGCCCGTCTTCTCGAGGCCGTATCCGTCGACCCGCGGCGCGAAGCCGATCGCCTGCAGGAGCTTGTCCGCCTCGAGCGTCTGCTGGCCGTCCTTGCCCGACACGGTCACCCGGACCCCGCCCGCGGTCTCCTCGACCGACTCGACGCGGGTCGAGGTCAGAACCGAAATGCCCAGCCTCTTGTACCGCTTGAGCAGCTCCGCCGACACCTCGGCGTCCTCCAGCGGCACCATCCGGTCCAGGAACTCGACGATGGTGACCTTCACGCCGTAGTTGTGCAGCACGTACGCGAACTCGACGCCGATCGCGCCCGCGCCGGCGATGATGATCGAGGACGGCAGGTCCTCGGTGAGGATCTGCTCCTCATAGGTGACGACCCGCTCCGACAGCGTCGTGCCGGGCAGCAGCCGGGTCGACGCACCGGTGGCGATGATGCAGTTGGCGAAGGTGATGGTCTCGTCGCCGACCTGCAGGGTGTGGTCGTCGAGGAACGTGCCCCTCGTGCTGTACTGCCGGATCTCGTTCTTCTTCATCAGGAAGTGCACGCCCTTGACCCGGCCGTCGGCCACCTTGCGGCTGCGCTGGAACGCGGCGGAGTAGTCGAACGTGACCTCACCGGAGATGCCGAACGTCTTGGCCTCGTGGGTGAAGATGTGCGCGAGCTCGGCGTTGCGCAGCAGCGCCTTCGACGGGATGCACCCGACGTTCAGACAGACGCCGCCCCAGTACTTCTCCTCGACGATGGCGGTGCGCAGCCCGAGTTGCGCCGCGCGCACGGCGGCGGTGTAGCCACCCGGGCCGGCGCCCAGGACGACGACGTCGAAGTGTTCAGTCATAGCCAGTCCTTGCGTTTGAAGGTGACGTACAGCCCTACAGACAGAAGCACGATCAACACGGCGGACGTCAGGAACCCGTAGTGCTTCTCATAACCCGGAAAGGGCAGATTCTGCCCGTAGTAACCTGTAACGGCCGTCGGTACCGCAATGATGGCCGCCCAGCTGGTGACCTTCTTCATGATGCTGTTCTGCCGGTTGCCCTGGACCGCCAGGTTGGACTCCAGGATCGTGGCGGTGAAGTCGCGCAGGGACTCGGTGAACTCCGTCACGCGCAGGACGTGGTCGTAGAGGTCGTGGTAGTACGGCAGCATCTCGTCGTCCACGAGATGCTCGCGCGCGCGGGTGAGGCCGTTGACCAGTTCGCGCATCGGCAGGACGACCTTGCGCATCCTGCCCAGGCTCTTGCGCAGCCGGAAGCTGCGCTGCTGCACCTGGCGGATCGCCTGCGGCGACTCGTCGAACAGCCGGTCCTCCAGCGCCTCGAGCGCCTCGTCGAGCTCCTGCACGGCGTCGAACTGCCCGTCGACGACGACGTCGAGCAGCCCGTGCGCCAGATACGCGACCCCGTGCCCGGCCATCTCCGCGGTGGCGTCCCAGCGCTCGACAACGGCGTCGATGTCGAAGTCCGCCGCGTGCGCGGTGATCAACGCCCGCTCGGTGGCGAAGGCCGACACCTCGTGCACGTCGAGGTCCCCGGCGGCGGCGTCGAAGTCGATGGCGTACGCATTGAAGAAGACATGCTTGGCGTAGTGGCTGAGCTTCGGCCGCTCGCGCGGCGACGACGCGTCCTCGATCGCCAGCTGGTGCAGCCCGAACTCCTCCTGCACCCGGTCGTAGTCCGCGCGGTCGGGGTCGGTGAGATCGAGCCAGACCACCGTGCCGGGGTCCTTGAGATGCTCGGATATATCGTCGAGCGGGAAGTCCTCGGCTTCCAGCCGACCGCCCCGGTAGAGCCGCGTGCGCGCCATACCGACATCAAAGCAGAAGGAGGCCCCGGTGGCCGGATTCGCGCAGGCGACCACGGTGTCGGACGGCGAGGCCCAGCTGGATCCACAATGGACCGTCGGCGGCCGCCCCAACGGTGGCTACCTGCTCGCCCTGATGGCCCGCGCCGCCGCAACGCCGACCCATCCGCACCCGATGAGCGCGAGCGCGGTGTACCTCTCCCCGCCCGATCCCGGCCCCGCCGCGGTGGAGGTGGAGTCGCTGCGCGACGGCCGTTCCGCCAGCCAGGCCCGGGTGCGCCTGACCCAGAAGGAACGCACCTGCGTCGAGGCCCTCTTCACGCTGGGCGACCTGACCACGACCGGCACCCCGCGCTGGACCGACACCGAGCCCCCGTCGGTCACGCCGCGCGACGAGCTCTCCCGCACCCCCGTCGACCCGCCGGGCGCCGGCGTCCGCATCGACATGCTGGAGATGGTCGACCAGCGCATAACGATCGAGGCCCCCGGCGACATCCGCGGCTGGCTGAGCTTCGACGACGGTTCCCCGTTCGACCCCATCTCCCTGCTGTACGCCGTGGACTCCTTTCCCCCGGCCACGTTCACGCTGGGCGGCAGCGGCTGGACGCCGACTTTGGAGCTGACGGCGTACGTGCGCGGCATCCCCGCACCCGGCCCGCTGCGGGTGCGCCAGCGCGCCCGCCTGGTCACGGAGACCCTGCTGGACCAGGTCTGCGAGATCTGGGACAGCACCGACCGCGTGGTGGCCCAGGCAACCCAGCTCGCGGCCTATCGCCTCGCGCGGCCTTAATACGGATCGTTACGGCTCGTCGGCGCCCTGCGGGGGTAAAACTTCCCACATGGAACCGCTCATCATTGTCGACGGCGCGAACGTGGTCGGTTCGGTACCGGACGGCTGGTGGCGCGACCGCGCGGGCGCGGCGGCCCGGCTGCGCGACGCCCTCGCCGAACGCGACCGATCCGCTCTCCCCGGTGACGTGACCCTGGTCGTGGAGGGCGCCGCCCGCGGGGTGCCGCCGATCGACGGCGTGCCCGTCGAGGCCGCGCCGCAATCGGGCGACGACCACATTGTGGCGCTCGTGCGCGACAATGTCAGTCACCGGCCCGTCATCGTGGTGACATCGGATCGACGGCTGCGGCAGAGGGTGACGGACCTGGGGGCGAGTATTGTCACTCCCGGACGTCTTCGCGCCACGATCTCATATGGTGGACGACCCGAACATAGCTAACAGATAGGATTTGCGGGTGACATTGCTCCAGCATGCACCCGTGGCAATGTGACCACTCGTGGCGATCTTCCAGAATATGGGAAATGATTGACCGCAACGGGTGGCTCACCCAAAGTTATCGGGGTACCGGTCTCGTGAATTGCCGGTGAATACCGCCCCAAAACGTCAGACGAATTAGTGTCGATCTATTCTGTGCGGCACGTAACACGGCTGTCGCTTCTAGTGACATTCCTGGTAAGGTCGATGCCATGTGCCCCGAGGTGCAGCTAGATCCAATGTGGATATCCCGCCGCGAGCACCATTTCGACGGCCTTTGTCGAGTGACCCCCGGTTGAAAACGGCGTTCATTCAGAAGGTTTTCGAGAGGATTGAAAATGGCCGTTTCGGTCGTCGGTGTGCCTGACGTCGCACCCTCCGTGGTCACCATCACCGTTCACATCACGCTCAACGGGGAAGAGCTTCCGCCGGAGGCGTCGCGCCTGCTCAGCGACCTCGAGGCGCTCGCCGCCAGCCAGGCCACCCAGCAGATCCAGCGCAACGCGCCGCTTCCCCGCACCCCGGCCGGCCAGGCGCCCGCCGGCCGCAACCTGCGGCTGGTCGAGCGCGCCGACGAGCCCGCGGCCGACGAGGCCGGCCCCGCGACCCCGGCCGCACCGGCCGGCGGCGACGCCAAGGTCCGGCGCATCGGCCGGGCCACGCCCGACGCGCCCTCGCTGTACCTGTGCACCGGCTCGCGGCTGGTCCTGCAGGACGGCGCGCCCGTGCCGCTGACCCGCCGGGAGTACGACCTCTTCCTCTTCCTCTGCGAGCACCCGCGCCGCGTGTTCAGCCGCGCCCAGCTGCTGCGCCAGGTGTGGGGCTACGACATGGTGGGCACCGAGCGCACCGTCGACGTCCACGTCCGGCGCCTGCGGGTCAAGCTCGGCGACGCCGCTCGCATCATCGCCACCGTCCGCGGTGTCGGCTATCGTCTCGACGATGACGCCGCCGTTCAGGTCGTGGTTCGGGAGGACTGACCTCGCGGTCGCGGCCGGCGTCCTGCTGCTGGTCGATGTCCTGCGGGTGTGGCTCCCGTCGATCATCACGATCTTCGGGCAGGCGGCGTCGACACCGGCCGAGCTCATGGGCGCGTTTGCGCTGGCCTGGTTCGTCGGGGCCGCCGCAGCGGTACCGCTGGCAGCGCGCCTCGGCCCGTCCCGCGTGGCCCTGGCCGGCGCCGTCGGCCTCGCGTGCGCCCGGCTCGCCCTGGTCTTCGTCCATGGTGGTCAGCCGCAGCTGTACCTCGCATCGGCCGGCCTGCTGCTGGGCCTGGCCTGGCTGATCGCCACCGCGGCGGGCGGCGCATCGGCCGGCGTCGGCATCCCGGTCGGCCTGGCCGCGAGCGCACTGCAGCACGCCGCGCTCGGCACCGTCGACCTGTCGTGGCGCCCCTGGTGGTGGGCGGCACCCATCGCACTCGCCGAGTGCGCGGTGCTCGTCGCGGCGACGCGCACGGCAAGGTTCGAGACGCGCACCGGCGGCGGATGGCTGCTGGTC
>Ga0310811_10008571_pt1 | contig 13155 bp, 12 predicted proteins | sample YCmetagenome_FD_207642 | JGI IMG/M metagenome (GOLD analysis project Ga0310811, IMG submission 207642) | Soil microbial communities from experimental microcosm in Duke University, North Carolina, United States - YC | ecosystem: Engineered > Artificial ecosystem > Soil microcosm > Unclassified ...
CAGCGTAGAGGGCTTCGGGCGCATCTTCTACCGCTGGCGCCAGCATCGCATCAAGCGCAAGAGCGGCAACATCGCCGACTTCTGCCGTCGCTGGGGACGTAAGTACCGCTACATGGTCGTCCTCGACGCCGACAGCGTGATGACCGGCGCATGCCTCACGTCGCTCGTGCGCATAGCCGAGGCGAATCCCGACGCCGGCATCATCCAGACGGCGCCGCGCGCGGCCGGTCGCGACACGCTCTATGCGCGCGTGCAGCAATTCGCCACGGGCGTGTACGGCCCGCTGTTCACGGCGGGACTGCATTTCTGGCAGTTCGGCGAGTCGCATTACTGGGGCCACAACGCGATCATTCGCGTCGCTCCCTTCATCCGTTATTGCGCGCTCGGACGCCTGCCAGGCCGCGGCGCGCTGTCGGGCGAGATCCTGTCGCACGACTTCGTCGAGGCCGCGCTGATGCGACGCGCCGGCTGGGGCGTGTGGATCGCGTACGACCTGCCGGGCAGCTACGAGGAAATGCCGCCGAACCTCATCGACGAGCTCGCGCGCGACCGCCGCTGGTGCCAGGGCAACCTGATGAACTTCCGGCTGTTGTGGACGAAGGGCCTGCATCCCGCGCACCGCGCGGTGTTCATGACCGGTGTCCTCGCGTACCTGTCGGCACCGCTGTGGTTCCTGTTCTTGATCCTCTCGACGGCGCTGCTCGCCATCCACACGCTCACCGAGCCGAAGTACTTCCTGCAGCCGTATCAGCTGTTTCCGGTGTGGCCCGAATGGCGTCCCGAGTGGGCCGTGGCGCTGTTCACCGCGACCGCGCTGCTGCTGTTCCTGCCCAAGGTGCTCGCGGGGCTGCGCATCGCCGCCACGGATCCCGCGCATCACGGCGGACGCCTGCGGCTCGCCGCGAGCCTCGCCGGCGAAATGCTGCTGTCGGCGTTGCTCGCGCCGATTCGCATGCTGTTTCACACGCAGTTCGTCACGATGGCGCTCGCCGGTCGCAGCGTGCGCTGGAAGTCGCCGCCGCGCGGCGACAACGAGACGGGCTGGTCGCATGCGCTGGCGCGTCATGGCTGGCAGACGCTCGTCGGCATCGCGTGGGCGGCTCTCGTCTGGTGGCTCAACCCGTCGTACCTGTGGTGGCTCGCGCCGGTGGTCGGCGCGCTGATCCTTTCCATTCCGTTGTCGGTGCTCACGAGCCGCACCGGCCTCGGGCGCAAGCTGCGGCGGCGCAAGTATTTCCTTCTCCCCGAGGAATCGCATCCGCCGCCGGTGATTCGCGCGACCCGCCGCTACTGGCATCACGCGCCTCGGCCCGCCGACTTCGAGACGGCGGTCGTCGACCCGATCACGAACGCGCTGGTGTGCGCGCAAGCAGTGGGGCGATCGGCAACCGGATGGCCGCGCGGGGCGATCGCCGACGCGCTCGTCGACCCGGCGCTGCGCCAGGGCGCGGGCGCGCTCGCCGCGAAGGATCGCAACCGGCTGCTGGCCGATCCCGCGGCGCTCTCCACGCTGCACTGGGTCGTGTGGACGTCGCCGCACGCGCACGCGTCGTGGCGCGCGCTGATCGCGAGCGTCGCCGCACGGCCGCGCTCGTTCCTGCGGCGCGAGGATGCAGTGGCGCCCGCGATGGCGGCGCCGAGCGTCGTCGTCTCCGACATCGCGAGCGGATGACGCGAAGGGACCGAGCGCACACGACCACCATGAACGATCGCGCACCACGCGAAGTCATGCTCGTCGAGCCGCTGCTCGACTCGATCTGGCCGTTCGCGGCGATCGTCGTCGTGCTGATCGGGCTCGCGTTCATCGACTTCTTCCTCGTCGATCCGCCGCGCTCGGCGCGGCTCACGCTGCTCGTTCTGCGCATCGCCGCGAGCGCCGCGCTGCTAGTGCTCGCCGGCATCACGCTCGCGCGCCTTTTCGCGCAGCGGCAACGTCTCGCTGAAGCGCTGCAGGCGAGCGAGGAACGGTTGGTGGGATCGCTATCGGACATCCAGAAGCGTAAGCAGGCCGAGGCGCTGCTCGCCGAGGAGAAGGAGCGCGCGCAGGTCACGCTCGCGTCGATCGCCGACGCCGTGGTGACCGTGGACACTGCGGGGCGCATCGAATTCATGAACCCGGTGGCGGAGCGGCTGACCGGATGGCCGCTTGCGGAAGCGCGCGAGCGTGCGGTCGCCGAAGTGTTCACCGTTGTCGACGAAGTGACCGGCGCGCCGATCGCCGATCCGGTCGCGCGCGCTCTCAGCGAGGGCGCCGTCGTCGAAGCCGACGGCAATGTGGTGCTCCTCTGCCGCGGTGCCGAGTCGATCGCGATCGACTACAGCGTCGCGCCGATCCGCGATCGCGACGCGAGCATCGTCGGTGCCGTGCTGGTGATCCAGGACATGAGCCGCGAGCGCCAGTACGCGGCGCGGCTGTCCAACCTCGCGAGCCACGACGCGCTCACGGGACTCCTCAACCGGCGCGAGTTCGAGCAGCGCCTGCGCGCGATCGTCGAGCATCGCGAGGGCGAGGAAGGTCAGCACGCGCTGCTCTACCTCGACCTCGACCAGTTCAAGGTCGTGAACGACACGAGCGGCCACGCCGCCGGCGACGAGCTGCTGCGCCAGGTGGGTGCGCTGCTGCGGCCGCGGCTGCGCGAGGGCGACGTGCTCGCGCGCCTCGGCGGCGACGAGTTCGGCGTGCTGCTGCCGCACTGCCCGCCGGCGCCGGCGCTGCGCATCGCCGAGGCGCTGCGCAAGGCGATCGTCGACTTCCGCTTCGCATGGAAGAATCGCTCCTTCACCATCGGCGTGTCGATCGGGCTCGTGAATCTCGCCGAAGGACCGCACACGCTGGCGAGCGTACTGTCAGCGGCGGATGCCGCGTGCTATCTCGCCAAGGACAAGGGGCGCAATCGCGTGCAGGTGTACCGGCCGGAGGACAGCGAGGTTGCGCTGCGGCGCGGCGAGATGGAATGGGTGCACCGGCTGCACCGCGCGCTCGCCGAGGACCGGCTGTGCCTGTATTCGCAACCGATGCGCGCGATGCACAGCCCGGCCACCGACGCGCAGCACGAGGAGCTGCTCGTGCGGCTGATCGACGAGCAGAACGAGCTGATTCCGCCGATCGCGTTCATTCCTGCCGCCGAGCGCTACCACCTGATGCCGTCGATCGACCGCTGGGTGATCCGCACGGCGTTCCGGGTGCTCGCCGATCGCCGAGCAGCGGGACAGACGATCGGCACTTATGCGATCAACGTGTCGGGCGCGTCCATCGGCGACGACCAGTTCCTCGACTACGTACGGGAAAACTTCGCGCGCTTCCACATCCCGCACGCGTCGATCTGCTTCGAGATCACGGAGACGACCGCAGTGACGAGCCTGACGAAGGCCGCCGACTTCATCGGCGCGCTGCGCGAGCCTGGCTGCCGCTTCGCCCTCGACGATTTCGGCGTCGGCGTGTCGTCGTTCACGTACCTCAAGCAATTGCCGGTCGACTTCCTGAAGATCGATGGCAGCTTCGTGAAGAACATGCTGCACGACCCGGTCGACGCGGCGATGGTCGAGGCGATCCATCGGATCGGCCGCGTCATGGGCAAGCAGACGATCGCCGAATCGGTCGAGACCGCGGCCGCGCTCGACGCTTTGCGCAGCGTCGGCGTCGACTACGCGCAGGGCAACGCCATCGCGCCGCCGTCGATGTTCGCGCCGCCCGGTGCGCGCAGCCGGCACACGGCCGAGCGCGGGCGCAGCGAGACGGAGCGCAGCTCGCCTTTCGCGCAGCGTCCCGTGCTAGTGTCGCGGGTCACCCACGACAGGGCGAATCGATGAGCGAGCAACGCAGAACGGCGATCGTGACGGGAGCAGGCAGCGGCATCGGCAAAGCGGTCGCGCTCGCGCTGGCCGATGCCGGATACCGCGTGGCACTCGCCGGGCGGCGCGCGGACGCGCTCGAGGCGACGATCAGCGCGGCGGGCGAGCGCGGCGCGAATCTTCTCGCTGTCGCCACCGACGTCACCGATCCGGCATCGGTCGCGCACCTCTTCGATACGGTGACGCAGCGTTTCGGGCGTCTCGACCTGCTCTTCAACAACGCGGGCATCGGCGCGCCTGCGATCCCGCTCGACGAGCTTGCGCTCGCGACGCTGCGCGCGGTCATCGACACGAACCTGCTCGGCGCATTCGTGTGCACGCAGCACGCGATGCGCGTGATGAAGGCGCAGGATCCGCGCGGCGGCCGCATCATCAACAACGGCTCGATCTCCGCGCACGCGCCGAGGCCCAACTCCGCGCCGTACACGGCGACCAAGCACGCGATCACCGGGCTCACCAAGTCGACGTCGCTCGATGGGCGCGCATACGACATCGCCTGCGGACAGATCGATATCGGCAATGCCGCCACCGACCTGGCGGCGCGCATGGCGACGGGCGTGCCACAGGCCAACGGCCAGATCGCCGTCGAGCCGCTGATGGACGTCGCTCACGTCGCGAGCGCAGTGCTCTACATGGCAAGCCTGCCGCTCACCGCGAACGTTCAGTTCATGACGGTAATGGCGACGAAGATGCCCTTCGTGGGTCGCGGCTGACGCGCGGGAGGCCCGCGGTTACGTGCAGCCGCGCAGCAGGTAGATCAGCACGAGAATCGGCACGGGCACGCCGATCAACCAGGCGAGGATGTAACCCCAGCGTCCCTGCTGCAGGTCGCGCAGCGTGGGTGTCGTGCGAGTTCTCATCGTCGCGCCCCGTGTGCGGCGTCGGGCACCCGCGACTCGACGACATCGGGCGGGCGCACCGGATCGAAGTCCACCCACTTGCCGTTGCGCCACGCGCCCTCCGCGCGCTCGATCATGCGCGCCGCGCTGCTGCGCAACACGCCGACCGCGAGCTCGTCGTTTTGCGCTTCAGTGTTTACCGCCACCATGACGCCGGCCGGCCGCGTTTCCGGCGCCGGATGCCCGTCGCCCATCTTGTCCACGGCGCCGGCGAGCGAGCCCGCATACGCACCCGCCGCAGCGCCGCCCGCGATGGCAAGCGGACCCACGAGTGGCGTCGCGGCCAGACCGGCAACCGCACCGACGGCCGTTCCGATGACGGCACCCTTCACGGCCCCCTTGTCGCCGCCGCGCGCCTTGGGATCGGCGTCCTCATCGCCCCCGAGCGGCAACGCGTCGTGCCGCCCCGGTGGATTCAGCGCGAATTGATCGAGGTCGCCCGCCTGGAATCCAGCGTCCCTCAACTCGTGCGCTGCTGCGGTTGCCGCCCGCTCGTCGTCGAACACCCCCGCCACGATACGCGTCATGTGCGCTCCCGCTGATCCCTGGCGTCACGTCGCAGGGATCGACGGTTATCAGCGTAGACGCGTCGTGCTTGGTACGAGCATCGGCTCGGCGCGGAATATCCTGTAGGGATGCGCCTACTCGCTGCGACGCGGGCTCGCGCGCGGGCGCAATGCGCGCCTTGGCGCGGCCAGGCGGCGCTCACTGGCCGCGTTCGGGCGCCGGGCTCGCGGGGCAGGCGTCGACCTTGCCCCAATAACCTTCGCAATAACGAAAGCGCACGCGCTGTCCGCAGATCACGCGCGTGATGAAGTCCTCGCGCGTGCAGCGCGAAAGCTCGTCGTTCATCTTCGCCCAGCGGTCGTTCACCGGTGCCACCGATGGAACGGCAGCAGGCGCGCGTGCCACCGGCGCTCGCACCGCAGGCGCGGGCGGCGCCGGCGCTGCGGCGGGTGCAGGTGGCGCGGTCGTCGGCGCCGCTGCCTTTTCGGTCGCCGGACGCCGCGCTGCGCGAGGCACCGGGCGCGCCGGAAGCGGCGTGATCTCCACGGGCTCGGCCGCCTCGTCACCGGTCCTGGCCTGCGACTCGCCCTGGCGCTGCGCGGTCGCCTGGGATGGCGTTGGCGCATCGAGCATCGATGGCGTTGCGGTCGCGTCGGCCCGCTGCGGCGCCGGCGCAGAGGGCACTGCGACGCTCGGCACGCGGTCGGCCATTACCGTATCCCGGGGCGCCGGTGCGCTTCCGAGTCGCCATACCGTGAAGACGACCACCGCTGCGATCGCGCACAGCGCCAGCAACAACGCCGCGATGCCGCGACGCGCGGGTGCCGCGGCATAAGCAGGCGATGCGGGCGCAGCGGGATCTTCGCGCAGCCCCGGCTGCTCGCGCCATGCGGGCTCTGCCGAAGCCTGGTTTGCCGCCTGCACTATGGCCGCACCCGGATCCGCGTGTGCGGCGTTGGCCGCCTGCGCCCGCGCAGCGCGCGCCATGGCACTGCTCGCGGCGGCGACGGCGGCGATCGGCGTCGGCTCCGCCAGCTCGGCGCCGCAGCGCGTGCAATAGCGCGCGCCGGGTGGATTCTGATTCCCGCAGCTGCCGCAGGTCATTTGGTGCGAATCTCTGTGCGCGGGAGGCGACCGCCCGCTCACGCGTCCCGGGACCCGTCCATCGTGCCCTAAATCGGGCAGCCGTTGAAGCGCAATGTAGCTTTTACACGATGGCCGGAGCGCGAGGCGTCGTGGGAACGCGCAGCGCTTGGCGCCGCGCGCGCAATCACTTCATACTCGCGGCACGCGCCACGACCGCGCGCGCCCGACCTCGCCTCGCGTCATTATGCCCGTCGACATTGCCCGGATCGAACGACTGACCCGCGAAATCATCGAGGCCCTCGGCGAGGATCCAGATCGTGAAGGACTCGTCAAGACGCCCGAGCGCGTTGCAAACGCGCTCGCGTTCCTCACGTCCGGTTATCGCGTCGACATGAAGACGCTCATCAACGGCGCGATCTTCACGCAGACGACGAACAGCATGGTGATCGTCAAGAACATCGAGGTGTACAGCCTCTGCGAGCATCACATGCTGCCCTTCTTCGGCCGCTGCCATATCGGCTACATCCCCACCGGCCGCGTGTTCGGCGTGTCCAAGCTCGCGCGCCTCGTCGACATGTATGCGCGGCGGCTGCAGTTGCAGGAGCGCTTGACCGAGCAGATCTCGCAGGCGGTGTTCGACTCGATCGATGCGCGCGGCGTCGGCGTCATGATCGAGGCGCGGCACCTCTGCATGATGATGCGCGGCGTCGAGAAGCAGAACTCGGAGATGGTGACGTCGTCGGTGCTCGGGCAGTTTCGCGAGTCCGAGGCGACGCGCGACGAATTCCTGGCGCTCATCGGGCCGCGCGGCCATTGAGCGCCGCGGCGCCGCTTTCGCTCCTAGGCCTCACTGCCCCGCTGTTCCTGCTCGTCCTGCTCGGCTTCGTTCTGTCGCGCTTCGGATGGCCGCGCAGCGCCTCCGATGCGCTGACACGTTTCGTTTTCAGCGTCGCCGTGCCGACGCTGCTCTTCCGCCTGATGAGCGATTTCTCGCGGCTGCCGCACGTGGACGCGCGCCTCTTGCTCGCGTTCTTCGGCGGTTGCCTCGTCGTCTACGGCATCGGCCGTGCGGTGGCCGCAGCGGCGTTCCGCATGGACGGCGTCGGCCAATCGGTATTCGCGATGGGCGGCATCTTCTCGAACAACGTGCTGCTCGGCATTCCGATCGCGAAGGTCGCGCTCGGCGATGCGTCGCTGCCGGCTGTGTCGCTCGTCCTCGTCTTCAACTCGCTCACGCTGTGGACGCTCGTCACCGTATCCGTCGAATGGGCACGCCATCGCGACCTGTCGCTGCGCGGGATGGGGAGAACGCTCGAGGGCGTTGCGACGAATCCGGTCGTCGCGAGCATTCTCGCGGGCACGGCGTTCGGATTTCTCGGCGTGCCGCTGCCGACGATCGTCGACGACACGCTGGCGATGATCGGACAGGCCGCGGTGCCGCTGTCGCTGATCGCCCTCGGGATGGGGCTGGCCGAATTCGGCGTTCGCGCAGGCTGGCGCGAGAGCGCCGCGATCACCGCGCTGAAGCTCGTCGCGCAGCCCCTCGTGGTCTACCTGCTGGCGCTCGCGCTGGCGCTCCCGGCGCTCGAGACGGCGGCCGTGGTGATGTTGGCCGCGCTCCCGGTTGGCGCGAACGTGTACCTGATGTCGCGGCATTTCGGCGTGCTGTCGGGCGCGATCGCCTCGTCCATCGTGCTGACGACCGCGCTCGCCGCATTGACGACGCCGCTGACGCTGACGCTGCTGGGCGTGACTGCGCGCTGATGCGCTTGCAGGTATCGCGATGAGCCCCGCCGGGCCGCCCCAAGGCGCGAACTCTTTGTCGCGACCGGCGTCTTCGTGCACGCGATCGGCGCGCGACGCGCGCCCGAGAGCGCGCGCGCAGCCGGCGTCACGTCGTTCCTTGCGGGCATCCGTTACATCCGCAGCCGCCCGGCGATCCTCGGCGCGATCTCCCTCGACATGTTCGCCGTGCTGCTCGGCGGAGCGGCGGCGCTGCTGCCGATCTATGCGCGCGACATTCTCGATACCGGGCCATGGGGCCTTGGACTGCTGCGCTCGAGCATCGCCGTGGGCGGGCTCGCGACGGCGTGGTGGCTCGCGCACCACCCGCTGCGCGGCCGCGCCGGCCGCAAGATGTTCGCCGGCGTCGCGGTTGTCGGCGTCGCGACGATCGTGTTCGGCGTGTCGCGGTCGTTCGCGCTGTCGCTCGTCGCGCTCGCAGTGCTCGGTAGCGCCGACATGGTGAGCGTCGTCGTGCGCCAGTCGCTCGTGCAACTGCAGACGCCCGATGAAATGCGCGGCCGCGTGAGCGCCGTCAATTCGCTGTTCATCGGTGCGTCGAACCAGCTCGGGGATTCGAGTCCGGCGTCACGGCGGCGTGGCTCGGTGTCGTGCCGTCGGTGGTCGTGGGCGGCATCGGCACGCTCGTGGTCGTCGCGCTGTGGCTGCGGCTCTTCCCGGCGCTGCGCAACGTCGATCGCCTTGAGTCGGTGGCGGTCGTGACGCAGGTCGCGCCTATTCCGCCATCGCCACGGCAGGCGCCGGGCCGCCCCGGCCGGGCCTGAGCAGCATGACGAGCGGGACCATCACGAAGAAGCTCGCGACGATCAGCCAGAACGCCTGCAGCAGGCCGAGCATTTGCGCCTGCACCGCCGTCTGCTTCGCGATCAGCGCAAGGCCCGCGCCCTGCGCCTTGAGATGCAGCGGATCGAGGTACTGCTGCACCTCGAAGCGGTAGGGGTCGACGTAGCCGCGCAGCGCACCCCAGCTCGCCTGCGCCCCTCGCGTCATCGTGACGCTGACGATCGAGATGCCGATCGACGAGCCGATGGAGCGGATCAGGCTGTAGACCCCCGCTGCCTCGGTGGCGAGCGTCTTGGGCAGCGTTGCGAACGCGATCGCCGACAACGGCACGAACACGAAGCCGACGCCGACACCCTGCAGCAGCAACGGCACGATCATCGTCGCGGCACTTGCATCGAGGCTCACGCGTGTCATCAGCCATGCGCCCAGCACGCCGGTCGCGATGCCGAAGTAGATGAGGGGCTTCGCACCGACCTTGCCGACGAGGCGGCCCACGATCAGCATGCTGATGAGGCTGCCGATGCCCCGCGGCATCATCGCGAGGCCGGTGTCGAACGTGGGATACTGCAGCAGGCTCTCGAAGAGTACCGGCTGCAGCAGCATCCCGCCGAAGAGCGACAGGCCCATCGCGCCGCCGACGATCGACGCGGCCGAGAAGTTGCGGTCGGCGAACATCTGCACGTGGATCAGCGTGTCGCGCTTCGACGCGATCGAATGGCCGACGAAGCAGGCGAGGCCGATCGCGAGCACGCCGGCCGCTGCGCGGATGGCGCCGGAGGCTAACCAGTCCTCCTGCTGGCCGCGATCGAGCACGTATTGCAGGCCGCCGATGAACATCGCGAGGAACGCGAGGCCCCACCAATCCATGGCGCGCGCTTTCGGCTGCGTATCGGGCACGTGGCGCGCGGCGAGCAGGAACGACAGCACGCCGATCGGCACGTTGATGTAGAAGTTCCAGCGCCAGTTCACCGTCTCGGTGAGCCAGCCACCGATCGTGGGCCCGAGGATCGGCGCGACCATCACGCCCATTCCCCAGATCGCGAGCGCCTTGCCGCGCTCGTGCATCGGGTAGCTGTCCACCATGATCGCCTGCGACAGCGGCACGAGCGACGCGCCGAAAACGCCCTGCAGCAGCCGGAACAGCACGATTTCGGAGAGCGAAGTCGCGATGCCGCACAGCGCCGACGCGACGACGAAACCCGCAATGCTGATCAGCAGGTAGCGCCGGCGTCCGAGCCGATCGGTGAGGTAGCCCGCCATCGGCATGACGATCGACGACGCGACGATGTAGCTCGTCAGCACCCAGCTGATCTGGTCGGTCGACGCCGACAGCTCGCCGGCCATGTGCGGCAACGCGACGTTGACGATCGTCGTGTCGAGCACCTGAATCACCGTGGCGGCCATCACCGCCAGCGTGAGAAAGAGGCGCGAGCCGGTTTGCGGTTGCATCGCCGCAGCCATCCGCCCCGTCAGCGGGCGACGGCAACCTGCACGGTGGCGGTCGCTCCGACGCGCAGCGGAAACGCCGGATTGGGATCGGTGACACTGACCTTCACCGGCACGCGTTGCGCGACCTTGACCCAGTTTCCGTTCGCGTTCTGGGCGGGCAGCAGCGAGAATGCCGAGCCGGTGCCTCCGGCCAGGCTTTCGACGCGGCCGTGGAATGTGTGCTGCGGATACATGTCGACGACGATCGCCGCGCTGCGCCCGGGAACGACGCCGCCGAGCTCGGTTTCCTTGAAGTTGGCGTCCACCCAGAACGTGTTGGCGACGACGATCGCAAACAGCGGATTGCCCGGTGTGACGACCGTGCCGGCGGTCAGATCGAAGCGCGTGATCCAGCCGTCCTCGGGCGCACGGGCGACCGCGTGCTCGAGATCGAGGCGCGCCTTCTCCACTTCGGCCTGCGCGACGCGCACCCCGGGTGTCGCCCCGCCCGACGTCGTGAGCGCGGCGCGTGCCTTCTCGACGCGCGCGTGGGCCGCGGCGAGCGCCGCACGCGCGGCCGCCACGCGCGCCTGCGCATCGTCCTGCGCCTGCTTCGACATGAAGCTCTGCCGCACGAGCTGCTGCGTGCGCCGCAGATTGGCCTCCGCGTTGGCGAGGTCCGCCGACTGGCGCGCGGCATCGGCTTGCGCGGCGAGGACGTCGGACTGGTCCTGGCGCGTGCCCTGCTCGGCCTGGCGCAGCTTGCCCTCGGCTTCGGCGAGCGCGGTCTCGAACGGACGACGGTCGAGCTCGAACAGCACGTCGCCCTTGTGCACGAGCTGGTTCTCGCTGATCGGGACGTTGACGACCTGACCCATGACCAGCGATGACACCTGCACGACGCGCGCGTTGACGTAGGCGTTGTCCGTTTCCTGGTAGCGCGAGCTCTCCCGCCAATACCAGACACCCGCGATCGCCGCGACGGCGACTGCGACGACGACGAGCGCCATCCGTGGCGACACGCCGAATGCCAGCTTCGTCATGAGCGAAGCTCCTCGATGCGTCGCTTGGCCTTGTCCAGCAACGCGCAGAGCGTATCGACCTCGTCGCGCGAAAGCCCGTGCAGCACTTCGCGGCGAAGCTGGCCGGCCGTCGCCTGGATCGTCTTCAGCATACGGCGCGCCTTTGTCGTGAGCGCCACGGCGTTGCGCCGCCGATCGCCAGGCACGGCGCTGCGCGCGGCAAGGCCGTCGCGCTCCATGCGGTCGACGAGCGCCACCGTGGCTGGCGCGCCGATCTCGAGCAGGTCGGAGAGCTCGCGCTGCGACAGCGCGCCGCCGGCGCGCGACAACCACAGCAGCGCCTGCCATTGCACGCGCGTGAGCCCGAGCGGGCGCAGCCGCCGGTCCATCTCCTCGCGCCAGGTCTTGGACAGGCCATGGATCAGCAGGCCGAGCGCCTCGAGACGGTCGGCCGGTGGCACCGGGTACCCCGCCCCGTGCACGCGCGCACGCCCGGCGCGCAACGGCGCGGCCGCGGGTTCCGTTTGCACGTGATTGGTTCGCATGCGAACTATTATGCGGCAACCAGCGCTCCTTATCAAGCCGCGGCGCACGCGCGTTGCCGCATGCGACAATTGCGGTCGATTTTCCGCCGCCATCGATCCATGCCCGCCTCTCGCAAGCCGCGCCACAAGCGCCGCGCTCCTTCGCAGTCGAGCAAGCAATCCGGTCGCGCCGCGCGTACGGCGAAGTCACGCGGCGATGAAGCGCGTCCGAAGCGCGCCTACAGCGTCCGCAATTCGCCGATCCACGGCCGGGGCGTGTTTGCCACGCGCACGATTGCGAAGGGCACCGACATCATCGAGTACCGCGGCCGCCGCATCTCGATGGACGAGGCCGATGAATTGCCGGACAGCGATCCGGACAATCCGTTTCACACGTTCCTGTTCGAGCTGAACGACGGTCGCGTCATCGATGCCGGCGTGCGCGGGAACGCGGCGCGATGGATCAACCACAGCTGTCAGCCCAACTGCGAGCCGTACGAAGACGCGGACGGTCACGTTTTCATCGCCGCCAAGCGTACGATCCGCGCCGGCGAGGAACTTGCATACGACTACAAGTTGAACGTCCCCGGCCGCCGCACCGCGCGGCTCGTCGCAAGCTACGCGTGCCGCTGCGGCGCGCCGCGCTGTCGCGGCACGATGCTCGATCCCGGGAAGCGGAAGTAGCGGCCCGCGGCCCACCCTCGATGAGTGCGACGCTGGAGGAGGAGACACTGCAGAAGGGAACGCCGCAGCAACTACGCAACGCCCGCAGCCCCCGCCACCGCGGCGACGATCAGCACCCACACCGGATTGACGCGCGTCCACGCCAGCGCAGCCGCGGCGATGACCGTGAGCGCCAACGCGCCCGGCGAGCGATCCGCCCCGCGCGCGAGCGTGTACCCGGTCGCGAGGATGAGCCCGATCGCGAGCGGCGACAGCGCGCGCTGCACGACCGTGCGCAGCTTGGAATGGCGCAACCGGTCGGACCACTGGAACGCGACGTAGCACGCGATCGATGAAGGCCCGCACGTCGCGAGCGTCGCGACGAGCGCGCCGGCGATGCCCGCGACCTTCCAGCCGATGAGCGCGACGACCATCGCATTCGGGCCGGGCGCGAGCTGCGCCAGCGCAAACAACTCGGCGAACTCGGCGCTCGTCATCCAGTGCTGAACGTCGACAACGACGCGATGGATCTCGGGCATGATCGCGTTGATGCCGCCGATCGCGACGAGTGACAGCGTCGCGAAGCGC
>Ga0310811_10008572_pt1 | contig 13154 bp, 10 predicted proteins | sample YCmetagenome_FD_207642 | JGI IMG/M metagenome (GOLD analysis project Ga0310811, IMG submission 207642) | Soil microbial communities from experimental microcosm in Duke University, North Carolina, United States - YC | ecosystem: Engineered > Artificial ecosystem > Soil microcosm > Unclassified ...
ATGACCCAAACGCTCGCTTTTTCATTGGCGGAGATATGCTCCAAATATCCCACATCGGCAGGGGCATACTACTGGTGTTATAAACTCGCGTCCCCCCGTACGCGACTTCTTGCCTCCTGGATCAATGGCTGGTTGACGGTCGTTGGTGGCTTGATGATTGATTTGAGTGTCAAATTTGGTATCCCTTCCTATGTATGTCACCTCCGATCATCAGTGACGCATTTTCCCAGGAACTGCTCAACTGGTTGTCGCCGGAGCCGGAATCTATTACCCTGAATGGAACGCGACGGCATTGCAAACATGCAAGGATCCTTCCATATAGTAATATTTGTGTTTGCTGACCACTCAAGTGCATTGATGTAGACGTGATTTTCCTCGGCGTGACTACTGTTGCTGGCGTATTTTGCATATTCTGTAACAGGCTCCTACCAACCGTCGACGTAAGTCCTCACTTAGTTTTGTCTCCGAGGTACTCATAGTGGCCAGATTATGTGTGCTTGCTGGACTGGTTTAGGCATCATCGGTATGTTTTGCTGCAACTGCTCTTCGTCTGTTATCTTCCTGAATTTGGTTGTTTGAAGTTATCTCGATATGCTTGTTAGCCGAGGCCGCAGCAGGACGTCGTTCCGTCTCTTTCGCGCTCGGGAACTTCGATCCAACATCCCCAGGATGGACCCCTGGGTGGTCGTTCTTTATTGGTCTATTGCCGGTACGATCACTATCACTATTACTCATCGAAATTTGTACTCAATATTACCGCAATGTGTTGAACCAGCCTGGTAAGATATCGTCACATGTTTATCAGTGACATTGGGTGCTGAACTGCGCCCTAGCATATACATTATCCGCTGTAGGAATGAGTACGTCTCCAACAGCGTCTTGGTCATATTCACTTGGCTAACATTCAAAACCTAGTCACAAACATGGCCGAAGAGGTTCATAATCCTTCTGAAACACTTCCGAAGGTCATCATCTCATCTGTACCCATTGGCACATTAACCGGTGTGGTATACCTTCTGCCAATCCTTTTCACACTTCCAGATGTCGGGACAATGCTTCGAGGTCGGTTTAACCCTGAGATAACACGTACTCTTGATATATAAGCCAACCAGATTCTAGTCAACCGATTGGTCTGATGTTTACTTTGATCATGGGCTCGAGAGCTGGTGGTTTTGGGCTGGTGAGTTTGCTATGGCGTTTTGTCTAACGCCGCATCTCTGATTTGGTGGGGTATTTAGTGGTTCATTAGTACGTCACAATTGGTCTCCGCCAATTTGCCTAGCTTTCTCATTCCACCTTCAAAGTATTCGGTACCGGAATGTTTTGTGCAATCTCCACATCTTGCGCCGGTTCTCGTGCAACATGGGCATTCGCACGTGACAAAGCCATTCCATTTCATCGGTACTTTTCCAAGATCGATTCTCACCTCGAAGATGTCCCGGTGAACGCGTATGCACTCTCCACCGTAATCCAAGTTCTCCTTGGACTCGTCTATCTCGGCTCCTCAGCTGCATTCAACGCTTTTGCAGGAGCCGCCGTCATGTGTCTTGGAGCGTCCTACGCCATGCCCATTGCCATCTTGCTCATGAACGGCCGGCGAGATATGCATGATGCCCCATTCAACCTTGGCAGGTTTGGAGCTGTCATCAATGTAATCGCAGTGTTGTGGATCGTGTTCGTCACCGTGCTATTCTCGATGCCTGCTGCCATCCCAGTAACGAGTGGGTCGATGAGTTAGTAGCTTTTTCTCACCTGAGTGGGTTGAGGCACTGAAGGTGTGTGGGTAGATTATGCTTCAGCAATGTTTGTTGGGTTTGGGGTGATTAGTGCAGTGTGGTATATGATCAGTGCGTTGTTTGCTTGTCGTTTGGAAATTTCATGTGATTAATGTGGTTCAGGCGGCCAGTTTTACTATGGAGGACCTCCGAATTAGGAGGAATCAACAAGCTCTTCCGAATCATCGGACTCTGCTTCGTATTGAAAGAATTCTGAACGACAATCATGGTGGAGATACTATCATCAAGCGATGGCGGTCGAGATCAAGGTGTCAGCGCATGGTAGCTCTCGCCTTTCGGTCTCCCATACATGTGATTGTAATTATTATAGCAGTTAAGCTGTTCTGTAGAGTTTATAGACATGATGTTGCATGCTTCGTTAGACTAGATGTCACAATGTGGTGAAGAACCCTGTTTTTTTCAAATGGTGAGGGGATGACAGGGGTTATCTGCCTTTTTGATATGGCTTTTTTAGAGTACAGTATCCCCGACTCTCACTGTTAATGGACTCGGGCACTGGGAGTGTTCTTTGTCAATTTGCGGGTGTTGCTCACCGGCTACACCCGCGCCTGGGCCTTTTTGGTTTAACATAGTCATTCAAAAACCTTATTTGCAACTTGAAGGAGTTCACTGGCAAAGTTGGTCTTGAACTTCTGAAGTCGGTCGTCTGTCATTCAGTTCTCGCTGAGCCCCATTTTCCATTATGCATGCCTTGGCGGGACACTCTTTTCGCGTTAAGCTCCCTGTTGACTTCTCTGGCCGGTGCCCGGGTCTTGCAATCGAAAGTAGATAATTATTTGGTTCCGCCAGGTTTCGCATCGGCATCAACAGAACACAGGGTACCAAGTGAGGTCGACCTCTCCGCAGGCTATGCTCGCCGGGATTGCGATGATCGCGGTTGTACCATTCTGTTTGATAGGCCTATGTATCACCTGACGCCACTTCGTTAGCCTTACCTGAATGGATTCAAATGCATCGTGTTTGCAAGCTTTCGCCCCATTTTTCCGGTGCTTTCCACGGTGGGTGAAAAATCGCGGGGTGCCTGATAGTGTGAAAATGGTACGGATCTCAATCATATGCGAGGAACTATGAAGGTGGAGCCAGGAGACTGGGTGCGTAGGCAACGTTACGATACTAGCTATAGTAGTACCATTAGTACATATACATGCCTCATCTCCTCGTGTAGCAGTCACAGAATAGTCACATTGAGACCTGCGCTCAGCATTTCGAGGGTACAACGCCTGTAGCTTGTAGGGCATTCTGGAGCATTATGATTCAGTTTCGTTTGGATGTCTTCAAGATTTGTGCCAGATGAATGGGATGCAGAGCAAAGTCTGTATTACGACGTAATTTACATAATAAAGGCCGACGTAACGCACTCTAGGACTGCATCTGAGTCGGTTCTCTGATCGGCGCCACCCCACATCATTGTCTGCTGATTGTGCGAACAGAATCGTTCACTTCTAGTTGTTTTCACGCTGATATATATTTATTCAAAGGGCTCCACGCCTCTTATCAGCCGCTCAAAGGTGAGCATGATAGGTAATTTGGATTCCCAAGGTAGAGTTCTGTTCGGCATCCGAAGCAATATATGCTTCACCCTTGCATATCGGCCCCCGCTATCTTTCATTGTGCTACCACGATGAGCGTGAAGGATTCGGTCGATGTGGATGTTGTCGCCCGTGCTGGGCTGGAGAAGCTGGGCTACAAGCAGGAAATGACACGGGTTTGTGCTTGTTCTTGTTCCTTTTGATTCGCGTTTCATGTCTTTTGGTCACTGCTAGTCTAGGGGACTAGTACATATATTGTTCAGTGAGTTGAGTGCTATTCTCGCCGTGTTGCAGAAATTAAAGTGCATTCCATAAAGTGACGCTAGGTTAGTCTGTCAGTTCAAGTGAAGATACCCTCTAAGCTGTTGGTTCAACGATTCGATTAGCAATCATGGCAGTTCGTAAGTTTAAGCACTCATCTCGATCAACGCTACGACTTACTCCTCCCGTAGCATATGGTCTTGCAGCTCCTATCGCGACATCGCTCATTGGAGGTGGTCCAGCGGTAATCATATGGGGGTAAATTTATTCTTTCCAGTTCAAACGCGATTTGACATGGTGCAGATGGATCTTGGTGTCAATCTTGACACAAACGCTCGCTCTCTCGCTGGCAGAGATATGCTCCAAATATCCCACATCAGCAGGGGCATACTACTGGTGTTATCGACTTGCATCTCCACACACACGAGTTCTTGCCTCTTGGATCAATGGCTGGTTGACAGTCGTTGGTGTTTGGACCATTGCTCTGAGTGTCACATTTGGTATTCCTTCCTGTGCATGCCGCTTCCGAGTATGACGAACACAGTCGATCAGGAACTGCTGAACTTGTCGTGGCCGGTGCCGGAATTTTTCACCCTGAATGGGTTGCAACAGCGTGGCAAACATGCAAGGCTTCATCTATAGTCTATAAATCTTGTGGTTTTCTGACTAGTCTGTGATTCTAGATGTGATTTTCCTCGGCGTGACTGCTGTTGCCTTCTTGTTCTGCTTATTCTTCAACAAGCACCTGCCGACCATCGATGTAAGCTCTCGTTCATGTATTTTATCCGGGATTCATACGTTTCCAGATTATTTGTGCCTGCTGGACTGGCTTAGGCATCATCGGTACGTTTTGCATGTAACTCGTCCCTGTACGCTGAGTCGAGTCGTTTTGAAGTAATCATGATATGTTTGTCCACCAAGGCCGCGGCAGGGCGCCATTCTATCGCGTATGCGCTTGGACATTTTGATCCATCTTATTCAGGATGGACGCCTGGGTGGTCTTTCTGCATTGGTCTATTGCCGGTACGATCTTCGATAGATACTGAAGTCATGACTCGATACTAACAATGCATTCAACAGCCTGGTGAGGGGCTATTATTTGTCGGGTTGTAGGACTCAGAGCTGAACAACATTCTAGCATATACATACGCCGCTATAGGAATGAGTACGTCAATGCCTTTGTATATGTTCATTGACTTACATCCTGAAACCAGTCACCAATATGGCCGAAGAGGTTCATAACCCTTCTGAAATACTCCCAAAGGCTATCACCTGGTCTATACCCATTGGCACATTATCCGGCGTGATATTCCTTCTGCCAATTCTTTTCACGCTCCCAGATGTCGACATATTACTTCAAGGTTAGTTTCACGCTGGAGCAACTCATGCTTCTCATGTGTATATGTCAACCAGTTTCTTCCGGTCAACCGATTGGTGTTATGTTTACTCTGATCATGGGCTCCAATGCTGGTGGTTTTGGGCTGGTGAGTTTGCCGTGGCTTTTCGTACGGCGCTGCATCTCTGATTTGGCGGGGTATTTAGTGGTTCATTAGTATGTCACAACTGGTCTCTACCGAGTAGCCTCACTCTCTTAACCCACTTTTCGAAGTATTTGGTATTGGTATGTTTTGTGCGATCTCTATATCTTGCGCCGCTTCTCGCGCGACATGGGCGTTCGCACGCGACAAAGCTATCCCATTCCATCAGTCGTTCTCAAAGATCAGTCCGTACTTCGACGATGTCCCCGTCAATGCACTCCTACTCTCCACCGTCATTCAGATTCTCCTTGGACTCATCTACCTCGGCTCAACAGCTGCGTTCAACGCCTTCGTGGGCGTCGCCGTCATGTGCCTCGGAGCATCCTATGCCATGCCTGTTGCCATCTCGCTAATGAACGCCCGGAGAGACATGCATGATGCCCCATTCACCCTTGGCAGGTTCGGGACCGCGATCAATGCAGTCGCAGTGCTGTGGATCATGTTCTCCATGGTGCTATTCTCAATGCCTGCTGTCATCCCAGTCACGAAGGTTTCAATGAGTGAGTATCTTTGTCTTGCGTGTGTGGGCTGAGGCGCTAAACGGAGTCGGCTAGACTATGCTTCAGTAGTGTTTGTAGGATTTGGGATGATCAGTGCTGTGTGGTATTTGATCAGTAGGTTGTTTGTTTGCACTTTTAGGAACTTGCTCACTGTGGTTCAGACGGCCGGTTTCACTATACAGGACCTCCCATCCCGGAAGATTCCAAGGACTCCACGGAGTCCAATCGGTCGACCTCCCCACTTCGAAGCTGATTTGAAAAGCCGAAGGTCTACCATGTCTTGGTCTTCACGCTATTACAGCGACACTTCCAAATTATGTACATAATATCTTGAATGCCCTGCTCCAGTTTTGATCGCAACGAATCACATTCAGATTCTTTCATAAGTAATGGTGAAAAGTATTAGAGGGTATGAGATATCATGCAAAGAGTGTCAGCAGCAGGTAACATGGTATAACGATAGCGAGCAAGTGCAGTGAAGTGATATGGGGAGTTCATCTAAGTAATCACACCCCGTTTTTACTACGCGCGTAGTTTCGGGATCACTTTGACCATCTGGTCTATGTTGATGAACTGCACCCAAGCCTCTAAATCTTTCGCGTTATCATGCCAGATGAATTTCGATTCCTTCGTGCCCCTGAAGAATGCGCATGCACACTGATACGATTCCTCGAGCATGACGCCGCCCATGCGTTGTACGCCAAGCTGGGCTTTGAACACACGGAACTCCCATCCCTGTAGTGGGTGGTCATCGCCGCGTGCGGACTCGGAGGGAATGTTGAATTCGAGGCGTGACCAATCGAAAGCTGTGCTCTGGCCAACGGCTTTGATGTATGCCGCTTTGAGCGAGAGAAGGATGGAGAGGCGCCTGAGGACGACTTCGTCCCCGAATTCAGGGTTCAGGAAGGTCATCTCTAGCGGAGTTAGCTGGTGGCCGGTCGCTCGTCAGTCTTGTGATGCATTGTGCCTGTTTTTTAAGCTTACTTTATGTGCAAAGGATTCAGCGTAGGCTGCTACTGAGACACCTTTGGGCTCTACGGAAATCTGTTTAATGCCCAAGCCGATGTTTATTACTTGGCGCTGCCGTCCCTGCGTCATCACCATGCCGCAGAGTGAGTTGTCATACGCAAGGTGGTATCCAATCATGGATTGTAGGAATTTTTCTGGGGGCATATCATCCGGTGACTGTTGTAGAGCAAATATACAAACAACATCGATGAGATATGCTACTCTGAGAGTTGATAACCACCGCTCACCTGCTCGATCCAATGCTTTCCATTCGAAGTGACACAATCTTTCCATTTTGCGCGCGATATTCGTCGGTGGCGCATCATAAGCAGGGGTAACATGTGGCAAATAAGCTGTCCTGCTGAGCGTCAGGACAAACGATGCAAATGGTGGAGTGGTGCTCACGGAAGGAATCTATAGAAGTAGGTTGGTACGGCAGTCTAGCATGAGGAACGCAATCTTGTACAAGGTGAAAACATTTGTCGTATTCCTGCGGAGACAAGGTTAGGCGCTGGATTATCAACAACAATATTCGTCATACCTCTGTCAATACATCACGATTCAATGAGAGCATCCAGACAAGAAGTGGACAGTCCATGGCCATTTGTTTCACAGGATCTGAGAGAGAATTCAAACAGGTCTGTTACTACGGGTGGTGGCGCCATGAATAGGTGATTACGTGCAGCGCACCTGAGTGATCTTGGGCCTACAATTGGACAGTAAAATTGCAGGATCCTGGTGCTAGCCACGAGACAAGTCTTCAAATTTGACCAGGAAACGAGTTGGAGGCCACGGAGGATACACAGCAATTGCGCACGCTCTGGCACGTTGGGCTCATTATAAGGTGATCACTAGCCTAACAAGCAAACCGCACAATTTGGGTCGCCACGTGCCGGGCCACCGGAACTCTGCTCTTTCTTTTCCATCTTTTTTTTTCGAATGAAGTTTCGTTTCACGTGTACGACTCGAAGGCACTCGAAAAAACTCATCTCGGCCGTACTGATCAGTACGTGTTTGACTCATCTGTCGTTTACAATACTCGAGGACGTCGGAGATGAAGAGTGATGATACTTTTTGGCTTATCTCTCGAGTTTGCAGTCCACCGCGTGCTGCAATTCTGCATTGTGCTGTCCCTATCCGTCAGATCTAATTCCAAGAAGGCTGTCCTGTGGAGGGACACGTCCTTCCATGATCTCCACTCGCTATTTGAACCCTAAGCGCTGCCCATTACGGGAGGTTACAGGGTATCACCAGCTCTAATAGCTTTTCCCTCGCCCAAACAGAAGACGATCATGGAAACATGGGTCCTAGTACTGGTAATTCTCATGCAAAGCACAAATGGATTTTACTCCGCTATCTGCTCAACTAGAAAGTTCGGAAGCTGCATGCATGACGAAAACACCTAAAAGGGTAAGATGGCCCTGAGGGGACTCCAACTACATATTAGTACATTATCCCCAAGTTCCAAGTAACCACGTTGCGTTAGAAGCAAACCCAAAGATTACCTGTGGCTTGCTCATTCATTCATTTGAACATCCCCACCGCCGCCCAATAATCCGCCCACTGCACGCATTTACCGATGGCAGCGGCTCTAGCTCCTCGACCATCGGACTGACTCGCTGAGCCACATCCGTGGTGAGTGGAGTAGAGTCACCCGCTTCTGAATGCATCTCGCCAGGCGCCCTGATCGTGATATCTGATCGTGTCAACGAACGCATGAAGCCCAGAAGCTTGATAGCAGGCTGCAATCGAAGTCAGGTGGGAAAACATTTTGCTAGCCATTGAAACACACGTACGATACGCTTAATAATTTCCTTCCTCGCGTCCTTGGCACTCGATCTAAGCTTTCAAGTCACACTAAGAATGGAATGAGAGGCAATGGAATGCCTGTGATCTTATGCTCGACTATGGCGTGTGCAACAGGCCGCATAATTGCCCCACGCTATCGGCCTCGGGCGTACGAGATTAACCACAATGGGAGGCTCTTCTTCCGCGAAAGCCACATCAAGAATAGCATCTGATACAGCGTGGGGAGGGATCCAGGTTAGAAGCTGAACCGTGAGTCAATGATGGGTACCTCCTGGATACCTTGGGGAAAGACACTTATCTACACTTATCTATTGGGCTTCTGGAAGTCCGCCTAAACAGACACTCGACTTAACGATGATCGACAGCCACAAGCTCCTCGTGGAGGCCCTTCGGATATTTGATCAATTCTTTGCCGGCAACTTGCTGACCTTGTTTAGTAGTGTTTGTCAGCACAGCATGCATACTTCGACGAATCGACTTACCCTTTCACAAACATATTTGCTTGCGGCGCAGTCAGAGCCTTCTGCGACTATCCGCAAGTCAGACCGCACTTCTTCCGAGAAAGGTCTATATCCTAGCCTTGAACAGCTGACGTAGAAGTGGTGAACATGAAACCCGACTTTTGGTGTTGAGAAGATAGTGTGAGATCTGTAAAAATTCCGCGTTCCCCTTACTGGAGGCTCTAATGACTACCGGTCAGTGCCAGTCACAGGTGCGCAGATCTGCGTTATGTTTGAATGAACTTTTTAAAAATTGACTATATTGACAACGAAAGCAAACCTTGTGATACAATTATTCATTCAGACCCAGGTCATCGTGAGAGGTATCAATTTCTACACACTGGTTTCTCTGTCCTTCAAAACCATTTTTCTGTCGTTGTTTGTTAGATCCGCTTCCCGTTATGGATAATTGAAGACATATACCACAAATGCGTCCCCGCGCTGGAGCAAAGATGAAAGCAGGCGTGAGTCAAGACCACCTGTTGACCCAGTTAGGACCAATGGTCACCTCGCCTACGTCGGTCGATCATGATAACCGAGTTTTCTCTGGCAGAGCTACCAAATCCGACTGAATATTTCTCAATCATGTTCTCGATGTCAGTTTTGGCATCAACGGCGCTCGGGCTGTTTCGTGACAATATTGCATTGATGACGCTGCTCGTGAGTTGGCCAATCAAAGGATTTGAAGACTTTCTGCTCGACCTGCGATGCTGATGTCTGGACTCACGATTTAGCGACGACCTGAGAGTGCCAAGAATGCGGTTTCTAAGGAATGTCGCAGACAGACTAGACGTATGGGATCAGAAGATCATTAGCTTAAGCCGCCCTCGACCCAACTGTCAAAGCCTTGAACAAAAAGTATCAACCACGTTGGTGGCATTCACAGCAGCAGTGTAGACCGTGAGCCAACTCTCGACGTCATGCGAAGTCCAGTTCGTAAGCACAGGCGCCTTAATCCCTGCTCTGGTGCTGCCCTCCATCTTTTTGTATATGACGCCTATGGATGTCATGATCGCGCATTGGCGGATTTATAACGTACTCACAGGGTACAACTTGAAAGTTCCCTTTCCAGCGCGCAGTATAGGCTTTACACTGCGTGACACAAGGATCATCTCACTGAAGACTCTGCTGGAGGCAGGAACCGCCTGACTCGCTTCTTCTACATCTGGCCATCACTGACATTGTTAGACTCAACAGCAGCAAACGTATGCGGCGCAAGCTTACCACATTCCTTTCTTGAACTCGGCAAGCCGCTTCTCGTCGTCGATTTAATGCCCCGCTTGTAGCTGAGTATTCCTACGTGGTTGCGTTCCCGGCCGAACATGGCAGTACCGTTCACGTAGGGATCGACGGCAACGGTGCTCTCTATGGGTGTTGTTACTGTCTTGTCACCGGATAAGAGTACTAACACGTCATCGAAATCTTTCTACATTGCAAAGGACAACGTCAGAAAGCTGTATGAATATGGATGACAACCTTTGACGTCCGAGATTCTCTACTGGTACTTGATGCGTCGGAGCTGTCTGCGAGCAAGTATTCAACAACTGAGAAGGAATATAAAGATTGAGACCTACCAAAACTTGGCATTCATATACCATCGTCCCGAGGAAATCACCTAATCTTAGAGTTTGGTCCAGATCGCACCTAGCCCCATAATATTTGCTCGACTTCATTTCGGAAGAAGCAAGTAATGTCCCAAAATTCTGTAACACCGTGAAGAGAAGCCAGCTTGACCCCTGCATCTAATAGGGCATTTTCTATCTTGGGTACGAGCGCACAGCTAGCAAAGACCTATTATTACAGACAACGTGAGCTATACCTTATCTGAAGAAGCCCTCAATAATGAATGTATGACATACAACATATTCAAGTCTTCTAAATCAACGGCATTCTGCGACAACACCCACTGCCCCAGAAAGCTGAGCACGACTGTTAAAGTGTTCTATTTCGTCTTGATTACAGAGTCCAAGATATTTTGCGAGTTGGGAATTATGACGGGTCGCCAATGGATCTTGTAAGGACGCAGGTAGGAAGCACGATGTTGATGGAGACGACCGGCGTGAGCGGTTGAATATATAAACCAAGGATATGAAACTGTGGTAGTGGTGCGGAAGCGACGCGGATGGGAGTGAGAAAGTTGATGTGTTCAAGAATGTGTGCTAGGCACATGTTAAACATTTTATTTGCACAGATTGTTTCAGTGACTCACGGGATAAAGACCAGCGAATCGCAGTTAAGCTAGAGATTGGAATGGATTTTGGGAAGCCAGTGCTGCCTGGGGAACGCAGGCAGAATATTGTATCGTTCGTGGACGGCCATAAAGTCGGAGGATATGGAAGTTTAGAGGATCTCCGATGAGGAGTATGCGATATAAGTTGTTTAGCGTTGACATTTCGTCAAGCTGTAGGCGGCCCTTTTCAGTGCCCTGAGACTCGAAATCTGCATCAATCCTGTCGATTAGGGAACCGAGACTGGACGTCATGATTCAACGAGGGGGGTTCGTTTTTTACATCATGTTTATTGCGAGCGACTGTCTCCCTGTCTGCTCATGCACAATCTGGTTTGATTTTCTGGGCGTCACGATGACAAGCTTGATAGAACTCCAAGTGTGAGACGGACACTAGGTCATTGCTGTTAGATTTGCCCTAGATAAACAACCGTGGTATCTGCGTTATCATGGTGTTGCGTATTGTCCCAACAATTCAAGGAGAAATGAAGATCCTTTACGGGGAGAACATGTACGGTGTGAAGAGACCATGATGTATGACATCTGACAGTCACAGAGCTGGCTGTTGGGAAGATAGAATAAGATATGGGGGCGGGTGTACGGAGTATTAGAGTATTTGTGTTGTCATGAAGAACAGTCTTTTTTAGCAAGGCGCATGTCATTAGTCCCAAGCCTCATTTTGGCCGCCCCGAAGAAACATTTGCTTACTAGATAGGGGGCGCATTTGACTTTGCTCATCCGAATTATTATCATGGGCAAACCTTCAACCTGAGTGTATAGCGGGTCAGCTACCGTCTAGATGCGTAAGCCATACTTGTTGCAGTATCACTGCAGTGGCTCAACGCCTGCGAGACGATTCCTTCAAAGTCTCATCATGACTTGTCATCCGAAGTTGTGAGTCAACGTTATTTAACAGGAAAATCAGTAGCTGCAGCCGCGTCATAACGATGGCGTTGGATCAGAATCCTGTAAAGACTTAAAATGAGCACAGGCGAGCACCCACCATCGACCGACTACCATCGATCAACCACATTGTAACAGAGGTTGTAACTTGCCGCAGCAGTGAGTTGACTCCTAGTAGGCTCGTGACTTATACACCATGGACAAGTGCTTAGTGGAGTACTGGTCGATCTTGGAGTGATTTGGTAGGCGAAACGAGGAGTTTAAATTTTAGCAGGTGCCGGTTGTGCCGGTGTAGTGCTTCGTGTAGTACAGCTTATTCATTAACCAGCGTGCAGACTGTACATATGCTATACTATGGACCTCCAACCTTATGGGGTTTTATCATCAATTCTGCCTTACTTTTGCAAGGAACACGACAGCCTTTCAGCTCAGCTCAACATGATTTTGTTACTTGCCGCAAGAAATGTCGTGCTCTAAGCTGCGACAGGCTCCGGAAAGACCCTCACAATGATTCTCCCTTTACTTCTTTCTTCGGACATCTTTGAAATTGTTGCAGCGTATGGCGAATTGAGCGGACTAATCACGCTCTCAGGCTCCGGTGGGCATTGGCAATACTCAGGATGCTCTTATAGAAGGAACGACTATCCTCCTTCTATATGGTCTGACTTGGAGACTAGGATGATGAATCACTTCTTCGATTTCCTCCAGGGCTAATTTCTTTTCCCTTGTGACCCCAGACTTGAAAAATTCTTAGACTCGGAAGAGCACGCAGACTTATCATTGGCACTGGTGTCTGGAATCTACCATTTGTCCTCGTCAATCAAACACCGCTGTGGATCGCTTGTTCTTGAACTTCTGCACTGGCCACTGATTAGAGATACAAACCCGAGGGAACGGCCGAAGAGGCGCTCGCCGCGATCTCTTTATTGTTCAGTGACTGCTTGTGAGCCCTTGTTTGGTCGTTTACGACTTTCAAGGCCGTGACAGGATCGCTCATGCAAATTGTGAATCCAGTATTTGCGCTCCATCACGCACCAGACAAGATGTTGTAGTATGCCTTTTTAGCAATGCATCTGTGCATTC
>Ga0310811_10008573_pt1 | contig 13154 bp, 10 predicted proteins | sample YCmetagenome_FD_207642 | JGI IMG/M metagenome (GOLD analysis project Ga0310811, IMG submission 207642) | Soil microbial communities from experimental microcosm in Duke University, North Carolina, United States - YC | ecosystem: Engineered > Artificial ecosystem > Soil microcosm > Unclassified ...
CGTCGATGACAGCCTGACGATGTGCGCCATCATGCAGGAGATATTGCACGCGCTCGACTTCAACGACGTGCAGATGCGGCGCTCCGCCACCGAGGCGATCAACGAGCTCAAGCGGCGCGACTACGGCTTCGTGCTCTGCGATGTCGACATGCCGGCGATCGACGGCTTCCAGCTGGTGAATATGATGCGGCGCGACGAGGCCCTGCGCGCCGTGCCGGTCATCCTGACGACCGGTTATCCGTCTCTGATCACGCGCATGCTCAAGAGCGGCGCGCCGTTTCCGGCGAGCGGCTTCATCCTCAAGCCCTTCACCGCCAAGGATCTGCGGGACAAGCTCTCCGAGGTCATCGAATCCGCCTACCAGCGGAAGGAACTGCTGCCGCGCCATTTCGCCGGTTACAGCGGCGTCGAGCCGATCTGACGGCCGCGCCCCGGCCGCTTGCCGGCGGAACATTGCGTGGGCGGATCGCATTGCCTCCGGAGTTAACGGGAGGCGGACATCATGAAGCTTATTCTACCGGCGGCCTTTCTCGCGCTTGCGCTCGCCTGTGCGCCCGCGCACGCGCAATCCTCAGGTGAGGCCGAGGGCCAGCAGGCCTGCGGCAGCGACGCGTTCTCGCTCTGCGGCGACGCCATTCCCGACCGCGGCCGCATCGAGGCCTGTCTGCGGCGCAATTTCCATCGCGTCAGCCCGGGCTGCCGGCATTACATGGCGAGCTTCGGCCGCAGCCATAAGACGGCGCGGGCGATAGGCCGCCATTACCGGCACCACAAGGCCAGGCAGCACCACCGCTACACGCGGCGCGAGGAGCGACGGCACCATCACTATTATCGCTAAGAGGACTTAGCGCCCCGCGGCGCGGCGGAATGGGCCGCGCCACAGGCACGCGACATAGAGCGCCGCCCCGGCGACGTAGACGGCCGCGTAGCCGCCGATGAAGCCGACAATGCCGGCGCCCAAGGCGATGGCGGCCAGCGTCATCGCCGCCATGGCCGCGACCAGGAACGTCGCGACGCGCGCGATCTCGCGGAAGAAGCCGGTGTGCAGCAGGAGATTGCTGGCGACGTTCTGCGCCAGGTTGGCGATGAGCAGCAGGACCAGCAGCTTCGTCGCCATCGGCGGCACGGTCGCGGCATGGCCGAGCAGCAACGCGAACAGGTCATCGCCGGCGACGAGCAGGAGCGCGCACAGCGCCGCGGTCGGCAGCGCGCAAAACACGAAGGCCGTCAACGTGGCGCGCTTGAGCGTGGGCCCGTCGCGCTCCGCCAGCGCGCGGGTCTGCTTCGGCAGCAGCGGATCGAGGCCGGCGGCGTAGACGAGCGTCGTGCCGCGGAACACCTTGAACACGGTGTCGAGCACGATGGTCGGCGCACCGAGGCCGAATGCGGCGGGCACCACGAAGTACGGAAAATTGTAGATCGCGAGTTCGGCGACGGCGTAATTGCCGCTGCGCAGGAGGTCCGGCTTGTTGCCGCGCCAGAATGCGGCCAGCGTCGTGAAGACACCGGCCGGCCACGCAAGCGCCCCGGCGCGCGCGAGCCGCACGATGCAGATCGTGAGCACGATCGCCCACAGCGCATTGGCCGCGATCAGGAACGCGGCGAAGGGCAGGCCGGCGAGCAGCGCCAGCATGAGGCCGATATGACCGATCCGGCGCGCCGCCTCGAGCGTCTCGAACGGGATATACTCGTCGACGGCATTGCTGACGTTGCGCAGCGGAAACCAGACGAGGTTGAATGCGGCGAAAGTGAAGAACAGCGCGTAATCGACCGCGCCGGCGGCGCCCGTCCGTGCCGCCATCACCGCGAAGCAGACGACCGCGCCGGTGAGCACCATTGCGGCGTAGAGCATCACCACCGCGCCCGATTGCGCCGGCACGCTTGAGTCGCCGCTTCCGGTGATATGCCGCTCGCGCTGGCGCACGAACAGGATTTTGGCAGCGCCGAGATCGAACAGCCATAGCGACACGCCGAACGTGCCGATCAGGATATAGACCGAGAACTCGTGGGCGCCGAGCACGCGGGCGAAGACGAAGGTCTGGATCAGGCCGAAGGCGACCGCGCCGCCAGCGGTCGCCGCCCGCAGCACCAGATAGCGCAACGACACGAGGCCCGCGAGCAGCCGCAGGGGCCGCCGCGAAGCGGACGGGGAAAACGCCGGCGCCTGCGAGCTCATTGCCGCGAATTTAACCGGCCGGCTCGATTTTTCGCTTAACGAGCGTGGTGAATAAACCGTGACGGCGGCCGCGTTAATTCTAGCGACTGCATTCAAGTGAAAGTTCAGCGCTGTGCGCTATATTTGACAGCGCAATGCGGGGGTATGCGTGACGGTGTCAGCAACGACGGCAGATACGGGGCGGAAGACGCAGCCGGCGGTCAGCGTCGTCGTGCCATGCTACGACGGCGGCCGTTTTCTCGACGCGCTGATGCGCTCTTTGGCGCGGCAGACGTTCCGCGATTTCGAGATCGTCATCGTCGACGACGGCTCGCGCGATCCGGAGACGCTGCGCAGGCTCGAGGCGCTGCGCGACGAGGCGCGCGTCATCCGGCAGCCGAACGCCGGTCCCTCGGCGGCCCGCAACACGGGCATTCTCGCGGCACAGGCCGCCATCCTGTTCATGCTCGACTGCGACGACACCGTCGAGCCGGATTTCCTGGCCGAGACCGTGCCGCTTCTGCAGGCGAGCCCGCCGGACGTCGGCATGGTGTTCAGCGACGTGCGCCTCGCCGGCGCCGAGAGCGGCGTGTCGACCCGCTATTTCAACCGCTTCGACCTCCTGTTCACCAACACGCTGTCCTCGGGGCTGGTGATGCGCCGTAAGGCCTGGCGCGCCTCCGGCGGCTATGACGAGGCGATGCGCGATGGCTACGAGGACTGGGATTTCAGCCTGCGGCTGACGCGCGCGGGCTATCGCGGCGTGCGCGTGGCCAAGCCCCTCTACGTCTATCAGATCGCGTCGGCCGCGGCGCCGAGCCGCTCGACCGTCATCGACAACCGGCGCCTCTACGGCGCGCTGTGGCGTTATATCCGCGAGCATCACCGCGACAGCTATACTGTGCCGGCGATGCTGCGGAAAGGCATCGCGGCGTATCTGCTGGCGCTGGTGCTGCCGGACATGATCTTCAATCTGATGATTGCGCATCTGCACCGCGGTCCGCGCGCCGACCGGCCGGATGCCAACACGGTGCGCAGCGCGCACGCGGCCTCGCCGGTCACGCAGTCCTGAGGCTCTCCCGCGCGGCGCGTGCCTGCCGCATGGCGCGGAACGTCGCAGTCGCGCAGCCCCAGACGATCCCGAGCAGCAGGAAGAAGTGACGCCAGTGATCGGTATCGACCACGAAGCCTTCGGCCATCTCGCCGACGAAGGCGGCGACCGCCGTGATCAGATAAGGCTGCCACGGCGTGCGGATGAAGGCGGTGCGCAGGCCCACATACACCGTCGACAAAAGCAGCATGATGTAGGCGATGCCGCCGATCCAGCCGTAGACCAGGAACGCTTGCAGGTAGACGTTGTGCTGCTGCAATCCGGCCGCGGTGGCAAAGCCGAAGGGGCCCATGCCGTCGGGAAAATTGAGCACCGCCGTCACCGCCAGCTCCTGCAAACGGAAGCGGCCGCCCTGGCCGACGTCATAGGAATTGATCAGGTGCGCGCGCTCGTTGAACATCAGCGCGACGGAGGGGATCGACAGCAGCACCACGACCGATCCGGCGAGCGCGGCGACACTCAGGCCGGAGAGGCCGAAGATGCGCAGCCGCGTCTTCTGCGCCGGCGCGGTGACGAAGGCGAGCGCCACCATCACCATCGCCGACACCGCGAAATGGAACCAGGCGCCACGCGAGAAGCTCAGCATCAGCCCGACGAGCAGAACACCGAGCGCGCCGAGATCGACGAGGCCGATGCGCTGGGTCAGCACGCGGTGCGCGAGGAACAGCGCCGGCCAGATCAGGAACGGCGAAAACACGTTCGGGTCCTTGAAGGCGCCGAGCGCGCGACCCGACGGCGCGAAGATCTCCGAGCCGGGGAAGGCGTGGAAATAGCCGGCGATGCCGGCGAGCGACACAAAGACGGCGGTGATGACATAGGCGATGCGCATCGCCGTCAGCCGCTCCAGCGTGTTGTCCGAGAACAGGCAGGCGAAGATCATGGCAGCGACGGCGAGGTAAATCGACGTCGCCGCGTACTGCACGGTCTTGTCGATATCGAGCGCATTGATCAGCGAGATCAGGCCCGAGGCGTCCCAGATCACGAGACAGAGCATCATCATGACCAGCGTGCGGTTGAAGCGCACGCCGGCGATCAGGCAGGCGACCGCCAGCATGCCCATCAGCGCGTCGTGGGGCGACGGCTCGATGAAGGCGACCGAACTCGCCAGCACGGTGATGAACAGGACGACGAGCAGCATGCGCTCGCGGAACGACGTCGCCGCGGACGGCGCGTATCCCGCGCCGCTCACCCGCCGCATCGGCCAGGCGTGCGCCGGAAGCGGCGACGGCGGCGCCTCAGGCGCAACCGCCATATCGCGGGCGGTGATCAATAGGCGTTCTCGGTCTTGATGAGCGCGAACGGCGTCTTGAACAGGATACGCAGGTCGAACAGCACCGACCAGTTCTCGATATAATAGAGGTCGTGCTCGACGCGCTTCTGGATCTTCTCGTGCGTGTCGGTCTCGCCGCGCCAGCCGTTGATCTGCGCCCAGCCGGTGATGCCGGGCTTGACGCGATGCCGCGCGAAATAGCCGTCGACCGCCTCGTCGTAGAGCCGCGATTCAGCCTTGGCACTGACCGCGTGCGGCCGCGGGCCGACGAGCGAGAGATTGCCCTTGAAGACGACGTTGAGGAGCTGCGGCAGCTCGTCGAGGCTGGTCTTGCGGATGAAGCGGCCGACGCGGGTGACGCGCGGATCGTCCTTGGTGACGAGTTTCGCCGCCGACGCATCCGTCTTGTCGGTATACATCGAGCGGAATTTATAAACCTCGATGAGGTCGTTGTTGAAGCCGTAGCGCTTCTGCTTGAACAGCACCGGCCCCTTGCTGTCGAGCTTGATGGCGAGCGCGACGGCGCCCATCACCGGCAGCGCGCACAAGAGCGCCAGCCCGCCGATGAACTTGTCGAACAGCCATTTCATCACGACGTCCCAGTCCGCGATCGGGCGGTCGGCGACGTCGAGCACCGGCACCTGGCCGATGTAGGAGTAGGAGCGTGGACGGAATTGCAATTTATTGGTATGCGCGGCGAGGCGGATGTCGACCGGCAGCACCCACAACTTCTTCAGCATGGCCAGGATGCGGCTCTCGGCCGAGATCGGCAGCGAGAAGATGACGAGGTCGACACGCGTGCGGCGGCCGAACTCGACGAGGTCGTCGACGCTGCCGAGCTTGCGCTCGCCGGCGGTCTCGGGGCCGGTGCGTTCGTCGCCACGGTCGTCGAACAGGCCGATGATCTCGACGCCGGTGTCCTTCTGCCGGCGCAGCTCCTCGATCACGTGCGCGCCGGGATCGCCGCCGCCGACGATGACGGTGCGGCGAGTGAGGCGGCCTTCGCGCGTCCAGTGGCGCACGAGGTAGAACAGGAGATTGCGCGAGATCGTGAGCGCGGCGAGGCCGCTGAGATAGAACGTGCCGAGCCAGACGCGCGAGAACAATTCGCCGGCCTTGGCGAAGAACGACGCGCCGATGACGATGAGGAACACCACCGACCACGCCGAGGCGAGCCGCATGTACTGCTTCTCGTAACCGCGGAACGCCTGCACCTGGTAGATGTCGGCGGCCTGGAAGGCGAGGGTCGCCAGGATCGCGATGCTCACGGTTGCGCCGGCATAGCGCCACAGGATGCCGGGCTCCTCCGGCAGGTAGGCGGTGTAGATCAGCATGCCGATGACGACGACGATGCCGAACTCGACCATGCGCACGGTGCCGGCGAGCACGATCGGCGAGATCGGCTTGGCGGCGGGCACGGCGGCGCGCTCGAGCGCCTGCGGCGACAAGGTGCGGGGCGAGGGCCTGCGGGGTGGGGCGCCGCCGGTCATCGTGGCGGCGGTCGCGCTCAACGGCGCGCGGACATCGGTGTCGGTCATTGCAGAACTCGTTACACATCTGCCCCGGCGGCATACCGGCTGCCGCCAGGCCTGACTAAGCCCGGAAACTTTTAGGCAATGACCGTCAAGAAAGGCTTATCGCAGCGTCGAAAATCGCGTTAACCGGCGCGCGCCGCCAGCGCCTCCGCGTAAGCCCCCAGCACCCCCTCGACCATGCCGTCGACCGTGAAATCGGCGGCGACGCGCTGGCGCAGGGCTGCGGCCTGGCGGCCGGTATCATCCGGCCGATCGAGCGCCGCGGCGATGGCATCGGCGAGCGCCGCGGCGTCGGCCGGCGGCACCAGGCGGTCGGCGGCGGGCCCGAAGATCTCGCCGACGCCGCCGACGCGGGTGGCGATCAGCGGCTTGCCGGCCGCGGCGGCCTCCAGCACGACATAGGGCAGGGCCTCGGCCCGTGATGGCACGACGAGAATGCGGCCTTTGGCGAAAGCCTGCCGCGCCGGAATCGCTCCGAAGAAACGGACGGCCTCGTTAAGCCCCAGCAGCGCCGCCTGGCGCTCGAACACGCCGCGCTCGGCGCCGGCGCCCACGATCGTAGCCGTCACCGCGCGGCCGCCACCACGCAGCCGCGCGACGGCGTCGATCAGCACGTCGACGCCTTTGAGATGGCGCAGTTCGCCGATGAACAGGAGGTCGGCGGCATCAACGGCCAGCGCGACGGAGTCGAATTCGCCGGCGGTGACGCCGTTGTGCACGACGCGCGACAGGCCCGGCGGCACTCCCACTTTGGCGCGAAAAACGCCGTCGCTATAGGCACTTTCGAAGGTGATGAGATCGGTGCGCAGCAGCAGCCGCCGCTCGACGCCGAGATAGACGCGGCCGGCAAGCGTGCTGCGGTCGTAGTGCAGGCTGCCGCCGTGCGGCGTGTAGACGCGGATCGCGACTGCGCCGCTTCCGAGCCGCGCATAGGCGCCGCCTTTGGCGCCGTGGCCGTGCACGACGTCGGGACGCGTGGCGGCGATCCGGCGCCGCACATGCAGCAGCGCCGCGAGATCGGCGACACCCGGCGCGCGCCGCATCGACTGCCGGCTAAGCCCCAGCGCGAGCGACGGCGCCAGCTCTGCCAGCACGGCGTCGGTGGCCGGCCCGCCGCTATCGGCATCCATGACGAGACCGACCCGGTGGCCGCGCGCGACCTGCCCGCGCGCCAGATCGAGCACGTGCCGGAACAGCCCGCCGACCGGCGCGCGCAGCACGTGCAGGATGGACAGCGGCGCCATCAGCCGCGCCGCCTCGGTTGCGATGTCATCGGACGGACCCCCAACTCGCCGCCGGTGATAGCGCCGACAGGTGGCCGTCCGGTTAACAAAACCTCACCGCCGGCGAGATGCGGCCGGAATTAACGCGGAAGCAACCATAATCGGGTGTCATCGCTGCAGTGCCACAGTGACGTGCGCCTGGAGTAGCGATGTTCTTCCGCAAAAAAGCCAAAGCCGCCGCGCCGCCGCCCCAGCCGGCCGCGGTCGCGCCGCCGCCGCCCGCGCCCGCCTACGGACCGATGGGCGAGCCCGATATGCGCGGTTTAGGCCAGCTTCTGTGGCGGAAGAAGGTGCTCATCCTTGGCATCACGCTGTGCTGCGCCGGTGCCGCCTTCGTCATCGTCAACGCCATCACGCCGCGCTTCCGCTCCGAATCGCGCCTGCTGCTCGAATCGCGCGAGAACGTCTTTTTGCGGGCGGACGCCGACAAGGCGGTCGAACGCTCGACCATCGACGAGCAGGCGGTCACCAGCCAGACCCAGGTCGTCCTGTCGCGCGATCTCGCGCGTGAGGTGATCAAGAAGGAGGGCCTCGCCGACAATCCGGAGTTCGATCCCTCGATCGGCGGCCTGTCGCCCTTGCGGGCGATCCTCGGCGCCTTCGGCATCGGCCGCTCGCCGACCGAGATGACCAAGGAGGAGCGCACGCTCGAGGCCTATTACGACCGGCTCAATGTCTCGGCCATCGACAAGTCGCGCGTCATCACCGTCGATTTCTCGTCGGCCAATGCCGATCTCGCCGCGCGCGTCGCCAACACCATCGCCCAGACTTATCTGACGATGCAGCAGCAGGCCAAGCAGAGCCAGACTCGCGCCGCCGGCGACTGGCTCGCCGGCGAGATCGAGAAGATGCGCAAGCGCGTCGCCGATGCCGAGGCCAAGGTCGAGGAATATCGCTCGCGCACCAATCTCTTCGTCGGCGCCAACAACACCTCGCTGCCGAGCCAGCAGCTGACCGACCTCAATTCGCAGATCGCGACGGCGCGCGGCCAGCAGGCCGACTTGCAGGCGCGGGCGAAGCAATTGCGCGAACTCGTGCGCTCCGGCAAGCCGATCGAGTCGTCCGACATCGCCAACTCGGAATCGATGCGGCGGATGATCGAGCAGCGCATCGCGCTGCATTCGCAGCTCGCCGAGCAGTCGACGACGCTGCTCGACCAGCATCCGCGCATCAAGGAACTGAAGGCGCAGATCGCCGAGATCGACCGCCAGATCCGCTCGGAGGGCGAGCGGCTGGCGCGGCAACTCGACAACGACGCCAAACTCGCCGGTGACCGCCTCGAGTCGCTCAAGGACAGTATCAATCAGGTGAAGAAGTCCGCGTCGCAGACCAACGAGCAGGACGTGCAGCTGCGCGCGCTCGAGCGCGAGGCGAAAACCCAGCGCGACCTACTCGAGTCCTACCTGGTGAAATACCGTGAGGCGAGCGCGCGCGACTCGATCAACGCCGCGCCGCCGGAAGCGCGCATCATCTCGCGCGCCACGCCGGCGTTGAAGCCGGCCTATCCGAAGAAATTGCCGACCGTGCTGATCGCCGCCTTCGCCGGCTTTGCGCTGTCGTCGGGCTTCATCGTCACCGGCGCGCTGCTGTCGGGCCCCGGCGGCGAGGCCCCGGCCGGGTCGATGGCGTACCCATATGCCTATGCGCCGGCGGCCTATGCCGCGCCAGGCTATGACCGCCGCATGGCCATGGCGCCGCCGGTGATGCCGCCGAACACGCCGCTGATGCCGAGGGTGGCCGCGCCGCCATTGTCTCCGGCACTGGGGGCGGGCCTGTCCCCCGCCATCGTGCCGCTGCCGGTCTCGTCCGTCGACCAGATCGCCCGCAATTTGCGCCAGAGCGGCGATGCTGGCCGCCGCGTTACCGTTGTCGGCGGCGCGCGCAATGTCGGCACCACCTATGCCGCAATTACCTTGGCGCGCACGCTGGCGCGCGAGGCGAACGTCGTGCTGGTCGACTTCGCCTTCTCGGCGCCGAACCTGTCGGTCATCTCGACCGATGCGAATGCCCCCGGCATCGCCGAACTCGCCGCCGGCGCCGCCTCGTTCGGCGACATCATCACCCGCGACCAGTATTCCAATGTGCACCTGATCGCGACCGGCAATGTCGGCGGCAATGCCACGGCGCTCGCGATGTCGCCGATGCTCGGCACGATCGTCGAGGCGCTGGTGCAGAGCTACGACCACGTCGTGCTCGACGTCGGCGCGGCGACGGAAGCGCCGGTCGAACGTTTCGCGCCGCTGGCGCAGCGCGCGGTGCTGGTCGCGTCCGATCCGGCTAATGCCGCGACGCGGGCGGTGCGCGAACGGCTGATGCTGGCGGGTTATGGCGACGTGATGCTGCTCGCCGGCATGGCGGAGCCGGCGGCGGCCTGACGCCTCAAACGCTGAATCGCCCGCGCATTCGGCGCACGGCGCGCACCGCCGACCACAGCGTCGGATGCTCCTTGAGCACGCGCTTGCCGGTGGCGGCGGCGCGGAAGGCGAGCGCCGGCAGATGCGCCGCCGCGGTCAACGGCAGATAGCTGTCGAACAAGGGCTCAGCGTCCTCGCAGAACAGATGCTTGTAGCGCGACTGGCCGACGCCGAGATCGAAGGTCTCGATGCCGCGCTCGCAGCACGTCTTCACCAGGCGCACGATCAATTGCTCGCCGGGGCTCTCGGCGGCGTAACGGCCGCCGTGGATCGAATTGAACATGGCGCAGAAGCGGCCGCCGGCAACGATGCCGCCCATGGTCGCGACGATCATGTCGTCGACCGACAGCGCGTAGAGCTCGACCGGCGCGGGGCGGTTGCCGTCCGGCTCGGCCACGGCGGCGATGAAGCGCCGCACGGCCGCATCGGCGAAGACATCGGGCAGGCCGAGCATGCGCATGCGCGCGCTCTTCTGCTTGAAAAAGGCGTCGAGCACGCGGCGCACCTGCCGCGCGTCGCCCGCGCGCTCGAAGCTGACCTCGCCCATGGCGGCGAGGTCGCGTTCTTTCTTGCGCATTTTCTTGCGGGTGGCCGAATTGGTGCGGGCGCGGAACAGCGCGTCGAAATCCGGGATTAGGGCGCAGGAGAAGCCGTTGTTGACGGAGGCTTGGTGCGGCAGCAGCGCCAGCGGGTTGGTGGCGCCGTCCCAGGTGAGCGGCTGCGCGGTCAGCATCAGCAGGTCGGCGCGGCGGGCGAGCTGGCGCATCACGTTGCGCAATTCGGCCGCGCCGATCGCGGCGGCGACGTCGCGGCGCCACAGGCCCATGTTGAAGTTGGCGTGCTTGCCGCCGAGGAACTCGAGCACGCGCAGGCCGCCAACGCGCCGCGTTCCGAGCGGGAGCAGGAACAGGGGCGCGCGGGCCGGGTTGAAGGCGACGGCGATGGCCGGGGTAATGCCGGTGGCGGCGCCGAGATGCGCCTGCCAGCGATTCAGGAAATCGTAACCCTGATAGGGGGTCGCGAGGCTCCCCGAGCCCTCCAGCGCGCGCCAGGGCCCTTCCGCCGCCGCCATGTCATCGAATACGGCAACCTCGGTAACGGCACTATCGACCGGAATAGGCCGGTTTTCGGCCGAGATACGGCGCAAGGCGACGACGGACATGTCGGCAATCGGCTCCCCGAAAGATCAAATGCTCGCAAAGATTCATCAATAAACGGTTGGAATAATGCGGCGCTTTCGGTGTGATCGGCCGGACGAGGGGCGGGCAGGTGAAAAGAACCATCATCCGGACGGGGCTCGAGACGCTGTATTTCAGCGGCATGCATCATTTGTTGCGGCCGCTGTTCGGCGGCATCGGCTGCATTCTCACCTTGCACCACGTGCGGCCGCCGCGCCCCGACGCGTTCCAGCCGAACCGCTTGCTCGAAGTGACGCCGGTGTTCTTCGAAGGACTGCTGCGGCGTCTCAAGCGCCGCAGCATCGATCTCGTCTCGCTCGACGAGATGCACCGCCGCTTCATCGCCGGCGATTTCAAGCGCCGCTTCGTCTGCGTCACCTTCGACGACGGCTACAAGGACGTGATGCGCTGGGCCTGGCCGCTACTGAAGCAGTACGAAGTGCCGTTCGCGCTCTACATCCCGACCAGCTTCCCCGACCGGCTCGGCGAATTGTGGTGGCTCGGGCTCGAGGCGGTGATCGCGCAGAACGACCGCATCGGCATGACCATCAACGGCGAGCAGCGCTTCTTCGAGTGCAGAAGCGTGCGCGAGAAGCGCGAGCTGCACGAAGGCCTGTACGGTTATCTGCGCAGCATGTCGTCGGACGACGAGGTGCGGCGGACCGTGCGCGACCTCTGCGCCTGCTACAAGGTCGACATGGCGGCGTTGTGCCGCGAATTGTGCATGGACTGGGAGGAGCTGTCGCAGATGGCCGCCGATCCTTTGTGCACGATCGGCGCGCACACCGTGAACCATCCGATGCTGAAGAAGATCAAGGACGATTCCACCGCGCGCGCCGAGATGGAGCAGAGCCGCGCCGTCCTGCATGCCGCGCTCGGCGTGCGGCCGGAGCATCTCGCTTACCCGGTCGGCGATCCGACCTCGGCGGGCCCGCGTGAATTCCGCATCGCCGCCGAGCTCGGCTTCAAGACGGCGGTGACGACGCGGCCGGGCGTGCTGTTCCGAGCCCACCGCGACCACCTGACGGCGCTGCCGCGCATCTCGGTCAACGGCGAGTTCCAGCAGCAGCGTTATCTCAAGGTGCTGATGTCGGGCGCCGGCACCGCCTTCTGGAACGGCTTCCGCCGCGTCAACGCGGCGTGACGCGTCAGGCGCGCGGCGCGTCCGGCCGCTGCATCCACGCGATCAGCGGCATGGCCGGCAACACCCAGCCGAGCCCCGCGACGACGTAATAGAGCGCCGCCACAAATCCGTTAATATTCGTCAGCACGGACTGCGCCAGAGCCATGGCGATCAGCCCCCAGACGATCACCAGCGTCAGCAATGCGACGGTGCCGACGAACTTGCGGGTGCGGATGGTCATGGCAGTCCTTCTCCACCGCCATTTGCCGGGCGGCGGGGCGGACTATATGGTCCGCGCCGTCTCCTGCAAGCGATCTTGAGCATGTCCGACGTTTCCGTCCCCCGCCTGCGCCCCGTGCGGCTGTGGCTGCTGATTTCAGCCGCCATGATCTTCCTGACGCTGGTCGTCGGCGGCGCCACGCGGCTGACCGAAAGCGGCCTGTCGATCACCGAATGGAAGCCGGTCACCGGCGTGGTGCCGCCTGACCCTCAACCAGTTCAAGGCGATCTACTGGTGGGAGTGGACGCACCGGCTGCTCGCGCGCTCGGTCGCCATGGTGTTCCTGCTGCCGTTCCTGTTCTTCCTGTGGCGCGGCATGATCCCGCCGCATCTGAAATGGCGGCTGTGGGGCATCTTCGCGGGCGGGGCCGCGCTCGGCGTCGTCGGCTGGTGGATGGTGTCCTCGGGACTCGCCGGTTCGAACCGCGTCAGTGTGTCGCAATACCGCCTCGCGTTTCATCTGACGCTCGCCTGCGCCATCTTCGCCGCCATCTTGTGGACCGCGCAGCAATTGCGGCCGCAGCCGCCGCGCGAGATGCCGGCGCGGCTGCGCGGCACCGCGCTGGCGATCATGCTGCTCGTTCTCCTCCAGATCTATCTCGGCGCGCTGGTCGCGGGCTCGGGCGCGGGACTTGCCTACAACACGTGGCCATCGATCGACGGCGCGTTCATCCCCGCCGCGGCAAGCCTGCTGCATCTGACGCCGGCGTGGCGCAACGCGTTCGAGAACATCCTGACCATCCAGTTCGACCACCGCATGGTCGCCTATACGATCTTCATCGTCGCGGTATTGCATGCGATTGAC
>Ga0310811_10008578_pt1 | contig 13149 bp, 12 predicted proteins | sample YCmetagenome_FD_207642 | JGI IMG/M metagenome (GOLD analysis project Ga0310811, IMG submission 207642) | Soil microbial communities from experimental microcosm in Duke University, North Carolina, United States - YC | ecosystem: Engineered > Artificial ecosystem > Soil microcosm > Unclassified ...
CTCGTGCCTTCGATCCCTTCTTCACGACCAAGCCGCTTGGCCAGGGCACCGGTCTTGGCCTGTCGATGATCCACGGCTTCGCCAAACAATCGGGCGGTCAGGCGCGGATTTTCTCCGAGCCGGGCTGTGGCACCACGGTGCGCATCTATCTTCCGAACTTCACAAGCGCGAATAGCGCAGAGAGCATCGAGCAAGCATCCCTTGACCTGTCTTCGGCGGGAGCAGGTCAGGCGACCGTTCTGGTGGTCGACGACGAGCCGGCGATCCGGATGCTGATCGTCGATGTGCTCGGGGAACTGGGGTATCGTCTTCTGGAAGAAGGCGATGCCGCCGGCGGGCTCGCGGTGCTGCGTTCAGACCGGCCGATCGACCTGCTGATCACGGATGTCGGACTGCCGGGTGGCATGAACGGCCGGCAGATGGCCGATGCGGGGCGGGAACTGCGCCCCGATCTGAAGGTGCTCTTCATCACCGGCTACGCCGAGGCGGCGATCATGGGCGGAGGCCAGTTCGGCCCGGGCATGCAGGTGCTCGCCAAGCCTTTTGCGATGAACCTGCTGGCGGAACGGGTCAACGCCATACTGCGCTAAAGTCTCAATCGGTCTCCAATTTATTGATCCGGACGGCGCCGCGCGTGGCTACCAACGCCGGCGGTCCCGTGCCCTGGCCCAGAGGAACATCACGGCAAGCACGGCGACGACGAGCACCACCGCCTGGCCGAGCGTCAGCTGACGCATGAGCCGGAAGACCAGTCCGAAGATCAAGGCATGAACGATGGCGTTCTCGATCGAGCGGACCAGCCAGCCGACGCTGTCGGCGTGGCGGTAATAGGCGGAAAGCAGAAAGGCGGGATTCATGCGATGGGCTGGTCCTGGGCCGAGTTATCCGGGAAAGAGTTCGGAATTGACTTTGAAGGCGGCACGGCAGGCCGGCGAATTGTGCTGGCTAGCGTAATTGTTCTCACAATAGATCAGTTCCTTAAGAAAGGCCTTGTGGTCGTTTCGATACTCGCTCGCATGACTATCCGCGCAGGCGGAGAGCAAGACTGCAGAGCCGAGAAGGATGAAGAGTGTGTTCCGTGGCATGGACTTCTCCTTGTCAACGGTGGAGCGGCGGTCGCGGCCAACCCTACTTGATCGCCGAGACAGTGGTTCGGGCGACCACACTCTAGAGCATGAGCGCGGTCGCATAGAGGCCGAAGCCGAAGACCGTATGCGCGACAAGGCCGAGGAACCGGGTCACGGTCGGAGCGGGCGTCTTGGAGGCCATCCAGCCCAGACCCAGGCCGGGCAGCAACAGGAACCACCCCGCCGCGATGGTCACGATGCCCCAGATCCAGGCGGGCCAGAAACTCGGATGCGCGAACCAGGCTGCCCCCACCAGGAAAGCGAGAATCACGCCGTAGAGGATGCCGACGAGATAGTGGAAGACCCAGCCGAGCGCTTGCTCATGCGCATAGGGTGCGGCTTGGCCGATGTTGTGGTGGAAGACCTGGCCGTGGCGGAGATGCCAGACCCAGCGCCCGACCGGCGCCCAATTGGGCCGGTTCTGGCCAGGAAAGCAGCTGAGGATGACGGCCCATACATCCATCAGGATCGTGGCGCCGAGGCCGATCACGATGCCACGCCACACAAGGTCAATCATCCGAATCACGCCTCTGCAGAAAGATGGTGCCGCAGATTGCGGCAGCGGCGCGGGCCTCGCAACTCCCCGGGGAGCGACAGGCAGCTCAGCCGCGCGCAATCGCGCAGCGGTTTCGCCCGCCGCGCTTTGCGGCACACATCGTGGCATCGGTCCGGGCGAGCCGCGCGGGCGGCGGAGGGTACCGCCCATCCGCTTGCGGGATGCCGAACCTCGCCGAGACGGCGGTCAGGGCAGACCGCTGAAGGTAAGGGCCGTGATGCCCGTGCCGAGGTCCTCGGCCGTCGCGAATGCTAGGGCAATCTCATAGCCGGCGGCGCGCGGGTTTTCCAGCAGCCGCAGCAACTTCCGGTTGTCGGGGCATTTCCACTGTCTTGCGCAGAAGTCATATTTTCGAGAGCGTGGGGAAGGCAGCCGTGCAGGAGCTGCACTTCGCCACGAGGCACGCGTTGCCACATAAGCCTCGAACGGCCATCCGGCTCCGCGCTTGCGCTGCATGCGATGCGGATCGTCTCTTGGTCGAACTGCGGCCTGAATGGTTGAAAAATCCAAGAGGCCGAGGTCTAAAGATGTTGTATTCTGCGAATGATCCTCGAGGAGAGCTTGGCATGACGGTGTCCAGAAGAGGCCTATTGGCCATGAGCCTGCCGCTCGTCCTGGTAGCGGGCGGCGCACAGGCCCAGTCGGCTGGTGCAGGCGGGGGGCCGGGCACCATCAGCCAGTTCTACGTCGTGCTGCTTCAGGTCATGAAGCAAGGCCGGCAGACGGCTTTTCAGCAGCGTTACCAGACCCTGGCCCCGGCCGTGGACCAGGCCTTCGACCTTGAAGGCATCCTGAGGGTCTCGGTCGGCTCCTACTGGAGCAGCCTGCCTGATGGCCAGAAGCAGACGCTGCTGTCGGTCTTCCGTGCGTTCACCGTCGCGACCTATGTCTCGAATTTCCATTCGTATAAGGGCCGCGTCTTGACGGTGTCGCCCAATACGCGCGCCGTCGGCAGCCAGCAGGTGGTCTCCACCACCATCACCAAGCCCAATCGCGATCCGCTGCGGATTGATTATGTGATGCGCAACGAGGCGGCTGGCTGGAAGGTGGTGGATGTTCTGCTGGATGGGACCATCAGCCGTGTTGCCGTGCAGCGCTCGGACTTTGCCTCACTCGTGTCCCAGGGCAATGCAAGCCGCCTCATCGCCACGCTGAAGACCAAGGTCGGGAACCTCTCCAACGGTGCCATTTCGGCCTGAGCCGCGCCGGCGCAGCTCAGCCCAGGAGCCGCGCCACCGCCTCCGCCCAGCCGTCATGGTCATTGTCCGCGACGATGAAGCGGGCGTGGGCCCGAACCTCGTTCCGCGCATTGCCCATGGCAATGGCGAGGCCGCTGGCCGCGAACATCGGCAGATCGTTCGGCATGTCCCCGATTGCAGCCATATCGGCGGGCGCGATGCCCAGGCGCTGCGCGATGGCCAGCGCCGCTTCCCCCTTGTTCGCGCGCGGATGGGTCACATCCACGTAATAATCCTGCGAGCGCAGGACTGCGGCTTCTCCTCCGAGTGCGTTTGAGAGTTCGGAGGCGGCCAGGGCACAGCGGGCGAAATCAGGGCTCGATCCCATGACCTTGTGGACGCGGCCGAGATGCGGCGTGAAATCCTGCACCACCCGCCACTCCATGGCGATGGAGCGCTGCTCGCTCGCGATATAGGCCGCACGGTCGTTCCGCAGCAGCCATTCGCCTTCCGTGAAGACCCAGACATCCAGCCCATCCGCCTCGAGCCGTGCCACGGCCTCGCGGCAGGCGCTCTCAGGGATTGTATGCTCGGCGACCGTGCGCCCGGCTTCGTCCTGCACCAGGGCGCCGTTGAAGCCGGCGCAGGGCGTGTCGAGCGCCAGGGGAGTGCGCAGCACGTCCAGCCCTCCCGGCGGCCGGCTGCTGATGAGGGCGAGGCGGATGCCCGCTTGCCGCAACAGCAGTGCGGCGGCGATGGTGCTGGGGGCGAGGGTGCGGTCGTGGCGGACGATGGTGCCGTCGACATCGGAGACGAGAAGCCGCGTGTGCATCATCGCTTGAGCGGCAGGCTGTCCATGGCCGCGACCGTGGAGGCGAAGTCCACGATCCCGGCATCCGAGCCGAGACCGCCTGCGACCAGCGCACCGCAGGCGCCGGCAAAGCGGGCCGCACGCTCGATGTCCCAGCCATGGGAGAGAGCGGCGATGAGGCCGCCGGTAAAGGCGTCGCCGCAGCCTGTCGTATCGACGACCCTGATGTCATGCGCGGGAAGCGTGAAACGGGTCTCACCGGTCGAGATGAAGGCGCCGTCGCCACCCATGGTCAGCACGCAGGTGCCGACGCCGAGGTCGTGGAAATACTGCGCAGCGTCCTCCGGCTTCTCGTGCCCGCAGAGGGCGGACGCCTCTTCGATGCTCGGCACGAAGTAGTCGACATGGGCCATGGCCGGCTTGATCTTCTCCATCAGCGCGGCTTCCGCGAAGATGAGATCGAACGTCGTGATGCGGCCGGCGGCCTTCGCCGCGGCCAGCAGGGCGCGCGTCGGCTCGCCGTCCATTTTGCCGAGCAGCCCATTGCCGCCCATATGGACGAAGCGGGCATCGAGCACGCGGGGATATTCCGCTTCGGTGATGAGCAACGCGTCCGAAGAGCCGCGCACATGCAGGCAGGGCCGCTCGCCGTTCGGCCGTACGGCGAGGATGGAAGCCGCCGTATGCACGCCCTTGTAGCGCTGCATGGCGCTGGTATCGATGCCGAAGCCTTCCAGCGTGGCGCGGACGAAGAAGCCCTTCTCGTCCTCGCCGACCGCGCCGACGGCGAGTGCCTTGAGGCCGAGCTTTGCGCAGTCGACGATGGTGCCGCCGGCGGTGCCGGCAACCGTCATGCGGATTTCATCGATGAAATCCGCGTTGCCGCCATCGGGGATGCGCCGCACGGGGCGCCCCAGGATATCGATGCAATAAAGTCCCACAACGCTTACGTCATAGGTCGGCTGTACTGTCTCGGACATGTTTCCGTTCTTTTGCCGTGAATTCTGTGATCCATCGGATAGGCGCATCGGTGTTTATTGTCTCATCATCTCAACATGGCGGCCACATTGCCGCCGTCGACCGTGATGATGTTGCCGGTAGTTTTGGTGAGCAGGGCCGAGGCAACGAAGGCCTGCGCCACGTCATCGGCCGTCACTTCCTCGCCGAGCAGGTTGCCGGCCATGTAGTCCGCCTCGGTCACGCCACGAGCGGCGGCGCGTGCCTCGATCATCTCCGGAGAAAGCAAGCCGGAGCGGATACGGTCGGCATTGATGCCGTTGGATCGGATGCCGTCGCGGCCGTGCTCCAGCGCATATTGCCGGACGAGGGCGAGAAGGGCCGCCTTGGCGGTGCCGTAGGCTCCGAAATTGACCCCCGGATTGACCGCCTGCTTCGAGACGTTGAAGAGCAGGACGCCCCCGAAGCCCTGGGTCTTCATCGCCGCGACCGCGCCCTGCGCCATGGCCTGATGGCCGTAGAAGTTGAGCGCGAAGCTCTTCTGCAGCGTGCTGTCCGGCATCTCCGCCATCATGCCGGTGAGGGCTGACCCGGCGTTCGAGACGAGAATGTCGAGTCCGCCGAAATGGGAGAGGATCGCCGCGATGGCGCGGGCGGCGCTCGCGGGGTCCGTCACGTCGCAGCCGAGCGCAAGGGCGTGGCCGCCGATCGCGCGGGCCGTGGCTTGTGCGGCCGTCTCGTCCAGATCGAGCACCGCGACCTCGGCGCCCGCGGCCGCGAAGGCACGGGCCGTGGCGGCACCGATTGCGCCGCCGCCACCGGTAACGGCGACGATCCGGCGCGCCAGCGGCTTCTCGGCGCCCTTACCGAGTTTCGCCTGTTCCAGCGACCAGTATTCCATGTCGAAATGGTCGGCCTCGCTGATGGACTCGAAACGACCCACGGTTTCCGCGTCGAGTACGGCGTCGATCCAGGCTTCGGCGACGTCGGAGGAGACGCGGGCCTCCGCCGCCGTCTTGCCGATGCCGACAATGCCGAAGCCGGGAATTGCGAGGACGCGGGGCAGGGGATCGAGCGGCTTCTTGATGCCGCCCACGCGGGCATTGTGCCGCTCGAAATAATCCCTGTAGCACGCGATGAAGTCCGCAATCGCGGCCTCGGTCGCAGCACTCCAGATGGAAAGGTCCGTTGCATCGGCGGCGGGCAGGATGGCGGGGCCCGACTTGATGCGGATGACCTGCTCGGGGGTAGCGACGCCCCGCCTGCCGTAATCCGATAGGCCCGCACCATCGACGAAGCGCCGGATGCGGTCGCTCGTGCGGTGGTTGAGCAGCCAGCGTTTGGGCGTGCCGGAAGGCGCCATCTTCGCCAGAATGCCCCGTAGGACAGGGAAAATGGCGCTGGCCCGCGCCGGCTCTGCGGGTAGCGAGACAGGGGCGAGCGCCGGGGTCTCCCGCGCGTTCTCCACAACGTAGCGCTCCATGAGCGTGACCATCTCGATCATCAACTCATAGGCCGCGCGGGCGGTCTCTCCCATGGTGAAGATGCCGTGCTTGGCGAGCAGCAGGCCTTGCACGGAGGGATCGCGGTCGAAGACCTCGGCCGCGGTCTTGGCGAGCTGAAAGCCCGGCATGATGTAGGGCACGAAGGCAACGCGCCCGCCGAAGATGCGCTGGCAGACCTTTTCCGCGTCCGGCAGACAGGCGATCGCGGTCGAGACAACAGAATGGGTATGGTCGATGAATTTATGCGGCAGATAGGCATGCAGCACCGTCTCGACGGAGGGATTGGGTGCGCCCGTGTCGAGCAGGTTCTGACGCTGAGCGTTAACCATCCCTTCGTCCGAAAGGCGATCGAGGCCACGCAGGCGGTCCAGCGGCGCACGGCGCACGGCGGGATGGCCGTCAGGCTCGATCACCGCGAGGTCGCGGCCGCTGCCCTTGATGCAGAGCACGTCGACCATGTCGCCGTAGAGATCGGGCAGGCGGGTCTTCACCGAGGTATTGCCGCCGCCATGCATGACAAGCCAGGGCACGCTGCCGAGCAGCCGCGACGTGTAGGTGCGCAGCGCCAGATCCTCACCGATGCCCTGGGCGGCGTAATGTGCGACGCAGGCGCGTGCATCCTCATCGGACCAAAGACTTTTCATGCTATTCCACGCCGTGTTCCAAAACCCGCTTGCCGCGGCTGTTCTTCTGCGCCGAGACTAGGAGCGGCTGTAGACAGATGTCAATCTACTCTGACAAAGTTGTGCGGTGATGACGGAGCCCTTCATGCCCGACGCCAAGGACGCCGAAACAAAAACGCAGGCGCCCGTCCGCATGCGGCGGAACGCGCTGAGTGTGCCTGCGGAATTCGCGGGTGATGCAACCGTCTGGGCAGCCTGGCTCTATTACGAGGAAGGGCTGACGCAGGAGGAAATCTCCCGCACGCTCGGCATCTCCCGTGGCAGCGTCGTGACCATGCTGCAGGAAGCGCGCGAGAACGGCACGGTCTCGATCTCCGTCGCACCCCGCCATCTGCAGAGCGTGACCCTCGCCCGCGCGATCATGGAACGCTTCGGAATAGCCGAATGCCTGGTCGCGCCGGGGGATGACGGGCGCAGTGCCGACCACGAGCGGGTGGGCCGCGCGGCGGCGCGGTTGCTGGCGGAGAAGCTGCAACCCGACGACGTGCTCGGCGTCTCCTGGGGGCGGACGGTGCTGGCACTCTCCCAGGCCATGCCGCAGCGGGATTTGCCGCAGGTCTCGGTGGTGCAGATCACCGGCAGCGCCATTGGCACCTATCGCTTCTCGGCCGAGGCCTGCGCTTCCAACATCGCCAACCGCATCGGCGCGCGCTGCATCTATCTGCATGCGCCGGGCATTGTCTCGAGCCCGGGCGTCAAGAGGATGCTGATGAAGGAGCCGACGCTCATCGAGCAGTTCCGGATCATGAGTAGCTGCAACCGCATCATCTATGGCGTGGGCAGTGTCGCCGCCTCCTCCACCGCCTTCGACACCGGCTTCCTGTCGCCGGAGGAGGCCGCACCCTATCTCGAAAAGGGAGCGGTCGCCGTGCTGGCAGGGCGCTTCATCGATGCCGCGGGTCGGGTGGTGCCGGGTGCGCTGGATGGGCGGCTGATCGGCATGACAGTGCCGGAGATCGCGCGCATTCCGGAACGCATCTGCGTTGCCGCGGGCCATGACAAGGCAGCGCCGATCAGCGCCCTGCTCACTGGTCGCTATGTGACGACGCTGGTGACGGACGAGCCCACGGCCCAGGCGCTGCTCGCTCTGCCGGGGTAAAGCCCGTCCGATATCGCCTAAACCCCGTGGCTCTCTTTAACCAGAGCCGTGGTCTCCGTGATCGTGATCGGTTCCCAGAGAATGCGTGCCAGCACGCCTGCGGCCAGCCCACCGAGCAGGGGCGCGAGCCAGAACAGCCAGAGTTCGCTCGTATAGGCACCGCCTGCAAACAGCGCAGGCCCGGTGCTGCGGGCCGGGTTGACGGAGGTATTGGTGATCGGGATCGAGACCAGATGGATCAGGGTCAAGGCGAGGCCGATCGGGATCCCGGCGAAACCTACCGCGGCGCCTTTGGACGTCGTGCCGATGATGATCATCAGGAAGAAGAAGGTGAGGACGAATTCGGCCAGGAAACAGGCTGGCATGGCGTATTTGCCAGGGCTGAGATCGCCGTAGCCATTGGCGGCAAAGCCGTCCGGGACCCAGCCCGGCTTGCCGGAGGCGATCAGATAAAGCACGGCGGAGGCGAGGAGCGCGCCGAGAACCTGCACCAGGATATAGGGCACCACGTGCTTGTTGGAGCAGCGCCCGGCGGACCAGAGCCCGACTGTCACCGCTGGGTTGAAGTGGCCGCCTGAGATATGGCCGACGGCATAGGCCATGGTGAGAACCGTGAGCCCGAAGGCCAGGGCGACGCCCAGGAAACCGATCCCGAGCTGCGGGAAGGCTGCCGAAAAAATAGCCGCGCCGCAGCCACCGAAGACCAGCCAGAATGTGCCGAAGAATTCCGCCGCCAAGCGGCGCTGCATGTCGGTCTGTAGCAAGACGGTCGCTCCTCCCTCCGCGGAAATCCCGATCAGCCTGCTTTTGGTTCGTGGGTCCGTCGCTGCCGCATGAGGAGGTTCAGCACTGAGACCATGCGGAATTTCTACCCAGGTCTTTTGCTACCGTAACAGTTGCCCATTTTGGTTAGGTCTGAGCCGGATATGAAAACTCCCTGCGCGGGAGCCGCGCAGGGAGGGAGAAGCCGGTCGGCGGAGCGGCGTCGTTCCTGACGAAGAACGACGCCTCAGGCTGGTCTCGGTCAGCTCAGGACTTTGGACTTGCTGTCGATCGCGGCCATCAGTTCGTGCCAGGACTTCACGAAGCCCTTGGCGCCGGCGGACTGCAGTTCCGTGGACAGCGCCGTCAGATCGACGCCGGCATCCTGATGCGCTTTCAGCACCTTCGAGAAGTCTCCGCCATCCGGCGTCAGCACGCCGGCCACTTTGCCGTGATCGGCGAAGGCGAGGAGCGTGCCTTCCGGCATGGTGTTGACGGTGTTTGGCGCCGCGAGACCGCTGATGTAGAGCGTGTCGGAGGCGTTCTTGTCCTTCGTGCCTGTGGAGGCGAAGAGCAGGCGCTGCGGACGGGCGCCGAGGTTCTCAAGGCGCTGCCAGCGGTCGCTGGCGAGCACATCGCGATAGGCCTTGTACGCCTGCTGGCCGATGGCGAGGCCGAGCGTGTTCTTGATCCCGGCCGGGACCTTGTCGGCGACCGAGGTGTCCCAGCGGCTGATGAAGAGCGAGGCGACCGAGCGGACATCCGGCGACTTGCCTTCGGCCACGCGCCGCTCGAGCCCGCGCATATAGGCTTCCGCGCAGGCGAGGTAGTGGTCGGTCGAAAACAGCAGCGTCACGTTGATCGGCACGCCGGCATAGATCGCGTCTTCGATCGCCGGCAGGCCTTCCGGGGTGCCCGGGATCTTGATGAAAAGGTTCGGCTTTGCCGCCTGGGCGTGCAGCTCCTGGGCCTGCTTCACCGTCGCCTGGGTGTCGTAGGCGAAGAGCGGCGAAACTTCGAGGGAGACGAAACCGTCCACCGTGCCGGTGCGCTCGTGGATCGGCAGGAAAAGGTCGGCGGCGCGGGAGAGATCCTGGATCGCCATGTTGAAGAAGAGCGTCTCGCCCTTGTGTCCGGCGTCGAGTTGGCGATGGATTTCCGCGTCGTACCAGCTGCTCTTGGAGATGGCGTTGTCGAAGATCGTGGGATTCGAGGTCAGGCCGGTGACGGACTTGGTCTCGATATAGCTTTTGAGCGTGCCGCTATCGAGGAGGTCGCGGGTGATATTGTCCAGCCACAGGCTCTGGCCGAGGGCGTTGAGGTCCTTGGGTGCGGTCGAAACCATGGATCGGGTCCTTCATCGGTTGCCGAATGGGCGTGTCGTCTCGTCTGGGTCCGGCACGTTGCAGCGCTCCAGGGCAGATTACACCCTTCGGGCGGCGATTACGACGCCGAGGCCGCCTGCTCCAGCCCGTAGATGGCGGCGCCAAGCAGGGCGGCATTGATCATGATGACATGTACCGGAACGGCCCTCAGCATATTGGCAAATCGGCCCTTAGCCGAGAAAGCCTGCATGAAGGCTCCGTCCTGCAGCTGCGGCACGAGGCGCGGCGGCATGCCGCCAGCAAGATAAATGCCCCCGGTAGCCATCACTTTCAATGCCAGATTGCCAGCTTCCGCGCCCCAGACGTCGATGACGATGCGCAGCGTCTCGGCGGCGAGCGGGTTGTTGTCCGGGTCGTTCAGCGCCGCGTCGACGATCAGTGGCGTGCGGTCCCGGGCGCCGTGCAGAGCTGTCGCGAATGCCGGCAGTTCGGAGGCCGGATCGCGGGAGCGAACGAAATCGTAAACATTGGGCAGGCCGGAGCCGGCGCAGACCCGCTCGTAGGCCGCGTGGCGGAAACGGTCCGTCAGATAGGACCAGAGGCCGTCCTGGATGTGATTGGTCGGGGCGAAATCGGTGTGGCCGCCCTCGGACTGGCAGGCGATGTATTTCTCGCCCGACCAGATGAGGAAGGCTTCGCCGAGGCCCGTGCCCGGCGCCATGACGCCGATCGCGGAATGCTCGACCGCGCGGCCGGCATTGATGACGGCGGTCTCCTCCGGCAGGAGATGCGGCACCGCATGGGCAATGGCCTTGAGGTCGTTAAGCAGCGTCACGCGCTCGAGCTTGAGGTCGCGCGCCAGGATCTTCTCGTCGAGATTCCAGGGGAGGTTGGTGAGATGGGCATGCCCATCGATCACCGGCCCGGCAACGTCGAAACAGGCGGAGGTCACTTCCGCGCGATGGGTCGCGAGGAAGGCCTCGATGATCGGTTGCAGCCCGGGAAAGTCCTGGCTGGGATACTCTTCCTCGGCGACGAATTCGCGTGGGCCTTTATCGGCCGAAATAAGGGCGAGGCGGGTTTTCGTCCCGCCGACGTCACCGGCAATGAGCATCAGGCAAGCTCCTCTCAGATCGGTGCGATCTGTATCCGTGAGCAAGCTTACGACTCAGGCACCGCATGGTTCGTCCACATCCGATCAGGCGGGCACCATAGCGCGAAGCGGCTGCAGGTCAAACGGGCGGCGGGCGCCGTTGTCAGGGGGTTTTCCGCCCTTTTCGGGCCATCGGCAGACCCTCTGCGCCGGCCATGACCCCCGAGGCGCGGAGCAGCATGGCGGCGAGCTGAGCCTGGGAGGAGGTGCCTGTCTGCTGCAGGAGCTTCTTGAGCCGGGTGCGCACCGTGCCGATAGGCAGGCTTTCGGTGGCGGCGAATTCGGCGAGGCTGCGACCGACGGCGAGGCTCTCGGCAAGGGCGGCGTTCTGCGGCGAAAATCCAAAGGCGGCACGGGACCAGCCGGCATCGAGTAGAAGAGGCGCGCGCAGTTCGGTGATGCAGGCGGTGACCATGTCTTTCCCCGCCAGCGGTTCGATGCGCATCAGCGCACTCGCCTCCTCCTGCCGCGTGAGGAAGCGCAGCAGGACCGGCTCATGCTTCTCGGCGCAGCGCTGCACCGCCTCCGTCAGCGCCGCCTCGTCATTGGTGCGACGGATAGCAAGCTTGCCGTGATTGTCGAAGAAGGCTGGCGAGCGCTGGAGCAGGAGCCTGCCCGCCGTGTTGCGGGCGAGGATGCGAGTGTCCGCGCCGAGCAGGAAGGCCGGGATGGCGAGCATGTCGAGCGCCCGATCGGCCGTGGCGGCGACGCCAAAGGTCTGCGCCGCCGGTTGCACGGCGGCTTGATGAACCGGGGTCGGTTGCCCGGATTCTTCGCCGGTCGGTCGCGTCGCGCGATCTGGCAACATTTAAATGGCCCATTAGGAACTGCCATCCTGCGACGCGACTTTCGCTCAAGGCAAGTCTTGGATCGAAGTTGCGCGGCAGAAGCATAACCGAGGGGCGAGATCGGCAATCCCATTTCGCGCAGGAGGCTCTATATCAGGCGCCGCGCCGCGATCCGGCGCAAGCCTTGACGCAACCCGCACGTGCCGCGAGCCCTTTAGGGCACAGCAACGACGTAACGCGTCCTTTTTGGTCCAACCGGTCCCAATACTGACCGGTGTCCTGAAGGGAAACGGATATGTTTTCTGTTCCGCACGGCGCGATGCTCCCTCATCGCACAACCGTCTGACGTTCCTGCCGGTCTGAGACCGGCCTGACCGTCTGCGCCCTCCGTTGCCGCCCGCGCTCTGCGCGCGGCGCCGGGTCCCCCTATCCACCGAACCTTGTTCAACACGTCACATTCGCAGGCAATTGCGGGTGTTAGGAGGATTGTCCGATGAGCCATTTCCGCCCCCGGAACCTTGCCCTTCCGCTGCCCGGCTCCGTTGCCACCACCCCCCGGCCGATGCGGGTGGAGGATGCCGTACGCGTCCTGCAGCCGGCCGATCCGGTGCATTGCCTGCGCCCTGGCCTGCTCATCGCCACCGCCGAGCGCTTCGTGCAGAGCTTCCCGGGCACCACCCTCTATGCCGTGAAATGCAACCCGGAGCCCGCCGTGCTGCGCGCCCTCTGGGAGGGTGGCGTGCGCCATTTCGACTGCGCTTCGGCCGGTGAAGTGGCACTCGTGCGCGGCCTGTTTCCGGACGCGATCATTCATTTCATGCATCCCGTGAAATCTCGCCCGGCCATCGCCGACGCCTATCTTCGCCAGGGTGTGCGCGATTTCGTGCTGGATAGCGCGGCCGAGCTTGCGAAGATCCTGGAGGAGATCGGCGGTGCCGCCGATCTCGGCCTTGTCGTGCGCTTGGCACTGCCCAAGGGCGGCGCGCTCTACGATCTGTCGGGCAAGTTCGGCGCTGGCTTCGAGGAGGCAGTGGATCTGCTGCGCGCGGCGCGGCCGCTGGCGGCGCGCCTCGGGGTATCCTTCCACGTCGGCTCGCAATGCATGGAGCCGCTCGCCTACCGGCGCGCGCTGGCCCTTGCCGGGGACGTCATCCGCGCGGCCGGCGTCGCCATCGAAATCGTCGATGTCGGGGGCGGCTTTCCGG
>Ga0310811_10008579_pt1 | contig 13149 bp, 7 predicted proteins | sample YCmetagenome_FD_207642 | JGI IMG/M metagenome (GOLD analysis project Ga0310811, IMG submission 207642) | Soil microbial communities from experimental microcosm in Duke University, North Carolina, United States - YC | ecosystem: Engineered > Artificial ecosystem > Soil microcosm > Unclassified ...
ACGGCAGTCGCGGAGTTCCTGGCCTCCCACCCGAAAATCGAAGCGGTGCACTATCCCGGACTGGCATCACACCCGGGGCACGCCATCGCGGCGCGCCAGATGTCGGCGTTCGGCGGGATGGTTTCGGTGCAGGTCCGCGGTGGCCGTGAGGCATCCCTCCGTATGAAGAGTCGCGTGAAGGTCTTCACGCGTGCGACGAGTCTCGGTGGCCCCGAGAGCCTCGTGGAGCACCGCGCCTCGGTGGAGGCGCCCGGAAGCGGCACCCCCGACAACCTGCTTCGGCTGTCGATCGGGCTCGAGCACCGCGACGACCTCATCGCCGATCTCGATCAGGCGTTAGGCTAGTAGCCCGCTACGGCCGCGGTCGCTTGGCCCCAGCCAGCAGGCGGCAGGCGCCCGCGGCAGGCGACCGCCGACGGAAAACGTCCTCTCGCCGAGGACTCGTTGCGTTTTTGATATCAGGCCCCACACTGCCCGTTCGACGCAAGTCGGGTGGCGAGTGGATGACCCGTCATTATCCTACGAAAATCCTCAAAATATTCTCATGCGAGCCCCATTCACGATCCGCGGCCCGACAAGCGCCGCTCGAATTCTCGCGATGGTTTCCGGACTGTTCTTCAGTGGTTCGGTTGCACGCGCCCAGCTCAATTACACGTGCACACCGCCGAAGAACAGCAACGAAGCAAAGCTGCTGGCGTTCTTTGCGACGCCCATCGCGTTTTCGCCCGGCGGCATCGTCGAGGGGCTCGCGCCCTGGAACGTGCGAGTCGGTTTCGAGGCGTCCTACGTGCCGTCGCCGAGCAAGGAGATGCAACAGCCCGAGGCGTGTTACACCGTCAAGAAGACAGAGAACACGAATCTCTCGCCGGTCTTTCCGCGGCCCCGCGTAACGATCGGCTTACCGGGAGGCCTCCTGCTCGAGGGGAGTTATCTCCCGCCTATCAAAGTCGCTGACGCAAAGCCGAACCTCGGCAGCGTTGCATTGTCGTGGCCGCACCGCCTGTCCGGGGACGCCGAGCATGGAACCCTGTCCATGCTGCTCCGCGCACACGGGACGTTCGGCAAAGTGGAAGGCTCGATCACTTGTCCGGAAGACGCGCTGCAAACGGACGATCCGAGCGCCGCCTGCTACGGGACATCCAAATCCAACGACACCTACAAGCCGAACATGTTCGGCGGAGAGGTGGGGTTGGCGAAGCAGTCGGCCGGTGACCGTTGGGGGGCATACGCGTCAACCGGGGTGACGTGGTTGCGGCCGCGCTTTCAGGTAGGGTTTCAGTACCTGGATGCCGCGTACGACGATACCAAGATCAACGTCGACCTGACACGATTCGCGGTGGGCGCTGGTGGGTGGTACCGAGTGGGCGGAGCGACTGCAGTGACAGGCGAGCTGTATTCGGTGCCCGCTGACGCGACAACTTTTCGTATCGGCGCAGCCTACACGTTCCGGTGAACCAAAGGCGCGCCGCAGGGTAAAGGTCGAGCGTTGCGGCGCCAACGGATGTGACCGCCGTCGCAGCGGGCTCGCCGTGTGATGGTGGTCATGCAGGGCTGATTGCGGTTGGTCTCGTGAGGCAGAGCCCGTAGACTTCTGCGGGTCGTTCGCGGGAGGCGGTGTCAACGAGCACGCCTTCCGCTCTTGTTTTACCAATCCGAAATGATTTCGCAGTGCCTGCCCTCGGGCGCTGCACTTTCGCGCTCGGGGAGCGTGCTCATGAAGAGAGTTCTCGCGTTGGCCGTGGTGTCCGTAGCCCTCGCCGCATGTAGCAGTGACGGACCGACCGGCCCTTCGCCGACGACCGTCACGGCGATCGTCGTTGCGGCCCCGTCACCGACGATGCAGGTCGGTACGACAATGACCGCAACCGCGCGCCTCCTGAACTCCAAGGGAGATAGCATCAGCGGCAGGACGCCGACGTGGAGCACGAGCAGCGCCGCCGTCGCGACCGTGGACCAAAACGGTGTGATCACCGCGGTGGCGCCCGGGTCCGTAGAGATCAAGGCGTCGGCCGACAAGGCGACGGGAACCTTCCCGCTCGTGGTGGACGTCGACCGCTGCCAGAATCCCCTCTCGATGACTGTGGGGCAGGTTTCGATTCAGAGCGGACCGACCGCCGTATCGTGCATAACGATTGCGGCGGCGACCGACAATAGCCAGTTGCTGTTCATCACCGCGAACGCGAACTCGGTGTCCGATGACGAACAGGCGTTCGCGGTGTCGTTCCTCCCCGGCACGATTGCGTCGATATCGCCGGCGGGCCGGATCGCGGCCGCCGACGTCTCGGCCGAGATGCGCCTCGTTGCACAGTCGGTCGGGCAGCGCGACGCGGTCGAGAACCGAATTCGCGGGGCGGAGAGTCAGATCCTGCGCGCCATGTCGTCGCGTGGCGTGACGCGAGCCGCGGCCCAGCGGGCGGCCGCGAGCGCGAACGTGAGCGTGTCCCCGTCCTTTGCCGCGGCCGTCGGTCTCGGCGACACGATCACCTACCGCGTGCCGGACGTGTTGGCCTCGAATCTCTGCACCAACTACGCGACGGTGCGGGCGGTGGTGAAGGCGGTCGGGAAGAAGTCGCAGATCGTGCAGGACGTCAACGCGTCCACAAACGGATTTACCGCCGCGGACTTCACGGCCATCGCCGCGGAGTTCGACGACCTCACGTACAAGACCGACACGGCGTGGTTCGGCTCACCGACAGACATCAACAAGGATGGCCGGATCACGATCCTGTATACGCCCGAGGTCAACAAGTTCACGCCGCGGAACTCGCCCAGCTACATCGGTGGATTCTTCTGGGGCGGGGATCTGTTCACGACGGCGGACTACCAGCAGGCGAACATGACGTGCCCCCAGACCAACGAGCAGGAGATCTTCTATCTGCTCGCGGCCGATCCGAGTGGCGAGTTCGGCGACGCCCGCAGTACGGCGCTCGTTAGGCAGGCGACCCGCGGCACGATCGCGCATGAGTTCCAGCACATGATCAACCAGGGCCTCCGGCAGTTCAACCCGGCCGTCACCGACTTCGAGGTGGACTGGTTGAACGAGGGGCTCTCGCACTTCGCGGAGGAAGCCGTTGGACGCGCGGCGCGCGGCTTTGGCGACTTCCAGAGTCTGACGTCCGCCGATGTGAAGGCGAACGCCGACGACTACAACGCCTACTTCCAGCAGAACCTCGCGCGATTCTCGACCTGGCTCGCGCGCCCCGACACGTCATCGCCCATCAGCTCGCGAGCGGATCGGGACCTCGCGCCGCGCGGTGCGGCCTGGGCCCTGCTTCGGTACACGGCGGATCAATTCGCTCCCGGGAACGCTCGCGCGTTCTTCCGCGGCGTCGTCGCTGGCCCGAAGACGGGCGTCACGAACTTCGTTCAGCACGCCGGCGTGTCGTTCGACCAGATCATCGGTGGCTGGCTGATTGCGAACTACGCGGACAACCTCGGCATTCCCAATCTCGACGCGCGGTACTCGTATGTGAGCTGGAACATGCGTGACGCGATCTCGGGCGCTCGTCAGAGCGGAACGTATCCGCTGCCGACGCCAGCACCGGGCGTGTCCACCACGACGACGGCGCAGTCAGGCTCCGGGGTTTACTGGCTGGCGCCGCGCCCGACCGGCTCGCCGCTCTCGACGTTCCGGATGCTCGATCCTGGTGGCGGAAACGTCGGGTTCGACGGCGCGCGCGTGTACATCGTTCGCGTGCAGTGATCGAACGAGCCGGAAGTCGTTAGGCTTGCGCTATTCTCGAAGTCCAACGGCCTCGGGACGCGTCTGCGTCGCGAGGCCGTTGAACAAGAATCCCGGCTCGTAGCGCGACCAACAGTGGACGCGACCGGGAGCGATCCGGCTGATCGCCCGATCCCGATGCTTCCGAACACCCTTTGTCGTAGATGTCGGAGCTGAGAGGGCTGGCCCCACAGACGAATAGGTGTTCGGATGCTTCCGGATCGAGCCGATACGCCGGATCGTTCGCCGGCAACAACACCTACGCCCACCACGAGCCGGAATTGAGAATGGAAAGACCTCGGGACGCATTGGCTTCCCGAGGTCGTCACAAACGAAAAGATGAGAGACCGGACGTGCCGTCGGAGCCATCACTGCGAGCGGAGCAAATCCGCGCCCATCGGCGTAATCGTTGTTAATCCGCGTTAGGTTTTGCCGCTACCCATCTCGAGGCAAATAGATGCGAGGGTTGCGACGGAGATGCCGACCGTTGGCGCTGTCGCCGACGCTCTTGCTGACGCTTCCCGGAGCTGGCTCACGCTTCCCTGAGCGCCGCCATCGGCGTCGTCCTGAACACGTCCCGCCCGCTCAGCACGCCGATCGACACCGTCACCAGTACCATCGCGGCGGCGATCAATACCGCGGGAACGGTCGCCGGCGAGAACGGGCGATGAAAGACGTACTTGAGCAGGCCCCACGCGCCGCCAAACGACAGGACCATTCCCGTTAGGCTCCCCAACACGCCAAGCAGGGCATACTCGGCGAACAGGATCCGGCGGATCTGGCCTTGGGTGGCACCGAGGGTCTTGAGCAGGACGCCCTCGCGCACCCGCTCGCGGCGCGTCGCAGCCACGGCGCTGAAGAGCACCGGGATTCCCATCGCGAGGCTGAATACGGCAAGGAACCGGATCGCCATCGACACGCGGTCCACGATCTCGCTGATCGTCTTGCGGATCACCGAGAGATCGATCGCCGACACGTTCGGGTACCGCTGGACGACCGAGCGCTGAACGCGCACCGCACTCACGCCGTCGGAGACGTTCGTGAGCAGCACGAACTGTTTCGGCGCGTTCTCGAGCGCGCCCGGGGAGAACACCGCGAAGAAGTTCGGCTCGAAACGCGCCCACTCAACGTCGCGGAGGCTCGTGACGCGACTGGGGACCTCGACGCCTTGAACGTCCCAGACCACCACGTCACCGATCTTCACGCGGAGCTCCTTCGCGACGTCCTGCTCGAGCGAGACCTCCGCGGCCGGCTGGCTGTCACGCGCTGGCGTCTTGCCGAACCAGCGTCCCGCGACGATCCGCTCCGAGCTCTGAAGCGAATCGCGATACGTCGAGCGGTATTCGCGACGGAGAGCCCACGCGCCGCCGCGCCGCGTCGTGTCCGTCAGAATCTCCGAGATGGTGCGGCCGGCTACCGACTTGATCCGCATCGTGACGATCGGCGTCGACTGGACCACGGCAAACCCGGCATTCTTGACGATCGACGCGACGCCGGCGTCCTGGTCGTCCTGCACGTCGAAGAACAGCAGGTTGCCGCGCGCCGCGGACGTCGTGAGGTCGAATTGGCGCAGGAGATTCGCCTGCACGAGATACAGCGTCGTGATGAGGAACGCACCGAATCCGAGCGAGAGCACGACGGCGCGTGTCTGGTTCGCCGGTCGGTACAGGTTCGCGATGCCTTGCCGCACCACGTACGGCCATCCAGCACGGAGCGCACGCCGCGCGATGCCGGACAGTACGATCGCGCTGAGCAGCAACACGACCAGAACCGCGGCGATGCCCACGCTCATCCAGAGCGCGGTCTTGAGCGTCGGCGAACGCCACGCGGCGAGGCCGACGACACTCGCCGCGAGTGCGGCATTCACCAGCACGCGTGGCCAGTCGCGCAGCCCGGCCGTCAGTGGCGCGCTGCCCAAGTCACGCCTCAGGGCTTGCAGCGGCGAGACGTTCCGGAGCGCGAGCAGCGGCCGCAGCGCGAAGACCATCGCGACCCAGACGCCCAAGGCGAGTCCGACGAGGATCGCCTTAGGCGCGAGCGACACTGTGACGTCCACCGGGAGGAAGTCCCGGACGGTGAGCGGCAGGGCGTACTGGATGGCGATGCCTAACGCTGCACCCACGGCCGCGCCCACGAGGCCCATCACGGCCGCCTGGAGCACGTAGATGATCAGCACCTGCCGGCTCGTCGCGCCGAGGCAGCGCAGCACGGCGACCGTGTCGATCTTGCGGGCAACGAACGCGTGCACACCGCTCGCGACCCCGATGCCGCCGAGCAGCAGGGCGACGAGCCCGACGACACCCAGAAAATCGCTGAGCTGGTCGATGGACTCCGTGAGATTCACTTCGTTCTCGACGACGGTCCGCGCTCGCACGCGATTGCGCTCGAGCCGTTGGCGGAGTGGCGCGAGCCATGTGCCCGGATCGGTGCCCTCAGGCAGCTTCGCGAACGCCTCGTAATCCGCGCGGCTGCCGAAGGTGAGCAGCTTCGTTTCGGCGAGGTGAGACGCCGGAATGAAAACCCGCGGACCGATCGTCGCCGAGATTCCCGGGTCGCCCGGCACGTTCACGAGGGCTCCGATGATCGCGAACTTCGCGTACCCGAGTGTGAGCGTGTCGCCGACGTGCGCGTCGAGGGAAATCAACAACGACTGATCGACGAGGGCATTGCTGCCGGTCTGCAGCTGCGCCCATCGGCCGGCCGGCGACGTCGTGATGACGCCGTAGAACGGATACTCGGGCGTCACCGCGCGTACCTGCACGAGTCGCGTTCCGCCGCTCCGTTCCACGAGGCCCATCGAGGCGAACGTGGTCTGTCGCGCGAGCCGGATGCCGGCGTGTTGCAGGGAGTCGAGGAGGGAGTCGGCCTTCGGCGTGAAGTCTCCCTGGCGCGCGCCGAACGCGACGTCGCCGCCCAGGAGGGCGCGGGATTGCTCGCGAACCGACTCGGTGACGTTCGAGGCGAACGAGTCGATCGCGACGAGCGCCGCGACGCCTAACGAGATCGACGACATGTAGAGGAGCAGCCGCCGCCGTGCCGTGCGACTCTCGCGCCAGGCGAGCGAGAGCAGCGCGCGCGACAGCGTCTTGAGCGATCGCCGGCGGGGAATGTCGGCGTCGTGGAACGGGGTCGTCGACGGTATGGTACTCACGCGACCTCCTCGTTGTCGGGAATCGGCGGGCGCCCGCCGAAGGCGGGCAGATGGGAATCGGGAATCGAAGCCTCCCGAGGGCGCTCCGATTCCCGATTCCCACCGGCCCGCTGGTCGCGGGCTCCCACCGATTCCCTATCTTCCACGACGACACCGTCGGCCAAGCGGATCATTCGTCCCGCGCGTCCGGCCAACGTCAGATCGTGCGTGACGAGCACGACACTCGTGCCCGATTCGCGGTTCAGCTCCTCGATCAGTTCCACGATGCGAGCGCCGGTACTGGCGTCGAGATTGCCGGTCGGCTCGTCGGCGAACAGGATGCGCGGCCGATTGGAGAACGCCCGGGCAATGGCGACGCGCTGCTGTTCACCGCCGGACAGTTGGGAAGGGAAGTGATCCATGCGGTCGCGCAAGCCAACGCGCGTCAACAGCTCGACCGCGCGTGCCGCGGCACCGCTCTCGCCACGGAGCTCGAGCGGCACCTGTACATTTTCGAGCGCGGTGAGTGTCGGAATCAGTTGAAAGCTCTGGAAGATGAATCCAACTTTCTCGCCACGCAGCTTCGCGCGCTGGTCCTCGGTGAGGCGACCCAGGTCCACGCCGTCGAGGATCACGGTACCTCTGGACGGGGTATCGAGTCCGGCGAGCAGCCCGAGCAGCGTCGTCTTTCCGCTTCCGGACGGCCCGACGATCGCGACGAACGCGCCCTGCGGCACCGAGAACGAGACGTCCCGCAGCACGGTGAGCTGGTGCGAGCCGCTCTGGAATTCCTTGGTCAACTCTCGAGCAACGAGCATGCGGATTCTGCTGGTCTTAGTGCTGTGCGCCTGCGCGGGTGGTGCGGGCGGGAAGGCGCCCGACTCTAGTCGGGCGGGCGACGGGCGACGGGCGACTGGCGACGGCAAAACCGCGGCAACGGGCGCGCAGCGCGAAGCTCCCGCCGCCAGTCGCCAGTCGCCGGTCGTCAGAAAAACGGTCGTGATCGTCGGCACCAGCCTTACCGCGGGCCTCGGGCTCGACCCCGAAGAGGCCTATCCGGCGCTCCTGCAGCGAAAGGCGGATTCGCTCGGCCTTCATGTCGAGATCGTGAACGCTGGTCTCAGCGGCGAGACCTCGGCCGGAGCGTTGCGACGCATGGACTGGCTCCTGAGGGGACCGGCCGACGTCGTGATCATCGAGACCGGAGCGAACGATGGGCTGCGTGGGCTGGACGTCGACTCGACTCGCGCGAACCTGCGGGCGATCGTGGGCAAAGTGAAGGCGGCACGTCCCGCCGCGCGGATTCTCCTCGCGCAGATGGAGGCGCCGCCGAATCTTGGAGCGAAATATACGAGTGCGTTCCATGCCATGTATCAGGACGTTGCAAAAGAAACGTCCACCGAGGTGATGCCATTTCTGCTCGCGGGGGTTGCGGGGATCGCGAGCCTCAACCAGCCGGACGGTATGCATCCCAACGAGAAAGGCGAGCAGATCGTGGCGAACAATGTGTGGGCCGCGCTCGAACCAGTGCTCAAACAACTTGACGCAACCCCAACAGCCGGCTAAAATCAAAGGCTGTTTCATCTTACGCTAAAGCACTTATCGCACCTTTCACCGTTGGACTGATCGTTATGGCAATGCCCGCCACCCAGATCCGCCGGGGTATGGTCCTCGTCTTCGAGGGCGAGCCCTGTCGTGTCGTCGAGTTCCGTCATCACACTCCAGGCAACCTGCGCGCGATGGTGCAGGCGAAGCTCAAGAATCTCCGCACGGGGTCGAGCTTCGAGCATCGCTTCCGCGCCGCGGATTCGATCGAGAAGGCGTCCATGGAGACGCACGATCTCGAGTTCCTGTACCAGGGTGGCGACACGTACCATTTCATGAACACCGAGAACTACGATCAGCTGGAGATGGACGAGGAGATGCTCGGCGATAACGCGCAGTGGATGCAGCCGGGCATGCGGATCGTAGCCGAGTATTATGATGGGCGGCCGATCGGCATTCAGCTGCCGAACACTCTGACGCTCGAGGTTGTCGATACGGCTCCGGTGATGAAGACGGCGACGAAGACGGCATCGAGCAAGCCGGCCAAGCTCGAGAACGGCGTGACGGTGAACGTGCCGGAGTTCGTCAGCGTGGGCGAGAAGATTCGAGTGAACCCGACCACCGGCGAGTATCAGGACCGCGCGAAGTAATCGAGGAGTAGTCGGGCGGGCGCGAGGGGCGGAGCGGTTGATTCGATTCGCTGGCCCAATTACTATCAAAGTCTTCGCCGCCAAATCGGTTGCGAGACAGCCGAGCTCCGGTTTCGCGCTTGTTGCTCGGCAACATGGTGACTGTAGCTCAACCGGTTAGAGCACCGGACTGTGGCTCCGGGGGTTGGGGGTTCAAGTCCCCTCAGTCACCCTTTCTAGGTCCGTAGCTCAATTGGTAGAGCACCGGTCTCCAAAACCGGCGGTTGGGGGTTCGATTCCCTCCGGGCCTGTTGTCGGGAATCGGGAATCGATCGGAACGGCGAGTACCGAGTGGTTAGTAGTAGTACCGAGTAGTGAGCTTCGAGGCGGTATCGTCTAGGGGACTAGGACACAGCCCTCTCAAGGCTGGAACACGGGTTCGAATCCCGTTACCGCTATTGCACGAAGGGTCTTGGTTCGGGGGTTCGGGGGTTCGGGGTTTCGCGGCTGCTTCTGACTCGCGTCTCGGACGGGGCCCGCCGAGCCTCGGACCCCGATTGATTGGCCCCATCGTCTATCGGTTAGGACGCGACCCTTTCAAGGTCGAAAGACGGGTTCGATTCCCGTTGGGGCTATGTCGGTCGCGTTAGGCGTCGGAGTAATGAGGTAGTGGTTGTGGAGTTGGGGCTGTAGCTCAGCTGGTTAGAGTGCCGGTCTGTCACACCGGAGGTCGCGGGTTCGAGCCCCGTCAGCCCCGTATTACGAGAGAACAGGGAACGGGGAACCGGGAACAGAGGCTCCTCACGGAGATACGGTTCCCGGTTCCCCGATCCCTGTTCCCGCAGTCGCCCTGGTGGTGAAATTGGTAGACACGCCATCTTGAGGGGGTGGTGCCGAAAGGCGTCGCGGTTCGAGTCCGCGCCAGGGCATGAACGTGCAAAATGCAAGACTCGCCAGCGTAGCTCAGTGGTAGAGCACCCGATTCGTAATCGGGCGGTCGTCGGTTCAATCCCGACCGCTGGCTCTCCGTCAAGTCCATAAATCACGGCGTACTCCCGTTCCGGCCAGCGTCATCGCTGGCCGGTTTTTTTTCCCGGACCGAGGGAGACCGCGCCTAACACGGCGCCTGGGAGTGAAACGCGCAAGTCGCGTCCGTCCCCACTATTGCCCTTGGTCGCCTGCGGCTGAGGAACCCACGTTATGCGCACGCTTCGACAGCGTCGCACACCTGGGCAGCGCGCGTGCGGGCAATTTCCTAACATTTGTAGGGATTGCCTAACATTGGAGGGGCTGCCTAACATTGGCGGCCGCTAAGCAAAAAAATCCCATCGGACGGCGAAAGCGGGCCTGCTCATGCCCGCCAACGCCAGGAGTGGCTTCATGGACCGCTCGTTAGACGCCCTTGCCAAGTCGCTCGCCGGTGAGATTTCGCGCCGCGAGTCCCTCCGCCGCGTCGGTGTCTTGTTAGGCGGCGGCGCACTCACCTACTTCGGTATCGGGTGCGCGCCGGACGCCGATCCCTTGGCGCCGAATCGGGTACGCCCCATTGGTGCGAGAGACCTCGCCGCGCTTGTGGGGCCGACACGCTTCTACCTCTGGGAAGCATCTGCTGCGCCCGTGAGCCCGGCGGTGGATGCCGGCTGGGAGTCGTCGGCCGCCCCGTTCGCGCGTCGTTCTATGAACACGTCTCCCGCGGACGGCGACAACGTTAGGACGATCTCCGGGTTCGGCTCTACGTCGGGTCAGGACCGATGTCACCGCCAGTTCATCAGTCCTCCGATGGCCGCCGGTAACGTCTTCAATACGTCGGTCACCTATAAGGCGTACGCGCAGGCGCTCGAGAGCAGCTCGGGCGACAACCTCCGATCGAGAATTGGCATTCGCATCGTGTCGCGGGATGGCTCGACCGTTCGGCATACGATCAAGGCGATTGCCGATTACTCGTCAGGCAGCGAGTGGAGCACGTCACTTCGCAACAAGGCGTTCCTCGATGGCGACGCTGGAACGGGGTCGTACGCGACTGTCGCGGGCGATCGGCTCGTGGTGGAATTCGGCCACAGAGATTCCTCGGGCTCCTCGATCTCGGGCTCATCCCGTTGGGGCTCCACGGCAACCGGCGGCGATCTCCTGGAGAACGAGACCTCGACCTCGACGACCGTCCGTCCGTGGTTCGAGTGCTCGCTCGGCATCACGTTCGAAACGGCGGGCGGTCCGCCGCCTGTTGCCAATTACTACGTGGATTGTGCGAGCGCGGCCGGCGGCGATGGCACCACGCCGGGCACGGGCGGAGCGAATCGGGCGTTCCACTCGCTGCAGGAAGCCCTCGACGCCCTCGACAACACGAATTGGGTCACGGCGAACCAACTGCCGGTCATCAACTGCGGCGGCTCGACGGCGGATACGGGGTTAGCGATCCCCGGCAGTGGGTGGGTCGGCAAGACGGACCCGACGCACTACCTGTCGATCGTCACGAACCAGCCGAGCGCGCTCGCCACGTCGACCGCCCACTACCGGCAGTCGGGCGCCTATAGCGTCGGGTTCGACAACATCAATGGCGTCCTGCGCCATTTCCGGATCACGGGCCTCCACACGATTGTCACGACGGTCGGCGCGGGCACGTTCGGATGGGCCATCCAGTCGACCGATGACCCGAGTCCCAATCCCGGCGACTGCGACATGCGGTTCGACCGCTGTCGCGTCGAAGTGCAGAGTATCGCTGCCGGACATTCGGGGAATGGCGCGGCCTTCTGGTTCCCGGTCACCGGGGCGACGAACAGGGTGACCTGCACGAACTGCGTCGCCGTCGGGGCCACTGCCGCCGGGACGGGCACGCATTCCGGCTTTGTCGCGACCAGCGGCGCGTCGAGCGACATCGCGTTCTACAACTGCGATGCCTACGGCTGGAATGTCGGGTTCAGTTCCGGCAACAACGGGACGACGCTGCCGATCGCGAAGAACGACGGGGCGACCAACTGCACGGACGGATGGAATGGCAACTGGCGATCCGGCTCGGACCGCAACGCGTCGAGCCTCGCCTCTGACGCGCCGGGGACGAATCCCCGGAACGGCGTCACGCCCAGCTTTGTCGGCGCGCCGAGCGATCTGCACCTGAGCGGTAGCGACACGGCATGGACGGATCGAGGCGGTGATCTGAGTGCGGATAGCCGCTTCGCGCTCACGATCGACGGCGACGGCGCGACGCGAACGGGAACGTGGAACATCGGGGCGGACGAGAGATAAACTCTGCCACACGGCCCGCCACAGGGCACGGCGAGTAGAGACGGCCCCGGCTTGGGGCCGTCTTGTTTTTCTGGGGCGTTTGGAAAACCGTAGCCGATCATGCGTGTCTTGACTTCGCGGCTCCGCCATCGTGTCGCGTTAGGGTAGAGCCATCAGACCCCTGTATAGGGCGGCCGGCATGGCACGATGCCGAGTCTTGTGGTATGTCAGTGGGTGTCGGCCCCCACTGACCACCTGACAGCCAGGTCCCCATGTCGCGCGCTCTCGCTTGCCTAACGCTGCTCGCCGTAGCAGTGTCGATCGCCCCTCAATCAACCCAAGGACAGCTCGCCCCAGCGCGACGTCCCTTCCTGTTCAAGGACAACCGCGGTGATATCGCGACGGCGCACGCGCGGGGCGACACGGCGCTCACCGTCATCATCGCTGCCATGCCCGGCGCCACGGGCAAGCTCGCGCAGACCATCCAGGGGATGGGCGGCTCGATCAGATTCCGCGATGACCAGGTGGACTACATCCGGGCGCGGGTGCCGGTCGACAGCGTCGAACGCCTCGCGCACGACCCTGACGTGCACAGTCTCGATGTCACGATGAAGGGTGCGGACCGCGGCTTCGGCGCCAGCGGTACGGAATCCTTTGCTCCGTCGGACGCGCTGCCGATGGGTGCGAGACCGGACACCGGCGCCCTCTGGCCGCCGCAGCAGTCGGACTACCCGCTCACGCGCCGCTACGATCCGCTCCGCGACATGAACGGCGTGGCCTTTCGAAAGGAGCATCCCACCTGGGATGGCCGCGGCGTTACGCTGGCGCTCATCGACATGAATCCCGATCCCCTCGAGCCGGAGCTGCAGCAGGCGCGCACGCTCGACGGCAAGGTGGTGAAAAAG
>Ga0310811_10008580_pt1 | contig 13149 bp, 10 predicted proteins | sample YCmetagenome_FD_207642 | JGI IMG/M metagenome (GOLD analysis project Ga0310811, IMG submission 207642) | Soil microbial communities from experimental microcosm in Duke University, North Carolina, United States - YC | ecosystem: Engineered > Artificial ecosystem > Soil microcosm > Unclassified ...
CGCCGCGGTCACGTCGCAGGCGGCGCTCAGCCATTTACCGTTTGGCACCGGCTTTGGGACGTTCGTGCCGATCTATGACATGTACGCCCCGCGGACGCTTCTCGACGAACATTATGTGAATCACGCGCACAACGACTGGCTCGAACTGTGGTTGACCGGTGGTTGGCCGGCCGCTGCCGTCGCGCTCGGCTCTCTGGCGTGGTTCGCGCGTGTGAGCCTCTCGGCGTGGCGGGCGCGGCCGCACGGTATGCCGCCGCTGGACTGCGCGTTGGCGCGCGCGGCGTCGGTCGCGGTCGTCCTGCTCCTGCTGCATTCGATCGTGGACTATCCGTTGCGCACCACCGCGCTGACCGTGCTGTTGGCAATGGCCTGCGCCCTGCTGCTGCCCGACGAACCGGCCGCAGACGCGGTGGTTGTAACGCGTGATATGCGCGATCAGAGGCCGTCTTGAGGACGATGGTGTCTTCCCAGGGTTGTAGTCTTCGATTTGAAATGCATGGGCAAAATCGCCTACTTTACGCGGATAGTTTCGCGCAAAACGGGTTGCATTCCTTGTCTGTACTCCCCTCGCGTGCTAATGGGGTACAGCTTAGGGTTTCACCCGATGTGCGGTAGCTTTTGCCGGTTCCGATACGGCTAGCATTGGTGTCGGCCTCGCTCGGACGCGTGCTGCGCGGCTTCGAGGCATTCACGGAGTCGCTGTTCACGGCGCTGAGCCGTCACGCGGCCGCGGTTGATGTGACTTTGTTTCAGGGCGGCGAATGCGCCGGCGAGCGCCGGGTCGTTGTCCGGAACTTCCATCGCGGCGATGCGCCGGCGCGCTGGCTCCCGCCGCTCATCGCCTCGCGCCTGCAGAACCGCTCGTTCGCCCTCGCGCTCTATCCGAAGCTCATCCGCGGCGGCTACGACATCGTGCACTACAACGAACTCACCATGGGCAGCGCGCTCTATCATCTGCGCCGCAGCTTCGGCGGGCACTACAAGCTTCTTTACTGCAACGGCGCGCCGTCGCCGCCGATCCATTATCACGCGCGTTGCGATGTCGCGCAGGTCCTAACCGGACCGCACTATGATGAGGCCGTGGCTTTCGGGATGGCGGAGCGCCGGCTGTTCCAGGTGCCCTACGGCGTCGATGACACGCTGTTTCACCCGCGCCACAAAGCGAGCCGCGAGAGCATCCGCGGCGAGCTCGGCCTTCCGCCGGCGGCGCGCGTGGTGCTCAGCGTCGCGGCCATCAAGCGCGAGCACAAGCGCGTCGACTACCTCATCGAGGAGACCGCCCGCCTCGGGAGCGATGTCTGGCTCGTGGTGGCGGGGCAGCAGACGGACGACACCTCCGACCTCGGCCGCATGGCCGAACAGACGATGCCCGGGCGCTGGCGTTTCGTAAGCTGGCCGCGCGCGCGCGTCGCCGATCTCTACGGCGCAGCCGATGTCTTTGCGCTGTGCTCGCTCACCGAGGCATTCGGCCTCGCGACCATCGAGGCGATGCTGAGCGAGGTGCCGGTTTTGATCCACGACAATCCGGTGTCGCATTGGCTCGCGGACGGCACAGCGGCGCGGCTCATTGACATGCGTCAGCGCGGCGCACTGACGCGCGCGTTAGCCGATCAATTGCAGTTGCCTTGCGACGCCGGTGCGGCGGAGTTGGCGCTCTCCCGAGAGACCGCAAGAACGCGCTTCGGGTGGGAGCACATCGCCGGACACTATGTCGAGATGTATCGCGAGACCATGCAATGTGCCCGGCATCCTGATACGCCATAGCGCATGTGCATCATAAACACGACTCACAAGTTCATCTTCGTGCACGTTCCGAAATGCGCAGGCACGACCGTGTCGGCTTATCTCTCTGCCTACAGCCGGTATTGCGACATCGAGCTCGGCGCGACCGCGCTCGGCGAAGCCATGCAGGCGCTGTATGCGCGCCGGCACGGTCTGAGCAAGCATTCGCCGGCGCGAACGATCAGGGCGGTGGTCGGGCCGGAGTTTTATTCCAACTGCTTCACGTTCTCACTGGTGCGCGACCCGCTTAGCCGATTGGTCTCTACCTATCACTTTCTCAAGTTCGATTATCGCGACTGGGACGGCAGCGCGGTGATGGACAAGTTCCGCTCACTATCCGATTTCGTCGCATCGTCTTACTGGTCGGACGATCCCGGGCCCGACAACATGTTCATGGAGCAGGCCTTCTGGCTGAACGGCGCGCCGCAGGGACGGGAGGTCATTGTCGACTATGTCGGCAAGGTCGAGTCTTACGACAGCGCACTGGCGACAATCGTGTCGCGTGCGAAGCTTCCGCCGATCGATATGACGTCAAAACAGTATGAGATAATCGCGGGTGTGGGGCGGGAAAACGCATCGACGTACGGCGTATCGTTGACGCACCGTCGCGCCGGGCGCGCGCTGTGGCGGTTCTTCGGGCTTAAATACGATCCGGTGTCCCATGCGCGAAGCCGGATCAGCCTGCCGGACAAAGACCGCGAGCGGATCGCCCGGCGCTACGCCATCGATTATGAGCTGTTCGGCTATGCTTTGCCCGGCGAAAAGGAGCCATCCGTGGCGCGGCCGAGTCGCGTTCGCTGACGGATGTCAGGCCGCGCGCAGTGGATCGTCTTCGCCGCCAACGCCAGGCCATCGTTCACGCAGCGCGCGCTGGCGTCGCGCCTCGCGCCGCACGCGCCGGTCATCCTGGTCATCGAAGCGCTCAGCCTGATGCGAAGCGGGCGGCTCAAGCCTTTCGCCGATCGCATCGCCTGCCGGAGCGATCTGCCGCTGCTGCGCGAGTACCACCCGATCCATTACCCCGAGCGGGTGCCGGCGCTGGGGCCGATGCTGAAAGCTCACGGCGCGCGCCGTCTGCGTCGCGAGTTGGGTGTGCTGCTGGCGCAGTTCGGCGAAGCGCCGCGCATCGTATGCTACGATTCGCCCAGCCAGTATCCGCTGGCCGGAACGCTGGGCGAGGCGATCAGCGTCTATCTGGCCATCGACGACCGCACGGTCACGGTGCGCGGCGAGTCTATCGCCGGTGAGTTGGAGGCAGAGCGCCGGCTTCTTGCGCGGGTAGATCGCGTCGTCTGTGTCAGCGAAGCCTTGGCGGAAACGCTGCGGGCGCGCGCGTGCGAACGCGCCGATTTGCGCATCGACGTGCTCGCCAATGGTTATGATGAGATGCTCTTCGATCCGCAGCGTGTCTGGGCCGAGCCGGTGCCGCTGCGCGCGGTGCGGCGGCCGCGCGTGCTGGTCGCCGGCCATGTATCCGAGCGCATCGATTGGGATGGCATTGCCGCGGCTGCGCGCCTGCGCCCGGACTATGCATGGGTGTTCGTCGGTCCGGCGGATGAGGGGATGGCGGAGAGAATCGGAGCGATCAGCGCGTCGAGCGGCGCGGCTATGCTCCTCTTCGCGCCGGTCGCGCATGAGGACATTCCAGCCTGGGTCGCGCATTGCGAAGTCTGTGCCGTGCCGTACCGGCTGAACAGCTTCACGCGCGCGAGCAGCCCGCTCAAGGCGATCGAATATCTCGGCGCCAGCGCGCCGGTGATTGCGACCGAGATTCCGTCATTGCGCGCATATAAGGATGTAATTTTCTGGATACGCGAGGGCGATGGGGCGAGTTATGCGGACGCGCTCGACGCAGCGCGCGACACCGCGACCGTTGCTGACGCGGCGACAAAAAGGCACGCTGCGGTCAAGGACGTCAGTTGGTCGCATCAAGCGCGCAAGTTCAATGACCTGATCTGCAGGCCAATGCAGCCAGTCACTGCCTTCGATGCTGAAGAACCCGTTATTGCATGACATCCTGGCGCGCCCCTCGGCGCCGGCGGGCGTAGGCAACGCCGTTTTGAGCATCACGGGAGATGAAGTGCTCGGCGCCGGTTACAAGGTGCCGATCGTCGGCGGCATTCCCGATTTCGTGTCGCACGCGCCCCCGCACGATTGCGCGCTGACGTTCGCGATCCCGCTGGATGAACGGCCCGCCGCTCACGTCCTGACCGCGCCGGCCTCGGGCGACCGGCCCGTGCCCGATTGGTTCGGCGAGGCTCACTGCAAATTCCGTGTGATGGACGAGGCGCCGAGAGGGCTGCTGCTTGACGTCGGCTGTGGCCAAGGCAATCGCGCCACGTTCGAGACGCTCGGCTACGGCTATATCGGCTCCGACATCTCCTTCAACAGCGGGCAGCGCGACAACACACCGGCAGACGTCGATCTTGTCGCCGACGCGCACCGCCTTCCCCTCGTGGCCGACTGCCTCGCGGCGATCAACAGCACCGCCGTCATCGAACATCTCTATCTGCCTTACGTCGCGGTTCGTGAATGGTGGCGCGTCCTCAAGCCGGGTGGGCTTTTCGTCGGCAGTTGCTCATTCCTCGAAGCCGAGCATTTCGACAGTCAGTGCCACTTGACGGCGCTGGGCCTGTACCGCCTGTTGCGCAGCGCCGGTTTCGTGGTCGAGCACATTCACCCCGGGCTGTCTCTGTGGGAACTGCACTCCTACAACATCTATTTCGGCATCCCCTTCCACAGCGCGCTCGGCCGCTTGCACAAGCGCGTCTATCTGATGCTGTCGGAGTTCAAGCGAGCAAAATCGGCGCGGGAGAAGCTGTTCCGGCACGCGGCGGTGTTCAACTTCGTCGCGCGGAAGCCCGCACACGCCGGCGACCTATCGCGCGGACCATCGTGATGGAGAAGAGGGGATGAGAGAAATCCTCGTAACGGGCGGCGCCGGCTTCATGGGCGCTCACCTCGTGCGCGCGCTCGCCGTGATGCCGGAGTTCGCCGGCGCGCGGCTGACCGTGCTGGATGACCTGTCCGGCGGGTTTCGCGAGAACGTGCTGCGCGACCCACGGGTGGACTTTGTGGCGGGCTCGATCACCGATGCCGGGCTGGTCGACCGGCTGTTCGAGAAGCGTAAATTCGAAATCGTCTACCATCTGGCCGCCTATGCCGCGGAAGGCCTCAGTCATTTTATTCGCCGGTTCAATTACACGAACAATCTGATCGGTAGTGTCAATCTCATCAACGCCGCCGTCCGCGCGCAAACCAAGTGCTTCGTCTTCACCAGCTCGATCGCGGTCTACGGCGCGGCGCAGGTTCCCATGCGCGAGTCGACCGAACCGAAGCCCGAGGACCCCTACGGCATCGCCAAATACGCCGTCGAAATGGACCTGCGCGCCGCGCACGAGATGTTCGGCCTGAACTCGGTGATCTTTCGACCGCACAACGTCTACGGCGAATACCAGAACATCGGCGACCGCTACCGCAACGTCATCGGCATTTTCATGAACCAGATCCTGCAAGGCCTGCCGATGACCGTCTTCGGCGATGGCGAGCAGCGGCGCAGCTTCTCTTACGTGTCGGACATCATTCCGGTCATCGCCCGAGCGCCGCTGGTGAAGGCGGCCATGAACCAGGTGTTCAATGTCGGCGCCGACCAGCCTTACACCGTCAACGCGCTTACGCGCCACGTGGCCGAGGCCATGGGCGTCGGCGCCGAGGTCGTTCATCTCCCGCCGCGCAACGAAGTCGTGGTTGCCTATAGCGACCACGAGAAATGCCGCGCTGTGTTCGGTCCACAACCGGCGCTCCCGCTCGCAGATGGTTTGAAGCGGATGGCCGATTGGGTGCGCGGCGTCGGGGCCCGCAAGAGCAGCGAGTTCTCGGCGATCGAGATCGCCCGCGGGTTGCCGCCATCCTGGCAGCCAGGAGGGCGGGCGGTCGAGACGGCCAGTGCGACATGACGACGAGTTATCCCCGCATCGGCGTGATGATCCTCAATCGCGACGGACGCGAGTGGCTGCCGCCGCTCTATGAATCGCTGCGGCGGCAGAACTATCCGAACCTCAAGGTCTACCTGGTCGACAATGCGAGCGCCGACGACAGCGTCGCGCTGACGCTGGAGCGCCATCCGGAGGTGAAGGTCCTTCGGTTTTCCGAGAATCTGGGCTTCTGCGTGGCCTATAACCGGGCGATGCCGCAGGCTTTCGCCGACGGCTGCGCCTGGGTGGTATGGGCGAACAACGACGTTCTTCTCGAGCCTGGCTGTCTCTTCGAATTGGCGCGGATCACGCAGGCGCATGCGGACATCGGTGTCATCGGTCCGGCCTTCTACGCGTGGACGCACGATGAGCCGAACGCCTACATGACCGGCAATCATCCCGGCATCGTTCCCGGCGGCGCCGAAGGCCAGCCGGATGCGGTCGATGTCGCTTGGGTGGAAGGGTCGTTCCTGATGGTCAGCGCGGCCTGTGTCGCCGATGCCGGCTGGCTTGATCCCTATCTCTTCTTTTATTGGGAGGAGGCCGACTTCTGCCGCCGCGCACGCCGCAAAAACTGGCGTGTGGTCCTGGCGCCGCGGGCGCTGGCGCGGCATTTCGCCGGCGGCTGGTCGGCCGGCCATCAGGCCAATGCGGATGCGGCGAATGCCTTGAAGGCGCGTAACCAGTACATCTACGTGCTGGCCGATCCGAACCATGTCTTCGGCGTCAATCTCTTCAACGGCCTTCACCTGTTTCTCGTGCTGTGCAAAGCGGCAGCCGCAAACTCATTTGCGGCTGTTGTGCGCGAGGTTAAAACCCTCGCGCGCGTGCTGGCCGAACTCGGCAGCGTTTACAGCAAGTGGCGCCGCGATAGAAACGGCCAGTTGCCTCTGGCGACAAGCCCACGCTACGCGAACGCTACGCTCGACATCGTGGCCAGCCCGAAGACAGGATGAGCGGCAGCCTGCGTGCATCTATTGTGGTTCCCGTCCGCGACCGGGCGGACCTGCTGGCGTCCGCGCTGAAGTCGCTCGCCGCGCAGGATTTCCCCGACGCCGATTACGAGGTCATCGTCTGTGACGATGGCAGCCGCGAAGATATCGGCGCGGCCGTGCAGCGCCTGTCCTGCCGCTCACCGGCGATGCGCGTCGCGAGGCAGCCGCCGCTTGGACCTGCGGCGGCGCGCAATCTCGGCATCCGGCTGGCGCGCGCGCCGATCGTCATCTTCATCGACAGCGATGTGGTGGCCGATAGCCGGCTTGTTGCATCGCTCGTTGGCGCGCTCGACGCACGTTCCGACTGGCTCGGCGCGGAGGCGGCCTTGCATCCGCTCGGCGACGATGACGGCATCCTTTGGGACGCGCCATCGTCCGCCGAGGGCGGCCACTATCACACGGCGGCCATCGCCTATCGGCGCGATGCGTTGTGGGAGGCGGGCGGCTTCGACGAGGAGTTCCGCCTGCCGGCCTGTGAGGATGTCGAACTCGCGGTGCGCGTGCTCGCGCGTGGAACGATCGGCTTCGTGCCAGCCGCCAAAGTCTGGCACCCGCGCCGGCGGGTGACGCGCTCGACGCATTGGCGCTGGCGGCATCACTGGCGTTACGAAACCATTCTCGCGGTGCGCTACGGCATTCTGGCGTTCCCCGGCCGTCCTTGTGGCGCCTATCCGCGCCTGCGTGTCGCGGCCGCGGCTCTTGCGACCTTGCCGGCCGGCCGGCTGCTCGCGGCATTGAGCGCTTGGAGAAAGAGCCCGCGCAGTGCGCTACTGGCGGCCTGCTACGCAGTGCTCGACGTGGTTTGCGGCCTCTGGGTCTTGCCGTCGATTCTGTTCGCGCCGGTGCCGTTGCGGCGGCACTATCTGGCGCAGGATGAGGCGGCAATGCCGGCCGCGGCGGATCGCGTGCAGGCATGACTCCCGCCTCCTTCGCCGTCGTCGTCGCGGCGCACCGCAACTACGCGACGCTCGAACTGTGTCTGCACGACTTCCGCGGCCTCGTCGCGCGGGCCGCCGATCTGATCTTCGTCGACAACGGCTCGGGCGGTGCGCTCACCACCTGGGCGCGGGAGCACGCTCCCGGCATCAGCACCATCACCCTCACCGAGAACAGGCTGTTTTGCGGCGGCTATAATGCCGGCATCCGTGCGGCGATGGAACGCGGCCATGACTATGTGCTCATCGCCAATGCCGACACCGAGGTCGTCAATCCCGGCTTTGTCGCAAACCTGATCGACACGATGCAGCGATATCCGCGCGCGGCGTTTGTCGGGCCGCTCGTCTATTATCGCGACCGGGGCGCCGTCCAGACGACGTGCCTGAAATTCCCCAGCCTGTGGCGCAGTCTGCTCGTCTGGCTCCCTTACCGCCTGGCGCCATCGGCCGTGACGCGACAGCCGGCGCACGAACACCACGTGGACTTCCTCAACGGCGTCTGTGTGCTCTGCCGTGTCGCGGCCTTGCGCGAGATCGGATTGATGGACGAGCGCTTCGGCGCCTATGTGGAGGACACGGACTGGGCGTGGCGCGCGCGTCAACGCGGGTGGGTGAGCCTGTTCACGCCGGTGCCGAGCCTCATCCACCACGAAGAGACGACGGGCTATGAGCCATATTCGTTCAAGAACTTCCTGCTCCGGCGCAACACGGTCTACTGGCTTCTGAAAGCCGGCCGGCGGCGCTCGGCGCGTTGGTATGCCACCGCCGCCATCGTGCTGGCGCGTTTGCGCGCGGCGATGGCGCCGCCGGATGAGCAGGGCGCCTACCGGGATTATGCGCGGCGATTGCGGGCGGCTTACCGGCATCTCCTCGCCGGCGAAGCCTTGGGCCCGTGGTTCGGACCGCCCATGGACAGCGTGACCGCGGCGCCCGGTGCGGAGGGCGGCTGGAGCGTGCCCGATGTTCCGTAACCTGGCCCTGCTCAGCCTGCTCACCCACATGGTGTCGACCGCCGCGACGCAGACCTCCTTTGGCGAAAGCTTTTCTCAGCTTCGCTGGATTTCGCTGTTTGCGTTGACCGTGACCGGCGCGGTCGCCTGGATCACGACCCCGCCGAGGGACCTGCGCCTGTTGTCCGTCAATCTGCGCGTCGTCGCCTATTCGGCGTTATGGGGGCTGACGGTCATCTATTCGGACCATCCGCTGTTCAGCGGCTACCGCCTGGCCGCTCATCTCATGATCGTGGTGTTCGGGCTTGTGTTCCTGCCACAGTTACTGCGGCTGAGCGATGCGCCGCGGACCCTGATGACGCTCAAGCTGATGGTCGGGGTCATCCTCGTCGTTTCTTACTTTCGCCCGGCGCCGTTGACCATCTACGACGATCCCGAGCTCTACAAGGGCATCCTCGGCAACGCCAATACCTTGGGGCACATGTCGGCGGTCGGCTGTCTCCTGTTCTTCCACGGCTACCTGACCGCGTCAGATACACGCGGGGGCAAAGCGCAAGCGGGGCTGGCCGCGCTGGCCGCGCTGCTGATGACGCAATCCGGCGCGAGGAGTTCACTGGCCGCATTCGTCGCAGGTGTCGGCATAATGTGCTTTCTCTACCGCGAGCGGCTGTCACGGCATATCATACTTGGTCTGCTCGCCGGTCTGGTCGTCATCGTTGTTATCCCGAATGTGCCGCAGCGCATCAGCAACTTCGCGCTCAAATATAAGTTGAACGGCAACTATGAAAGCACACTGGATCACCTGACCTACAGTCGGCAGGATGCCTGGGAACGATCGTGGGACGGGTTCAAGCAGAAGCCCATCCTTGGCTGGGGTTTCGGACTGGACAGTGATGCGGACCTGTCGAACTGGACGGGAGCATGGACGAGCCTCGGCGTGAGCGGCCGTGATCCGGTGAACGACGTGATGTCCTCGCTCGAAAGCGGCGGTATCGTGGGCCTCGCCGCTTACCTGGCACTGTTGACGCTGCTGGTGAAAGGCTGGTTTCCAGCGACGATGCGCACCGCCCTCGATGGCCCGTCGAAACAGCCGGACGGGGTGCGGGTGCTGCGCATGTACGATGCGCAGAAGGCGTATTTCTGCTTGAGCCTGATGCTGATGGTGTTGTTCGAGTTCGATAACACCGCGCTGGCCGCCGGCAGCTTCTTCTCGGGGCTGTTATGGATCAGCCTCGGCCTTTGCATCGGCTTCCGCGCGTTGCTGATGGCGGGCATCCGGCGCACGCTTCCGGCCGTCCCATCTCATGAACGTGTTCTCGCCTATTCAGGATACTGAGCGGCGTGAGCATGCGGAAGCGCGCCGCGGACCAAGTGCCCGTGGCATGAGCGGCGCAGTGCTCAGGGTCGGCCTGCTGATGGACCACCCGAGCCCCCACATGGTGGCGTTTCTCGATGCGCTTGCCCGGTGCAACGAGTGCGCGGTCCACGTTATCTATTTTCGTGCAAGCGCTCCGGAACGGAGCTGGGGGGCGCCCCCCGGCGCGTTGCCGTATCGGATCGCGGTGCCGACGACGAATGCGCCGTTCGCGAAGGTGCAGGCGGTGCTACGGGCGATGGCCGCCCTGCGCGCCGACATCTGGGTTGTGAATGCGCGCTATAGCGCGGCGGAGACTTGGCTCGCAATCCGATGGCTCAACGCGATGGGCCATCCCTGGGTCTATATGAATGAGCCGCCGCGGCCGCGGCGGCTGTTATGGGGCGCGCTCAAGGAAATCGCGATTCGGTATCTGCTCCGCCGCGCAGCCGGCGTGATCGGTATGGGCGAGGAGGCCACGCGGCGCATGGCCGCCCTTGCCAAGCCCGCGACCCCGGCGACATCAGTGCCCTATTACATCGATCTCGATCCCTTTCTGCGGCTGCCGCGTTCCGAGCCGGCAAAGCCGGTTCGCTTTCTTACCGTGGCGCAGATGATCCGCCGCAAGGGGATCGATGTTTTGCGCGACGCTTGCGCCCGATTGCCGCCAGCGGGCTGGACGCTCACTCTTGTCGGTGCGGGGCCGCAGCGCGACCGGCTAGAACAGGCGTTCCGCAAACATTGGGGTCCCGAGCAAGTGCGCTTCCTCGGCGACATCCCTTATGACGAGCGCGCAAAGATCTTCGCCGAGCATCACGTTTTCGTCTTTCCCTCGCGTTGGGACGGCTGGGGCATGGCGCCGGTCGAAGCGATGGCCGCCGGGCTGCCGGTGATCGCGACCGACCAGACCATGTCGATGCGCGATTTTCTTCGCGACGGCGATAACGGCTATCGCGTGCCGAGCGGGGATCCGGACGCACTGGCGGAGCGCATGGGCCATTTCATCGCCGATCCGCACCACATTTCGGCAATGAGGCAGGCGGGGCGCGCCGCGCTGGCCGGTTACCAGGCGGACGCCGGCGCCGAGCGCTTCGTCTCATTTCTCTCGCGCTTCGTCCGTCGCCGCAGTGCCGCAATCGATGGAGCGCCGACGTGGAACGCTCTCACTGAGACGCCCGGCCGGGCACGACACATCCGTCGCGGTGTGCGTGCTCTGGCTAAGCGTGCCGTCATTGACGCCGCAACGACGCTTCAGCGGCAGGCGCGACCGCACGGGGATCGCATACTGGTGTATCATCTCGTGCTGGGCGAGGATCGCGCCCGCTTCGACGCGCATCTCGCATTCCTGCGCGATCACTTTCGGCTCGTCACGATGTCCGAACTGCTCGAGGGCCGCGCGCAGAATAACGGCACGCCGCGGGTCGCCATCACCTTCGACGACGGCTTTCGCGTGCAGATGGCCGATGCGTTGGACTTGCTGCAAAAGCATGGCGCGAAAGCCACCTTCTTTGTCCCGACGGGTTTCATCGAGCTGGAGTCCGAGCCCGGTCTTGCCGCCGACTATTCTCTGCGTGCGCACCACTACGGGCGTCCGCTTGCGGCCATGACGGTGGACGACCTGCGCGACCTGCAACGGCTCGGTCACGAGATCGGCAGTCACGGTGTCTCGCATCTGAGCATGTCCGCGGTGGCGGAGCCGCTCGCGCACCAGGAAGCGGGCACGTCGCGCGCGCGACTCACGAACTGGCTCGGCCACGCGCCGGCGGGTTTTGCCTATCCCTATGGTCACGCCGTCAGCAGTGTCGGCGACCCCGCGGCCTGGGTCGCGGCGGCGGGCTATCGCTATGCGGTAACGCTGCGGCGCGGGCCGGTGCTTGGCGATGCCAGTCGCATGCGGTTGCCGCGCGAGCACGTGGAAGGGAATTGGCGCGTGCGTGATCTGCGCTACTTCCTGAGCCGGTGACGCCGAAGTCATGCGCATCCTGCACGTGCTGCCGTCGATCAATCCGGTCACAGGCGGGACGGTCACGGCAACGCTGCTGCAGACGGCGGCGCTGGCGCGGTTGGGTCACACTGTGGAGCTGTTTACGACGCAATGGCCTGCCTTCGAGAAAGACAACGCCGCCGTCGAACGCGACGGCGTCACGGTTCACGTCTTTCGGGCGAGCACGTGCTGGCCGCTGAGCCACGTGCCCTATAGCCGCGATCTGATCGCGGCGCTGCGCGATGCCTGCGGGCATTTCGATATTGTTCATCTGCACAGTCTCTGGAATCCGCTGATCACGCAGGCGACGGCCGTCGTCCGCCGCAACGGCCTGCCTTACGCCATCACCTGCCACGGCATGCTTGATCCGGTCGTGTTCGCGCGCAACCGGTCGTTCAAGCGGGCTTGGGCCTCCTTGTGGGAACGCCGCAACGTCGAAGCGGCCGCGCTTCTCCACTTCACCAGCGACGAAGAGAGGCGCAAGGCGCAAGAGCAAGGCTGGCGGCTGCCGCCCAGCCTGGTCATGCGCGTGGATATCGACGCATCGGCGTTTTCGCATCTGCCGCCGCGCGCGCAACTGGAGCGAACTTATCCGCAGCTTCGCGGCAAGGCCGTCATCGCTTTCGTCGGACGCATCAACTGGGTGAAGAACCTCGGATTGCTGGTCGCCGCGCTGGCCGAGGTGCGCAAGCAGGTCGCAAACGCGATGCTGTTGTGCGTCGGCCCGGACAGCGATGGTCATCGCCACGCTCTGGAACGACAGGCTGACGAGCTGGGCATTGCGGAGCATGTCCTATTCACAGGCCTCATCGATGGCGACGCGCTCAAGGCGGTCTATGCGCGCGCCGATGTCGTGGCTCTGGTGTCGCGCAAGGAGAACTTTGGGCTCGCCGCCGCCGAGGCGCTGTGCGCCGGCGTGCCGGTGGTGCTGAGCGACGGCGTCGACATGGGTCAGCATTGGGTCGCGCCGCCGGTGTGGCGCGTGACGCAAAAGGCCGATGCAATCGCGGGAGCGGTCGAGGCCGCGCTTGCCTATGCCCGCACGAACGGGCTGCCGTCCGTGGCGGCACGCGAACTGGCCGCGCGCGAGTGGGCGCGGTCGCCGTCGGGACAGCTCGTCGAGGCCTATGAGGTGGCCATTGCGGCGCATCGACAATGCGTGCCCGGCGAGCAGT
>Ga0310811_10008581_pt1 | contig 13149 bp, 6 predicted proteins | sample YCmetagenome_FD_207642 | JGI IMG/M metagenome (GOLD analysis project Ga0310811, IMG submission 207642) | Soil microbial communities from experimental microcosm in Duke University, North Carolina, United States - YC | ecosystem: Engineered > Artificial ecosystem > Soil microcosm > Unclassified ...
AGCGTGACCGCGCGTGCGGGGTCGTCCAGCTGCCCGACCGGCGTCCAGGGCGAGGCACCGAGCAGGAAGCACACCTCGCAGCGGTAGAGGTTGCCCACACCGGCCATCAGCCGCTGGTCGAGGAGTGCAAGGCCGATCGGTTGGTCGGGATCCGCGGTCAGGCGGCGTACCGCCTCGGCCGCGTGCTCGTCGGACCACAGCGGGTCGAGGAGATCGGGGCCGAGGTGGCCGACCAGGCGGGCCTCGTCGCCCGTGGGCAGCAGCTCCAGGTCGTGAAGGCGGAAGCCGACGGCGATCCGGTCGTCGGTGGCCAGCACGGCGCGGGCGTGGTGTCCGGCCCGCTGCCAACGGTCCCCCGGGCGGTAGAGGTGCCAGCTGCCGTCCATCCGCAGATGGCTGTGCAGGCTCAGGCCGTCGTCCAGCCGGATCAGCAGGTGCTTGCCGACGCTGCGGACGGCCAGCACGGTGCGCCCGGCGAGGTCGTTGGTCACCCAGCGTGGGTGGCGCAGCTCTCCTCGCCGCAACAGGTGACCGCCTAGCGCGGAGTCCAAACGACGCGCGGTGAGGTAAACAGTGTCGCCCTCGGGCATGGGGCACGATCGTGCCAGCAGTGGAGAGGAGTGCAAACAGCGATGGTGCGGACTAGCGAAGCGTTCGACAGGCTGGGCGACGAGAACGCGTTCGCGGTGCTGGCCAGGGCCGCAGAGCTCGCTGATCAGGGGCGCGACATCATCAACCTGGGCATCGGCCAGCCGGATCTCCGCACTCCCGAGCACATCCTCGAGGCGGCGGTACGGGCGATACGAGACGGACATCACGGCTACACCGACCCGATCGGGCTCCTGAAGCTACGCGAGGCGGTCTGCGCGCACGTCGCGCAGCGCACCGGGGCGACGGTCCCGGCCGATCGGGTGATGATCGTGCCGGGGGCGAAGATGGCCCTCCTGGCCGCGATCATGATGTTCGGTGAGCCCGGTGCGGAGATCCTCTATCCCGACCCCGGTTACCCGATCTACCGCTCGATGATCGAGTTCTCCGGTGCGCGAGCGGTGCCGGTCCCGCTGCGCGAACGCAACGGTTTCGGGGTGGCGGCCCAGGATGTGCTCTCGCTGATCACGCCGGCGACCCGGTTGGTGATCCTGAACTCGCCGGCCGATCCGACCGCCGGTGTGAACTCGAAGACCGAGGTGAACCGGCTGGTGGCCGGATTGCTCGACCACCCCGGTGTCGCGGTGCTCTCCGACGAGGTCTACGACCGGATGGTCTACGACGGCGCCGAGCACGTGTCGCTGCTGAGCTACCCGGAGATCCGCAACCGCTTGATCCTGGTCAACGGCTGGTCGAAGACCTACTCGATGACCGGCTGGAGGCTGGGCTGGTCCATCTGGCCGACCTCGCTCACCGAGCGGTGCCGCCGGTTCGCGGTCAACGCCTGGAGCTGCGTGAACGGCCCCGCCCAGTACGCGGGGATCGCGGCCCTGGAGGGGCCGCAGGACTGCGTCGACGAGATGGTCGCCGAGTTCGACAAGCGCCGCCGGGTGACGGTGCGGCTGCTGGCCAGCCTGCCCGGGGTCAGCTGTCACAACCCGCAGGGTGCGTTCTACGCGTTCCCCAACATCGCCGGTACGGGCTGGGAGTCCGCGCCGCTGGCCGAGGCGCTGCTCGAACAGGCCGGGGTGGCGCTGCTCAGCGGTTCGGACTTCGGCCCGGGCGGTGATGGCTACCTGCGGATCTCCTACGCCGCCCCCGAGGAGGACATCCGTAAGGCGGTCACGCGGATCGGTGAGTTCCTCAGCGAGCACTGATGATCTTCAGGCCCGTAGCCGCAGGCCTTTGGGGGTGGCGCGGAAACCGGCCTCGGTGAGCACCTCACCGAGGTGGCTGCCCAGCGACCCCACGCCGTCGGCCCGTTCCACGGCCAGCGAACCCAGCCAGCCCTCCCGGACCGCCCCGGCCAGGGCCCCGGCCGCCGCCCGCAGCGCCGGCGCGTCCTCGGTGAAGCTCAACAGGGACCGGCCGCCCCGCTCGACGTACAAGGCCGGGGAGCCGTCGACCAGCACGACCAGCGCCCCGGCCTTGCGACCCGGACGGTGCTTGCCCTCGCCGAGGTTGTCCGGCCAGGACAGGGCGGCGCCCCAGGGCTGGGCGGGGTCGGCCGCGGCCAGCACCATCGCGGCGGGCACACCGTCGCCCGTCTCCTCCGCACGCGAGCGGGCCCGTAGCTGGTCGACGGCGCCGGGCGCGGCGAACTGGGACGCCCCCAGCCCTTCGACGACGTACCCGCGACGGCAGCGCCCGGAGTCCTCCATTGCCCGCAGCACCCGGTAGATGCCGGCGAACCCGCCCTCGACCCGCTCGGTGGCCAGCGCGCCCCGGGTAAGCACACCGTGCCGCTCCAGGAACGCCTCGGCCCGGGCGTGGGCCCGGCGGGTGGGGTCGGCCTCGCGGGCCGGTGCCAGCGACCAGCGCCCGCCCACGGTGGCCGGACCGCCGCGGCTGGGCATGGACGGCCACCCGGCCCGCAGACGGCCGTAGCGGCCACGTGGGGCGGCACGACGGGCCTTGTGGGTGGCACCCCGGCCCGCCGTGAGCGCCCGCACCGGTCCCAGGGTGTCGTTGCTGAGCAACCCGGACCACACGAGGTCCCACAGTGCGGCCACGAGTGCCTCGTCGGTCGGCGCCGGCTCGCCCTCGGCGATCAGCGCGGTGCCGACCACATCGGCGAGCTGCCGGAAGAACAGCGCGCCACCGCCGGCGAGCGCGCCGAGCACGCAGCGGTGCAACGGGGTGCCCGGCGGCTCGGGGTCGGGGTCGGGCAGCAGCAGGTCGACGACGTCGGTCGGGGCCAGCGCCAGCCAGCCGTCGCCCGAGCGGCTCGCCGCGCCCGACAGGGCGCCGCAACCGGTCCAAGCGACCTCGCCGGACGCGGTCAGCTCGTCGAGCAGTGCGGGGGAGTAGCCGGGCAGGCGCGCCGGCAGGACCAGCGACTCCAGCGCGCTGGCCGGGATCGGTGCCCCGGCCAGCTGCTCGACCACCGAGAGCACGTCCTCGGCGCCGGGTGCCCTGCGGATCCGGGACCCGGCGGGCACACAGCCGTGCCAGGACGGCAGGAACCGGCCCAGCGCGGCGGGCTCGACCGGCTCCACCTCGGCCCGCAGCCGGGCCAGCGAGCCCCGCCGTAGCCGGCGCAGGACCTCGGCGTCGCAGTACTCGGTCTCACCGGCGACGCCGCTCCCGACGGGTTGCTCCCGGATCGGACGCAGCTCGCCGCGCACCAGCCGCCCGGTGCCGACCATCCGGTCCAGCACCCCGCGCACCACCGCCACCCCGAGGCCGAAGCGGGCCGCCGGCTCGGTGGCCGGGAACGGGCCGTGCGTGCGGGCGTAGCGGCCCAGGATCTCGCCCAGCGGGTCCGGCACCGGCTCGGTGAACACCTCGGGCACCCCGACCGGCAGCGCCGCACCGAGAGCGTCGCGCACCCGGCCGGCGTCCTCGATGGCCAGCCAGCGTTGCTCGCCGGCCACCCGGACCCTGATCACCCGCCGCGCGGCCTCCAGCTCGGTGAGCCACTGCTCCTGAGCGCCCCGGGCGGTGGCCTCGGCGGTGTTCAGATCACCGATGAACCGCAGCAGGTCGGCGGTGCCCTCCATGTCCTTGACGTGCCGGTCCGGGGCCAGCCGCTGCAGCGCTGCCTCCACCTCGGCGAGCACCTCGGGATCGAGCAGCTCACGCATGGCCTCCGAGCCCAGCAGCTCGGCCAGCAGCGTGGAGTCCAGCGACAACGCCGCCGCCCGCCGCTCGGCCAGCGGTGCGTCCAGCTCGTAGAGGAACATCCCGACGTAGCCGAACAGCAGGCTGCGCGCGAACGGCGACGGCGAGGGGGTGTCGACCTCGACGACCTTGACCTTGCGGGCCGCCACGTCGCTCATCAGCTCGCGCAGGCCGGGCAGGTCGTAGACGTCCTGCACGCACTCCCTCATCGCCTCCAGCGACACCGGGAACTGCTCGTACTTCGACGCCACGGTGAGCAGCTGCGCCGAACGCTGGCGCTGCTGCCACAGCGGGGTGCGCCGGCGCGGGTCGCGCCGAGGCAGCAGCAGCGAGCGGGCGGCGCACTCCCGGAACCGCGCGGCGAACAGCGCCGACCCGCCCAGCTCGCCGACCACGATGCGCTCCACCTCATCGGGCTCCAGCAGCACGTCCTCAGCGGTGGGCAGGACATCGGCCCCGGAATCGTCGACCGCGTCGGGCAGCCGCAGCACGATCCCGTCGTCGGCCCCGGCGCAGCTCACCTCGATGCCCCGGCGCTCCCGGAACCGGGCGGCGATCGCCAGCGCCCACGGGCCGTTGACCTGCGAACCGAAGGGGGAGTGCACCACCAGGCGCCAGTCGCCGAGCTCGTCGCGGAACCGCTCGACCAGGATCGTGCGGTCGCTGGGCACGTGCCGGGTGGCTGCGGTCTGCTCACCGAGATAGGCGAGCAGGTTGTCAGCAGCCCACTCGTCCAACCCGGCCGCGGTGGCCCGCCGGCGGCCCTGCTCGGGACCCAGCACCGACATCTCCCGCACGAACGCCCCGACCGCCCGGCCCAGCTCCAGCGGCCTCCCGATCGACTCGCCCTTCCAGAACGGCATCCGCGCGGGCACGCCCGGCGCCGGCGTCACGATCACACGGTCGTGGGTGATGTCCTCCACCCGCCACGACGACGTGCCCAGCAGGAACGTGTCGCCCACCCGGGACTCGTAGACCATCTCCTCGTCGAGCTCGCCGACCCGGCTACCCGCACCGTCGGCCCCACCCGGGGTCATCACCGTGAACAGGCCGCGGTCGGGGATGGTGCCCCCGGAGGTCACCGCCAGCCGCTGCGCCCCGGGCCGGCCCCGCAGCTCGTCGGTGACCCGGTCCCAGGTGATCCGGGCGCGCAGCTCCCCGAAGTCCTCGCTGGGGTAACGGCCCGCCAGCATGTCCAGGGTGGCGTGCAGCGCGGAGTCGGGCAGCGCGGTGAAGGGCGCGGCCCGGCGGACCAGGTCGGCGATGTCGGACACCGTCCAGGGCTCCATCGCCACCATGGCGACGATCTGCTGGGCCAGCACGTCCAGCGGGTTGCGGGGGTAGTGCAGCGACTCGATCGCCCCGACCGCCATCCGCTCGGCGACCACCGCGCAGGAGACCAGATCGCCCCGGAACTTGGGGAACACCACCCCGCGCGACACCGCGCCGACCTGGTGGCCCGCCCGGCCCACCCGCTGCAGCCCGGACGCCACGCTCGGCGGCGCCTCCACCTGGATCACCAGGTCGACCGCGCCCATGTCGATGCCCAGCTCCAGGCTGGAGGTGGCCACCACACACGGCAGCCGGCCGGCCTTGAGGTCCTCCTCCACGCTGGTGCGCTGCTCGCGTGACATCGACCCGTGGTGGGCCCGCGCCACGGTGGGCGGCGCCCCACCAGCGATCCCGGACGCTCCGACGGCCTCGGCGGGGAAGGGATCATGCTGCGCGACCGCCTCACCACGGACGGCGTCCTCGGCCGCGGCGGCGTCCTCGGCGGCCAGCTCGTTGAGCTTCGCGGTGAGCCGTTCGGCCAGGCGCCGGGAGTTGGCGAACACGATGGTCGAGCGGTGCTCGCGGACCAGGTCGAGCACCCGGCGCTCGACGGCCGGCCAGATCGAGGGCCGCCGGGCCGCGCCGGCCGCCGAACCGACGATGTCCTCATCGGGGTCGCCGGGCTCGGGAGCGGCGTCGAGCGCAGCCAGATCAGGGACCGGGACCTCGACGGTGACCTCGATCGTCTTCGGTGTCGCCGGCCGGATCACCTCCACCGGACGGCTACCGGCCAGGAACGCCGACACCTCGTCGATCGGGCGGACCGTGGCCGACAGCCCGATCCGCTGCGCCGGCCCGTCGGTGAGCAGCTCGTCGAGCCGCTCCAGCGACAGTGCCAGGTGCGCGCCGCGTTTGGTCCCGGCCACCGCGTGCACCTCGTCCAGGATCACCGTGCGGACACCCCGCAACGAGTCCCGCGCCGCCGAGGTGAGCAGCAGGAACAGCGACTCCGGCGTGGTGACCAGCACGTCCGGCGGGGTGCGGCCGAAACGGCGCCGCTCGTCGGCGGGGGTGTCGCCGGTGCGCATCCCGACCGTGATGTCCGGCTCGCGCAGGCCCAGGCGGTGCGCCGCCTGCCGGATCCCGGCCAGGGGGGACCGCAGGTTGCGCTCGACGTCGACGGCGAGCGCCTTCAACGGAGAGATGTAGAGCACACGGCAACGGGCCTTCGGATCCTCGGGCGCGGGGTCGGCGGCGAGCCGGTCGAGCGCCCAGAGGAACGCGGCGAGCGTCTTCCCGGACCCGGTGGGGGCGACCACCAGGGTGTGCCCGCCGCCGCTGATGGCCTTCCAGGCGCCCCGCTGCGCGTCCGTTGGTGTGACGAACGCCCCACTGAACCAGCCACGGGTCGCCGCAGAGAAACCGTCGAGCGCAGGATCGTCGGGCACGGAGTCCATCATCCTCTTGAGGACCGACACTTCGAACGGGAGAACCCGCCGCCGTCAGTTGACCGAACTTTACGCGCCGCGTAATTTGCGCTGGACCCCAGCACCGAGGAGACCCACTGTGCCGAGCCGCTTGCGGCAGGGACGAGAGTCCCACTCCGCCGAGCCGGATCACCAGGACAGCAAGGATCGCCGAGACGCCCGCGACCGCCAGGAGTCCCCCGGCCCCCACGAGGCCCCGGGCCGGTGCGACCCCGTCACCGGCCACGACGACACCGATCACGACACCGATCACGACACCGATGACGACACCGATGACGCCGATGACCCGGATGGAGCACGTCCCGCGCCCGCCTCGGACTTCGATAGATTCGGCGAGGCGCTGATCGCCGACGTCATCACGCCGAAGTTCGTACGCCGCCAGCTCGACGGTGCGCTGCGCAGACTGCTCCGCTCGTCGTCACTCCCGCCGGGATTCGTGGCGGAGATCACCTCGGCCGGGGTCGACTCGGCCACCCTGCTCTCCGACGACGGGCACGAACGATGTTTCCGGGTGATCGTCGTGGTCGATCTGGAGGCGGACGTCGGCCCCCGGGTCTTCGCGCTCGGCGTCGATGCTGAAGTGAACGTCGAGTTGACCGTGAGGGTTCGGGCGTTCCGGCCGGCCACGGTGGGCTTCGACATCGACCCGATCACCCCGGACGACGTCTGGTTCCGGGCCCGGACCCGCAGCGGCTGGCTGCCGTTCTCCCTCGGTGACGGCGGGCGCGCGGGGTTGACCCGGTCGGCGCAACGGGCCGTCCCCGGTCTGTGCGCGACGGTGAACAAGGAGCTCGAGGCGTCGCTGGAGCAGCGCCGGGTCGACGTGCTGGCCTACCTGCAGTTCTACGGGGGAGCCCCGGCCGAGCCCCACCCGGCCGGGCGTCGCCCCCGTGCGGGCCGAGCAATCGGGTTCGCCGAGATGGGGGAGGTGCTGCTGCGCCGGGGCGTGGACCACCGGGTGGTCGCCGCCGCCGTCGGGAGCCAGCTGGCCGAACCGATCCCGGTGGAGCTCGACCAGCCCGTCGCGGTGCGCGGCGCCGTGGTCCTGCAGCTCGTCGACGTGGTGCCGATGGCCGCAGAGGTCGACGAGCTGCGGTTCCGGCTCTCGCTGCTCGCCGACGCGGAGATGATGGTGGGCGAGGGCGCGAAGCAGTCCCCGGTGACCGCCAGGGTGCGGGCCGACGTGCCGATGCGCCTCCGAACCCTGGTCGACCCGGCCACCCTGGTCGTGGAGTTCGACCCGGTCTCGCGGTTACGGGTGATGCGGGCCCGGCGGTCCGTGCGCGGCCGCATGGTCACGATCCCGGTGCCGAACCGTACGTTGGGCTGGCTTCGCCGCCGGGTGGTCGACGAGGTGGACGCGCGGCTGCGCGAGCGGGGCCTGCGCATGACGGGGACGCAGCTTGTCGACCGGGTTCTCAGCGGCACCGGCGACGAAGCGGTCGGCGTCGACGGCGGCCCGGGCCCGGCCTAGCCAGCCCGACCAGCCTCCCGCGCCCAGGGCGGGTTCCGTCCACGGCGTCGGGCAGTGCACCAGCCGGGTGCCCGGACGCTCCAGCCAGCGCGACAGCACCCCGACCTCCTCGGGCGGCGCGCCGAACAGCGGACCGGGTCCCGGCCGGACCGTCTCCGCGCCCAGCCGCAACGACTCCACCACCGGCATCGGCGCGACCCCCCTCCGCGCGGTGCCGGCCGAGGCGAGCCGCCCGTGCCGGATCACCGCGAACTCCCAGCCACCCCGGGTGTCCGGGCGGGCCGCCACCAGCTCCGGCAGGGCGGCCAGTGCCGCCAGCCGCTGGGCCCGGCGCAGCGCGGTGATGAGCTCGGCGAGGGAGTCGCGGCGGGTGGCGGCCCGCTGGTAGCTGCCCTCCGCCCCGAGCCGCTCGAGCTCGTCGGAGAGCACCCGCAGCGGACCGTCGGAGTGACCGGCGACCAGGTCACGTACCAGGCCGACAGCCACCGCGTACTCCGCGACGCTCTGACGTCCGTCGCAGGGTGCCCCGCAGCGGCCCAGCTCGGCCAGCAGGCACGCGGTGCCCTTGGGGTTACGGGCGCTGATCCGCTGGGTGCACCGGCGGACCGGCACGGCGTCCTGCACCGACTCGCACGCGGCCAGCGCGGCCTGCCGCGACCAGAACGGCCCGAGCGCACCGTCGCGGGGCTCCCGGACCACCGACAGGCGGGGGAAGGCCTCGTCGGTCAAGGTCAGCCACCACGACCCCATCGGGTTGCGGGAGCGGCGGTTGAACCGCGGCCGGTGTGCGCCGAGCAGCCGCAGCTCACGCACCTCGGCCTCGAGCGCGTGCGCGCACTCGATCGCGTCCACCCGCTGGGCGAGGGAGACCATGTCGCGTACCCGACGACGGCGCTCGGCGGCGGTGAAGTACGAGCGCACCCGTTTGCGCACGTCACCGCTGGTGCCGACGTAGAGCACCTCGTCGCGGGCGCCCCGGAACAGGTAGACCCCGGGAGCCCGGGGCAGCGTGTCGGCCAGGTTCCGCTTTCGCCGCTGCTCGTCGGTGGGACGGGTGCCCGCGGCGCTGGCGGCCAGGGCGAGCAGCTCCTCGAGGCTCTGCACACCGAGGTTGCCCACCCGCTCCAGCAGCCCGTGCAGCACGTCCACGGTGGCCCGCGCGTCGGAGAGGGCGCGGTGGTTGGGGCGGGTGGTGGCGCCGAACACCTCGGCCAGCGCGGACAGCCGCACGCTCGGTACCTCGTCGCGGGGCAGGACCGCGCGCGCCAGCCGGGCGGTGCACAGCACGGGCGGCCGGGGCCACGGCGTCTCCTGGCGGCGGCAGGCCTCACGCAGGAAGCCGACGTCGAACGGCGAGTTGTGGGCCACCAGCACGGCACCGGCGCAGAACTCCAGCAGCGGGGGCAGCACGGAGCCCAGCCGGGGCGCCCCGGCGACCATCATCTCGGTGATCCCGGTCAGCGCGACGATGGCGGGTGGGATGCCGGTGCCCGGGTCGACCAGCGTCGCCAGCTCGCCGAGGACCTCGCCGCCACGCACCTTCACCGCACCGACCTCGGTGATCGAGTCGGTGCGGGCGCTGCCGCCGGTGGTCTCGAGGTCGACGACCACAAAGGTCACCTCGCGCAAGGGGGTTCCCAGCTCGTCGAATGACAGCTGTGTAGTTCGCCCGGGCATGACGTGCACGATAGGCCGGGGGTCCGACGATCCGGTTCTCCCGGGCGCGCGCTGGTGGCGGCGTTTACCCTGGACACGTACCGGAACGGCGCCGGTGACACCTGGTGACACCGAGCGGCGCCGGGGTGGGCCGCACAGCGAGGAGCGAACGGTGGGCGAGCGGCTGTGGGACGAGCTGCCCACTCCGCTGCGCGCCCGGCTGGCCGAGATGGCCGCCGCCGCCGTGGGTGGGTTGCCCTCCGTCGACGTGCCCGCCACGCTCCGGCCGCTGGCCCGGTTCACCCCGCGCAAGCGCGCCCGGGCCGGAGCCGGACAGCTGATCGGTGAGCTCGCGGCGTCGGCGGCGTTCCGCTCGACGGTGCTGGCCTGGTGGCTGGAGCACCACGACCATGACGACGACCCCATATCCGTCGCCGCAAGGGCCCTTCTCGCCGAGGAGGAGCACGCGGGCGAGATGGTCGCCGGTATCGCGGAGCGGGCCGAGTCGGTGGCGTTGCGCGGTGAGCGGGACGCCGCGCTCGCCCGGGTCGACAAGCTCACCGGGGAGCTGGAGCGGTTCCGGTCCGAGCTGACGGAGGCCCGGGAGGCCGCCCGCGCGGCGGACACCGAGCGTGACAACGAGATCCAGCGGCTGCGGGCCAAGGTGCGTGAGCAGGGATCGCGGCTGCGGGCCGCCCAGGACGCCGCGGCGGAGGCTCGCCGCGAGCTGGCCGAGCTGCGCGTGGCGGCTGAGCAGCGGGTCTCCTCGGCGGAGGCGGCGGCAGAGCGGGAACGGGCCCGTGCCGTCGCCGAACGCACCCGCGCCGCGAGGGCCAGCGAGGCGGCCACCGACGCGCAGGAGGTCGCCTGGTCGGCCCGGCGCGCGGACGAGGCGCGGCTGGAGCTGCTGGTGGAGACGATGGCCGGGGCGGTCGACGGGCTGCGCCGGGAGCTGTCCCTGGCCGCCGGCGGTCCCCGGCCGGCCGATCTGGTGGCCGGGGCGAGCGAGCGGGGGGAGGCCGGGCGTTCGGTGGCCGACGTCGCCGCGTTCGACCGTCTGCTCACCCTGCCGGGCCTGCACCTGATCGTCGATGGCTACAACGTCAGCAAGACCGGGTACGGCGAGCTCACGCTGTACGAGCAGCGCTCCCGGCTGATCGGTCACCTCGGGGTGCTGGCCGCGCGGACCGGCGCCGAGATCACCTGCGTCTTCGACGGGGCCGCCGTACGCGGTGCACCCGACCGGCGCCCGCGCGGTGTGCGGGTGCTCTTCAGCCGGGCCGGGGTGATCGCCGACGACGTGATCCGCGAACTGGTCGCGGCCGAGCCGTCAGGGCGGCCGCTGGCGGTGGTCACCTGTGACCGCGCGGTGGCCGACGGGGTGCGCCGCGACGGCGCGTACGTGGTGCCCTCACCGGTGCTGCTGGAGCGGCTGAGCCGGGGCTGACAAGCCTGTTGTGGGGCCGGCCGCGCGGGATCCGCAGCCCCGGTTCGTTCGATGCGCCGGAACTGTCGGGGGGTCTGGCTAGCGTTCGGGGCAACGAACCACCGACGAGCCACAGGAGGCCCGGAATGATCATCGACTGCGACCGTTGCGCTGTCCGGGGGGACGCCTGCCGGGACTGTGTGGTGGGGGTGTTCCTCGGGATTCCCGGATCGGTGTCCGACCGGCCCGCCGAGCCCGACGTGCCGTCCGGCGCTCGGGCTGTGCAGCTCGACGCACCGGAGCGTAGGGCGCTCGATGTCCTGGCGGACCAGGGACTTGTGCCTCGGCTGCGGCTCGTAGTGGCCGAACCCCGTCAGGCCCCGCCCGCATCACCCGAAGGTGGCAAGTTCAGTGACGTCGGGTAGTGCAACGCGGTTACAGAATCGCTCTTCGTTACCCCGGGGTGATGGTCGCGTGTGCCCGATGAGCAGGCACGCGTGGCCGGGGCCGTTGTGGACCTTCGCCCGCCCGCTCCGTAATCTCGGCTAGACCTCTGCGGCCGTCCGCCTATCGCTCCCCGATCGGCTCCGCGGGGTCACCGCCGTGACGGTCCGCGTCAGCATCCAGCCGATCCCCATCCCGGCTGTGCCCCGCGTCGCCTCCCGGTGGATACCGGAGAGGAGACCGGCTCCGTGGCGTTCCGCCCGCATCTGCGCACCGCCTTCGGTCTCATCACCACGCTCGTACTGACGCTGGCGACGCTCACGGTGCTCAACACCGTCGGCGCGGGTACCGCCTACGCCGACCCCGATCCGCCGCCCGGCGCCTCCGACGCCGCCAAGCAGCTCGCCGAGGCCCAGCAGGACGCCGAACAGCTCACCGAGCAGTGGCACGAGGCGCAGGACGAGATGGACGTCAAGCAGGACGAGGCCCAGCGTGCGAAGGACGACGTCCAGCTGGCACGCCGCGCGGTCCTCAAGGCCAAGGCCAACGAGGAGCGGTACCGCACCGAGGTCGACCCGGTGGTCACCGAGGCCTACGAGAGCGGGCGCCTCGACCAGCTCAACGTCCTGATCACCAGCGACTCTCCCAGTGACTTCCTCGACCAGATGACCACACTCGACAGCTTCACCGCCGACCGGCTCGCGATCCTCAACCACATGGTCGACCTGACCACCCAGAGCACCAAGGCCCAGTCCGACGCCGACGCCGCCGCCGCCCACGCCCAGCAGGCCGCCGACGAGGCGAAGGCGGCGTACACCCAGATCGGGGTCCGCAAGAAGGAGGCCGAGGTCCGGATCGACCAGGCCGAGAAGCTGCTCGCCAAGCTCGACCCGGCGGAGAAGGCCCGGCGCATCAAGGACGAGGGCGGGCCGGTCGGAGTACTGCTCGGGGGTAGCAAGGGGGCCCTGGCGCTCAAGGCGGCCATCACCCGGATCCAGAAGCCCTACGTCTGGGGCGCCACCGGGCCGAACTCGTTCGACTGCTCCGGGCTGATGTACTGGGCGTTCAAGAAGGTCGGCATCACGCTGCCGCGTTCCAGCTCGGCCCAGGCCAAGGTGGGCCGCCCGGTCTCGAAGGCCGACCTGCAACCCGGCGACATGGTGTTCTTCTACAACCCGGTGCACCACGTCGGCTTCTACGCGGGCAACGGCAAGGTCCTCAACGCCGTGCAGACCGGGGACGTGGTGCGCTACACCGACCTCTCCCGGATGCACTACAACAGCGCTCGCCGCCTCTAGCGCGACCGCGGACGGGGCCGTGACGGCTCGACCGCCGGCGGCCGGAGCGGGCCCACCCGCCGCCGCTGCCGGTGGCCCGGTGGTGGCATAGCCTGCCGATGATGCCGACGCTTCTGGTGACCAACGACTTCCCACCCCGGGCCGGCGGGATCCAGGGTTACCTGGCCGAGCTGGCCGCGCGGCTACCCGCCGAAGAGCTCGTGGTCTACGCGCCGGCCTGGCCCGGGGCACCCGAGCACGATGCGGCGCTGGATTACCCGGTGCACCGCCACCCGGGGTCGCTCATGTTGCCGGTGCCCTCGGTGGCCCACCGGGCGGCGG
>Ga0310811_10008582_pt1 | contig 13149 bp, 11 predicted proteins | sample YCmetagenome_FD_207642 | JGI IMG/M metagenome (GOLD analysis project Ga0310811, IMG submission 207642) | Soil microbial communities from experimental microcosm in Duke University, North Carolina, United States - YC | ecosystem: Engineered > Artificial ecosystem > Soil microcosm > Unclassified ...
AGCACCTACATTATGCATCTCCCCGAAGCTATGCCAGCCGTTTACGGCAACAATTGGCTGACCGTCTACGTACCGACAACACCTACAAAAGCTATAATACGGACAGTCTGGCGAGTTGCATGGTTACTCGGCTTAATGACCGCCTTACTGTGCCGGATTACATTGGACTTTCACAATGGACAACCGCCAAGTCAAAAGCATTATTACAACCTTGCCTAACGCCCATCAGTAAATGAAATGCTCATCATAATCAAGAGGTTCTCAAGGCTCTATTGGACGACTTGAATACACCCAAAGGGGAAAACACAACCCGGCCCCATACGGAACCGGGCCTTATCAATAATTGGTGTAAACCAAAATGCTAAGATAAGCAAATTGCTAATTATTTTAGTTTTTTATTTTATCTTGATTCGCAGTGGCTGTTTTGGACCTGAGTTAAGCCGCCCCTAAAGATGGCTCAATTTGTTACTGTCTACATAAGTGGAGAATCGATCCATCAACTCCCGCAATTTCGGATTGATATAAGCTTCGCAGAAAGGTTTATCCGGGTCTTTATAATAATAGTTCAGGTATTCCGGTTCGTTCATACGAAACCCGGCCAAGGGTAAAACCTCTGTTATAATAGGCTTTTCAAATCCTGGCTGCAAGCCTAATATCGCTGTCTGCACTCTATCACCCTGTTGCGGCGAGAAAACATAAACAGCAGACCGGTACTTTTCCCGAAACGAATGTGCCGACGTGCAGCTGTGCGTATAAAGGTGTATTGCCACCAGCGTTTCCAGCGGAATGATCGCGGGGTCAAATTCAACGATCACCCCTTCCGGGAAGGCGGCGTTCTTATCCGTAGCGGCGATCCAACCCTGTTGAACGGAAGAGATACCCTTCAGAGACAGAAAGATTGCCTCGGTACACCAATGGCAGCTTCCGCCCAGCCCTATTTTACACATCCGGCAAAATTACAGAACAACATCAGAATCCAGGATGAACAATTCAGGATTTTTAGATATACTTGTACCATGGAACGCTACCGGTTCAGATCCGATTAACCGAGTTGCTGTCGATCTTCGGCGGCTGATGGTTGAATAAAATTTCATAAATAATACATTATCAACACATAACGCGATTTCCCTTTTGCGGTATGGGCTAATTTTATTATCTTGCTTTGTCTACATACGCCTTCATAAAATGTCAAACGATAAAAATCAATTGGCTTCCGAACATTCTCCTGACTTCGAAAAGGCAGAGATAGATTTATTGAGAGAAAGTCTCAGACGATCCTATAAAGAGAGGTTTTTAATGGCCACTCGTTTGTATAAAGTCCAACAAACGATGAAGAAGGCGGTCATTACACACAAACCTTTCATTAGCAAATAACAATCATGGATATTTTCGACGAGGAGATATTAAAGTTCTGGGCTGCTTTAGAGAAGTGCCAGGTTCGATATATTATGGTCGGAGGATATGCAACTAATCTTCATGGTTATCAACGTTACACTGGCGATATAGATATCTGGATTGCGGATACGCTTGAAAACAGAAAGCGCTTACGTGAAGCCTTTGCCGAATCTGGAATGGGCGACTATTATATGCTGGAAACTATGCAGTTTGTTCCGGGATGGACGGATTTCCACCTGAATAACGGCCTTCGACTCGATATATTGGTCAGCATGAAAGGCCTTGATGGATTTAGTTTTGACGAATGTATGGATATGGCGTCTATCGCCGATATAGATGGAGTAAAAGTCCCTTTTTTGCATATCAACCAGCTCATAGCGAATAAAAAGGCAGTCAATCGGCCTAAGGATCAGTTGGATGTGATCGAGTTGGAGCGTATACAGAAAATACTTGGAGAATCGTAAGGTGCCATAAATAGCCTCAGTTTTGTTACCCGGAAATTGGGGCATACCCTAGTTTAGTCTTGTATGGGATATGCATACAAGTAGTTTTTCTGATTTGATGCGGCACAATGGTCACCGGAATAATGAACAAATTAATATTATCTTGCTTTCATGAAACTCGCACTGATAATATCAGCACTAGTAATAAGTTTTTCTGGCCATTCCCAGCTTTCCGCTTATAGTTCACACCGCGAAGAATCAGTTGTGAGTTGCATCATTCATTGGAAATTGGGCGAAACCAAAACCTATTCCATCATTCACGAAAAAAAATCCATCGATCCACCCGGCAAAAATCCCCCCTTTAGGTTTAACTATGAGGCCTCGGTATCGGTGATCGTGTAATCGGCAAAGAATTATACCATCAAATGGATCTTTCACCTACCTGAGGAGATGTCCATTCTTCGGCCCAGGCTGGCAGATTCATTGCCTGTTTACAATGGTATGCAAATGATCTTCAGGATAACTGAAATGGGGGAATTCGTCGAGCTGCTGAATTGGGAAGAGGTAAGAGATGCCTATACCAGGATGATGGAATTATCCATGCCTAAAAAAATGGATAGCACGGCGACTGCGGCTTTAAAATCCGCCAAAAATATGTACAACTCCAAAGAGATGGTGGAATCGTCAATGATCCAGGAAATCCAGCTATTTCATAGGCCGTATGGATATAAATTCACTACTACAGAAACAGGTTCAAAGACGGAAATTGGCAATCCCTTTGGCGGCGATCCTTTTCCAGCGATACAAACTACCAGGGTCTCCGATCCGCGTTCGAAAGCAGATACTTTTAACCTGTCCTTCCATCTGCGCATAGATAAAGCCAATACCACAAGCATGATTGACTCCCTCCTAAAAAAAATGAACATAAAAGATGACCGGCAAATGAAGGTAGCGAAAGAAAAATATGCCAATTTTGACATGCATGATTTTTCGGAATACAGATTTATCACGTCTAACGGTTGGATCAGGCGCCTGTATTATGAACGAACCGTCGACATTGCCGGCATGACCCAATCCGATGCCTATACTTTCACGCTGAAGGATTAATAAGTTACCTGCCGATCCTTTGACAGCCCTTTACCAAACGAAGATTTCTCTCCAATCCGCCCCCTGCTGCAAAAAATCATATTTTTGGGACAAGTTTGCTTCCACCATGGACATATTCACTCTCCCTGTTGACATTCATCGAATTTATTGAAAAAGGATATATAGCGCCACAATCAGATTCGGCACATTGAAACTGATGCATTAAGACTGATCTCAACAGCATTCAATTAATTTAACGAAAACGGCGGCAGATTAAAAGAAGCGTTTACCGCTGGCTCTAGCATCAGCATGCGTTGTATACGCTGATATCTTTTGGCCTTAAACACTGCCGCCACATTATCTTCCAGTTCCGTCTCTGTTTCACCCTGGTAAGTTAACAAGGTGACGTCCTCTTGTAATATGGGTAATACGGCATTCAATTTTTTGTGGTCGATGTTACTGTCGGTATAGTCTACTACCACCATATCAAAATCCTGTTTATGAAACAGTTCAATGGCCGCTTCATCTGTTTCTGCAATGTCCAGATGAAACGGGTGGGGTATGCTTGACCAAGCGCTAAGGGCGCTCTCTTTATTGTTTTGCTGAGTTGAAATAACGAGTATACTTCTCTTGCTCATAGTATTTGTTTCGCAATATGCCCCAAATCATATGCCGCCGCTATTTAAGTGCCGGAACGGCAGTTTTTCACACCCATTATGACTAAATGGCCCTATAATAGAAGAAATTGTGCCAGATGGTCCTGTTGCTGCCACCTGAAGACGATGGTTTTTTCTTTACTGATCGATGAAATATTCCTATTGCTGAAAGATTACGATGATCGTAACACCGTTCCTGATATAGAAAAGGCGAGGGTGTCAGTCTGTACTGCCAGGTATTTATTGTTTTAAAAACTAAGAAACTCCTTTTCTCTTCATCGATCCCGATCTTATTAATTAAAGCATTCCAATACGGGAGGGCATTTTTCTGGAAGAAGTTCGATAATCTCTCGACTTTTTCTATGAGCCCAAAAAAATCCCCACGGGAAAAAGGCTTGAGTATATAGTCAATGCCATCGGCTTTAATTGCCTCCATGGCATATTGGCCGTAAGCACAGGTACGGCGCACCTATATTCGCAAGTTCTAGTAGCGACAGGAAATGGGATGGAATCTAAACGGGACAATTGCTGGAGACAGGTTTCTATGTATATACCTGTACATACACAATTGGGACAATCACAAAAGAAGTAAAAGGAATAATATTGTCAGTCAGATAACAACTATAGCAAAAGGAGACTAAGTATGAAATAAAAAGCGTCATTGAAAAAATTATTGCTCCTGTTAGCATATGATGTGCTTCCTATCGGTTCGAACTTCATGTCGACCCAGAGGGACTCGAATCGTTCTATGGTTGAATGTGAATGGCTTGGGAGATTGGCAAAGACATCTTAAAAAATAAAAAACCCTCAGATTCAATGATCTGAGGGCGTTGTGACTTGTCTGTGAACCTGATGGTACAAGAGTCGAACCGGCTTGCCACCTCTCTTGGCAAATTGGCTGGCTACTCGGATAACGTATAAAATACTGTGTCTATGAAAAATAGTGTATTTGAATTGACGATGATATTTTCGTCGTGCATATCTTCCAGAATAATGCCTAGGTCTCTATTGAAATAATCGTTTCTTCTGGTATTTATGAAGCCGTTAAACGCCAATAGTGCTTTCACATCTTCTAAGTTGACTGGCCCATCAGAGGTAATGAAAGGCTGTTTCAATACAGCTAACAAGCAATCCTCAACTTCGGTAAAGCCTAAAAATTCGTAGGCTGTGTCTTCAAATAAAAGGTTATGTATAACGAGGCTATTGAAAAATTCAAGCCAGGTGGCGTAGTAAACAGCATCATTCACCTTTACTACGCTTCGGCGATCGGGCGCAAAGTAGATTTTGGCTTCGCCACCCCTGGTTAAAAAACTACTTTCACCCGGCAAGTCGTATACCCACCATTTTTTTTGCGAGCTATGATACTTTAAGAATTTGGCCTGCTCCTTTTTAATTCGGGATTGATCTTCGAAATCTTTCTTAACCGTTGTACTTGTTCTAAAGCTTGCGCATAAGAGATTTCGGGCTGCTGTGCAATTATCTGTTTGCCCCTCAAGGACAATTCCTTTAACGATATTTTCAAGTCTTTTTCGGGTATCATCGTCGATGAACATTTGCAGTAAAATTATGAAAAATTGGCACGAGTTCCAACTAACACAAACAGCTACTAATCAACAAATTGCAGACACAAAAAAGTAAGACAGCATTTAGCTGACATATACTAGATTAAAAACAGTCCTTATTTTGCTTTGAGCCTCGCCTCATACATTTTTACCCAAATTGGCAAATCAATAGCTGTTTCATCATTTACATCATCATAGATTATCCAGCACCCACATTTTTGGGATAGGGAATTTAATTGATCGATGTCGTTCTGAGTAACATCGTAATGACCATATCTTCTATCGCCGCCAACAACTATCTCCCATAGATCATATTCGAGATCGCACATCCATCCCGCCGAATAGCCCTCTTCAGATATCCAGCTCATAAATTCTTCTAATTTTTGTTCGTCCTCGTTTAAGTCCTTTAGCATTTACAATTTGTTAATGATTCGATGTGGTCCATTCTTGGTAAAGTAGCCGGTTACCCGGATATCATATAGCGGACTGGTTGAGAGCATAGCCGGAATCGAACCGGCGTTAATGGTTTTGCAGACCATTCCCAAAGCCAACATTGGATATATGCTCGGTAGCGGAGAGTAATGGAATCGAACCATTGCCGCTGTGACGCGGAACACCTTAGCAGGATGCCGCAACAAACCAACATTTGCCTACTCTCCAAGTGTGGGAGGTACAGGATTCGAACCTGTTGTGTTACTTATGTACCGGATTTACAGTCCGGCGCTACCCCACCGTCGTAGCCGACCTCCCATAAGTGTGCCAGTTGGGTAACGATCCCACATCTCTGCATTTTCAGTGCAGCGCATAGACCACCTTTGCTACAGGCACAAAAAAACCCGCTCAGTGAATAACCAAGCGGGTTTTGAATGTTTTTATAGTTACATCATAACATAGCTCGGTCTGTTCCTTTTTTGAAGGAACTAAACTGGCTACAATATGACATCTGATGTTTCATGATGATGCAAAACTAATGATTGTTTTGAATATACAAAATTCTTTTAAAGAATATCTTATTCGTTTCACTTGGCGCTAGCCAAAAGGAAAACATTAATGATTTCTGGATTTTGCCATAATTCCACACTATCATAAACTGTGGCAATAAAACTCCTTCCGTCATGACTTTCAAATTGAACGATCTCCAAATACTCCGGGAATGTAGGAGGCATGGTTCCCTCCGGCAGCTTCATCAGTTCTGCTAAGTTTTCATTCTCCATGAGCGAAACTATTAAGGGATACCTTTCCCGTTCAAGATACATTGACTTTATCGATCGTAGACAACAAACCTCCGTAATTCCGTACGAGTTGTTAGCCAGAATATCGCGTACAACATATTCATCAAATGTTTCAGGCTTTGCTTCCATTTTGGATCGCCTATTCGATTTCCAGAATCGAAGGATCATACCAAATATCTTCATATCCATTTTAATCAATTTGGAATCTCCAGCCAGGAGGCAAGGCCAAATATTTAAGGACGATGCCCTTTCTTTCGATCAGATGTTCGACATGGATAGCCTTAAAATAGTCTTCGTCTTCTGAAAGCTCATCACCGCACCATAAATACCATCCATCAATTACCGCTTGTTTGGGGTGTCGAAGGCCGTTAATTGGCACCACGGAAGAGAAAAGTGATTCGTTGAACGCAATAAGTGAATGAGGTTCAATTGGGTGCCATGGAACACCTAATCTCTCACAGACTATTTTTTGTTCTTGTTCAATAAAAGATCATTCCAATATAGAATCGTTTTGAAAGTTCGACATGTCTCAAGAAATCGACCTTTTGGGACTCGAACCTCAAAAGAAATATAAGTAAACTATTTGCAATATCCGTAGAAAATAGCGAAAATTAGAAAGCCTTCAAATCCATTGACTTGAAGGCTTCGATCTTGTCTGTGATCCCGCTGGGACTCGAACCCAGGACCCATACATTAAAAGTGTATTGCTCTACCAACTGAGCTACGGAATCATTCCCATTCCCAAAGTATTATCCTTGTTTTTGGGAGTGCAAAAATACGGTAAAAACCATTGCCGGCAAATTTTTCTCGCAATATTTTTCAACGGGAAATTCATGGTTATCAACATCTGCCAGAGCCCGGTAAGCATAGCCTTTTCACTTAGTCTTCAACCCCATCCTGGCGCGTATTGCCTGCCTGCGTTGCTCCTTTGTCATGACCGGATAGTCGGCCGGCACCTGAAACTCTCCTTCGTCAATATCCTGGTTGGTCTGAACATCGATCAGCCGCCAGACAGCTGAATTCCCATTCTCATCCTTCAACGCAGCGCCTATACATTGCCCTTCCGAGCCAAGAACGCCAGTCTGGATCCGCTTAACGCTTTCCGGGAGATATTTGTCAAGGTCATGCGTAAAATAGTACTCAAATACCAACTTATAGCCTGGACTATAATGCATCTGGCCATCTTCACCGGGCCCGTCATTCCGGTTGGAAAGGATATCGTGCATCTTCAGCAGGCCATCAGACTTTTTGCCCGATTCCTTTTCTATATAGGGCTGAACAGGAATAGTGATCCTTTCCGACACGGTGTTGTAATCCCCGAACTTTCCGGCCTTTCCCGGCTCGATCTTTATACCCGGAATGCCCAGGTATTCTTCCTTAACCATCGAGAGCGTCCGGTATATGTTGTGGATGGTGTCTACTTTGGTGTAGTTAACGCCCAGCACGCTGGCCATCGCATAGATGAGATGTTTGTCAAGATCCATGATAGAAGTCACATTGGCGCCAAAAACATCAGCCATAGTAACATGGTCATGTTTCAAGGTGGTTTTTACATACCTGGAAGTGATCCAGGTGTCAAAGCTTCCTACCATGAATTCAAAGTACAATGAAGGTGCCGACACCCCTCCCCAGGCAGGATTACCCATCTTTGAAGCCCGGGCGGCCGAAGCGTCGTCATCGGCAGTAGGGAATTTTTCTTTCACAGCCTTTTCGATCTCCTCCATCAACGCAGCGTTCTTCTGATTCATCGCCTGCCGGAAGATCTCCACATCGCTGCCCTTTAACCCTTTTTGTCGGGCCTGATCGAAAAAGAACTTCCCCTGTGGAGTAGATGCTATCCTATCTATATCCCCATCTATAACTGATGCCATCGTAGCATGAATAGCCTTGACCGTAACCCCGGTATGTGGAAATTGAATAGGCGCAGGCGGAGTATATTTATTGGTTGCTTTACCCGAAGGAGAACTGGCATCTCCATCCGGGGATTGCGATCCGTCGGAAGCCGGTGCCCCGCCGTTAAAAGAGCCGGTTGTGTCCACTGCTTTCGGGCCTGCCGCAGTAGTATCGGGTTTCTTGCCGGTCACTTTTTCCAGCGCTTTTTCTTTTGCTTTATTGATCAGTTTACCGAACTGCGCATTTGTCGCTTGACAAAGAAATAATAGGATAGCTAATAAGGACAGGTTTCGCTTACAAAACATAAATTACAGATAATTTCAATGTGAGTAACTCTGACAAATATACGTTGCCCGCAATTGCGCCTTAGGGTCCGAAAGGAAATTACCCAGTTACAATTAAGGAGGCCGGATCAACAAAAGGAGGTCCGATCCACTAAAGGAGGTCCGATCCACTAAAGGAGGCCGGATATCTAATGAAACCGCGACGAGCGCTTGTCGCAAAAGCCTCCTCTTTTGTCGGGTTCACACATCTTCAATTCCAGTTTTCCGGAGTAAGTTTATCTTCTCAATCAAACAGGTATGAACACAAAATTTCAAACCGTAGAGGAATACCTCGCCACTTTTCCTCCAAAAACGAAAAAGTTCTTAAAAGACCTGAGAGCGACCATAAAACAGGCTGCCCCGCAGGCAGAAGAAACGATCAGCTATAATATGCCGGCATTCAAGCTGCATGGAATGCTTATCTGGTACGCCGGGTACAAGGAACATATCGGCCTTTATCCCAAAACCACAGTGATCCAGGCCTTCAAAAAAGACCTTGAGGAGTATAAACAGTCAAAGGGTACCATACAGTTTCCATTGGACCAGCCCCTCCCCCTCGACCTGATCACCAGGATCGTAAAGTATAGGATCAGGGAGAACCTGGAAGCCGCAAAGAACAAAGTGAAAAAATAAATCGGCAATTAATGCATTATTAATGATTCATTAGGACTCCCTTCGTTTTTTTGCAGTGGACAATCACCTAAAATTGTTTGCCACCTTCATTCATGGTTACCATTGCCAAAAAGTCGACCATTCTCCTGTCTTTGCTTGTCTTATTGACTTTTCATTCCCTTTACGCCCAAAGCGACTTCATTTCTGTCAATGCCTCCGCCAATGCCACCACGGCAGGTTTGATTACAGATGGCGATGCCACTACAGGCTGGTCTCCCGGTTCCTCCGGTCTTTCACAGGATCAGTACCTGCTTCTGGCCCTTCAGACACCGGGCAACGTCAACCGACTGGAACTGGAGACGGACGGGTTTTCACCTTCGACATTAAAGAAGGCACTCAGTATTTTCGTTACCTACGATCCCATGAATCCCGGTAACGCGGTGAATTATACCGTCACCGGCAATAAACCCTTTACCCTGAGTTTCCCGGCTAAATATGGGGCGCATATCAAATTGCTCTTTAAAACAGGCGCAACAGGAGAACCCTATACCATCCGGGAGTTGCGGATCGGGTATGCTGGCGCAACAACAGCCGCAACAACAGCCGCAAGAACAGCCCCAGGCCCCCCCCTCGCCCCTACCCCTTCCAAACCCTGGCTAAACCCCAAACTCCACATCGACCAACGGGTCACCGCCCTTCTTTCCGTCATGACCCCGGACCAAAAGATGGAGCTGCTCCGCGAAGGCTGGGGCATCCCCGGCATTCCCAGCCTCGGCATCCCCGCTATGAACAAGGTCGAGGCCGTTCACGGCTTCTCCTATGGCAGCGGCGCCACCATCTTTCCCCAGGCTATCGCACTCGGAGCTACCTGGGACCGACGCCTTGTAGAAAAAGTAGCCATGACCATTGGCGATGAAACGGTCAGCGCCAACACCGTCCAGGCCTGGTCCCCCGTCCTCGACATAGCGCAGGACGCCCGCTGGGGCCGTTGTGAGGAGACCTTTGGAGAAGACCCTATCCTCGTGTCGGAGATCGGCGGAGCCTGGATCAAAGGTTATCAGTCAAAAGGGCTTATAGTAACGCCCAAACACTTTGCCGTTCACGGAGCGGTAATGGGAGGCCGGGATTCCCACGACATGGGGCTTTCTGAACGGGAGATAAGAGAGATCCACCTCGTGCCCTTCCGCCATGTCATCGAGACCTGGCACTGCCAGTCGATCATGATGGCCTACTCCGACTTCGAGGGCGTTCCCATCGCAAAGAGCAAAGAGCTCTTAAAAGGCATCCTTCGCGACGAATGGGGCTTTGAAGGCTATATCGTCAGCGACTGCGGCGCATTGGGAAACCTGACCAGCCGCAAACACTACACAGCAAAAGATGCCGTTGAAGCCGCCAACCAGGCATTAGCCGCCGGCATAGCCACCAACTGCGGTGACACATATAACAATCCCGAGGTCATCGCCGCTGCCCGAAAAGGCGGGATCGACAAAGACAACCTCGATTACACCTGCCGGACCCTGCTGACGGTAATGTTCCGTAACGGTTTTTTCGAACACAATCGCACCCGCCCGCTCGACTGGAAGAAGATCTATCCCGGCTGGAATAGCCCCGAACACAAGGCCCTGGCCCGCGAAGCCGCAAGAGAATCCATCGTGCTGCTGGAAAACAAAGACCATATCCTGCCCCTGACTACAGGCAAAGGTACCATCGCCGTCATCGGCCCCGGAGCAGACGACCTGCAGCCCGGTGACTATACGCCCAAACTGCAACCCGGACAGTTAGTTTCCGTGCTCACTGGTATAAAAGCCGCAGCCGACCAGACAAAGATCCTTTACGAAAAAGGTTGTGACTTTACCGGCGACGAGCATTTCGATCCGCAAAATGCCATAGACGCCGCCAATCAAGCCGACGTGGTCGTCATGGTACTCGGGGATTGTTCGACCAGCGAGGCGATCCATGGTCGTACCCAGACCTCCGGCGAGAACAGGGACTATGCCAGCCTTATCCTGCCCGGCAAACAAGAGGAATTGCTGGAAGCGGTCTGCGCCACAGGTAAACCCGTCATCCTGGTATTGCAATCCGGTCGGCCTTATAATCTATCCTATGCAGCTGAACATTGTAAAGGGATCCTCGTCAACTGGCTGCCCGGCCAGGAAGGTGGACCCGCGCTGGCCGATATCCTGTTTGGCGCCGCCAATCCCGCAGGACGGCTGCCCATGACCTTTCCCCGCAGCGTAGCCCAGTTGCCGTTATATTATAATTTCAAGACCTCAGGACGCAGCTATGATTATGTGGATCTGTCGTTTCATCCATTGTACCCCTTTGGATACGGGCTCAGCTATACGAGCTTCTCCTATTCCGATCTTTCCACGATTCAAAACTCCGACGGAACAGTTAGTATAAAAGCAAAAGTCACCAATACGGGGAAACTTAACGGCGACGAGGTCGTACAGCTTTATGTAACGGATATGTACGCCAGCGTAAAGACAAGGGTCATGGAGCTGAAAGATTTCCAGCGTATCAATCTAAATCCCGGTGAGTCAAAGGAAGTGAACTTCACCCTCACCCCTTACCAGCTCTCTCTCCTCGATGACAATATGGACCGGGTCGTCGAGCCCGGTGAGTTCAGGATCATGGTGGGCGGACAAAGCCCCTCTTTCAAAGCCGGAGATAAGATCAAAAATAGTGTCGGTTACCGGAACGAAAGGGAAGGCTTGACCGCCACGCTTAATTATACCGCTGCCTGTAAAGCCAACTTTATATTGACGCCGGAAGCCGTCAAAAAAGGCGGTGTCGGAGTGACGGTAAAGAACACCGGAAACCTGACGGACATCGGCAGACTGACCCTGTACGTCAATGGCGAAGAAAAAGGCGATGTGCGGCATTTTGAGCTGGGACCGGGCGCTTCAAAGCTGATCCTGTTCCCAGTAAGCGAACACGGAGAAGTCAATATTACATTCGCAACAAAGTATAAGGTAACTTCAAAAAAATATCTGCTATGACCCCAAGCATAATAAACAAATGGCTGCTCTTCCTTTGCCTGTCTATCACTGCAGCCGCATCCCGCGCCCAGGAGCCCGTCTCCCTTTTCAGCGGAGAAAAGACAAGCTGGCGCGAAGGCTTTGACCGGTATGATTTCCTGATGGACGAACTAACGCTGGAAGTGACCCCCATCAAAGCCACCGAAGAGGAGAAGTATGGCGCCAAAGCCGCCGAAAGAGGAAAGTTCCATTGTATCGTCGTAGCGCCCAAAAAGGCAGCCCCCGGTAATCCATGGAGCTGGCGGGGCTACTACTGGGATCACGAACCCCAGACGGAGGTAGAACTGCTTAAACGCGGCTTCCACATCGCCTATATAATGGACGATGCGGACCGTCACTGGGACGCCTGGTATGCCTTTCTGATGAAACACGGCCTCAACCCCAAACCCGCCTTTGTCGGAATGAGCAGGGGCGGCATCAACGAATTTGTCTGGGCGGCCACTCACCCGGATAAAGTTGCCTGTATCTATACCGACAACCCCGCGCTGCGACCCGAAAGCTTTGACGGGCTGCCCGGTATGGCCAGGCATGATATACCGTTGTTGCATGTCGTCGGCAGTTACGATTTTCTGCTGGAAAAGTATACGCTGCCTGTGGAGGATATTTATCACCAGCTGGGAGGACGGATCTCCCTCATTATAAAAGAAGGGCCTCCACATCACCCGCATAGTTTAAAAGACCCGACACTCATCGCCGGTTGGATCGAAGCGAATTATCATCACGGGGATGACCTCACCGATAGTCTTTATGCGATCTCCCCTCTCCTGCCGGGGACGCGTCTTATTAAATCGTATTACTATAGTAACGAAAATAAGTATCTAGCCATCCTGCCCGAGAGCACTTACGCCGTCTGCCGGGGACCCCTGTTTACGGATTGTTATACCCGGTATGATTCCTATACTCCCA
>Ga0310811_10008583_pt1 | contig 13149 bp, 11 predicted proteins | sample YCmetagenome_FD_207642 | JGI IMG/M metagenome (GOLD analysis project Ga0310811, IMG submission 207642) | Soil microbial communities from experimental microcosm in Duke University, North Carolina, United States - YC | ecosystem: Engineered > Artificial ecosystem > Soil microcosm > Unclassified ...
CCGCCGGCGCGGTGGGCGTCGTCGGCGTGCTGACCGGCGGCGCGGTGGGGGTGGTCCCGGCCGGCGGGTCGACCGGGATCCACGAATCGGCCGTGCTCGGCGTCGTGCCCGTGCCGCCGAGCGCGGGCGGCGTGTAGCTGTACGGATTCGGTTGCGTCCCAACGGGAGTCGACACAGTCGAGGTCGTCGGCGTGGTGCCGACCTGCTGACCGGACGCCGAGGCGACCGGTGGCGGCGTCACCGGCGCGGTCACCGGGTTGCTCGTCACCGTCGTGGTCGACGGCGTGGTGCCGCCCGGCGTGGACGCCGACGCGGACTTGTTGCCGCTGAACAGCTTCTCCAGCTCCTGGATGATCTGCACCAGCGTGGTCAGCTCGGTGGCCAGCTTGGTCAGGCCCAACGTCTTGAGCAGGCCACCGATCGCCTCGATGAAACCGCGCAGCGAAGCCGACGTCGCGGTGGACAGCGCGACCGCCGCGGCATGCGTCCACGGGTTGGACATCAGCGCCGCGACCGTCGGGTTGACCGCCGAGACCACCGAGGTGTAGGCGGTCTGCGCGGTCTTGACCAGCGTGCCGGCCACGCCCAGCAGCTGCGCGCCGTTCTGCACCACCTTGATGATCTTCTCGAAGGACTGCAGCGAGTCGGTGATCTTCTTCAGCGCCGTCTCCGACGCCGCGCCCGACCACACCTGGGCCAGCTGCTTCTCCGCCTTGGCGAAGTCGTCCATCAGCGTGACGAACTGCTTGGCCTTGTCCAGCACGTGGGCCACGTGCGCGGCGATCTGCTCGGGCTGGCCGGTGACGATGCGCGGCAGGAACGTGATCGGCCCGCCGGAGCCCGCCGTCGCGTCCATCGCGCTGGAGTTCGGGAACGTGAACACGGTGGTCTCTCCTGTCAGGCCGGCATCGGACGGTAGACGCGGACCATCGCGAGGCCGCCGAAGTCCGGGGTGAGCAGGCCGTGGTTGTAGAGCTGGCCGCCGGCGCCGGCGACGCCGATGGCCGAATTGACCACCACCACGTCGCCCGCGTGCACGCCGCCGGGGATGTCGCCGAGGTTGCGGGCCACGCCCGAGTACACGCCGATCACGCCCACCTGGGCCTGGTGATCGGGGCTCGCGTCCAGCCAGTTGGCGAAACCCGTGCTGTCGTGGGCGAACTGGCCGGCCGACGAGTCGTGGCCGAGGCCGGCGTGGCCCAGATAGTCCAGCACGTTGGCCACCGAATGCGGATCGCCCGCGCCGCCGACGCTGTCGTTGAACGCCTGCGCCGCCACCAGGCCGGCCGCCGGGCTCGACCACAGGCTCGCCGTGTTCGCCGTGCCGGCCGACGGATCGCCACCGAAGCCCTTCGCCACCGCGCGGTCGGCGTCGTCGTAGGCGTCCGCGCTCTTGCGGATCAGGTCGTTGACCGCCTGCAGGCCCTTCAGCAGCGACTGCAACGCCGCCACCTGCTGCGCCTGCATCGCGACGTTGCCCGACGCCACCGCGTCGCCGATCATCGCGAAGGAGGTCGGCGCCAACACCAGTGCCTCCAGGTCGAGCACGGCGTTGACGGTCTGCATGATGATGCCGCCGATGTTGCCGACCGCGGACCGCATGGCCTCCGGACGCACCTCGTACTGACCGGTGTCCATCCCACTCCCTCCCTGGTCGGCGACCTTGTGAGACGCCAGAGTAGAGCGGACGCAAGGGCAATCCAGACGGCAGAATTACCCACTGTCCGCCGACCCGCCCCGATGCAGGGAAGGACGCCTTACCTGCGTTGAATGCAGGTAAGGCGTCCTTCCCTGCATTCCACCGGCTTGCTGACGGCAAAATTACCCACAAAGTTGCGGCCGTTGTGTGGGCAGAATGCCGTGGTGAGCGCGGTACAGACCAGGCGGGCGCCGCTCGAGCCGCCCACCGGCGAGATCATGCTGCAGTCGCCGCCGATGCTGCCCAAGGGCTCCAACCAGGGCGCGGTGCAGCTGCTGTTCTTCCTGCCGATGATGCTCGGCATGGGGGCCATGTCGTTCGTCTACATCGGACGCAGCGGCGGCGTGATGACCTACGTCTTCGGCGCGCTGTTCGCGGTGTCCATGGCCGGCATGGTGATCATGTCGCTGGCCCGGGGCGGGGCGGCCAAGAAGGCGCAGATCAACGAGGAGCGGCGGGACTACCAGCGCTACCTGACCGGTCTGCGCGGCCAGGTGCGGGAAGTCGCCGAACGGCAGCGGATCGCGCTGACGGCGGCCCAGCCGGAGCCGGCCGACCTGTGGGCGTTCGTGGAGCGCGGCCGGCTGTGGGAGCGGCGGCGGATGGACCCGGCGTTCGGCCGGGTGCGCGTCGGCGCCGGCCCGCAGCGGCTGGCCACCCCGCTCCGCGCGCCGCAGACCGTGCCGCTGGAGGACCTCGATCCCGTCTGTTCCACGGCATTGCGGCACTTCATCCGGGCCTACGCCACGGTCCAGGACCTCCCGGTGGCGATCTCGCTGCGTTCGTTCGCGCGGATCACCGTGACCGGCGATCGGCGACAGGTGCTGGACCTGGTCCGATCGATGCTGGCGCAACTGGCGGCCTTCCACTCGCCGACCGACCTGCGCGTCGCGTTCTGCCTGCCCACCGAACGGATCCGCGACTGGGAGTGGGCGAAGTGGTTGCCGCACAACCAGGGCACCACCGGCGACCCCACCGGCCCGACCCGGTTGGTGGCCGACCGGGTCGGCGTGCTGGCCGACCTGCTCGGGGCCGAGCTCGGCGAACGGCCGCCGTTCAGCAAGGCGACTTCGCCCGAATACCAACACATTGTCGTCGTACTGGACGGCGGCCGGACCACCGACGACAGCCGGCTGACCGCGGCCGGCGGCCGCCAGGCCGTCACGGTGATCGACGTCAGCGGCGGCATCCCGGACGAATCCGAGGACACCGACCTGTTCCTGCACGTGGCCGGCGAGCGGCTGGGCATGGTCGTCGGCGAGGACAGCGACCGGCGGATCGCCCTGCTGGGCCGTCCGGACCGTTTCGACCATGCCTCGGCCGAGGCCCTCGCTCGCCAGCTCACCCCGCTCTACCAGGGCAAACCGGTGGTGGCGGAGTCGCCGATGGCGGCCAGTTTCGGCCTGCCGGGGCTGCTCGGCATCGGCGATCCGCGTGATCTCGACACGGCCGTCACGTGGCGTCGGCGGACGGCCCGGGAGCGGCTGCGGCTGCCGATCGGCGTCGATCCCGACGGGCGGCCGGTCGACCTTGACCTGAAGGAGTCGGCCGAGGGCGGCATGGGCCCGCACGGCCTGGTGATCGGCGCGACCGGCTCCGGCAAGTCGGAGCTGTTGCGCACGCTGGTGATCGGCCTGGCCGCGACGCACTCGTCCGAGCAGCTGAACCTGGCACTGATCGACTTCAAGGGCGGCGCGACCTTCGCCGGCATGACCGGCCTGCCGCACACCTGCGCCGTGATCACCAACCTGGCCGAGGACCTGTCCATGGTCGACCGGATGGGCGACGCGATCAAGGGCGAGCTGGTCCGCCGGCAGGAGTTGTTGAAGGCAGCCGGAAACTACGCCTCCGTACGGGATTATGAGCGGGCCCGGATGGACGGGGCGTCGCTCGATCCACTGCCCTCGCTGCTGGTGATCATCGACGAGTTCTCCGAACTGCTGTCCAGCCAACCCGATTTCATCGACCTGTTCGTCATGATCGGTCGACTGGGCCGCAGCCTCGGCATCCATCTTCTCCTTGCTTCCCAACGACTTGAGGAAGGCCGGCTGCGCGGCCTCGACTCGCACCTGTCGTACCGGGTCGGTCTGCGCACGTTTTCCGCCTCGGAGAGCCGTTCCGTGCTGGGCGTGGCCGACGCGCACCAGCTGCCGCCGGTGCCGGGCTCCGGTTATCTGCGGGTGGACACCGAAACGCTGATCAGGTTCAAGGCCGCGTTCGTGTCCGGGGAGCTGCCGGCGCGCGGCGTCGTCGAGGCCGGCCCGGCCCAGGGTCGAGCCGTGCTGCCGTTCACGCTGGCCCCGACGCCGATTCCCGAGGTCGTCGCGGCGCCCGTCGTCCCGGAACTGCCGACGTCCGGCGAGACGATCATGGGCACCATGGTGGACCGGTTGCAGGGCAAGGGACCTGACGCGCACCAGATCTGGCTGCCGCCGCTGGGCGAGCCGCCGACGTTGGACCAGCTGATGCCGCCGCTCGGCGTGGACGACGAACGCGGGCTGTGCCCGGTCGGCTGGGGTGGCAACGGCCGGCTGATCGTGCCGATCGCCATCGTGGACAAGCCGTTCGAGCAGCGGCGGGACCTGCTCTGGGCCGATCTGTCCGGCGCCGCCGGCAACGCGATGGTGGTCGGCGCGCCGCAGAGCGGCAAGAGCACGTTGCTGCGCACGCTGATCGGCGTGCTCGCGCTCACCCACACGCCGGCCGAGGCGCAGTTCTTCGTGCTGGACATGGGTGGCGGCGCGCTGCGTCCGATCGCCGGCCTGCCGCACACCAGCGGTTACGCCACCCGGCGCGAGCCCGAGCGCCTGCGGCGGATCGTCGCCGAGGTCACCACGCTGCTGGCCGAGCGGGAACTGTTCTTCGCCGCCAACGGGATCGACTCGATCAACACGTTCCGGCAGCGCCGGTCCGAGTTCACCGAGAGCGCCGACGGCCGGGAGTTCGGCGACGTGTTCCTCGTCGTGGACGGCTGGGCGACGCTGCGCGAGGAGCAGGAGCCGTTGGAGCAGGCCGTGATCGGGCTCGCCGCCCGTGGGCTGGGCTTCGGCATCCACGTGATCGTCTCGGCCAACTGGTGGATGGGCGTGCGGCCGCAGCTGCGCGACGCCGCCGGCACCCGCTTCGAGCTGCGGCTCGGCGATCCCGCCGACTCGTCGATCGACCGCCGTGCCGCGCAGAACGTGCCGGCCGGGGCACCCGGTCGCGGGCTCACCAAGGACAAGCTGCACTTCCTCACCGCACTGCCCAGAGTGGACAGTGATCAGCGGCCGGGTTCGCTGGCCGCCGGCACGACCGCGTTCGTCGAGGCCGTGGCCAAGGCGTGGACCCGGCCGCCCGCTCCGCCCGTTCGCTTGCTGCCACGGGAAGTCCCGCTGGCCGAGATCGCCACCGGCGACGGCAAGATCGTCCCGCTCGGCCTCGACGAGGCCGACCTCAAGCCCGTGCACCTCGATTTCGCCGCCGAGCCGCACTTCCTGGCCTTCGGCGACGTCGAGTCCGGCAAGTCCAACCTGCTGCGGGTGATCGCCCGGGGCATCACCTCGCGCTACTCTCCCGCCGAGGCCGCCATCATCGTCGTCGACTACCGGCGCGGCCTGCTCGACGCCGTCACCGGCGCGCACCTGCTCGGCTACGCCGGCGCCGAGAACGCCGTCACCGGCCTGGTTTCCGAGGCCGCCGCCGCCATGCGCACCCGTCTGCCCGGGCCCGAGGTCACCGTCGAGCAGCTCCGGGAACGCAGCTGGTGGACCGGTCCCGAGCTGTTCGTCCTCGTCGACGACTACGAGCTCGTCGCCAACCCCGGCCGCAACCCCCTGTCCCCCTTGCTCGACTTCCTCCCCCAGGCCCGTGACGTCGGCCTGCACCTCATCATCGCCCGCGCCAGCGGCGGCGCCTCCCGCGCCCTCTTCGAGCCCCTCATCCAACGCGTCCGCGAACTGGGCTCCCCCGGCATCGTCCTGTCCGGCTCCAAGGAAGAGGGCGTCCTCCTCGGCGACGCCAAACCCGCCGCCCAGCCGCCCGGCCGCGGCCAACTCGTCCGCCGCCGGGCCCGAACTTCCCTTGTGCAGATAGCCCTGACGGAGTAGTTCCCGCTCGACAATTCGGTGGCTCCCCGCAGTCATCCGTGCCCTGCCGTCACGTCGACTACGGCTCGGCCCCGCCCCTGCTTCGCCCGGTTGCTGGATTTTTCGAGGTCCGCCACCCAACGCGCCCCACCACACAAGCCGATGCGGGCCTCGAAAAATCCAGCAAGGGCGAGGCAGGGGCTTAAAGGGGGCCGAGCCCGCCCCGCCGGAGGCGGGGCAATCCAACGCTGTGGGTAATAGTGCCGTCACTGCACCTGGCAGTTGTGCCGTTTGCTCGAAGCCTCGCCGTTCCTAGCGTTAGCGGTGACCAGCAGGCAGTCGAGCGAGAGGAGGTGGCCCGTGAGCAGCCCCGGCTTCAAGGCCGACGCAGCGGCGATGACGCGAGCGGTCCAGGGTTTCGAGGAGTGCGCGGCGAACGCCAAGAAGACCATGTCGGACTTGGAGAACGACCTGGTCTCGGCGCTGAGCCACTACCAGGGCAGCCAGGCCACCGCGTTCTGGCAGCTGCACACGCAGCTGCAGGACAAGATGCGGGTTGCCAGTTCCGAGCTCGACACCATGTCCAACCTGGTGAACCAGAGCTTCCACAACTACGGCAGCGGTGACAGCACGGTCGCCCAGAGCCTGACCAGCCTGTCCAACAACGTGGACGCCGGTGGCGCGGTCTTCGGCCGCCTGACCGGCGGCACGCTGGCCTGAGCAGAGGGAGCACACGATGACCGCCGACCAGATCAGCGTCGACTTCGCGGCGCTCCAGGTCAGCTCGCAGACCTTGGCCGCCAAGGCGAAGGCGTTGCAGGAGTACCTGGACCAGCTGCACACCGCGCTCCAGCCGATCAAGGCCACCTGGTACGCGTCGGGCAGCGCCGCGGGCCAGGCGGCCGAGCAGGCCGAGACGCGGCTGCGCAATGCCACCAACGACATCGCCACCATCGTCGGCCAGTTCGGCGGCAAGGTGCTGGAGGCGCACGACCTCCAGCTGGCGTTGGAGAACAAGAACACGCAGTACTTCGCGTGACATCAGGCGGCGGTCCGGCGTGGTGCCGGCCCGCCGCCGTCGGCGTTGAACACGATTCTGGGGAGCTGACCAGGGATGTGGGACCAGTCGTTCTCCGTCCACCTCCAGTCGCTGACCGACTTCGCCCGCGAGCTGCAGACCCAGCTGGACGGCATGGGCGGCCCGATGGACCAGCTCACGCAGCTGGCCGGCGCGCCCGTGCTGCTGGGCGAGTTCGGCGAGGCGAACTCGCTGGAGGCGCGGACGAAGGCCGCGGTCGCGGAGATGCACGGCCTGCTCGACCAGGTGCGGCAGGCGATCGAGTTCGCCGAGAACGTGACGAGGACCGTCGCCACCGGCTACGAGCGGCTCGACGACGATCTCGCCAGCGGCATGCAGGTCAGCCAGGGTGACTCGACATGGACATGAGCCCACACACGAACTTCGCCCAGTACAGCCATGAGCAGCTCTACACGATGCTGTTCGCCAGTGACCCGGAGACCGTCGGCGACGCCGCCGACATCTGGGACACGACCGGCAAGGGCTTGCACGACAAGGCGAACGACCTCCGGTCGCAGCTGTCCGGCTTCTCGGACAAGTGGCAGGGCGGCGCGGCGCAGCAGTACCAGTCGATGATCGGCGATCTGGCCGAGGGCATCCGCAAGGTCGCCGACACCGCGTTCGCCATGCGGGACCTGACCCACGACGCCGGCGAGGCGCTGACCACCGCGCGGGCCAAGATGCCCAAGCCGGTCAACGTGCCCCAGGTGTCGCCGTCGGTTGTTTCCCTTGCCACTACGCAGATCCAGGTGCAGGCCGACACGCCGCCCCAGGTCGTGGCGCAGATGCAGCAACAGCAGTCGGCCGCGATCGCGCAGGTGCGGGACCAGCAGTCGGCCGTGGCCGCGTCGAACGCCGCGCATGCCGAGGCCGTGATGGTGATGCAGGCCCTGGCCGGTGACTACACCACTGCCCAGCAGTCGATTCCGCCGTCGCCCAACGCCGAGCAGGTGCCGTCGGGGACCACGCCGACCACCACCCAGTCCGACAGCGGCGTGAGCGCGCCGATCGTGTCGTCATCGTGGGTGAACGCCGCCACCGGCACCACGACGACGCTGCCGGCCGGCGGCGGCGTGCCGACCGGTCAGCAGCAGGGCGGTTCTCCCTTGTTCGGCGGCATGTTCACCGCCGGGCTCGCGGCCGCGTCGGCGGCGGCGTTCGGCCGGTTCGGCTCGATCATGCCCAAGATCCCCGGTTTCGCGAAGCCCAAGTCCGACGAGAAGTCCACCACGCCGGCCGGCGCCAAACTCGGCGACAGCGCCTCGTTCAAGCTTCCGGGCGGCGGTGGCGGGGGCGGCGGCATCGGCGGTATCGGCGGTGGCGGTGTCCCCGGCTCCTCCGTGCCGACCAGCATGATCTCCGGTGCCGGCAGTCCCACTGCCGACCTGGCCGGCGGCGCGCTCGGCGCTGCCGTCGCCGATGCCGCTGGTAGCAAGGCAATGGGGCCGATGATGCCCATGATGCCGATGAACGGGGCCGGGGCCAACGACATGGGCGGCGGGCGGCGGATCCCGCCGTGGCTGGTCGAGACCGAGGACGTGTGGGGCGAGTCGTCCGCTGTCGCCCCGTCCGTGATCGGCGAGGACTTCTGACCCGTGCCCACCATCAGCGCCCAGCAGATCGCCCAGCACGCCTACAACGCCGGCTTCCGCGGCGACGCCCTGACCACGGCCGTCGCCGTCGCGCTGGCCGAATCCCATGGTGACACCGGGATTCACGGCGACGTCAACCTCCAGACCGGCACCTGGGGGCCGTCCGTCGGCCTGTGGCAGATCCGTTCCCTCAACCCCGGTCACGGCACCGCCGCCGAGCAGGCCCTCCGCAACGCCCAGGCCAACGCCGACCCCGCAACCAATGCCCGGCATGCCTACGCCATTTCCCGGCACGGCACCAACTTCGGCCCTTGGTCCACGTACACGAACGGCGCCTACCGGGGGTATCTCTCGCAGGCGCGGACCGCCAGTCGCGGGGTCACCGGCCGGCCCGGCACGAGCGCCACCCCCACCTCGTTCCGGGTCGCTCCGCGTGCCTTGGACCAGGTGGCCGCCGAGCTCGCCGCCCAGGCCCAGCGGCTGCGGTCCCTTGAGGACGAGGTCCGCTCCCCCGGGCCGGCCCCGTCCGCCTTCGGCGGCCTGCCGCAGTCGCAGCAGGCCGCCGAGGTGCACGCTGCGCTCCTCGAGTCCCTCGCCGCCCGCATCACCGCCCAGCAGTCCCGCGCCGCCACGCTCTCCACCGGGGTGCGGTCCAGCTCCGCCAACTACCAGCAGGGCGACGAGCAGGTCGCCCGCTCCTACCTCTCGCTCATGCCCTGACGCCCCACCAGCCACATTCGAATGTCACATGCGCGTCGTTGTTGCCTCTATTGGGCACATCCGGACCGCATGTGCCGGGGAGTCAGGCGGGGGTGGTGGGGTGGCCGTAGCCCTTGCGGCCGGACTGGTCGATGCCGTGGGCGGCGAAGCTGTAGAGGTGGATCTCGGTGCCGTCGGGGTCGTGGAAGACCAGGATCCAGCCGATGGTGGCGTCGATGACGGGCGAGTGCTCGATGCCGAGGGAGTCGAGGTGGGCGGCCCATTCCTCGGCGGCGGCCTTGTCCTCGACGCCGAAGCTGACGGGGTCGAAGCCACGGATGCCGGCGGCCGCGGCGGGGTTCTCGCGCAGGCCGAGGCCGACCTCGCCGAGGCCCCGCGCGGTGCCGGCGAGGCCACGCACGATGCCCTGCTCGTCGGGGAACTCGATGGTCACCTCGAACCCGAACACCCGCTCGTACCAGGCCCGGCTGGCGGCCAGGTCGCTGACCGGGAACTTCACGTGGTGGATGCCGGTGAGCTGCGGCATGGCCCCCTCCATTTCAGTGCAGTGGTACTGCATTCACAGCTGATAGAGTGCGCTCGATGAGTGACGACGTCAAGCGCCCCTACCGGTCCCGCCGCCGCGCGGAGTCGGCCGAACAGACGAGGGGCCTGATCCGAGCGGCCGCGGCGCGCCTGTTCGTGGCGCGCGGCGTGAGTGCCACGACCATGCGCCAGGTCGCGGCGGAGGCCGGCGTGGCGGAACGGACGGTCTACACGGCGTTCCCGAGCAAGACGGCCCTGTTCAACGAGGTCGTGAACATCGCGACCGTCGGCGACGACCTGCCCGTGCCGGTGGCCGAGCGCACGTCCTTCACGGACCTGTTCACGGAGACCGACCCCCGCCGCGCGGCCACGCTCTGCGTCACGTTCGGCACGGCGCTGTTCGAACGGGCCGGCGACCTGATCATGGCGGCGATCGAGTCGGCCGGCGCGGACGCCGACATGCGCGAGTTCTGCGACCGCAGTGCCGCGGCCAACCGGGCCAACATGCGCGCGCTGGCCCAGGCATGGTCGGAGAACGGCCTGCTACGTCTCGACGCCGACACCGCTGCCGACCTGCTGCACACCCTCGCCTCGCCGCACGTGCACCACCTGCTCCGCCGACAACAGGGCTGGTCGGCCGAGCGCTACCGCGACTGGCTCATCGACACCTTGCTGACCACGGTGTTCAGGGACTGACCCGCCACCCTCGCTCCCGGCCACGCCGAATGGTCACGGTGATCAACCCGGCCAACGCCGCCAATCCCACGCCCCCCAGCGCCAATCCGCCGACGAGGACGTTGATCGGCGGCTGGGCCGGCGCGGCGGCGGGGACCAACGCCGCAGGCGTGACGGCGGTCGGTGAAGCGCCGGGACCGGCGGCGGTGAGAGGCAGCTGCGAGGTCACGGCGGTGTAGGCATCGACAACACCCCAGCCGAGACGGGGATCCCGACCACCGCCGGCAGCGCGCGAAGCGGTGAGCGTCAACCGGTTCACGATCTGGGCGGGCGTGGCGGACGGCCGATAGGCGCGCAGCAGAGCCACAGTGGCGGCGACATAGGCGGCGGCAGCGGAGGGATCCTTGATGGGCCAGGAATGTCCGTATCCGCCGGCCGAGGTGCCGACAAGGTCGGCACCGGGAGCGGCGAGGTCGATGTAGTCGCCGGATTCGGTAGTAACGGCAGCACCGTTACGATCGACGGCACCGACAGCGAGCACCCCGGGCAGGGCGGTGGGGTAGCTGACCGTGCCCTGTTGAGTGCCGGCAGCCGGTGCGACGATGACAGCACCGTCGGAGATCGCGGTGCGGACGGCGTCGTCCAGGGCCGGACTGTCCACAGTGGTGGGAACGTCGACGAGAATGGTGCCGACGCCGGCATGAGCGGCTGCGGTGATCGCGGCGGCGAGACGGCCGGGATCACCGGGATTGGTCTCCCCGGAGCCGGCGGTGTAGCGAATGGGCAGCAACCGAACGCCGGGCGCCAACCCGACGAAGGTGGTCTGGTCGCTGGCCTGAGCGCCGATGATGCCGGCGGCGAAAGTGCCACGTCCATCGCAGTCGGCGACGCCGCCGGGCGCTGGCACGAGGTCGCTCGACGGCAGCACCTGACCGCGCCCGAACTGCGGATTGCCGCCGTCGACCCCAGCGCCGACGATGGCGACGGTCTGTCCGGCCCCCTTGGTGAGCAACCAGATCCGGGCCGGGTCCAGCAGCTTCTGAGCCCAGGGCGGCGAATCCTGGTACACCTCGGTCGATTTGGCGCAACCGGCGGCGTATCCATCGGGCACGTCGACGAGCATGGCCAACACGAGCGCCACGAACAGCGCGGCGGCAGCCCTCACCGCGGCACCCACAGGGTCACCCGAGTTCCCCGACCTGGCTGGGAATCGACGTGCGAATGGCCGCCGACCTCGGTCAGCCGAGCGGTGATCGACTCGCTGATGCCGAAGCCGGCCGGGCGATCGGCGTCGTCGAAGCCGCTGCCGTGGTCACGGGCGATCACCGCGATGCCGCCGTCCCGCTCCTCGACCCGCAGCACGGCCTCGTTGGTGCCGGAATGCTTCATCGTGTTACGCAAGGCTTCCCGCGCCGCCTCGCGCACGGCCCGCCGGCGCGCCTCCGGCATCGTGCTGTCGTCGATCTCCGCGAACACCAGCTGCGCCCGCAACCCCTCCCGGGCCATTTCCGTGGCCAGCAAGGTGAGGTCCTCACCGATGGTCGTCGGGTGCGGCAGGTCCGGCTCGCCGGCCAGGCCGCGCCGCAGCTCCATGGCCTGGGACCGGGCGATACCGCGCAGCTCGGCCAGCCGCTCGGCGGCGTGCCGGTCGTCGCCGGGCGCGGGCAAGGCCATGGCCTCCAACGCCTGCAACACAGTGTCGTGCAGTTCACGCCGGACCTTGGCCGCCTCGGCTTCACGCCCACGCCGGATCCCCAGTCCCAGACCCAATCTCGTGCCGAGGCCGACCAGCAGCAGCCCACCGGTCGAGGTGACGATCGTGACGCCGAGCAGCAAAGTGTTGCCAGCCAGGCTGATCGTGTTCACGGACACAGCCATCTGCAACGGCACGCTCAGGGCGGTCAGCAACAGTCCAAAGGGGATTCCCCATGCGACCGTCCACAATGCCACCGAGCCGATCAGGTGGGTCCAGGTCAGCGCCGAGGCGGACGGATCGAGGTAGCCCACGAAGAGATTGGCCGCGAAGGCGATGGACGCGTCCGTGATCAGCAGGCCTCGCATGGACTCGTGCAGCACACCGGGAACGCGCAGCGCCCACACGATCGTCGCCGCGTTCAGCACGAAGAGCAGCAGTCCCACCGCTAAGCCGATGCCGGCGTGGCCGGCGGCGAGCACCGGCAGCACCATCGCCGGCAACACGACGAAGCGGTACACCATCGGCACCAGCACCACGTACTTGCAGGCCCGGACCATCAGGGAATCCGGCTCGGACTGGCTCTCGGCCGAGCACATCGCCGAGATCCGCTGCCAGCCCGGCACCGGCGTCGGATCCACCACCTGGTCGGGCACGTCCCGCGGGGTCAACGCGATCACCGGCGCGCCCCGGCGCAGCAGCTGCCCCAGGAAGCTCGGCACCCGCGCCGGGTATCCGGCCAACCACATCAGGACCCCTCCGATGCGCCTCGGCTACCCCAGCACCGTACCGGGGCCGGAGCGGGCCTTCGAGGGGCTCAAGGGAAGTCGCCGTGGTGCGCGAAGGCAACCTCCCTTGAGCCGATCAGCGCAGAATGATCAGTTCACGCGCACCGCGCCGGCCAGTTCCCGGATGTCGACGTCCTCGTGCGCCCGCAGCTCCGCCAGCCGTTCCCGCCACGGCGTCGTCCATTCGGTCTGCCGGCCGCCGAATCCCACCAGCCACACCTCGAGCCTTGCGCCCACGTAGCCGCCGATGCCGGCCAGCTCGGCCAGGATCTCGACGGCGGCGGCCTCGTTCCAGCCGCCCGACGAAACGAA
>Ga0310811_10008586_pt1 | contig 13146 bp, 10 predicted proteins | sample YCmetagenome_FD_207642 | JGI IMG/M metagenome (GOLD analysis project Ga0310811, IMG submission 207642) | Soil microbial communities from experimental microcosm in Duke University, North Carolina, United States - YC | ecosystem: Engineered > Artificial ecosystem > Soil microcosm > Unclassified ...
GCCACCCAGACGTGTGGCATTCTGGGCGGTCCATACCAGAGCGCAAGCCACATCTCTCGGAGCTTCGTTCCATGTAGGATTAGAAGAGGTCGCCAGGCGATAATTGACGCTGACAACCAACCATCCCTGATCAGCAAACCAGCGAAATTGACTGGAGGTATCGTCAGCGTTGCCCTCGGTCCAACCACCACCATGGATATACATGATAATCGGCGCTGGACTAGGAGAAGAGGAGGTCGGCTTGTAGATCACTGCTTGTAAGGATTGACCATCAACAGTGGTATACGTCTCTGTCATATCCGCAGAGGAGCCAGACATTGAGGAAAGCCATAGTGCAGAGACAGGATGGACAGAACCACCAGCTGCATCGATTGCCCCAACGATCTGCTTCGTGATTATCGTTGACCCCACCAGGGCAACAAGTGCAACCAGCATCAACACCTTGCCAAGTCGTCGCGGCCCAATCCGAAATCCGATTGCGCCGATGATTAACGCGATCACGCTCAGCAGAACCATATGAGGACCGTAGGTTGTCCCCAGACCTGCGCTTACGAACGCAAAAAGGTTGCTTGCAGGATCAATAAAGTTTCCGATCACTATCAGCACGATGATAATAGCGATCACCAGGGCCAAAATCGCCAGGATATTCCAGACCACACGTTTCCACATAGGTCCAGGACGTTGAAAGTTGTTACTATTTACCATGAGAATCCATCCATCGAATATTAACCGAATGGCATTGAAAATACCATTATTTCTTCTGCCGTGAAGTGTAACCGTAAAAGGGTCGAAAGCCATCCACTCCTGGGTTGATGATAGGTTGATATCCGCTTACCGATATTCTCAACCTTCAGGTTGATAGTGGCTGATAAAGAGATAAGCTATAATACGGGATAAGCTATATTGCAGGAAGAAAAGAGCTAAATTTTATGCATAGGTTGGCAGAGTTCTACGAAACCTATATCTTCGAGACGGTTTCCAAAGAAGAACGTACACTGGGAAACGCGCGATGGTGGAGCGGCATGCAACGACGCAGGCATGTTCCCTATGCATTTTCTCGCGGTGTTCTGCTCACCACTGATGCCGTTCTGCTGCTTGTCGTAGGAGTGCTTGGCTTTACGACATATGCTCCAATCATCACGGTAGTGGGTCGGGATCTGCTTTATCTAGGAACCTTTGCCCTGTTACTGCTGGCAAGAATATGCAAGCGCTTTGTCTCTGTCGTTGGATGCTATCTCGCCGTGTTCGGCCTGGGGATTGTGTTGGATCTTGTCTTTCCAGGCATGTGGGGAAATGCTTACTTCTATATGCTCTGTATCACTGTACTCTATCGTTTTCCTCCGCGATGGGCACTCCCATTCGCGGTTTCGTGCATCCTCGCGCTCATCACCACGAATAAGGCTTTGCAACTGCTCCCTTTTCCTTCTTCTGATAATGGATGGGCACTGCTACTTCCTCTGGCAATCGGCTGCGGGCTGTGCTGGATTGGGTCGGCACGGCGCACTCAGTTTATGCTTGTGATGCAACTGCATGAGGTACAAGCACTGTTAAGAGAACAGATGGTACGTGGAGAAGAACTGGCAGTAGAGCGGGAGCGTACCAGGATTGCCCGTGATATTCATGATGTCCTTTCACACTCACTGGCCGTTCTTTCCATCCAGGTCCAGGCAGCACGGAACCTGAGAACGCGCAATCCCGAACGATTGGCGGCGAAACTGGATGATATGGCGACCATTATCCGTGAAAGCATTACCGAGAGTCGCCGCGTCGTCGGCCTGCTGAGGGAGAAACCACTTCTCCCTTCCGCGCAGGATGACCTGGGTGCGAGCTTGCGCTTCATCGCCACGACCTTCAATGAACGGACGGGGATCCACTGCCGCTTTGAAGAGAGTGGAATCCCCTACAAGGTCAACCCTCAGCAGCGGGAAACGCTGGAACTGGCCCTGCGTGAGATGCTCACCAATGCCCATCGGCATGGTGCGGCTCAGACGGTGTGGATTATTCTGCGCTGGCGAGAAGCACGCATCGTCTTAGAGACGCAAGATGATGGGGTGGGCGCAGACCTGATCCAACAGAGCACATTAGCCAGAGATGAAATGAGCAACGGGGGGAGTGGGCATCACGGACTCCAGGGGATGCGTGAGCGAGCCGCTGCCCTGGGCGGTGAGGTCGAAGCAGGACCGGCGGAAAGTGGCGGTTTCATGGTCAGCTTGAAAATTCCACGTGACCAATCCAGCGAGAAAGCTGCTCGGAGGGGAAAAGAAGCATGAGCGAAAAAACAATCCGTGTCCTGATCGCCGATGATCAACGTCTGATGCGCGAAGGGCTGCGCATCATCCTAGAAGATGCAGAAGATATTGAAGTGATCGGGGAGGCCGAGGACGGACTGATTGCGATACAGTTAGCGAAGAGCCAACAGCCGGACGTAATCCTGATGGATATTCGCATGCCCTTGCTAGATGGCATCGAGGCAACTGAACGGATTCGCCAGCAGGAGGCACCAGGACCGCGTATCTTGCTCTTGACGACCTTTGATACACCGGAACTGGTTGTGGAAGGAATGCGCGCAGGAGCGACGGGGTATCTGCTCAAAGATTGTAGCACTGAGGATCTCTGTATGGCCGTACGGGCCGTTGCGCGTGGGCAGGTCCTGTTGCAAGCATCTAGCGCAGCTCAACTCTTGGCTGGACTCCACGCCGAGCCTCCAGCAGCTTATGGAGATGCTCCATCTTTATCAGAGGCGAAGAAGCTGGGATTGACCGCGCGCGAACTGAATGTGGTACGACTGATTGCGCAGGGTCATAGTAATGCGGAAATTGCGGCGGCACTTGTTGTGAGCGACGCGACCATCAAGACCCATATCAATCACATCTTCTCCAAGCTAGGTGCTCGCGATCGGGCACAGGTTATTGTCAAAGCCCACCAGATGGGGCTGATCTGAGTCAATGACAGTGGTTGCTTTGCTCTAAATCTCAAAATTTGGTTTGTTGAAGAGAAGTGGTCTGTCATCATCACTCTGCGGGATCACTTCAACAGCCGAATAGGAGGTTTTGAGGCCAACTTCGGCTCTTTCTCTGCTGTGTACAACGAAGCGGAACATGAGAAAAGGGGAGACATGACCGAGAATGGTTATTCTCCGTCAAGCATTCTCCGACAAGTTCTGTTCAAAGCTCAGCACATACGGACGTTTGCCAGCTTCCCTCCCTTGATTTTTGTCAAGCTCCTGGTCAGACGGTGCTACTTGACTTTTCTCTCTTACGTGACTATACTTTATTTATATCAAGCGCTTGATATAAATACTTTCAAGGAAAAATCGATGCCAAAGTTGGTTGATCATGTGAGTTATCGCAAGCAATTGCTTGCGCAATGTTTTGATCTGTTTGCAGAGCGGGGCTATAGCTCACTGACCACGCGTCAGATTGCAGAATCGCTCAACGTTTCGACCGGAACGTTATACTATTACTTTCCCACCAAAGAAGCCCTGTTCCAGCAACTGGTCGAAGAGATTACCCAACACACGGTCATCGAGGCTCTGTCTCAGTCCCACGAGCATGCCTCCCTTGAGGAACGCCTGCTCGACTTCTTTCGCTTTCTGGCGGAGCATGAGGAGGATCTGCAGAAACAAATCCTGATTACGTTGGATTATTATCAACATCGCGATCTCTATGGCAGCAATGCGCACGCGATCCTCCAGTCGAGAGCAGACTGCTATGAGCAGGCCATCCAGAAGTTTGTCGGGTTGCCTGATTCCAACCTCTGTTCGCCACTTTTCTACCAGATCCATGGCCTGCTGACCATGAGAATGCTCCGTAGCATCACTATCCCCCTCGTCGAGCAAGCGCGTCCTTTTATCGACATGCTCGCCCAGGCAGTGCAGAACGCTTCGGGTGAAACAAAAGAAAGGTAGGATACACGTCCTATGGCAACAACGCCTCTGCGAACCTATACCACGCTGACCAGTCGGGGTCAGCGTCATGACATCTGGCCCATGCTGTACCACAAAGCCAAAAAGCTGGGGACCTGGGACCCTCGCGGCATTGATCTGACCCAGGATCGAGAGACTGGCAACGTCTGCCTGATAACGATAAAGAGCGTCTGCGTCGCCTGATTTATGTAAGATAATAATGTGACCATGCAACTAAGATCCCGATCCTGTGTAATATATGGAGGATTTGCTATGAAAGTTTTTGTTACCGGTGCAACCGGTTTTATTGGCTCGGCCATCGTCCGCGAGTTGATCGAGGCAGGCCATGAGGTCCTTGGCCTCGCACGCACCGATGCTGCCGCAGCGTCGCTCACCGCTGTCGGTGCGCAAGTGCATCGTGGCACACTTGTTGATCTCGACAGTCTGGGCAGCGGAGCAGCGGCAGCGGACGGTGTGATTCATGCGGCCTTTATGACCGAGGCTCTCGCTGGTGGTCCTTCCGCGTTTGTGGAGGCAGGACAGGCAGAGCTGCGCGCCATCAAAGCGATTGGCGCGGTACTTGCTGGATCCGGTCGCCCGTTCGTCGTAACATCTGTCGGACCCGTACTTGGTCGTCTTTTGACGGAGGAGGACACGCGAGATACCAGTTCGGCTGCGGCGACGCATGTCCCGCGTAACCCAGAAGTGGCATTGGAGCTTTCCGCCCGTGATGTACGCGTATCGGTTGTGCGACTTCCACCGTCGGTGCATGGTGAGGGCGACCATGGTTTTGTCCCGGCCCTCATCGGCATTGCACGAGCGAAAGGCGCATCGGCGTACCCAGGCGACGGATCGAATCGTTGGCCCGCTGTGCACCGGCTCGATGCCGCACACCTCTTCTGCCTGGCGCTGGAGAAGGCCACGGCGGGATCAGTGCTGCACGCGGTCGCAGACGAAGGGGTGCCAGTGCGCGAGATTGCAGGGGTCATCGGGCGTCATCTGGGTGTTCCGAACGTTTCGCTTCCGGTTGAGGAAGCTGGCGATCACTTTGGCTGGATCGGAAACTTCTTCGGATCAATGGACTATCCAATATCGAGCGCGCTGACGCGTGAGCGGCTGGGCTGGCATCCCGTGCAACCTTCCCTTCTGGAGGATCTCGATCAGGATCACTACTTCAAAGGATGATGCGCATAGTCTAAACATCGTTGATCGTTTTATATGAGGCAATTGAAGGTGCATCCTGTTTTTATATGTGTTCGAGGTTATGGTTGCAGTATGCCTTCTTGTAAGTCATCTGGCGCTATTTTCTTTTTAGGGTCGATACACCTTCATTTCTCGCTTTTCATCCTCTTACTCAGCATTCTCCGAGACGACATACCGTTCTTTGCGCCTACACTACCGTGTTGACCTGACAAGTAAACTGAAATATGCCAGGCTTAGTGTACACTTTTCCAGGCTGCTCCTCCCTTTTCATCCTTAACGTACAGTTTTCAGGTTTCGATACGCTGACCCCTACAAGCCCTTCAATGAGAATGAAGGAAATTTCCTCACTCTATACCTGATTTTTCCAGGACAATCTGTATTCGTGCAACATCAGGAGAGGGAGGTCTCATAAAACCCTAGAACGCCACGGGCAAACTCGTGAGCCCTCGCAGCATAGGATTTACGTTCCAGATCAATTGTGCAGGATCGCTCGTCAGGCGCAGGTTGGGCAAGCGTCGAAACAAGGTGCTGAAGGCGATCTGCCCTTCCATACGCGCCAGCGGTGCGCCCAGACAAAAGTGGATACCCTTGCCAAAGGCCAGATGCTGATTCTCCTGACGGGTAATATCCAGTGCATCGCCAGCAGGACAGTGCTGCGGATCTGCGTTTGCAGAGAGCAACGAGGCAAGCACCATCTGACCCTGGCGAATCACCTTGCCATGCAACAGGATATCCTCAGTTGCCCAACGCTCATCGGAGAGACTCACGGGAGCCGTATAGCGCAAAAGCTCTTCGACGGCAGCGGGAATAAGCGATGGATCATGTTGAAGCAACTGTATCTGTTCAGGATGCTGCAACAGCGCCAGGGTACCGTTGCCGAGCAGATTGACCGTCGTCTCATGGCCCGCAACAATCAGCAGGAAGATCATTGAGACCAGTTCGTTCTCGCGCAATTGATCCCCCTGCTCTTCCACCTGCACCAGACTGCTGACAAGATCGTTGCCAGGATGAACGCGCTTCTCATCCAGCAGCGTTTTAATATACCCCAGAAATTCCTGAAGCGAGCTTATGCGTGCCTCTTCCTCCATATTGATGATTCTCCGTGTCCAGACGCGAAATTGCTGACGGTCCGCAACGGGAATGCCCAGCATCTCTGAAATGACGGTAATTGGTAATGGATAGGCAAACTCAGGAATGAAATCCATCGATCCGCGTTCCTGTACGGTATCTAACAGTTCGTCTGCGATCTGCTGGATGCGCGGACGAAGCAGCTCGATCATACGAGGCGTGAACGCTTTCGAGACGAGCGAGCGCAGACGTGTATGATCGGGCGGATCGGTCATAAGCATGTTACGCATATGCGCTGCCATCTCCTCCATGCGGGGATTCTGCTCACCCTCGGGCGGCGTAATCTTGCGGCTATCTTTCGTAAAACGCGGGTCTTTCAGGAGCCACAGGGCATCCTCATAGGTTGTTAAGACCCAGGCATTCATTTCCTCAACATAGTAAAGTGGTGTTTCAGTGCGCAATTGTGCATAAAATGCATGGGGATTTCTTATGGTTTCCTGTGCGAGCAAATTGTTCATGGTAATCTCGGCCATAGAAAAGCTCCTTCTATGAATATAGCTTTTTGTTCGTTTTTATGACTGCTCAAAGATTACCGCAATTGGCGGCAACTGCCATACTCCTTTGTGGGCATTGCTGGGAGTATTTTCGCTAAAGCAGGTGCAGCTCACGCGCACGGGCAACCGCCTGAGTACGGTTGGTTACGGCGAGCTTGGCAAGGATATTCTTCACGTGGCGCTTGGCCGTATTCAGGCTAATTACCAACCGTTCTGCGATTTGCTGATTGGAAGTACCGCTAGCCAGGAGCGAGAGCACTTCTCGTTCGCGCTCACTCAGAGGGTCCAGTTGAGCCTGAGGTGCCTCGATCTGTACGACATTCAGCAGTGAAGTGGAAGATAGGGCAGTCTGGAGACGTTGAATATAGCCGTGCGAGGCAGTGGTGTACGCGGAAATCTGTGCGAGCAGGTGCGCCATCGGCTGGCCCGCATCGACAAAGAGGCGCATATAACCCTCAGCTTCGGCCAGGGCCAGCACAGGCCCAAGCGTGGTCAATGCCTGTCTGGTACTGCCCTGTGCCTGTAAGGCGAGCGCGGTGAGCATCTGAATTTCAAGCAGCCAGCCCTGGAAGTCCACTCGTTCCGCAAGTTTCCGCCAATGTCCGAGAAGAATCAGCGCCTGTGAGAGTGGCTCTTTTGTGCGCTGGCTGCGCCCCTGAGCGATCAGGACACGTGCCAGGGTGAGGTAGGCAAAAATCTGCCTGCTTTCCAGAAGCGTTGCAGGCTTGTCATCATAACCTATCCCACAGGTGTTTGCCCAACGAACGGCTTCTTCATTGCGACCACAAAGAAGAGCGAGACTTGCAGCGAGCGAGAACACATCCACCGGAGGATGGTCTTTGCCTGGGGGAAGCTCTCCCATCTCTGGCTGGCTACGCACCAGCTCCAGGAAATAGCTGGCCGCTTCGGGACTGCCCTGTGCCCATTCGATGCGCGCCTGTGCCCAGAGTCCGAATGCAAAAAGAGCGGCTCGATTGGCGCGTGGAATGATCTCAGGAAGCGCACGCGAAAACATATCCAGCACCTGCCGTATCTCGTGCGCAGCTTCCGGCAACCGGTTCCACTCATACCATAACGAAGCCTTACGCATCAAGGAGAAGCCCAGCACGAGGAGAGGCATCGGCGGCATATCGCGATGTCCCCCAACCATCTGGAAAAGATTTTCATAGAGCGCTTCTCCCTTGTGCAGCTTTCCCTGCGCTCTATAGAGCTCGCCCAGCAAAAACGGCGCGGCCAGCTGGATCAGCGAAAATGCTTCCGTCGGTTGTACACGACTCAGATCGAGGAGAATCTGCTCGGCGGCTACCAGATCGCCGTTTGCCCCATACATGATACTGAGAGAGATGCGGAGGAAGCGCGAAATCAGCTGGCTCAAGGAGGTTTCACGCGTTCCCAGGATACGCAGTGCCTTACGAGCAAGCATGAGTGCGCGTGGAAGATTGTTTTGTGATAGTTCTGTAATCGCCTGAAACAGTGCAAGCACGCTTTGTGGTTCCACCCACGATACCTCTGTATCCAGCTGCTGTTTTTGTACATGTTGCTGCATAAGCGTCAGTACCTGCTCTGTATCTTCAGGCAAGTGCCTGCTTGCCGCATACAACCAGGGCGTTACGACATACAGTTGAGGCGATGTAGCAATCAAGGTTGGCGGGAGCTGGCTGAGCCACTGGCCGAGCCGTGCAAAGCGTCCCTGTTCCACCAGACGAGGCAAAAGTCCCGCCGCCAGATTCGCCACACGCGGAAAATCGCCAGCCAGCAGAGCATAATCGCACGCCTCTTCCTCTCGCTGGTGCTGTTCATACCACTGACTGGCTCGCAGATACAGTTCTGGGATCAGCCCTGGCTCTTGTTTCTGAAGATGGGTGCGGAGTGCTTCGGCAAAGAGAGGATGGTAGCGATACCAGGTTTGCGTGTCATCCAGCGCGCTCACGAAGAGATTTGCGCGCCTTAACGTCGCCAGCTTTTCCTGTCCACCGTGCTCTTCTGTGACGGCATCGCAGAGGGGCCCGGTGAATCGTTCCAGGACGCATGTGCGCAGCAAAAAGTGCTGTATCTCAGGCGTCTGCTGGGCCAGAATTTCTTCGCTCATATAATCCAGGAGGAAGTGATGCGTCTGACCAGAAGCGCGGAGAAACGTGGTGGCATCAGCATGCCCACGCAAAGCGAGCGTTAGCAATTGAATGCCAGCAATCCAACCCTCTGTACGCTGCTCCAGCAAGCCCGTCGCTTCTCCGGAGAGGGTGAGCCCCATCGCATAGACGAACGATTCAACCTCAGCGGAGACGAAACACAACGCCTCGGTGCGTAGTTCATGCAACTGACCCCGCGCACGCAGACGGGCCAGGGGGAATGGCGGATCATTGCGTGTGCCAATGATCAGGTGAAGTTGCGGTGGTGCATGTTCGACGAGAAAACGGAGGGCAGTATGGATAAGTTCACTGCTCAGGAGATGATAGTCATCGAGAATCACGATTGTGTCTCGCGTGAGCAGCGTCCCCAGTTCGTTCGCGAAACGGGTTAGCACTTCCTCCCAGGCCTGCTCCCGTGAAACCTGACGTCGCGCAACATCCTGTTCTCCAGGCTGCGTCTCTGGAAATTTTATAGCCGCAAGCAAGATTGAAAGAAACCGCTGTGGATCATCGTCCGCCACCTCCAGGGAGAGCCAGGCAACCGGGAAAGCGGTTGCTCTTGCCCACGCCGATAACAGGGTCGTTTTACCAGATCCAGCGGGAGCCGAAACGAGGGTCAGCCGCGTTTGTGCCCCCTGATCGAGCTCGGCAAGCAGACGAGAACGCGCAATGTAGTGGATGGGCGGGCGCGGAATATGGAATTTCGTGATGAGGAAGGTGGTCCGACTCCCGTTTTTTGCTGAACGGGAAAGATCTGCTGACCTCTCGGAGGAATCCCCGGCTTTGCGCAAAAGTTGGCGAGCAGCGTCATGCAAACATTCGAGCGTGAGACTACTGGAGGCCCCCAGGTACAGACGGAAGAGCTGCCCGTGGCGACGAAGGTACGCATACCAGTACCAGCTCCCGCGTCGATGGCCCGGACGAGCTTTGTGCGCGGTAAATGTCCCCTCGTCGCCTCGAAAAGAGAAGGAACGTGCCTGCTCCAACCAGCTATACCAGGCAGGAGAGTCAACGGATAGCGAAATTTTCCGGACTCCCTCCTGGTAGAGCAGAATCCCGTCAGAGACCACGCCTCTACTGAGAGAAGGCTGTTCCATACACCGTGCTTTCTCGCGATACACATGCTCAGAACGAGTTCTCCTACAGTTCCAGAACAGCACTATCCAGCGAGAACCCGCTTCTTGTAGTTCCAGAACAGAGTGTAGCACTGTTGACAGAAATCTTCAAGAAATCCACGTGCATATGAGGCAAGATAAGCACAACGTCTAAGACCCTGCTATCTTGATCACGTCAGGCGATCAGGGCAGATGAAAGTCGCCACCTGCGCTCGAAATCGTAAACCAGGGTGAGCTTCCCGTGAAGTACAGATTGAAGGAGATTCCCAATGCCAGATAGATCGTACGCGGCACATCCAGCACAAAGGTATTGGAGGCGTCAAGGTACGTCCGGTGATCGCCCACGAGATAGAGCCCATTGAACTGCTTGAAGTTATAACCTCCATCATACAGATGCACATTCGAGATATATCCCATGCCCGGGCCGATATCAAACATCAGAAACACTTTCGTCACATACGGTCGCTGATTATTGATAATCACAGGACTGGGGATGGGGATATGGAACCAGGACGAGCGACCGGCAATACCATAGACCACAGTTCCCCAGCCTATATGCACGGTATTTACTGTGGCGGCGAGATTTTCCACGGTCAGCGCATTCCCCTGTATCCACATAGCGGAGGCTAATACATCCGCAGGCGCTCCCGGAGCCTGAGGGGTGGGCATCGACGAGGGACGCGTTGGACTGCTTGGACCTGGAACGATGCCTGCATGCGGCATCGAGGATGAAGCAGCTCCCACATGCTGAGACGCGAGCGGAGTGATAGCAGCACTGACGCCCAGCGGTGCGGCATACGTCAACAATTTTCGACGATTGAAGGATGGAGAAGGGACAGTTAGGTCTGTAGCTGGTTGCTGTTCTTTCATGGAACGACTCCTTCGAAAGAGAAAACATGTGTTAGTACTCAACACTCAAGAGATGAAAAGAGAAGGCGTTTTGGATGGCTTTCTCTTTTCATCATAGGAATGCGGAGGAACATGTACATCTCTATGCATTCATTGATTAGGGGTCATAACATTTTTCCTCTTCAGATGCTGCAACCAGTCCGCAATGGCCTGTCCAATCTCGTCAGGAGAATCCTCATGGAGATTATGCAGCCCTTTCACGATCACCGTGCTCTGTGCGGGCCAGGCACTGCAAAACGCGTGCTGACGCGGCCGTACCCTGCCTGGATCTCCCTGAATATATAGTTTGGGGACGGGAGTGCTGGCAAGCCATTCTCCGTAGGCCGTGATGATCTCGATCACATCGGCTGGCTCTCCATCAATCGGAAGCTGACGAGCCCAGGTGAGCGTGGGACGGCGCCCTTCGCCTGGCTCGGCGAAGGGACGGCGGTATTCGTTCATCTCTTCCTCCGTCAGGGTGCGCAGAATACCAGCTGGCATGTTGAACTCGATGAACGAATTTTGTTCCAGCACCTTCTGTTCGCCTGCTGGCGAGCGCAACACCTGGAAGACGTTGCGTGCTGTTTCTGAAGACTCGTTCGAGGTGGATGGCATGACAATCGCTTCCATATAGACGATGCCGCGCACCGCCTCCGGGTGGCGATAGGCCCAATCGAAAGCCAGGGCCGATCCCCAGTCATGCCCAACTAAAGTGACTCGTTCACGTACATCCAACGCTTCAAGCAGCGCGTCGAGATAGCGGCGATGTTCAACGAAGGTATAGGAATTGGGGCCACTCGCGGGCAATTTCTGCGAATCACCCATGCCGATGAGATCAGGAGCAATAATGCGCCCGAAACCCTGCATATACGGCAGAATGTTGCGCCAGCTATACGAGGAGTTGGGATTGCCATGCAAGAAGACCATCGGGTCGCCCTGACCTTCATCTACATACGCCATCTCTAATCCCAGAACCTGCTGACGTTTTTTTTGATAGGGGAATGCTGCACTTATCATGCTCTGCTCGTGTCCTTTCTGAAAACAATTGCTTGCGCTCTTTGACTTATCGTTTACGCGCTCCTCACCGTAGAACACTGATAGGTCTCTGCCTGGTCAAGAAGCGGTGTTCGTTCATGCCCAAGTATAGCTTTCCGATGGATGAACAGGCTTCATCCGTGATGATGATTCTCTGCATGATTCGAGAGCAACGAATAGGCAACAAAAAAAGACAGGCTCTTCTGTGACTACCAGGAGGAAGTATGATGTGGGGACGTAAGAGAGAACAGGGCTGAACGGCTTGTGATCCTGGGTTCAGACGAGCCGTTCAGCACACATGTATTTTTCTGAGCGGATGCAGTGCTAGGCAATTTTTCGCAGTGACTCGAACAGATCTTCGTCATTGGGCAGTTCACCGGGCGTGTTGGTGATTTCGATATAGCGGATAATACCCTCTTTATCGATCAAAAACACCGAGCGTTCTGGCATACCGGCTGCATGCCGTATCCCATAGAGATCGACAACCTGCCCCTGCGGATAAAAGTCGGAGAGCAAAGGAAACGAGGTGTTCATGCTCTTCGCCCAGGCGGCTAAAGCATGGGTGCTATCCATGCTGATCGAGACCAGTTCGGTATCAAAATCTTTGAAACGCGCAAGCTCGGCCTCATAGGCTGGGAGTTGTACAGAACAAACGCCACTAAACGCAAACGGCACAAATGCCAGAACGACATTCTTCTTGCCGCGAAAGTCGGCCAGATGCCAATCGCTTCTCTCAGCAGTTTTCAACGTGAAGTCCGGCGCTTTATCCCCAACCTTCAACGTCTTCGTCTCGGTACGATTGTTGCTACTCATGAAAACTTGTATCCTTTTTCATGTTGATTTTCGAGATCTCCAGTGAGAGATCTTCCACTTACGTGACTGGCACTGAGCACTACTCGTCTGGTATAGTGCGGGAACTTACAAACAGGTGCTTTTTCGTGCCATCCTGTTCGGGATTGTAGCACCGTCTGCAAGCCTGTGTCAAACGATGAAGAGAGGACTTAATACTCTTTTGTGGCAAGAACATATACCGCCGACCACGGCATTACACAAAACACGGGGTCTCTTTGTTTTTATTCACGATACTCTCCTGACACGCAGGGGCGTTATCGCCTATCTACCAGTTATTATCGCTACGGTTTGTATGTTTTGTGGCGCGTCCTGGCAAATTTTTTTGCCCAAAACTGATCCGGCTCGCTATCAATGCTATGCTCTGACGTTCTGGATGGGCAGCAATGCCACGCATTTGC
>Ga0310811_10008587_pt1 | contig 13145 bp, 13 predicted proteins | sample YCmetagenome_FD_207642 | JGI IMG/M metagenome (GOLD analysis project Ga0310811, IMG submission 207642) | Soil microbial communities from experimental microcosm in Duke University, North Carolina, United States - YC | ecosystem: Engineered > Artificial ecosystem > Soil microcosm > Unclassified ...
GGTCGAACGCCGGCCCTCCGATGGCAAACTCGTGCGTCGCCAGCTTGCCCAGCATCACCGCCCCCTCGGCGGTCAGCCGGCGCACCGTCTCGGCATCCTGGCGGGGCACGTTCTCGGCGAGAATGCGAGAGTGCGCCGTCGTGCGCACACCCGCTGTCTCGTAGATGTCCTTATAGGCAACGGGGATGCCCAGCAGAGGGCCATGCCGGCCTGCCATGACGGCTCGTTCGGCCGCGCGAGCGGCGGTCAGCGCCTGCTTCTCGGTCACCAGCAGGAAGGCATTGAGCTTTGGATCGCTGGCCGCAATCCGATCCAGCACATTCTTCACCAACTCAACTGGCGACAAGCGCTTCGTTGCAATCAGGCGACTGGCTTCGGCGATGGTGAGGGGCGGCGGCGCGATCCCACTCATTTCTTGCGTCGAGCCTTTTTCCGCACGGAGGATTTGGCCACCGGGCGCTTGGCCGCACGCTTCTTCACCGGTGCAGCTTTGACTTTGGCTTTCGCCTTGGGCTTCGCGGGTTGACGCACAGGACCGACCGCCCGCTTCTGCCCGGCCTGCGGCTTCGCCTGCGCCCCGTCCTCGCCGCTGCCGCCGGCGGGTGGTGCCAGGCGGAACGCCAGCGCCATGTCGTCCGCCAACGGCCGATCGTGCGGGAGCATTGTGATCAGACCAGCGACCTGCCGCCATGCGAGGACAAGGTCCGCAATCTGGCCGGGATTAAGGGCCAATCCGGCGCGCGACAGCAAAAGCTGCATTTCGCCAGGGCTGATCGGCGTGACGGACGGCGGCGGCGCTGACACGGGATACGTCGACCCTCTGAGAGGCCGGAAACCCTAGTCAGCGATGTCCGCAGCGGCAAGCCGAGGCGAGTCGATTTCTGTCCCGGCAGGATCCATGCGCAGGCCCGACTCCCGGTCGAACACATGCAAGTGCTCGGTACGCGGTGCCACGGTCAGATGGGTGCCTCCGGGATACGGCCCCGCAAGCTTCACAACCAGCGCCTGCCCGCGGTCGGCGGTCAGATGCCCATGAACCAGCGTTTCCGACCCCAGCGGCTCGATCAGGTCAACGGCCATCTCCAGCCCGGTGCCGAGCGCGAGGTGCTCCGGTCTGATCCCGACTGTCAGCGTCGTCCCGTCCGGCGCGGAACGTCGCCCGTCCACCAACTCCAGCACAAGCCTGGAGGAGAGCACGACCGCGGACCCGTCGCGCGTCAACTCCGCCGGCAGGAGGTTCATGGTCGGTGCACCGATGAATGCCGCCACATACGTGTCTGCCGGCCGCTCGAACACTTCCATCGGTGTGGCAAGCTGCGCGGGCCGGCCCTGATGCAACACCAGCAGCCGGTCGCCCAGGGTCATTGCCTCGACCTGATCGTGCGTCACAAAAAGGCTGGTCACACCCAGGTCGCGCTGCAGCCGCCGGATCTCTGCCCGCATCGTCAGCCGCAGCTTGGCGTCCAGGTTGGACAGCGGCTCATCGAACAGGAACAACTTTGGGTTGCGCACAATCGCGCGCCCCATGGCAACGCGCTGCCGTTGCCCGCCGGAGAGTTGCCGCGGCCGCCGTTCCAGCAATCCGCCAAGCCCCAGCATTTGGGCCGCGTCGTCCACCCGCTTGCGGATGTCCTCGCGCGCGAGGCCGCGGATGCGCAGGCCGTAGGCCATGTTGTCGAAGACGCTCATGTGCGGATAGAGCGCATAGTTCTGGAACACCATGGCGATGTCGCGTTCCGACGGATCGCGATTGGTCACATCGCGGCCATCGATCAGGACCTGGCCCGCTGTCGGGCGCTCCAGCCCTGCCACCAGCCGCAGCAGCGTGGACTTGCCGCAGCCCGAGGCACCGACGATGACCAGCATTTCGCCGTCGGCCAGTGACAGGTCGATATGGTGCAGCACATCGATCAGGCCGAAGCTCTTGCGCAGGCCCGAGAGTTCCAGGGTCGCCATGGACCGCACACTGCCACCCGGAAAGCGGCGGCCGCAATCGCAGATCGGTTACGCCCGCCGCAACAGGAACAATCCCTGCTCTCCGAACAGGTTGGCCAGCCAGGGCGCCCGGCGCCACGGCGTGCGTCCGCCCGCGTCGTCCGCTGCCAGCCAGTTCTCCACGGCATATCCTTCCGCGTCGCACAGATCGAAGAAGTCCCTGATCGTGCACGGATGGATGTTCGGGGTCTCATGCCACGGCCGATCCCACGTCGGCGTCACGGGCATCCGGCCAGTGCTGAACAACTGCCAGCGCACCAGCCAGTGGCCGAAATTCGGGAAGCTCACGACCGCACGGGTCCCGATCCGCAGCATCTGGCGCAGCACCGCACGCGGCTGTTCCACCGCCTGCAACGTGCGCGACAATACGACATAATCGAATGCGCCGTCCGGATAGTGTGCCAGGTCGGTGTCCGCATCGCCGTGCATCACCGGCATTCCGTGTGCGACAGCGCGGATCACCTCGGCCATATCGATCTCGATACCGCGCGCGTCGCAGCCCTTGGTGCGCGACAGATAGTCGATCAGCGTCCCGTCGCCGCATCCGATGTCCAGCACGCGCGATCCCGGCGCGATCATTTCGGCGATCAGCCGAAGATCGACTCGCATGTTCTTGGCAACGAAACGGACGGGGTCGTGCGTGGTCATGACAGTTCAGCGGGTTGGCTGTCGTCTTTGGCAGACGACGCCTCACATTGCTTCGTCACGCGAGCAATGACAATGGTAGTGCCACGCGAGAACCGGAAGGACATCGATCGATGCCGCAGCCAGACCACATCTCGAAGCTTGGTGTCCCGGATCCCACGACACTCGACGACGATCTGCAGGTCATCTGGCAGAAGTGCGTGGACAAGCTCGGCTTCGTGCCGAACGTGTTCAGTGCCTACAGCCTGAAGCCGCAGCGCCTGCGTCATTTCATGGCGATGTACAACGAGATCATGCTCGCCGATTCCGGCCTCTCCAAGCTTGAGCGTGAGATGGTCGCGGTCGTCGTCTCATCGGCCAATCGCTGTTACTATTGCCTCGTCGCGCATGGCGCCGCGGTGCGTTCCCTCTCCGGCGATCCGGAACTTGGTGAGATGATGGCCCTGAACTATCGGGTGGCGAAGCTCGATCGCCGGCAACGTGCGATGCTCGACTACGCGTGGAAACTCACCACTACGCCATGGTTGACCGACGATGCTGATCGCATGCTGTTACGCGAAGTGGGGCTGACCGAGCACGACATTTTTGACTTGTCCGAGACAGTCGCTTTTTTCAATCTGTCGAACCGCATGGCATCGGCAACCGACATGATGCCGAACCGCGAGTATCACCGCACCAAAAGATAGGCAGGGGATCGGGTGCCCTATCGAGGTTCGTCCAAAACCTCCCGCACCGCCCGGCACAGTTCTTCCTTGCGATAGGGCTTGCTGAGCAGACGTGCACCCGTGTGCGGCGTTGAACCGCCCAGGCGTCCATCCGGGAAACCCGATGTCAGCAACGTCCGCAGTGTCGGGCGCAGCTCCGAGGCAACACGTGCCAGGTCGCGTCCATCCATCTCACCAGGCATGACGATATCAGTCAGGAGGAGTTCGATCGGCTCTTGCGAATCGATAATCCTCATCGCGGCCTCGGCATCCGACGCCTCCAGCACCCGATAGCCTGCCTGGCGCAGTTGGCGGGTGGCGATACGCCGAAGGCCAGGATTATCCTCGACCACAAGAATCGTCTCAGTCCCGCCGGGTGGGGCAATCTTCTCGGACCGTTCCTCCACTTTTGGCGGTGTCTTTGTCCTGCGCGGAAGGTACAAGCGGAACGTCGTCCCCGCGTCCGGCTCGCTGTAGACCGAGATGTGGCCGCCCGATTGCTTCATGAAGCCGAACACCATGGAGAGCCCGAGGCCGGTGCCCCTGCCCTGTTCCTTGGTGGTGAAGAACGGCTCGAATATGCGGGTGAGCACCTCGGGAGGCATGCCGGTGCCGGAGTCGCTGACCTCCACGACGACGTAGTCACCGGGTTCTACCTCGGTATGGGCTGCCGCATAGGCATCGTCGAGGCGGCCATTCTGGGTAGCAATCGATAGCGTGCCGCCACGAGGCATGGCATCTCGCGCGTTGGTGGCCAGATTGGCGATGACCGCCTCAAACTGCGCGCGGTCGATCTGCACCGGCCAGACGTTCGGTGACAGTGCGAGCTCAATGGAAATGTTCTCGCCCAGGGTGCGCGTCAGCAGCCGCACGATGGCCCCGATGACCTCGTTGATGTCGGCCTGCTCGGGCTGGAGTGGCTGGCGGCGCGCGAAAGCCAGCAGGCGCCGCGTCAGGTCCGCCCCGCGTAGCGTGGCCTCCAGGGCATCTCGCACGAGTTCATCTGTCACCGGATCCTCCGCGCGGAGCTCACGCAGCATGTCGAGATTGCCGATGATGATCGCCAGGAGATTGTTGAAGTCATGCGCAAGCCCGCCGGTAAGCTGACCGACCGCTTCCATCTTCTGTGAATGGCGCAACTGCTCGCGCTGCTTCTCCGCCTCACGCCGTTCGGTCAGGTCCCGGACGATCCCAACGAAGGCGTGATTGCCGCCCTGAGGCGATTCGCCGACAGCGAGTTCCATCGGAAAAACGGAACCATCCTTGCGCAATCCCATGACTTCGCGGCCAGTCCCGATAATCCGCGGCACGCCGGTTTCCAGATAGGCTGAGATATAGCTGTCGTGTTCGCTGTGGTATGGCTCGGGCATCAGGATACGGATGTTCTCGCCAAGAACCTCATCAGGTTCGTAACCGAACAGGACTGTGCATGCCTTGTTGAAGGACTGGATATGGCCGCGCCGGTCAATCGTGATCAGGCCATCGACCACGGTATCGAGCACGGTCGTAAGGAGGCTGCGTAACCTGGTTTCCGTCCCCGAACTCTCAGTGATATCCCGAATTATCTGGCCGAAGCCCTCCAACCTGTCGTCCGATCCACGAATGGCCGTGAGGTGGAGCCTTGCCAAAAAGCACGATCCGTCCTTCCGCAGGCATTGGTCAACGCGCGCCGCATGCCCCGCCGAGGCCGCCTCCCGAAGGGCCAACTCGGGCCTGCCGGCTGCCGCGTCCTCCGGCGGATACAGACAAGCGATGTGCTGGCCAGCAATCTCGTCCCCTTCGTAGCCGGTGAGCAACTCGGCCGATCGGTTCCAGGCAACAATGCGACCATCCACATCGAGCAGCAGCATGGCATAATCGGTTACCGTGGCAACGAACCGCGGCCACAGGCGATCCATCTCTTGGGCCGGGAGCGAGGCGGAGCGGGTGGAGGACATGGCAGGCCCGGTGTATCATTGCAATGACCACAGGTAACGTCACTGAATGGTAAGGATCGGTAAAGAGATGCTAATCGGCCCGGTCAGACCGGGATGACGTGTGCATTATTCACAATCGCCCATCAATGCGGCGAACCCCATTTTGCCCACATGGGTGATGTATCGCGTCTCACTGCCAAATCGCACCTTCCCAATGGGATGAGGGAGATTTCGCTATAGTACGATCGACGGATCGGCAAATCTTCTTATTCCTGAAATGCATAAATGTCGACTCCTACTTGCATTATGACTTGCCGTATTTCGTTAAGCGTCCATTATAAGGGCGCCAAGCATCACCTTTTTGCTGTATCTTCACTCCTCCTGATCGAATATCACGGACGGTACAGATGGCAACGCAACCACCCTCGACGTTGTCCCGGCTGGAGATTGGGGACCCCTGATGGCGAAAAAGCTGCTGGTGATCGACGACCAATCTGGCATCACCAAGGTGGTCGAAATGATTGCCCGGCAACTTGGACTGAACGCGCGATCGCTTAATAATTCTGCCCAGGCGACTGAAACCTTCATTGCGTTCAGACCCGACATTCTGATCCTGGACATGATCATGCCGGAGAAGGACGGTATCGACGTCTTGAATGAGGTCCTGCTGACGGGGTTGCCGGTCAAGGTCGTGCTGACATCGGGATTCAGCGAGTCTTACCTGCGTTTGGCTGAAGGCGTCGCAAAGTTCCACGACAACCCCAATGTCTCCATATTGCGGAAACCGTTCCGGCGCGACGAACTGGTCGACCTGCTGACACGCCTGGCCGAGGATTAACCTACCAGGCTGCGTCAAGCAGCGTGCGCACGTCCCGCGGACCGTCGATCTTGCGCGGGTTGGTATGAACCCAGCGGTCGTGCATCGACTCTTCGGCGATCCGGTCGAGCTGTTCTGTCGTTACACCAACAGCACGCAGGGTACCCGGCAGACCAAGGTCGCTGACGAGTTCGGCCACCGCGTCTCCGGCAGGCAGTCCCGCCCGCCCCAGCGCTTCGCTGACCCAATCCTGGCGTTCAGTATTCACCATTGCATTGAAGCGAAGCACATGCGGCAGCATGACGCAGGACGTGTAGCCGTGCGGGACACCCGCGGTGCCACCCAGTACGTGGCCGATGCCGTGGCTGGCACCCTTCTGCACCCCATTCTGCGAACCCATGATCGACATCCAGCAGCCTAGCTGGCAATCGAGCCGCGCCTCCAGATTGCCAGGATCGGCCTTGACCGCGCGCAGCCCGCGCGACAGCAGCCGTAGCGCGTGCAAAGAGGTGCCATCCGACAGCGGCGCCGGATTGATCGAGCAAATGTCCTCCACCGCGTGATCCACCGCGCGGATACCGGTGGACAGGAACAGCCATTCCGGCGTGTGGACGGTAACCGCCGGGTCAAGGATGACGCTGCGCGGCATCATCAGCGGGTGGAGGTAGCTCTCCTTCACCTGCCGTACCGTATCGGTGCAGCCTGCCGGTGAGTTGAACTCGCCCGCCGACAACGTTGTTGGCACTGCGATCGAACGTACTGCAGGCGGCTTCACCGGTGGCCGTTCCGTGCGGCCATCGGCGTGGATGACAGCGCGGAAATTGTCGAGCTGCGCAGCGTCGGCGACATCGTTCCCAAGACACAGCCCGACCATCTTGGCAGCGTCAGTCACTGACCCGCCACCAACGGTGAGCAAGGCATCGGCCCGCACCTCGCGCGCGGCATTGGCAGCAGCGACCACGTCAACCCGCGGTGTATGCGCACCGATCTTCGCGCAGACACCAGCAAATTTGTTGCCCAGCACGCCGCGGACGTTGTCCACCACATCGGTCTCTCGAGCCAAGGTTCCGCTGGCCAATACGTAAACAGCGTTGGCACCAATCCGCTCGATCTCCTGTGCCAGCGCCTCGGCGACGGGCATGCCGTAGATCACCCGCTCCATCGGCGGGTAGCGATGGGTCCCGCGGATCATGACGTCGGCTGGCAGAACGCGTCGAGCGCGCTGATCTCCTTCCGATCGCCCTCGAAGTCGGCCGCTAGACGCTGGTAAAGCTCCGCCGCGCCTTCGTAGAACTTGCGCGCCGCAGGATCCTCGCCAACGAACTGGGCGATCTCCTCCATCTCGGCGACCCAGCGGTAGGCCTTGGAATACATGCCAGGCACCCCGCGCGTGAGCTGGGCGAATAACGCCGGCTGGCTGCTGGCGAGTTCTGCCTTCAGCGCCTCGGCCGTGCCCGCGCGCGTCGCCGCCAACATCATCGCCGCACCGAGTGCGGTGAAGCCTTTGGTGATGCCGGCGTACGACATCTTCATCGCCGAAGCCGCGCCGATCGGGCCCGGCTGTATCGGCAGATAGAGGCCGTACTTGTTCAGTTCAGCGACACGCGGCGCCGCGTCGCCGGAGAGGTAGATCTTGGTCGCCTTGGATCCTGACTTCGGCGGCCCGCCGATGATGCCGCCATCAACGAACGTGGCACCGGTTTCCTCGACCACACGCGCGATCCGCAGCACGGTCGAAGGATCAAGCGCGTTGCAATCGACATAGATCGGCTTCCTGGTCGCGGCGCGCAGCACCGAGGTGAGCCGTTCCGCTAGCCCAAGCGCGTCGCCAGGCGGCAGGATCGACAGGATGATATCTGACGCCGCGATTTGCTCGTCGGACGAACCCACCATGCCGGCTGTCTTGGCGCGCGCCTGGGTTGCGTCGCTGCGACCAACCAGCGAGGTGCGCACTTCGATACCGTTTTCGACGAGGCAGGCGCCGACTGCGCTGCCCATCATGCCGGGTGCGATCACTGCAACGATTGGCTGCATGGCTTGGCCCTCCTGTCTTCTCTTCAAGTCTTCTGCACAAACTCGCGGATGGCAAGAAAGAGGTTCACACGGAGTGCACCGAGGACCACGGAGTTCCACTGAGAGAGAAGCCAGCGCGCTCCGCACATAGCGCATCGATCCTCGGTGGTTCTCCGTGGTCCTCAGTGCACTCCGTGTGCAACCTTCCTTACTCGGCCGCGCTGCGCGCCGGTTCGGCGTGAAGATCCTTTAGTCGCGGCGCCACCTCGCGCCCGAACAGCCGGATGTTCTCGGCCGCATCCGGATGATCCAGGTACCCGCCCTGCCCAAAGAACAGCAGATGCCCAACGCCGCCCATGCGCACGCTGAAGTCTCGGATCTGCGCGAACACCTCATCCGGCGTCCCAGCAAACACCGTATCGGTATCCATGAACTGCTGCACTGTCGCCTTGCGGTGATCGATCGGATTGCCTTGCCGATCCTTGACGATGCGATGCGCGCGAGGTCCGGCCTTCATGATGGCGACATTCGCGCCGATGGAGTTGTAGCCGGGCGGATTGGTGAACGGCTCGGCCACCACCGGTGCCGTGCGCACATAATCGGCGATCTGATCGGCGCGACGCAGGCCTTCGTCGCGTGTGGCACCGACACCGACCACGGCGGCATAGGCCATGCGATCGGGACCTGCCTCCCATCCAAGCTCGCGCGCCCGGGCGCGATAGGCATCGTACATCGGTTTCGCCGTACCACCTGACAGCAGCGTGCCAACGACATGCCCCCGCCCAGCCGCCAATTTCCCGGTCTCAACGCTCATGCCGGTCATCCACACCGGCGGTGTCGGCTTCTGCACCGGCTTCGGCCAGATGTTGACGCTGCGATATTGGAAGAACTCGCCCTCCCAGTTGAATGGCCCGTCATGCGTCGACATCGCCTTCAGGATCAGGTCGTGCGCTTCCCAATAGCGCCGCATCAGCGTCGCCGGATTGGAATTCGCCGGCTGGATCTCGTAAGGCGCGCCCTTCACCAGCCCCATTTCCAGCCGCCCACCCGACAGCACATCCAGCCAGGCCATCTCCTCGGCCACGCGCACCGGATCAGGACGGTTGGCGATCGGCGTTCCCAGCGACAGCAGCCGTGCCTTCTTTGTCTCACGCGCGATGATCGCCAATGCCATCGGCACCGACACCGTCATGCAGGTCGCGGTGCTGTGGTGCTCGTTCACCATGATGTCGAGCCCCACCTCATCGCAGAGCGCGAACTCATCGAGGTAGCGGTTCAGCAATCCATGCGCTGTCGGCGGATCGAAATTGCTGGATGGCAGCACCACCCGCAGGGTGCCCCGTGCGAGGCCCGCCTCCCACGCCGGATGATACGCCATCTCGGAGAAATACCAGCAGCGCATCGGTGCGGTCTCCTCAGTGGGTGTCGATGAATTGCGTCACGACGTCGACGAAAGCCGCGGGCTGCTCCCAGTGTGGGAAATGCCCGGCTCCGGCGATGGTTTCCACACGAGACCCCGGAATCTCGCTGCTCCATGCCTGACAGTACTCGTGGCTGATGATGCGATCCCTCTCGCCCCACAGAATCAAGGTCGGCAGGTCGATCCGATGCAGCCAGCGTTTCAGCCGCGGATTGTGCATATACGGCTTCCATCCGAACAGCGCGAAGGCTTCGCGCCCCCGCGCGATCGCGGCCAGCTCGGTTTCCGGCAACGCGGTGAAATCCCGCTCACCATTGACCGGATCGGCCCAGGCCAGTTGCATATACTCGTCGTGCGGCAATGCATGCATGTCGACGATATCGCGATCCAGCACGCCACCGACTTTGATGCCGAGCGGATCGGCCAGCACGAGGCGCGCAAACCGCCTTGTGTCGCGCACCGCCATCTCGGCCGCGATCCAGCCGCCGAAATCGACGCCGACCAACGTTGCGTCGGCCAATCCAAGCTCAGTGGCCATGTCAAGATACAGATAGGCCAGATCGTCCACGCTGCTCAGCCACGTCGGCAGCGCCGCACGTCCCCACCCCGGATGGTGCGGCGCGATCACCCGATAGCGCCGAGCCAACAGATCAAGCCACGGCCGGTGCGGCTGAAGTCCTTCGCCCGGGTGCAGGAACAACAGGGGCGCACCGCTGCCGCGTTCCTCCAGTTCCAACGAGACACCGGCAATGCTGATGGATCGGGTCATACAGATGTCCTTACGCGACCTCTGCCGCCAGCCTCGCCAGATAGTGCGCCGTGTCACCAAACTGTCGTTCGATCACCATGCAGCGGCGGAAATAGTGGCCAATGGCAAGTTCCTCGGTCATGCCGATACCGCCATGCAACTGCACAGCGTTCTGCGACACGAAGCGCCCCGCCTGCCCGATGCCGACTTTCGCCATGGCGATATTATGCGCACGTTCGCCGGCGTCGGGTTCATCGACCATCATCGCCGCGAGCATCGCCATGGAGCGCCCCTGCTCCATCGACATCAGCATCTCCGCCAGCCGGTGCTGCACCACCTGGTTGGACCCGATCGGCTTGCCGAACTGCTCACGCGTCCGGCTGTATTCCAGCGTCATCGCGTGCAGCGCTTCCATGCAACCGACGCTCTCGGCTGCCATGGCGGCGATGCCGGCCTCCATCACGCGCTCGACCAGTGCCAGGCCGTTGCCGACCTCCCCCAGCACGGTATCGGTCTGCACCCCCGACAGCGATATCTCGGCGGCCCGCTGCTCGTCACGCAGCGTGTAGCCGCGCCGGGCCACGCCGTTCGCTTTGGCGTCCACCAGGAACAGCGTTATGCCGCTGGCATCGTCGCGTTCGCCGGAGGTGCGCGCGCTGACCACGAGCATGTCGGCACAGTCGCCATGGGTGACGACACTCTTCGCCCCGTCGAGCACCCAGCCGCCGCCGCCTTTGCGCGCCGTGGTCATCACGTCTGTCACGTCATAGCGCGCCTGTCGCTCGCCGTGCGCAAAGGCAAGCTTCATGCTGCCGTCGGCGATTGCCGGCAGCACGCGTGACTTCACCGCATCACTGCCGCCAAGGCGTAGCGCGGTTCCACCCAGCACGACTGTCGCCAGATATGGCTCCAGGATCAGCGCACGGCCAAATGCCTCCATGACCAGCATGACATCGACCGCACCACCACCGAACCCGCCATACTCTTCGGCAAACGGCAGGCCGAGCAGACCCAGCTCGGCGTATTGCGACCACAACGCCGCGCTCCAGCCGCCCGCTTCCTTGAAATAGGCCTTGCGCTGATCGAACGCATAGCGATCGGCCATCAACCGATCGACGCTGTCTTTCAGCAGGCGCTGTTCATCAGAAAGGCTGAAATCCATATTGACGTTCCTGGTTCCCGCTGCGAATTCGACGAGCGCATCTTTCTGTCATTGCGGGCCAAGCACTCCCCGCAATGACAGGCCCGTAACTACAACCGTAGCACAGCCTTGGTGAGAATGTTCTTCTGGATCTCGTTGGTGCCGCCGTAGATCGACGCCGCGCGCAGGAACAGATAACTACCAGTCGCCTGTGTGGCCCATTCGGGGCCCACATCCGGCTCGTTCGACAGCGTCGCCAGTTCCTCCGCCCAGATCGGCATCGACATCGGGCCGCCGACGTCCATCGCAAGCTCCGTCGTCGCCTGCAGCAGTTCGGTGCCCTTGACCTTCAACACCGACGACAGAGGATCCGGCCGCCCATCGCGCTGCTTCTCGTACGCCGAAACCACGCGATACTGCGTGATCTCCAGCGCCTTCATGTCAATCTCGAGCTGCGCCACGCGCGCGCGGAACGCCTGGTCCTCGATCAGCGACTTGCCGTGCTCGCGCACCGTCCGCGCCATCTCCTTCGCCGACGCGACACGCTCCTTCGACTTGCCCAGCCGTGCGATGCCGGTGCGTTCGTTGCCCAGCAGGAACTTGGCCACGTCCCAGCCCTTGTTCTCCTCATAGACCCGGTTCTCCACCGGCACCCGCACGTCGTCGAAGAACACCTCGTTCAGGTGATGGCTGCCGTCGATCGAGATGATCGGCCGCACGGTGATGCCCGGCGTCTTCATATCGACCAACAGGAACGAAATGCCTTCCTGCCGCTTCGCCGCGTTCGGATTGGTACGCACCAGCAGGAAGCACCAGTCGGCGTGATGCGCAGTGGAGGTCCAGATCTTCTGCCCGTTCACCACATAATGGTCGCCGTCACGCTTTGCCGCAGTCTTCAGCGATGCGAGATCCGATCCCGCGCCCGGCTCCGAGAAGCCCTGGCACCACCAGTCGTCCAGGTTCGCGGCCCGCGGGAGATAACGCTTCTTCTGCTCATCGGTGCCGAACTGGATCAGCACCGGGCCAAGCATCGTGATATTGAAGCTCGATACCTCCGGCGCCGGCGCCATCTGGTTCTCTTCCAGGAAGATCATCTTCTGGACCGCGGTCCAGCCCGGCCCGCCATGCTCTTTCGGCCAGGACATCGTGGCCCAGCCCTTCTTGTTCAGGATGCGCTGCCACGTCACCGTGTCCTGCTTGCGCGGGCTGTAGCCGAGACGCATCCGCTCGCGGATGTCCACCGGCAGGTTGTCGCGAATGAACGCGCGCACCTCATCGCGGAACGCCACCTCTTCCGGGGTGAAGCGAAGGTCCATCGGGCGGTCCTCCTACTGCTCAGTAGCTGTTGCGGCGACTGTGGCAGGATGGGAGGGAGGGCGCAATCCGATGCTATGAGACGCCGACTTGCAGTTCGCGCAAATGTTTGAACATTCTGCCGGTCATGGAGGGCGAGATGAGCGCGCTGAAACTGACCCAGATCGGCAATTCCGTGGGAGTTATCCTGCCAAAGGAGATGTTGGGCCGAGCTTGGCGTGGGCGTTGGTGACACGCTGTACGCCGTGCACACCCCGGATGGTATCCGGCTGACGACAGCCGATCCGGATTTTGCGCAGCACATGGAGGTCGCGCGCCGCCTGATGAGGCAGCGCCGCGCCGTGCTGAGAGAACTTGCGAAATGACCTGTAGGCTATCGTTCGGCGACACGCTCGCGATCCACGCCGGGCATGCCTAGCACGGTGGCGGTTC
>Ga0310811_10008588_pt1 | contig 13145 bp, 13 predicted proteins | sample YCmetagenome_FD_207642 | JGI IMG/M metagenome (GOLD analysis project Ga0310811, IMG submission 207642) | Soil microbial communities from experimental microcosm in Duke University, North Carolina, United States - YC | ecosystem: Engineered > Artificial ecosystem > Soil microcosm > Unclassified ...
CACCGAGCACCTTGATGATCGTGTCGGGATGGCCGATCCCGGTCAGCCCCCAGGCGCCGATCAGGCCCTCGCTGACGAAACGCTCGAACGCCGGACGCACATGATCGACGAAGGTGGCGTAAGGCGTCATGCGCTCGGCAGCGCCTGATGCGGCACGGGCAATAAAGGGCTGGTCGGGCACGACATTGGAATGCAGGAAGAAGAGATCCAGTCTCGTCAGGCGAAGGCGTTTCAGACTGGCCTCGATCGATTGACGCAGGATCGCCTCGACGCTGTCGGGTGGCGCATTGCCCAGATTGCACTTGCTGGTGACGCGGATGCCGGCCGGCAGCTTGCCGCCATAGGCTTCGCCCACGACCAGCTCCGCCTTGCCATCGCCGTAGCGCGGCGCGAGGTCGAGCAGCGTGATGCCTGCGGCCACGGCGTCATGCACCGTGGCAACGCATTCCTCGGTCGTCGTCTTTCCCCACAGCATGCCGAGGCCTCCGCCGCCCAGCGTCAGGATCGAAACCGGAGGAAGCGGACCGAAGGAATGCTGCTTCATGTCTCGTCCTTCAAATGCAGATGAGCAAAGGCCCCTTCGACGTCATCCACCTGCCGGTTTCACGGGAAACTTCGGCCGCCGCAGATGCTTTTTCTTCGGATCGAGCCGCGCCTGCGTCGGATGTCCATCGTCAACCTGGACATCCGGGCTCTCGCCGTTAGCGTTGCACCTGGGACAAGGCTTCGGCGACCCATTGACCGGGCGAATCCAACCGCGGCCTGCGCAGAGGTCGCAACCAACACTACGCGCCGACAACGCGGTACCGCCTGCAAATTTTCATCTCTATCTCCGGCTTGGAGGGGACGCGCGATAGTAGCACCGACCGGTCACAAATCACGCCCTTCGCACAGCCGGTTCAATTCCGACAACCGAACCGAGCTCGTTCAGGCCCTCCTCCGCAAATCCGACACCAGTGCCCGCCCTTCAGGTCGGCATACTGTGACCGGCCAGCTAGAAAGTCGTCTTGCCGCGAATTGAGATGGCGATGTGCGCGAAGTCCGAATCGGGCGTAGCGCCGTGCCAGTGCTTCTCGCCCGCCGGGATGACGACGAAATCGCCCGGCTTGATACGGATCTCCTCCTTCTCGGTCGCGATGATGCCTTCGCCTTTGGTGACGTACAGCACCTGGTCGAAGTCGTGCACGTGGAAAACGTTCACCGCACCCTTGTCGAAATTGATGACGTTGGTGCGCAGATCGCTTGCATCCGAATCGAGCACGGACTGGACGGTCACCCGCCCTTTGAACAGGCCGCCGCCGCGTTCTTTCTGCTCGATGTCGTTGGTCCGCAGGACTTTCATGGCTTCCTCCGTACGTTGCAATGGCGCGATGATTACCGTTCAGGCACTCCCGCGCCAGACCGGCGCTCCCCCTGTCGTCGCTCCGCGAGATGCGGCCGTCTGCGTCGAATGGGCGGGACGGCCGCCGTTCGCTCAGGCCTTTGCCTTTGTCTTGTCGATCGATTCGAATTCCTCCATCGCCGCGCGAACCGCGGACACGGCCGACGGGGCGCCGGCGTAGACGCCGACATGGAGGAACAGTTCCTTGAGCTGCTCGCGCGTGAGCCCGTTGTTCAGCCCCATGCGAATGTGTGATTTCAGCTCTTCGGTGCGGCCAAGGGTGGCCAGTACCGAAATCGTGATGATGCTGCGCGTCGCCCGCTCCAGACCCGGTCGGGCCCAGACGGCAGCGAAGCAGTGCTCGAACAGGAACTGCCGCAGATCGCGGGTCATTTCATGTTGCGCCGCTTGATCCAATGCAGCCTGCGCCACCGCGGGGCCGCGCATTTCGAACCACACGTCACGGCCTTTCTTGAAAGCGTCGTTCTCGTCGAAAGGATATTTGGCCACGGTACGAACCCCTCTTCTCTGGCATGGTTGGACTGAGACGCCTGATGCGTCACGACATTCGCTGTATATTGTCTACCATAACGAGCCAACCGGATCAGGAGAGTGCCCGTGAGGAGATACCCGTGAGTTTGTCGACGCTTTTTGCCCGCGGTGTCGCCGTGATCGGGGGGACCGCGCTCCACATCAGGCGGCTGACCGGCGGCACGCCTGAGCCCGCCTGGGGAAGCGCGCCTGCGATCCCGACGGCGAAGCCGCAAGGCAGCATCCCGACCTTGAAGATGCCGTCCGCCAAGGGATGGAGCGGAGGACGAGTGCCGATAGCCGCGCCCGGATTGAAAGTCAACGCATTCGCATCCGATCTCGATCATCCCCGCTGGATCGAGGTGCTGCCCAATGGCGACGTCCTGGTCGCCGAGGCGACCATCCTCGACCGCTCGCCGCGCTCGGTCTTCGACTATGCCATGATCAGCACCATGAGGCGCGCCGCGGCCATGGGTGTCAGCCCCAATCGCATCACCTTGCTGCGCGACAGCAACGGCGATGGCGTGGCCGAAACCCGCGAGATCTTCCTGAAGGACCAGAACCAGCCGTTCGGCATGGCGCTGGTCGGCGACACGTTCTACGTCGGCAACACCGATGGCGTGGTCGCCTTCCCCTACACGGCGGGCGCCAGCCGCATCACCGCGCCGGGCCGCAAGCTTGTCACGTTCAAGCCCGCCGGGCATTGGACGCGAAGCCTGCTGCTGAGCCCCGACAGGACGAAGCTCTATGCCGGTGTCGGGTCGTTCACGAACATCGCCGAGCAGGGCATGGAGGTCGAGGAAGGCCGAGCTGCCATCTACGAGCTCGACCTCGCGAGCGGCCGCAGCCGCATCTTCGCCTCAGGCCTCCGCAACGCCGTCGGGCTTGCCTGGGAGCCGACGACGGGCGTGTTGTGGACCGTGGTCAACGAACGCGATGGCCTCGGCGACGAAACGCCTCCCGACTATCTCACGTCCGTTCAGGACGGCGGCTTCTACGGCTGGCCCTATTGCTACTGGGACCGCGTGGTCGACGATCGCGTGCCGCAGGATCCGGCCATGGTCGCCAAGGCCATCACGCCGGACTATGCGCTGGGCGGCCACACCGCCTCGCTGGGACTGTGCTGGATGCCGGCGGGCACCCTGCCCGGCTTTCCGGACGGCATGGCGATCGGCCAGCACGGCTCCTGGAACCGCAGCAAGCTCAGCGGCTACAAGCTGGTGTTCATCCCGTTCGCCAACGGCCACCCGGCCGGACCGCCGCGCGACATCCTCTCCGGCTTCCTGTCGGAAGACGAAAAGGAGTCGTACGGCAGGCCGGTCGGGGTGACACTCGGTCACGATCGTCGGTCCCTGCTGATGGCGGACGATGTCGGCAACGTCATCTGGCGTGTGACGGACAAGTAACGAAACAGGACAAGTAACGGGACAGGAGGCGCGACATGAGAACGATCGTTGGGATAGGCGTGGTCCTGGCCATTGGCCTCCTTTGCATTGGATCGGGCGCGCTATCGGTTCTCGCAAAAGAATCGGTGGTCGTCGTGCCGGCACCTGTTGCGGACGAACAACGGCAGGACGCGACGTCCGAAACAGCGGTTCTGGCCGGCGGTTGCTTCTGGGGCGTCCAGGCCGTGTTCCAGCATGTGAACGGGGTCAGCCGGGCCGTCTCCGGATATGCCGGAGGAAGCAAGGAGGATGCGGTCTACGAGGTGGTGAGCTCGGGCCACACGGGACATGCCGAATCGGTCGAGATCACGTTCGATCCGCGGGTCGTGAGCTACGGCACGATCCTCCAGATCTTCTTCTCGGTGGTCCACAATCCCACGGAACTCAACCGCCAGGGACCTGACGTCGGATCGCAGTACCGCTCCGCCATCTTCGCCCGGGACGCAGAGCAGCGCCGCGTCGCCGAGGCCTACATCGACCAGCTCAACAAGGCTGGCGTCTACCCGAAGCGCATCGTGACGCAGATCAACGGGGCCAGTCCGTTCTACCCCGCCGAGGCCTACCATCAGGATTATGCGACGCTGCACCCGAACAATCCGTACATCGCCATGTTCGACCTTCCCAAGGTCGACGCGCTCCAGCACCTGTTCCCCGCTGCTGCACGTACAAAGCCGGTCCTGCTGGGAAAGGCCAGCCAATAAGCGGAAGCACCCTGAGCGCAAGCTGGCCCGTCGACTCCTCTTGCCAGACCAGGCGGCCGTTGCCGCCAAGCCAAACGCGAGGCTTCGGTGCTTGCAGACAAGCCCCTCGTAATGGGACGTGCGATCCACGCGCAATTGGAACCTCGGCATGAGCGAAGTTCCTAAAGGTTCGAGCAGACCACAGCTTCGAAGGTGCTGCGGTTGCAGTTCGCCTCAGGCTGAAGCTTTGACAGCTGGCGGGGTCCATGTGCCATCGATGATCGACGGCGGGGCCTCGGCCGGCCAATAGAGGCGCATCATCAAAACGAACTTGCCGGTCGGCGCAGGAAGCCAATTCGCCTCCTTGTCTGCCCCGGGCGATTGGTTCTGGATGTACAGGTCAACCGAGCCGTCGGCATTGGCCTTCAGATTCTGCCGAGCGCTGATCGAGTAGCGATTGATCGGATTGGCGACGAAGAAATAGTTGGCATCGTACATGGTCAGCGACCAAAAGCCCTTGGCAGGCGGCAGGTGCCCCTTCGGAAACCGAATCACGTACTTGTTCGCGCCCGAGTAGTCGTTTCCGTCGGCATCCTTCAAAGACGTGGGATAAACCGCATCCTGCACACGGTTGGCCCCGAGGCCGATGGCAGTGACGAAGGCACGGTTGAGATAATCCGTGCCGTAGACTCCAGTCACCGTATCGAACATCCAGCCATTGATGTTCTTGACTGACTTGCCGACCTTGAACTGAAGCATGATGCGGTCGAAGGCAATCTGCGGAATGCGTTTGGCGAAGTCGGCCCTGAGCTTCGTCGCATCGAAATCCTTGCCCGGCACCAGCCCGATCCGCGCGTAGCGCGAAAGCTCGGGTGCATCTTCTGCCGCAGGCGGATTGTTCTTCATGAGCTTGGCCAGCAGGGTGAAATACTGGACAGCATCCATCCGGTTCACCTGCTCACGCACTGCCGTCTTCATATCAATCGACGGGTCGACCTTCCCGGCCGGCGGCTTGTACTCCTTGCCCCACGAACTGAGCGGCACAAGCTTGCACTGATCCTGGAGGGTGTGGACCGCCGCATAGTCTTCGGGCGTGCCCGTGCAATAGATGCGGCCAAGGATCCATACGAGCGCGGTGGGCGACTTGTACTCCTTTACGCCCGCCGGCAGCGTGCCGCTCCAACCCGGGCCAGTGATGGCGTAGGTCTGCGCGCCCGTGCCGGTCGTGCGCGTGCCGGGGACCTGGAACACGTTGGTCCAGCCATCCAGCATCGGGAACAGGAAGTACCGGTCCTTCATGTCGGGAAGGCTCAGCACCCAGGGCTCCTTGCCCACATCGATCCATCCCGACGTATAGAGGGTGTCGGCATTGGGGGCGGTTACGTCGCGGAAAGAGGCGTTGGGGTACTGGCGCGCCTTGACGAATTGGCCCATGGGACCGCGAGTGCCCTGCGCGGCGGCGACGTTCGTCATGACTCGTCGAGTCATTTCCATCGTCACAAGCGGGTAACCGAAGATATACGCGTCAGTCGCCAGCCAAAAGTCCTCCAGCCCGTCGAGTGCTCCGCTGAGCAGTCCCTCATCGGCACGGGAAGCAGAGAACGTCATCGCGGACAGGACGGTGCCAAGCCCCGTTGACAGTGCGAGGCGGCGATTGATCTTCATGACAAGGCTCCTTCGTAAATAGTCGTTTGCAGCTTGGTCGTTGGTTTGCTCAGTAGCAGGGTAGAAGGGGTGGGGCTCCACAAGGTGCTTTGCAGGAGTTGTCGCCTTCGCCAGCCCCGCCATGGGCACAAATCCGGGCCGAGCGCATGCTCTGTAGGCGCACGAGAGATGGGCGAACCGCTATTCATCGTAGGTGGCCGTAGCAATGCCACTCAGTCGATCGTACACCAATCGGATCTTTTTCAGGTCGCAGAGGTTGAGATACTGCCAGATCGGCTGGGCATCGTTGTCCTCGAACACGACTTTGAAGTCCTGGTTGCAACCGACGAAGGACGAGGGAACCGTTACTTCGCGCGCCTCGCCGGGCTTGAGAACCGGCGCCTGCAGTACACTGGGGCTCCAAGCGTTGAGATCGTGCGGCGACAGCACAAGCTCGCGGATCGAGAGACCCGTTCCGTTCACGATCACGAACCGTCCGTCGTCCGCAAGCGCCGAGCCCGCGATCAACGACAGGAGAATGGCCAGAGGCCGCCGCAACATCCGACGACCTGCGCGGCGATTGGGACCAGCAGGATGATCGCGATCATACCCGCCATCTCGCTTAGAGATGTCATGTTGGTATCCGAAAGTCGCCATCAGATCCTCCATTTTTAAGACGGCCCTACTTCTTCACGAGCCTGAAGCCGCGCCAGATCGCGACCCCGGAGGTATTCTGCAAGGTCATGCCGTCGAGCTGCGTTTCGAGCTCGTGCGCGTTCGGCCGCCACGTCATATCGCCGTTCTGAGGAGATCGCGCCGCGTCCTGCCCGCAAGCCGCCCGCCCGGTGACGGCACCAACATGCGGACCGAGTGGGATCGAAGATCACCGGCAAAATGGTGCGAGTGATAACGCTCGACTCCTCATCACACCGAAGGGAGCCACGGGCTGGATGTTCATGATGTCCTGACGCCATCTCAGTGCTTTACAGCCTTTGGCCATCCATCCGCTCAGTAGCAAGGCAACCGCGGCGGAGCTCCGCAGGTGGCCTTGTAGGAATCGTCGTCACCACCTCCGAGCTCCGGCGGCGTGGTGAGGCTGGTGCCAAACCCGACCGGCGGCCGGCGTGGCGGCGCGTCAGGTGCAGGATTGGACCAGCCGGTGAAGGCGCTGTTGCTGCTCACCGCCGGTGTGGTGCCGCCGGTCGTCTGGTTCTGGCCAAGATAAGAGACGCCGCCGGAACCGATCCCGAACCAGATTGTGTCGATGAAAATCGAGACTGGACCATGGGCATTTCCGAGGTCGCCTTCCAGAACGGCCACCTCGAAGGTAAGCCTTTCGCCTTCAAGTCGCGGATGCTTCAGCACGACGACGGAATCGCTTACTGCCGAGCCGTCAGCTTGGAAGGCCGAGATGGTTGCATTTGGCGGGTCCTTCGCAAAGCTTCCGGACGACCAAAGCTCAACGACTTCCTTGATTGAGATGTGACCAGCACTGCGTACCGGCCGGTCGGCGAAGAGGATCGCTGAGGGCAAAGTGTCACTAAGTGTCAACGTTTGGCCGCTGAGCGTTGCTCCGCGCGCATTGACGACGATCAAGGCTTCGACCGACTTGGTCGCTGAAGGAACGCCGATTGTTTTCGGTCGGGGAGACTCTGTAGTGGGTGCAGTGGCGGAACCTTGCGCAGACGCGGTCAGCGGGGCTAGCAGCAAGGCCGCGAGCAGGGCACGGAAACGGCTTGCGAACATATCGGATCCGTTATCAGTAGCAAGGAGGATGCGGATAGTAGCCACAAGGTGGCCGATAGCCGTAAGTCGGGTAGTACGGGTGCGCAGCCCGGTACCACGCGGCGCGATAAGCGTTGCGACGGGCAACACCGGCAAAAGAGAGAGGCGTCCAGGGCATGCCGATGATGTCGATGAAGACTGATACAGCCCCATCCGCGTCCTTCAAGTCGCCTTCCAGCACATCGACATCGAACACGAGCTGATCACCAGAGAGCTTGGGCGCCTTGAGGACCACGACGGCATCGCGGACGCCCCCGCCGTCTTTGGTGAAGGCCGAGACCGTCGCGTTGGGCGGGTCCTTGGCAAAACTGTCGCTGCCGCTCTTCCAGTCGTCGATGATGCGCGCCGTAAGATCGTGTCCTGCTGCTCGCACGGGCCGATCGGCAAACACGATCGCGTTGGGCGCGATGCCGTTCAGCGTAAGCTTTTGGCCCTGCAGTGTGGCACCACGCGCATTGAACACGATCAGCGAGGGAACCGGCGCCAGCTTGGCCTGGCTTGGCTGACCGATGATCTTGGGCGACGATGTCGGAGCATTTGAAGTCTGTGCGTGCGCTCCGCTCAGGAGTAGAGCGCACGCAGTGCAGGCAATGAAGCTCGACACGATCGATTTGGGGGTCATTGCCTTCCTCCTGTTCCAGCCGCCAGATCGATTACTGGATCACGATCACGACACGGCGGTTCTGCGGCTCGCGCACACCGTCGCCCGTTGGGACGAGCAGGTCGGTCTCGCCCTTGCCGACGACCGAGATCGCCGTCGCCGGCACGCCGTCGCGCACCAGAGCGTCCTTGACCGCGTTCGCACGGCGCAGCGACAGCGCCATGTTGTAGTTCGGCGCGCCCGACGTGTCGGTATGGCCGGTCGCAGTGATGCGAGCGCTACCCTTCGACTTGTAGGCGTCGGCCGCTTGCTGGATCGTGTTCAGGGCCTGCTGCGAGAGGTTCGAGCGGTCCCAGTCGAAGAACACCATGTACGACGGTGCCTGAACCGGCGGCGGCGCCGGCGGCGCGGCGGCGGCCGGCGCACCGAACTTGTACTGCAGGCCGAGCATGATGGCGAAGTCGTTGTTGCTCCAACCATTGCCGTTCAGGCTCGGGTTCGAAGTGCCGTAATAGCGGCCGTCAAGATTGAGCCGGAAGTTGTTATCGATATGCCAGCTGGCACCGATGATGCCCTGGAAGGCGAATACGGTGCTGCTCAGCGAGCTCGTGGCGTCAACGAAGCCAATACCGATGCCAGCGCCGATGTAGGGTGTGATGACCGCGTTCGGAAAGAAGTCGTAGAGCCCGTTCACCAGGAACCCAAGCTGACCAATGTTCGATGAGTAGAAGCCGGCCCCCTGTGGGCCGAAGTTGGTGGTCGAATTAATCTGGTTCTGTCGGTAGACGCCTTCCAACTCTACACGCGGACCGACGAAGTCGTAGCCGATCACTCCACCGACGGCCCAGCCGGTTTGCGTCGTAATCGGCACATTCTGGTACTGGGTTCCCGCGGTGTTGACTGTGGTGTTGAGCAGCCAGCTCAGGCCGCCTTCCGCGCCGATATAGACGCCCGGCGCCGGAGTTTGGGCATAGGCCGGAGCCGCCAGGGACGCGAGAGCCGCTACGGCCAACAAGTTCTTCTTCATGCGATCTTCCTCGACGATATGTTCAGTAGTTGACGATATGTTCAGTAGCCGATGTCAGGCCCTCGACCTGGCCGCTCGACCTAAATTGAGTCACTCCTCCATGCGGCGACACTCCTGGGCGGACGTGCGTCTGGCGTCCGCCCAGGAGCATCGCTACGGCTCAGCTCCGCTTCGGCAGCGTCACCTTGTTGTCTTTCAGCGCCTTTTCGAGCACTGGGATCGAGTTCGCGGGATTAGTCGTGCAACCTGCCATCGCTTCGGGGACGCCGGCCGCCGTGCTGGAGCTCGATCCGACCTCCTTGCGATAGGTGTCGCTTAGGGCCTTGCAGTAGGACGCGTCATCCGCAAACGCTGCAATGGGCAGACAGACGGAAGTCACGAAAGCTGCGGCAATCAGTTTTCTCATCCTCGATTTCCTCGTTTTGAACTCCGTGGAACGCATGACGCAACGCTACCCTTCTTCTGTTGAACTAGAATCTGAAGCTGGCGCCGATGATCGGGCCGTAGAGCGTCTCGTTGATACCGACCGCATCGGGGCCGGAACCCGAACCGTAGTTGACGCCGAGCGCGCGGAAGCCGAGCGTGGCGCCGACCTGGTAGCCGGCGGCCTGCCACAGGTAGGTGTAAGCGCCGACGACCTGCCAGGAGAATTGACTTCCCGCCAATCCAAAGCCGCCGATGTCGCCTCGGAGCCAAAGCTCTTGATGGGGTGTAAACTGATGGCGGACACGGAAGCCAATCACCGGATCCACCCACTGGATTGCACCCTCGTGTGCGACCGCCAGATTGAAAGTGCGGTCGAGGTGTTCGAGGCGAAGGCGCGAGAAGTCGACGTTTGTCGTCAGGTCGAAGGAGGCGTCGATCGAGTTATTCCAATAACGAAAGCCGCCCAGCGCATCGATGGCGGTGAACGAACCCTCGGAACCCGGCCACCGATAGACCTCGTACACGCCTCCCACTTCGACAATGAACATCTGATAGGTGAGGGCCGCGTTGGCGGTGGTGCTAATCCTGAGACCGCCGATCGGGTTGCGATAGTTGGTTTGCCCGGCGCCGAAGCCTAACTTTGAGAAAACGAAGTCGGTGTAGATACCAGCCCGGCCCTTGTTGGCCTCGAAATAGGCCATGAAACCCGCCAATGAATCACTCTTCTGCACGAGGTCGATGAAGCTTGCGTTGGTGTCGATGGTCTGGCCGCGCGTCGTGACATTGCCGCCGACACTCATCAGCCAGGCGTAAGGAGTGAAAGTGAAGCGCCAAGGCTCGGGATCTGCCGGCACCTTCTGCTCGAGCTGGGCAACTTCGGTTGGCTGAGTCGACCGGGCAGTGCTGTCATCGGCCATCGCCGATCCGACATGACCGAATAGACTCCCGGAGAACACCGATAGGGTCGCCAAGGACGCGAGCTTCCCCGCCAAACATGCTTGCATCGCCGTCTCACTCCGCTCGGCGCACTCGCCTTACTGGCTCGTTGCCAGTGACATTTCGGCGATGCCATCCGCGAAATTGATGCCGGTGTTCCCGCCCTGGACCACCACCGACTGCAGAACAATTGCGTTGTTGGCTCCGCCTAGCAGCGCATTCCCGCCGGCGGTTCCACCAAGCGCAACCGATGCCTCGGTCCCCGCATAGTTGCCGGCCAGGACGCCTTGAGGGGCACTCTCGTCGAGCGAGTAGACGTGCCAGACGACATGAATCGCTTTCGTAAACCCAATATCGATACCGAACCGGTTGATGGTGCCGTCGTAAACTTCCGCGGAGCCGTTTGAGCGCACCAGGATGCACCCAAGGCTCTTGGTCGAGCCGAAGATGAAGCCGACGCTGCCGCTGACGTTACAGCTCAGTGCGCCGACATAGAGCTTGCTCTTGCCCAGAAGCTGCGCCTGCGCACTGGCGACAGATACAGAACTGGTCAGCGCCCCCCAAGTGATCGAGGCAACCGCCAACCGCAATATCATCCGCAACGTCATACATTCCCCCGCGGTACTCGGACACGATATGCCCGCTTACCGTTTCAAGATGGTGACCCTTTGAAACGCGCTGATCCGATGACTGGCACGGTGCGGTCCGCGACTGCGGACCGAAATAGCCGGCCAGTTCTTTGCGTCTCTTCTCCCCCGACTAGGCAAGGGCCCCATTTACATCGACCCCACCAACGTAGATGAGCCGGTTGTACTGCGCTAGACTTTTCGCGACAAAAAAAGGCCGATCGCGACAAACGCAGGCATCCGTGTTGCGTCATCAGCCTTCTGGCTGCACTGTGAGTCGATGGATTGGCGATGCATCGCAACCTGACGGACATGGTTCGCGTCACCGAGGGTACGGTGCGAACTGCAGCTCTGCGGCACTTGCCGGCGATACTGTCGCGCTTTGGGTTGCGGATCGAGCCTCTGCTCGACGAAGTCGGGCTGCCCCACAATGTGCTGTCCGAAGCGGAGAACACCATTTCGCTAGAGACGGCGGTAGCGCTGATCAGCCTGTGCAGCGAACGGACCGGCCGCCCACATTTTGCGCTGTTGGCAGGTCAGAAAATGACGCTGCACGATCTCGGGCTGGTGGGATTGCTGATGTTGCATTCGGCGAACGTCGGCACCGCTTTGCGCGGCATGATCCTTACCTTGCACCTCCATGGGAGGGCGAACGCTCCTTCGTTGAGTGTGCGCGACGACGTTGCCGTCCTGAGCTTTAATTCATACGACGCCGGGGTCGATGCGCAGCAGGTCGCGAATTTCACGCTCGCGGCAAGCTGCAATGTCATGCGGACGCTGTGCGGCCAGACGTGGGCGGCGACCGAGGTGCTGTTCTCGCACCGGGCGCCTTCCGACCGGCGGCCCTACAGTCGTTTCTTCAAAGCGCCACTGCGGTTTTGTGCTGACCGAACAGCCCTCGTGTTTCCGTCTTCCTGGCTTTCGCGTCGCATTCCCGGCGCCAATCCGGAGACGCGGAAGGCAGTGCAGCAGCGTGTTGCCGAAATGGTCAATCGTCAGGACCTGGATTTGTTGACCAAAGTCCGCCGAGCTCTTTTCACCCTGATGATCGAGGAGAACGTAACCATAGACGATCTGGCGCGGATGCTCGGAGTCCACAAGCGGACTCTCAATCGGCGCCTCGCCGAATTCGACACAACGTTCGCGAAGATGCTGAGCGAAGTGCGTTTCCAGCTTGCACGGCAATTGCTGTCCGATACCGATTTGCCTTTCGTCGAGATTGCCGCGACGCTGAACTATACCGATGCCAGCACCTTCACCCGGGCCTTTCGTTCCTGGGCCGGCGTTACGCCTTCCACATGGCGTGCTCGCCATACCTTGGATTTGCGAGGTCGGCTGCAGCCCGGTCCCAGATCCGATGGTTATCGCAAGCGAGCAGGTCACTGATGCAGGGTCGACGAATGACACCCTCGCTAGCTCTCGCCTCAATAGTTGCGTTGGGTATGTTTGGTGTTCGCCTTGCGATCTGGAGGATCGAGCGAACGTCATCGGCCACCAAACACCGGCTCGTGCGGCTCCTGGGACGTTGTGATGGCGCCTGATGGTATTCTCCCTGGGCTCACCTCGTTCCTGGCCATCATCTGTCTGGTACTGATCGGAAGGTGCACACTAGAATGATAGTTGAATCGCAAGTCGGTAACCTGAATCCTGGGAAGAAAAACGAACCGATCGAAACAGTTTGTGCGAATGCGCCGTCGACCTTCCAGCTCATCCTGATCAAGCCGACCCACTACGACGACGATGGCTATCCCATCACTTGGCTGCGGTCTCATATTCCGTCCAACACGTTGGCGGCGCTCTACGGGCTTGGCGCCGATTGCCAGCGGCGGCAGGTGCTGGGATCCGACGTCGAGATCGTCATCAAACCGTTCGATGAGACGAATACGCGCGTACGACCGGATCTCATCGTGCGCGACTTCAAACGGTCGGGCGGCAGGGGGCTGGTCTGCCTGGTCGGCGTGCAGAGCAACCAGTTCCCGCGTGCGATCGACCTTGCCCGGCAGTTCATCAAGGCCGGCCTTCCGGTGGCGCTGGGCGGCTTCCATGCGGCGGGCTGCCTCTCG
>Ga0310811_10008589_pt1 | contig 13142 bp, 15 predicted proteins | sample YCmetagenome_FD_207642 | JGI IMG/M metagenome (GOLD analysis project Ga0310811, IMG submission 207642) | Soil microbial communities from experimental microcosm in Duke University, North Carolina, United States - YC | ecosystem: Engineered > Artificial ecosystem > Soil microcosm > Unclassified ...
AAGATTTTTTCTCTGTAAACACACCCGTGTATCTCTCGGGGTATTGGAACAGCCACAGGTATTTTGCGCAGTTCAAAAAAGAAATCATCACTCAGTTTAACATGCGAAATGCACCGCCCGAATCATTCCTGCGATGGAAACAAAAAATCGAAGGCGGTGAGAGCGTTGCAATTCATATCCGGCGCGGCGATTACGTCTCCAATCAAGGGTTCCATTCCTTCTTTGGGGCGTTGCCGTTGGCGTATTATAAGGAAGCGGTAAACGAAATGCGAAAGAAAGCGTCGGGTTGCAAATTTTATATTTTTTCTGATGATCTTGAATGGTGCAAAAAGAACTTGGAATTTCTTCCTGATGCAGAGTTTGTGGCACACGAAACATCGGTGACGGCGTTTACCGATCTTCTGTTGATGGCGCAATGCCAACATCAGATCATAGCCAATAGTACCTACAGCTGGTGGGGAGCCTGGCTTAACAATAACCCCGACAAAATTGTCGTTGCACCCCAACAATGGTTTGCTAAAAAATTCAATGATGCCCCAGAAACGCCATACGCCAGCCGATATTATAACACAAAAGATCTACTGCCCGAATCTTGGATAAAACTGTGAGCGCTAATCAGAAAAAAAAAATCGTTATGCTGGCGAATGCGGGTCACAGCCCCTTGGACACTCGTATTTTTTTGAAAGAGGCAATTTCGCTTTCAAATTACGGATATGAGGTTTCACTCATTGTACCTACCCAGAAAGATGAAACGGTCAAAGGCATAGCCATCCTTTCGGTTCCCTATTACAGAGGCGGATGGAGAAAATTAGTACTGTGCCCGTGGTTTGTATTTAGGAAAGCATTGCGTCAACCCAAAACGGCTGCCTTTCATTTGCACGACTCAGAACTCCTTGTAATTGGAATCTGGTTGAAATTATTGGGAAGGGCAGTAGTATACGACGCCCATGAGGACACACCTCTTCAAATCAGTTATCAGCATTGGCTACCTCCGTTTTTTAGAAAACCGTATGCGTGGCTCTACTGGATTTTGGAAAAAATTGCCGGGCTCCTATTCGACAGAATTATAGTTGCCGAGCCGGTCATTGCAAAGTATTTCCCCGCCGGGAAAACCTGGCTCATTCGCAACTTTCCCATCGTCGCAGATTATGATAAAGGTTATATCGACTATTCACAACGCCCCAGACGAATCGTGCACATTGGATCACTCACGAAAGTTCGCGGCGTAGAAAAGATGGCCAACGCCGCTGCATTGGCCAAACGTAAATGCGAATTCGAATTTTACCTCGGCGGCCAGTTTTCGCCGCCGGAATTGCAGCATCAGATTACGAAAATGCCGATCGTTTATTTGGGGCCTGTACCAAGTGGAGATGTCGCCAAAACCACTATTAATGCGCGCGCTGGTATCCTAGTTCCGCAGCCCATCGAGCGTTACAAGACAAACTACCCCGTAAAACTCTTTGAATATATGGCGGCAGGTGTTCCCATCATTGCCACAAAATATGGGGAGGTGGCCTCGTTCGTAAAGGAGTGCGAATGCGGGATATTGGTTGATCCGATGAATGAAAACGAAATAGCTGATGCGATAGAATACATTTTTTCAAATGAACAGCGTGCAAAAGAGATGGGCGAACGTGGACGCGTCATGGTATCGGAGAAGTACTCTTGGGAGAAGGAAGCTGAGTCATTGATCAAATTGTATGCTCAGTGGCAGATGAGTTGACAATAGGGACATTTGGTTGGTGGCTAAAATTTGAATTGTTGGCTTATCTCTTTTTTTTTGCGCTTAGTTATCGCAAATGAGGTACATATTATTAACTGGATTTTTTTTCGTTGCCCTTTTTGGCTTAACTCCACTGTTTGTGACAGCTCAAATCGACAACGTGGGGTCTGGCAGGGCGATCCAATTTGACGGTGTCGATGATTACATTGATTACGGTAGCGTGTATCATGACCTTAATTTGCCGTTCACTATTTCTGCCTGGGTTTATTTGGACCCTTCCAGCGGGCCGTCGCCGATCTTCACTACCAACGACAACGATCAGATTTATAGGGGCTTTTGGTTCTTTATTAGCCCCACCGATTTGTGGTGCGAGTTTGGAGATGGAACGGGTGGTAACCAATCTGGTTTTCGCAGAGGCAAACAAGCAAGCCTCACCAATGTCGCAGGCAGATGGGTAAATGTGAGCGCTGTAATGACTTCTCCGTCTAATATCACCTTGTATGTCAATGGTATAGATATTGGTGGTTTTCCCAGGGGCGATTCCAATTTGCCAATGGCGTCAAGCTTTGCAGGAGACATAGTCAAGTCCGGCTATTTTGAAGCCAATGGAGGCGTCATTTACAAATACAAAGGAATGATGGACGAAATCAGACTGTGGAATCGCTCCCTTTCAAAAACGGAAGTACAAATGAACATGTGCAAAAAATTGACAGGCGCCGAAACCGGGCTAATTGGGTATTGGAATTTTGACGAAACTTCAGGTACCACGATCGCCGACAAGTCAGCACGAGGGTACAACGGCCAACTGAAGAATAATCCTACGCGCGTTTTCTCAGGCGCACCGATCGGTGACGACAGCAACTATCAATACCCGGTAAGCTTGACGGGAACAGCACTGACCTTTCAAGATGGCGACAACTTAGTAACAGTGAAGAATGTAAAAGGTAATCCCGAAGGAATACATATCTATGAAGTAAAAAGCGTACCAAGTCAAGTGGGCGGATTAAATACGAACATTTTGAGCCAGCACTATTTTGGAGTCTACGCCGCCAGTGCTCACATCGGAAATTCATTTGATGTTTCGTATGAAGTTCAGGGTGCGAAATGCCATATGTATATAAGACCGAATAACAGCACAGCGAATTGGACCAACGTCGATAATCCTGCCCTGAATGCACCAGAACGTGCAGAGATAATAGGGGCGACAGGAACCAGCGTGAACGTCAATTTAGGTGCTGATAAGCTACTTTGCAACCAATCGTCGGTTACACTTTCGTCAGGAATTACTGATCCACAGGTTTCCATTTTATGGAGCACGGGACAAACCACTTCATCGATAGATGTTTCGCAGTCAGGCTTATATTCAGTGACGGTGTCGGGTTTCTGTGGGGGTAAGTCAGACAGCGTAACGGTTTCTTTTGAAAAAGACCCACCATCCATTTCGCTCGGTGAAGATCAAACGGCTTGTGAGTTTATTCCAATAACGTTGAGTCCGTTACCAAACACGTCAGGTTATATAGTCACATGGCAGGATGGGTCAACAGGATCAAATTTTAAGGCCACTGATTTCGGCAAATATTGGGTTACCGTTAAAAACGATTGTGGTAGCACAAGCGATACCATTACGTTCTCACAGTTAAAGCAAACCATAAACTTCTTACCGAATGTAATCACCCCGAACGGCGACGATAAAAATCAATTTTTCAAAATAGATGATTCTCTCATCGGCAATGTCTCCTTGTCGGTTCTTAATCGCTGGGGTAAAGAGGTATATCGATCCTCGCCTTATAAAAACGATTGGGACGGTGCGGATCTTAGTCCCGGAATTTATTACATGGTGTTGACTGGCTCATGCATCGGTACTACGCAAAACTGGCTCACCATCATCCGCTAAACCCTTTTGATCTTGGAAGGGTTTTCCTTCAAAAATCCTTCCCAAGATTTGGACTTGCTTTTTGGCGCTCCATTCTGATAGTGATGACAAACAGCCACGGCGAGTGCGTCGGTGGAGTCCAGCAGACGCGGCAATTCCTTGATCGAGAAAACCTGCATCAACATTCTGGCCACTTGCTCTTTGCTCGCATTGCCATTTCCGGTCACCGACTGTTTTACTTTTTTGGGCGCATATTCGGTGATGGGCACTTCGCGATACAATGCCGCCGACATCGCTACACCTTGCGCTCGTCCCAGCTTCAGCATCGACTGCACGTTTTTGCCGAAGAAGGGCGCTTCGAGCGCGACTTCATCAGGTTTATATTCATCCACTAGTGCCAACACACGGTCAAAAATTTTCTTGAGCTTTAGCGCATGCTCACCATATTTCCCCATTTGGATAACCCCAAACTGATTCAGTGACACGCGACTAAATTGCACCGTGATCACCGCATATCCCATCACGTTCGTCCCTGGATCCAGCCCAAGAATCACCTTTTCCTTCACAACTTTTTTCTCAACTTTGCTCACGTCCAAACTTACAAATTAACCGTCAATGACGATTTACTTTTTGATCGTATTCGGGTTTTATTTTCTTTTATTGTTATGCCTGTTCGTAGGTTGGAGAAAATCCGACCCACCTACCGGTGATCTTTCTGTTGAAAGCAAGTTCATCTCTATCGTCATTGCTATGCGCAACGAGCGAACGAACATCGAGTCTCTGCTAGAAAGTCTTGCCTCACAGAATTATTCACAGGATCATTTCGAAATCATACTCGTTGATGACCATTCGGAAGACGGCTCAGTGGCGGAAGCCAAGAAATGGTCTCCACGAATTCCTTCCCTGAAAATCATTTCGCTCGCGGAGAAGGAGAAAGGAAAAAAAACGGCCCTCTCTACCGGTATTGGAATAGCAAAGGGAGAGTTGATTGCAACGACTGATGCCGACTGTATTGTACCACGCAACTGGCTGACAAGGATTGATGGATGTTTTTGTTCGGCACAAACAAAAATGTGCGTTGGAGCTGTGGCGTTGCAGCATAAAAACTGGTTTTTTGATAAACTCCAGTCCATCGAATTTGCGAGCGTGATAGGTACAAGTATTTCATTGGCGGTGTTGGGCAGGCCGGTCATGTGCAACGGCGCAAACCTCTCCTTTCGAAAAAAAATATTTGACGACGTGGGGGGCTACCGCGGCAACGAACACATTGCGTCGGGGGATGATGAATTTCTCATGCGAAAAATCGATGCAAAATATCCCGGCTCGATAGTGACAATGAAGGATTGCATAGTCACTACGAAGCCGCAGCCAACGTTGAAAGGGTTCATTCGGCAGAGACTACGGTGGGCAAGTAAGTGGAAATACAATTCCTCTTTTGTGGCGCGTCTTTTGGCTGTCTTTGTTTTCGTGGTTCAGGTGTCTTACCTAACCTTGGCGGCGTTCTCCGCTTTTTGCCCATCGGAAATTTCCATAGCAATGGTGATGTCAAAGGTGATGGTGGAATGGTTGGTCTTGTCAGCGTTTTCAAGTTCGTTGGGAATGAAATTCAACCTGTTGGCTTTTGCGACATTGCAATTATTGTATCCTTTTTACGTTTTGTGCATCGGGATTTTCTCCCACCGGAAAAATCACCAATGGAAAGGGAGAAGAATTTGACCTTAGAAAGTAATCTTCATCCATCGAGACTTTCTGCACAAGTTTTAATAATTTTGACAAATGAAGGTTGCCTCAAGTACAGATTTAAAGAAGGAAGTGGAGCGCAAAGCGTTGGAACTGGGTGCCTTGCTCGAGATTACCCAAGCCATCAATAATAACCTTCCAGAGGAGTCGCTTTATAAAATCTTCAATTTTACCCTTCGCTCTAACCTCAATATCAAGAAGCTTGCGTTATTCGTGTATGACCAAGCCTGGGCTTGTAAAGTAATCTTCGGCACCACGAAGGACTTCAAAAAAACAAAACTGGACGACCGTGTAAAATTGGCGAGGAATATTCACCGCATGGATGAATTTCCCGAATGTGAGTTTGATGAATTTGATCTTGTGATTCCAATTTCTCATAAAGGCGAAACGCTGGCTTTGGTGTTTGTAGGAGGTATTGACCACCACCTCAGCGTAAACGACGAGAGCATCAAATTCATTCAAGCGTTAAGTAACATCATCGTTGTAGCGATTGAAAATAAAAAACTGGTACGTCAGCAATTGGAACAAGAAGCTTTTCGTAAGGAGCTTGAAATTGCCAGCGATGTGCAGCAATTCTTGTTCCCGGAAAAACTACCCAATACCGAACGACTAAAAGTGGAAGCAAGCTATTTGCCCCACGATCGAGTTGGGGGCGACTATTACGATTACATTCCGATCAATCAGAATCAATTTTTGATCTGTGTGGCAGACGTCAGCGGAAAAGGAATACCCGCCGCCTTATTGATGAGTAATTTCCAGGCCTCATTGCATACCTTACTTCGGCAGACTCCTAATCTCACAGAGATTGTAGAAGCATTGAACTATCAGGTGCTAGAAAGCGCTAAAGGCGAGAAATTCATTACTTTTTTTGCAGCGATCTATGACCTCAAATTGAAGACGATGGTCTATGTCAATGCGGGGCACAACCCTCCCTTGCTCCGCGATAAGAATGGAGTTCGTCAGCTAGAAGACGGCTCTACGGTGCTTGGTGCCATGCATCCGTTGCCTTTCATCAACGAGGGATTTATCACCGACATAGATGATTTCACATTGTTCGCCTATACCGACGGTTTGATCGAAACGATGAATGAAAAAAATGAGGAATTTGGAATGGAATCACTCTTTGAGTACTTGGTAAATAATGGGCAGAAAGATTTAAAGACAATTCATCACGACATCATCGTAAAGCTGGATGGTTTTAAGGGTACAAACGGGTATCACGACGATATAACAATGCTTTCGTGCCGGGTACAGTGAAGCAACTTGTTTCAGATTTAGAATTCAAGGAGTGAACTCGTAATTTTGAAAATTGAACCTTGACTTTTGAATTTATTTCGCACCCCCTTTTTTCTTCCAAGAATTTATCCTTCTCTTCTGTGGCGTGTACCCACCACAGCAAAAGAGATATTCTTGACCTTCGATGACGGTCCGGTTAAAGGACCAACGGAGTTTGTTTTAGAAGAATTAAGAAAATTCAATGCAAAGGCTACCTTCTTTTGCATAGGCGACAACATACGTAAGTATCCTGATGTTTTTGAAAAAATCCTGCAAGGCGGCCATACAGTCGCAAATCACACTTTCAATCATTTAAAAGGGTGGAATACCTCCCTGGAAAAATACTTGAGTAATATCGATGATTGTGAATCACAAATCGCCAATCACAAGTCGTTAATCACCAATCAAGCATTATCCTCTCCATTTTTTCGCCCGCCGTATGGAAGAATAACATTCGAGCAAATTAAAAACGTGAAGCAAAAATATCGGATTGTAATGTGGGATGTGCTGACCCATGACTATTCAAAAAATATCTCGCGCCAAAATTGCTTGAACGGCTCCATTCGCGCGACTCGCCCGGGATCCATCGTAGTATTTCACGACAGCGTGAAAGCAGAAAGAAACTTGACCCACGTGCTTCCCCAATTTTTGCAGCATTTCACGAATGAAGGTTACGAATTCAAGCCCCTCCAATGATCGCAAATCCAAAAAGGGTTTTGATCACTCCGCTGGACTGGGGCCTAGGTCACGCAACAAGATGTGTCCCTGTTGTTAAAGAATTCTTAAATCAAGGCTGCGAGGTTCAAATTGCCACTAGCGGTGATGCATTGACTCTGTTGAAAATGGAATTCCCCGATCTCAAATTTCACTTGCTCACCTCGTATAGAGCGGAATATTCGCGGTCAGTTCCATTGATGATTAAGATCGGCATGCAGTTGCCGAAGTTTTTGAAGGCGATTGAACGTGAGCACGAAGAATCCGCCATCATCATTGATCAAGAGGATATCGATGTTGTCATTTCAGACAATAGGTATGGGTGTTGGTCGAAAAAAATACCGAGCATTTTCGTAGGTCACCAATTCGCCGTGAGGGCTTCTGTTTTCACACCGATGGTTAATTATTTCCAGCGACGGGCGATTCGGAGATTTTCAAGGGTGTGGATTCCCGATGAAGGCGGAGAGAAATCATTGGCGGGCGAATTGATTTCGACAAAACTAAAAGCCGAGTTCATCGGTTTTTTGTCGAGAATGATATGGAGTCAACGCTCGCCTCGATATCAAATTATTGCCATTATATCAGGACCGGAACCCCAGCGAACTATTTTTGAAGAAATTGTCACACGTGAATTGAAAAAATCGCAGAGGCGTTGTCTTTTGGTCCAAGGCCATCCAGGACGATCAGCTAGGATCACTTCAGGCGAACTTGAGATAGTGAGTCACCTTTCCGGCGAGGAGATGAACAACGCGATTCTCGAATCAGAGATCGTCATTTCCCGGTCGGGCTATTCAACTATTATGGACCTTGCGGTGCTGGGTAAAAAAGCGATTTTTGTTGCCACACCTGGTCAACCGGAGCAGGAGTATTTGGCCACACGCCTAATGGAAAAGAAAATTGCATTCTCGATGAGCCAAGACAAATTTGATTTGCGCACGGCCTTGCAAAGCGCAAAAGCCTATAGTGGCTTCGAGCGCGCTGATGAAAACCTGCGACTGGCAGGGGTAATTAAAGGAATGATTAATGAAACTCATTAAAAGTTTTGGGTACGCCTTCACGGGGCTGCTCGTCGCAATGAAAGAACAGGTGAATTTGCGCATTCATGTCTCGACGGCTTTGCTGGTGATCGCGGCGGGGTTTTATTTTCAGATCACCCCTGGCGAATGGGCCGTCATTCTCTTTTCAATGGCATTGGTAATTTCGCTTGAGCTGGTCAACACGTCGATCGAAAACCTGACCGACTTGGTTACGCTGGAAAGAAAGCCGCTTGCGGGAAAGGTGAAAGACATCGCCGCGGCGGCGGTCATGGTTTCGTGCATTGCTGCAATGATTATTGGACTGGTGGTTTTTTCAAAATATATTTTCTAACAGCGATGACTTGGATTGATACGCACGCTCATATTTACCTAACGGAATTCGACCCAGATCGCGCGGAAATGCTCAGAAGGAGCGAAGGGACTGGGCTAGAAAAAATTTTCATGCCCAATATTGATCACACTTCGATCGATGCCATGATGGAAGTAGAGATAAAAAACCCTTTGCGGTGTATTTCCATGATGGGGCTTCATCCCTGTTCAATAAAGAAAGATTTTGAGAGAGAATTGTATCTCGTCGAAGACTGGCTCAATAAACGGAAATTTGCTGCGGTAGGAGAGATGGGTACTGACTTGTATTGGGATAAAACCTTTTGGCCACAACAGCAGGAAGCCTTCAAAGTGCAGGTATTGCTGGCAAAAAAACACCATTTGCCTTTGGTTATCCATAGCCGCGATTCCATTGACGAAACGATTGCGTTGCTTCAGCCGTTCGCCGAAGGTGAATTCACCGGGATTTTTCATTGCTTCTCCGGCACGGTGGAGCAAGCCGCAAAGATTACCAGTATGAATTTTTACCTAGGAATAGGCGGCGTGGCCACGTTCAAAAATGGCGGCCTCGACAAAGTACTACCTGAAGTTGACTTGAACCGGATCGTGTTGGAGACTGACAGTCCTTACCTTGCGCCAGTTCCGCATCGGGGAAAGAGAAACGAACCTTCCTACGTGCCGATCATCGCGAATAAGATCTGTGAGATAAAAAAAATAACTTTGGAACAGCTCAGTGCTGCAACAAACGAAAATGCGGCAAAAATTTTCAAATGATACTATGGATACTTTTGTCTTACGTCTTACGCTAGTTCAATGAAAAAAATCAACATCAACACAGCGACGCCAGCGATACCTCACTCAAAGGTGATGATCATTTACACCGGTGGTACTTTTGGCATGGCACATGACGCGAAGGGTGTTCTTGTTCCATTTGACTTTGGCCTGATCTTGGAACATCTTCCATCTCTTCGAAATTTGTCGCTCGACCTCACAGTGGTTTCCTTCGACCAACCGATCGATTCATCCAACATTCAGCCGGAACATTGGCAACAGATAGCGCAGATGATTTTCGAAAACCATAACACGCAAGATGGTTTTGTGGTGCTGCATGGTACGGATACGATGGCGTTCACGGCTTCTGCATTGAGTTTTATGCTTCAAGGTTTGTCGAAGCCGGTTGTTTTTACGGGGGCACAACTCCCCATCAGCGAAACCCGGTCTGATGCACGCGAGAATTTGATCACGGCCCTGGAAATTGCGGCAGCGAAAAATAACGGCAAAGCGGTAGTACCGGAAGTTTGCATTTATTTTGATGACGAGCTGTTGCGAGGCAACCGATCTAAAAAAGTGGAGAGCATGCATTTCGATGCTTTCGAGTCCGAAAATTATCCACCGTTGGCAAAGGCTGGCGTGAAGATAGATTTCGAAGAAAAAGTAATATATCAATCCGGCGGTGACTTGAAACTGTTGAAAAAACTCGACCCATCAATCGCCATCTTGAAATTGTTTCCCGGCATCACATTACCGACCATTCAGGCAGTGACGAGTATCCCAAATCTGAAAGCCATCGTCTTAGAAACCTTTGGCGCCGGAAATGCACCTACCTCACCCGGCTTTTTGAAACTGCTCAGCGATGCGATAAACAAGGGCATTATTATCCTCAACATCTCTCAATGCCCTGGGGGTATGGTGGTGCAAGGCAAGTATGAAACTAGTCGCGATCTGCAGGCCATCGGCGTACTCAGTGGAGGCGACATGACCACCGAGGCCGCGGTGACTAAATTGATGGTACTTTTGGGAGAATTTGGTTCAGAGAAGACAAGACGACTAATCGGAGTTTCGCTAGCAGGCGAAATGACGAATTGAATTTCCTTCAAAGAAAATAATCTTCGATCTCCTTCCAATTGTTAACTCTCTTGAAATGATTGAATTGCATGTTGTGTGGAGCTGTGTATAGGAATTTTGTTCCATTAAAAGTTTCCAAATTGTGAGGGAGGTCATCGATCATATAGTCGCCATGCACGATGCTCTTTTTTCCACAAAAGACAAATTGCTTCCAGTGAAGGAAAGGAAAATGCTCGTTCAGCCAATCTAATTTTTCGTTCAATGAATTGGGGAACTCCATCGCGGACGACACGATGAAGACGTCATATTTCCCGTTTAGCTTTTTCATCACTTCCTGACTCCCTTCATTGACAATCATCGTCCGGAAAAAATCTTTCCTGAACGTAAAGCCGCTTACCGCCTCTCGATGACCCGGAAAGCCATCTCCCTCCTCTTTGTAGTTCAATGACTCACGGGGTACCAAGACTCCAAATTCTTTTTGATAAAAATTGATGAACTGGCCCGTAGCGTCGGCAAGAACATCATCCATGTCTACGATCAATCTTTTCACGCGGCAAATTTAACTCAAAGGTTCAAAAAACATCCAAATCATTTCCAAAAATGACTTTTCCCGAATATTTGCTTCTGATTTCACCGAGCAGTTTTTCTGGCGTGGAGCTCCACACGAGCTCATGAGTCAAAACAACGAGCTTTGGTTTTGACCGGTTTGCGATTTCTGCCAATTGACTAGTGGAGGTATGAAACTTGGTGTGGTAGTTTTGCCATTGTGCTGATCTTTTGCTCAAACCCTCTTCGGAAAATACTTCGTGCACAAGGATGTCGCAATTCTGACAGGCGCTGATTATGCTTTCGCTAAAGGTACAATCGCCAGAAACCACGATTGTCTTATCCGGCGTTTCAAATTTGTATCCATAAGCTTCATCCCATGAACCATGATTTACCTTCAGGGCGGTAACCTTTATTCTGGAGTCTTGAAAAATGACCCCCGGTTTCACCGTCACTATGTTGGTCTTGAAGGCGTCCGCCGAGCCGTGTTCGTCGCCGTTGATCCGAATGGCCAAGTCTTTTTCGTACGCCTTGAGGATGTGATCGTTCATCGATTGAATGCCCTCAGGGCCAAACACGTTGAGGGCACCAGGTCTTTCCAGCACGGCAGGGGTCAAAAGAAAATCAGGATAACCACTGGTGTGATCTGAATGAAGATGAGTTACAAAAAGGAAATTGAGTTTCTTGACGTCTATCCCTGCGGCTACTGCGCGTCTTACTACACCTGGGCCACAATCGATGATGTAGGGCTGGTCGTCCACAACAATCGCGGTAGATGGCCCGAACTTATTGATGTCTGCATTGGGTGTACCTGTTCCGAGTAGGATGAGCTTGGTTCGAGTTTGACCAGAGGCAGGCGACAGCGTACTGATGATCAAAGTACAGGCAATCGAGAGAATTTTGAGCATGTATTTTTGGTAGAAGAATACTTCCACTAAAAATACACTCAATTATTTTGAATGCGAACCGTCGTAGGTTGACAATTTTGACAAGATGAACAGGTAGTAGTTGTGATATTCGGCATCGATTATCTTGATGATTGCATCCAGTCGTTGGGTCTCGTTGGGCACCCGTCTTTTAAGGTTGCTATAGAGTGGGCGTGCATCAAAATTATTATTGACGATACCGCTGCACATTATGCTGATCAGCTTTGTCAAGCTTAGGTTTATTTGTTTTTCCATTGGAGGGAATGGATTAAAATGTTGTGATACAAATGTGCAAATCGAGCAATAATGGATATTTCGCCAATGGGAGGTACTCCCATTTTAAATTGCGAAAGGGCCTTGCGCCTTCGTAAAAACAGGGTAAAATGCGATCGCAAAACGAGTTTTGTATCTTTCTTAAAATATTGAAAAAATGAACACCCTATCATTGACGTTATTTTTGCTACTTGGCCCGAACCATTACGCTGCCGGAACCACAGATCTAGAGACAGTCCACCAAGTGATCAAACAAGACACCACTTCCGCAAAGGTTTGGAAGCAGCGAGCGGAAGCTGCCGAACGAAGTGCCCTTCAAGAAAGAAGGAAAGTAGAGGTTGCCGTAAAAGATGCGCTGGAACAAAAGGCACTGTCGGTAGGCTTGGCTGGCGAAGTAGTGCGGTTGAAAAAAATGTTGGAGGACTGCCAGGGAAAGAAGAAGGAGTAGACGCTCGTTTTTTAGCTTGAACTTATCCGAAAAATAGCCAGCAACAAATGGACGACGTCGATCACAATGATTACCATGATGAATGGATAGCAATGGACGATCTGCACTCCGATGGTGATGTTTATAATGATACATTCTCGCAAATTCTATTCGATGACCGCTTTCAGGTTCACGAGATAGCGATGTTTACGGGGCACCTATTGAATACCAGTCAGCTTGAGGAAAGCTAAGTCAAGGTAAGATCAATGAAGCGGAAGCGAGAGTTATTCGATAAAATCAAAATCACAAAGTAGATTCCCATACTTATAGGTGAGTACCCATCGGGAATTGATTGGGAGTAATTCCCATACACCTAACCCTCGTGCTTGACAACGCCTTTACCTTTTGTGAAAGCTGAAAGGCGTTTATCTTGTGC
>Ga0310811_10008591_pt1 | contig 13142 bp, 14 predicted proteins | sample YCmetagenome_FD_207642 | JGI IMG/M metagenome (GOLD analysis project Ga0310811, IMG submission 207642) | Soil microbial communities from experimental microcosm in Duke University, North Carolina, United States - YC | ecosystem: Engineered > Artificial ecosystem > Soil microcosm > Unclassified ...
AGAAACCGCAGAATTGATTTCTGCGGTTTCTGCGGAAGTGCGGCGAGGAGGTCAGTCCGTCAGCCGGACTGTGTGAGGTCTCGTCGATGAGCTCGGCCTAGGTGGAGTCGTCGCTGTTGGTGGGGCTGGGGATGCCGCTTCCTGACCGTGGGCTTCGTCGGTAAGCTCTTGTGACTTCGGCGCGCGATCGTGCGCTCGGTCACTGGCGTGAACTTGGATGACGTTCGTTGAGAGCGCTGGAGGGTGCACTCATGGGGGACCTGTTTGCCACTCGCTTCAGGCACTTCGGAGTGGAGGGGGATGCTGAGCGGATCACGATCAAGCGGCTGTGGCGGACGCCTCAGCGCATTCCGCTTGACCGGGTGATCGCGCTGACGCCCTACCCATCAGCCATCTGGTACTCGGCTCGCGGGCACATACGTCGATCCCGGCTCGGATTCCTTGGGCCAGTGGCCGGAAAGGGGTGCAGTGCCGATCCGCGCTGGGCCGAGCGAAAAACACTTGAGCAGTGGCTCTACGAGCAAATAGCTAGCCGGAACCGGCGTGTTCGTCGGTCTGCGGACCATCTCAGCGATCAGCAGCTTTCCGAGCGGCTGGGTATGGCTCGTGCCGCTCAAGCTTGGTCGGCGAGCCACGCCCGAGTCGCGCGCCAGTACAAGGGGTTGTGGGACAAGCAGGTGTCTGGGCTGAGCGCAGCCGCTACGCGTAACCGTTAGCCACAGCCACGGCAAACCGGAGCCGCTGGCACCGCAGCTGAATCCGACTTGCCCCGGTCGCATGATGCTGCGTCAACGTACGATGCGCGGCCGAGGTGCTAGGGCGCCACGCGGGGATTGGTCTCGTACGCGGGTGCGGGCGGTCGACCGCTCCCCCAGCTCGGCGGGCCGGGCAACCGGCGCAGGTATCCGTGTTGTTCGAGGATGGCGAGGGCTGGTTCGAGGTCTGCCATCTTCGGGAACTTCGGGCGGCTTAGGCCGGTGAACGCGTCGCGGGCGGTGAACCACACCGTGCCGGTTCGCTCGATCCAGTCCCAGACCGCGTGTGCCCGGGCCGTCGCCTGGTCGGTGGACATCAGGTCGAACACGGCCAGGGCGTGGTCGGTGTAGTAGTCGATGAGGGTTTGCGCGCTGACCATGGTCTCGAATGAGATCGGCTTCTCGTACCCGTCGGTCAGGTGCTCGGCGAGGTGGAGCAGGCCCGCGATGCGGCACATGGTGCCGACTGCTTTGCTGGCCCAGTCCCGCATTCCGGCGAGCCGTCCGCCCTCGCCCATCATGACCTCGTAGTCGGCCGAGACGGCTTGCCCTAGGGCGTCGGCTTGCGGGCTGAGCGTGAGCTTGACCGGCTCGGCCAGGTCCCGCATCGAGAGGATGAGGGTCTTGAGCTTCGCGTCCCAGGCGAGGTGCGCGGTCGGGTCGGCCGGGACCGGCTCGGTCTCGCGCTCGCCGATGTTGGACTCGGGGATGGTGAACAGGAACCGCGCGAGCAGGCCCCGGTCGCCCGCGCCGGGGATGGCGGCGAACTCAGCGAGCGCTCCGGGCTGGGTGCAGATCCCGAGCGTCAGGGCGGGTCGCTCGATGGTCTCGGCCGCGCGTGACTGCCGGTTGACCCGCATCGCGTCTCCCGCGTGGCCCTTGAGGAACACGTTCAGGTTCGGCGTGCCCGAGTAGCGGCCCGCGATCACGTTGAAGATCTCGGACTCGGCCGACAGACTCGCCATCGCTCCGCCCTGCTCGGCGAGCATCGCGGCGAGCTTTTCCGGGGTGATGTCGAAAATGGCCATGCCGAGGGCGAGCCCTTGGATGTCTGGGGTCACGGTGCCTCCGATCGATCGGGGGTCGGGCGGATGCGGAACGGCGGCCCCGAATCGAGTCGCGGGGCCGCCGATTCGTGTCCATGAGTGGAGTTAGGTCGGGTGGGGCGGGTTAGGTTTCTAACTCGGGCACTTAACCCGGCCGAAAACGCGCTGATCAGCGGGAAGTTAGGTAGTTAGGTCGGTTTCTGAGTCACCGGAACACCCGTCAGGGCCCCGGAATCGGAGTTCTGACGGGTGGGGGTGGGCGTAACTTCACTCGGTCTCGTCGGCCGGGCGTGATGCCAGGGCCTTGCGAACCTCGGCGGGGTCGACGGGGTAGCGGTTGCCGGTGGCGGGCACCTTGTAGCCGTGTCGGGCGAGGTGCTCGCGGACCTGGATTCCGGTGATCGAGGCGTACGGCGGGTATCCGGGGGCGAGCTTGCGCAGCAGCGCGGGGACATCGGCGGCCTTGACCGGCTCGCCGCCCAGAACCGCCGCGAGGTCGGCGAGCAGGTCCCTGCTTACCTCGGGCTCGGCCTGGGTGCGGGTGGCGACCGGGGCGCGGCGGGTCTTGGCCCGCTCGGCGACCTCGATCGCCTCGCTGCCGGAGACGTAGTGCGTCCGCACGGTGATGGAGGCTGTGCCTTGGTCGAGGTCCATGCCTTCGCGGTTGGCCACGAGGGTGCCCTTGTCCAGGCCGAGCCGGAGCTTGTGCGGGGCCGCGCCCTTGTCCACCGGCCGGTCGCCGAGCGCCATCTTGGCCTGGGCCTCGGTGCCCAGCACGAGTGAGGCGCGGATGTGCGCGGCCTCGCGGACCATCTTCGGGAGGTTGTCGTTGGTCGGGTCCTGGGTGCCGAGCCAGAGCACGACGTTCACGGCTCGGCCCTGGTTGAGGATCTTCCGGGCGGCCATGAAGAACCGCGAGGTGGCCTTGGTCCCGCCATACGGCTGCTTGTACTCGTCCTTGACCGGGCACATGAACGCGAGCTGCGCCTCGTCCACGACCAGGATCAGCGGGTGGAACCCGGAGCCGGGCCTCCGGGCCATCTCGCGGGTGATCCCGTCGGCGGAGCCGGTGGCCTGGACGGCGGCGATGCGCCGTTCCATCTCGCGCACTCCGTCTTCGAGCATCTCGGTCGCGGCGATCACGTCCCGGTTGATCGGACCCTGGATCAACGTGGTGGCCAACCCGTCGAACATTCGCCAGTCCCCGGTGCCCTTCAAATCGGCCAGGCGCATCTCCACGGTCGGGTCGAGCACCGCCCACAGCGCCAGGGCGCGCAGCGCGGATTGCGGGCACCGGCGGAGTGGTCCGCTGGTCCGTATTCGTTCCAGACCTACCGCCCATCAGCTCGTAGACGTGCGAGCGCACCTCAGACCTCGTCGGCCAACCTGGCGTGCCCCTGAGATCCTGCAGACGTTGAGTCTGGAGCGTCTGGTGCAGATCCAAGTCATGCCATCGGATGAACGGCTTCACTGACCCCAGGTTCCCCGCCAGCTCCATACGCTCTCGGCGACGACCTTGCTCGGGAGCGGCGCGTCGTGGGCAATTTCTGTGGCATGAACGACCTTCGGCTTATACGAGTGGCCCCAAAACCGCAGGCGTGCAGTGGGCTAGCAACCCGTGACGGCTACGGAGGCTGTCTGGACTACGGTGCCCGAGGAGATGGCGATCTTCACCGTCTTGCCGCACCACGCACTGAGGTCGATGCGCTGGGTCAGGTCTGGGTATGTGGTCAGGCCGGACTCGTCGATAGGTTCTTGTGACGCCAACTCCGTCGGCACGGTGCCGTCCACGGTGATTTCGATGTAGACGTCGGCAGTGCTTGTCGCGGTGACGGAGTAGGTGAGGTAGACCTCGGGCGGGCTGCCGGCTTGGTAGTCGGTGTTCGCGAGCTGGATCGCGGTGACGCGGGCGGTGCTTGATGCCGTTGTGGCGGCGACGCTTGGGGACGCTGCGGTGGCGGACGAGTTGGCGGTCGTCGTGGGGGATGCGGAGTCCGACGAGATAGTGGTGGGTGACGAGGCGGGGATCGTCGCCGTGTCGGTGCCGGCGGGTGCTGCGGTGGTTGAGGCGGCGGCTACCGGTTGGTCGCCGCCGCTGTTGCTGAAGAAGTGCGGCACGAGGAGTACCAGTGCGATGAGCACGGCGCAGCCGCCGATGGCGAAGGCCACTAGGCGGGCTTGCCTGGAGCCTAGGCTCGCTAGGGAGGCGCGGGCGTCGCGTTGCGGGAGTGCGTCGGATTCGCCGGGGCCGGGGGCCAGCGCTATCACCGCCTCCTCGCGCAGGCTGGCTAGTTCGGCGATCTGCTCGGGGGTCCAGTCGGCGCGGGCCTTGAGGCAGTACGCGGCCAGGCTGACGACCGACTGGAAGCCCCAGCTCGCGGCGTCCTGCTCGTCGTCGCGGGCGAGTGCGGCCCGGAGATCGCCGCCCAGCTGGCGGAGCGTGTCGGCGTCCTGCGCCGCTCCGGCCGCACCGGCTCGGCCGCGCCACTCGGCTCGGCGTGCCAGGTCTCTCAGTGCTCTGCGTGACGCGTCGTCCACCGGACAATCATCGGGCATGGGGCGGTGATTGCGCATGCGGTGGGCCGGTTACGCGGCAATAGTGCGGATTCCCTTGCTGGTGCCGCGGTCGCGGGTGCGGCGGGCGACGAGGGTCCTGATGCCGCGTTCCGCCTCCTCGTCAGCCGGGGTCATCGTCACCAGACGCAGGTCGGGGCGCCCGCCGACGGCAAGGTAGTCGTAGCACATGGTCAGGTCGCCTACTTCGGGGATCCGCAGGCGCTTGACGCCGTGCGTGCGCTCGCCGACGGTCCGGTCCTCCTACCAGAGGGCGAAGCCCGGGTCGGCGCGCAGGCGTTCGATCAGGGCTTCGAGTCGCTCGTCGTCGCGGTGTGCGGCCTGGGTGGCGCGCAGGTTGCCGACCGTCTCGCGGGCCACGCGGTGCCCAAAATCGAGCTGCGCGTCCGCACTTCGGGGACCTCGAACAGCATGGCTGCGGCGTTTTTGGGCGCCGGTGCCGAAGTCCTCGCCGAAGAGCGCGGCGGCCGGGGCGTTGTACGCGCGGACGTCGAAGCGGAAGTCGACGACGTACGCGGCGACGAGGGGCATGCTCTCGAGTAGGTAGCGGAGCGATGCGAGGGGCGGTTCGGTGGGAGGTGGCAGCGGGAGCGGCTGCTCGTCCCGGGCTAGTAGGTGCAGGTGCGTGCGCTCGGTCGGGGACAGGCGCAGGGCCTCGGCGATCGCGTCGAGGACGGCGGCGCTCGGCGTGCCGGCGCGGCCCTGTTCGACACGGATGTACCAGTCGATGCTGACCGCCGCGAGCTGGGCGACCTCCCGTCGGCGCAGGCCCGGTGTACGTCGTGCGCCGTGGCGGGGCAGGCCCACGTCCTCGGGCGCGAGCCTGGCCCGCATGGCGCGAAGTCGCCGAGTTCCACTCTCCTGCTCATGGGCTGATCATCGCCGACGTCGGAGGGCCACCACTACCGGATCGCCGTCTACGCGCTGGACGTCGCCAGCCTGGGCCTGCCCTCCTCCACCCCGGCGCAGGTGACGACGTTCACCATGAGCAGCCACGTCATCGGCTATGCGCAGATGACTGTGAACGCCAAGCGCTGACAGGGGGAGACGTACACGCACGGGGCGACGGACACGCCGGGCGACGGACGGGGAAGGGTGGGGCGACGGACACGCCGGGCGACGGACGGGCCGGGCGGTTTCGCCACCGCCCGGCCCGCTCTTCTCCCGTGGAGAGGGCTACTGCAGCGGGCTGATCCGGACCGCCGTGCCGTAGGCGCAGATCTCGGTCCAGACGTCGCCCATCTCGGAGGTGTCGAAGCGCATCGCGACGACGGCGTTGGCGCCTCGCGACTGGGCCTCGCCGATCATCCGGCCCATCACCTCGTTGCGGCTGTCCACCAGGGCCTTGGTCATGCCCTTGAGCTCGCCGCCGAACATCGACTTCAGGCCCGCTCCCATCTGGCTGAAGGCGTTGCGCGAGCGCACCGTGAGGCCGAAGACCTCGCCGAACACCTGGTCGATCCGGTATCCGGGCACGTCGTTCGTCGTGACGACCAGGAACTGGGGGCCGGTCCAGCCGGAGGCATCGTGGGTCATGAAACATCCCCGCTCTCGAGATTGTCGACTGAAGTTCGCAAGCATTTTCCACCCGGGTCCGCTCCCGCGCACGGTTGTCGGCGGGTGACTTGAGAGCATGGAGGCGTGGATCACCTGCCCCGCATCATCGCGCACCGCGGCGCCTCGACCGAGGCTCCTGAGCACACCTACGCCGCGTACGTGGCGGCCCTGGCGGCGGATGCGGACGGGCTGGAGTGCGACGTGCGGCTGACGGCCGACGGGCACCTGGTCTGCGTGCACGACCGCTCGGTGGACCGGGTCTCGAACGGGTCGGGGCGGGTCTCCTCGCTGGAGTTGGCGCGGCTCGAGGAGCTGGACTTCGGCTCGTGGCACACGGCGACGGAGAGGGACGGGGCGACGGAGAGGGACGGGGCGACGGCAAGGGGCGTGGGCACGGAAGGGGACGGCGGGATGGAGCGGAACGGGGCGAACCCGGCCGTCGAAGGCGCTGTGGACGGTGGCGTCGCGTCCGAGGCCGGAGCCGAGACCGAGGCCCCGGATCGGGACGCCAGCCGGGTGCTGACGTTGCGCCGCCTGCTGGACCTGGTCGCGGCGCAGGACAGGCGGGTCGAGCTGGCGATCGAGGTGAAGCATCCGAGCCGGTACGCGGGCCAGGTGGAACGCAGCCTGGTGTCGGTGCTGGATGAGTACGGGTGGGCGTCGCCGAAGGCCGGGGAGGAGTCGCCGGTGCGGATCATGAGCTTCTCCAGCTCCGCGGTGCGCCGCGCCAACCGGCTGGCCCCGGGGGTGCGGACGGTGTTCCTGATGGAGCCGCTCGTCTACCGGGCGCGCGGCGGCGGGCTGCCGGCCGGGGTGCGGATCGCCGGGCCGTCCATCGAGATCCTGCGGACCCGGCCGGACTCGGTAGCGCGCTGGCACCAGGCCGGCTGCGAGGTGCACGTGTGGACCGTGGACGAACCGGACGATTTCGAGCTCTGCCTCTCGCTCGGAGTCGACGCGGTGATCACCAACCGTCCGCGGGCGATGCGTTCGGCACTGTCCGCATTCACAGAATCACCCTCCGAGTAGGGCCTGTGTCACGACCGCGTATCGACCGAATAACGAGATTCCGCTATTCGGGACGAGGTGTCCGCTCGGCCGACGATCGGACATTCGGAGGCTGACCCCCATGATTCGTCATATCACCTGCGCCGATCCCGCTTAGCAGACGAAGATTTCCGGCGAAAGGGGCGCGAGCGGTCAAGCGTGCGCCCCGCGTGCCCCGCCCGCGCGGGCCGCGCCGCCGTTTCCGGCTCCGGGGACGGGGCATCGATTCCCTTGTGAACGCCTCGGCGGTCTTGCGAACCACCGGCGAAATCATCAGCATCCGAATACGGAAGAGGGGTCGATGGGGGTGATCATGCCCGCGGTCAGAGTAGCGCCCACCACATACGAGGCCAACCTGCCGCACTCGTCCGTCAGCGTCCGCCAGGCGCGGGCGAGACTCGCTCAGGATCTGAGCGAGCGCGACGTGCTGGGCACGGTGGTCGACGACGCCGTCTTGATACTGTCCGAATTCGTCACCAACTCGCTACGTCACGCGCGTGCACTCAACAGCGACACGATCAGGGTGTCCTGGAGCCTTTCGGGGGAAGGCGTGCTGCGCATCGAGGTCACCGACGGCGGCGGCACCACGCGCCCGGTGACCAAGCCCTACGCGATGTCCGTCTCGGCGCAGGCCGGGCGCGGACTGGAGATCGTCGACCGGCTGGCCGACCGCTGGGGTTCGCAGCGCGAGGAGAGCGGCGACGAGTACACGGTGTGGGCCGAGCTCGTGGTCCGCGCCCGGCACGCCGGCCGCCGCGGCCGGACCAGGAACAGCGCACGGGCCGGCCAGTCCGGTGGCGGCGCCACCGTCACCGCGCTGCCCGCGCATCCGCAGTCTCAGCAGTCGGGCGGCGAGCGGCCGGGTTCCGGGCCGAACAGCTCGCGCGGGCCTTCGGCCCAGGTCATTCCGTTCCTGCCCAGCTTCCCCAACCACGCCTGAGCCGCGCGCGAAGCCCACTATCCTTGGCCGAGTCAATCAGCACGGCGACTCGGGACCAGGTGCACACATGGGCAGGAAGCAGCGTTCGGCAACGCGTCCGCGGCAACTCGCGGACGGCGAGTCCATCCCCGTGGTCGGCGGCCGCGAACCGTGCCCCTGCGGCTCGGGCCGCCGCTACAAGGCGTGCCACGGCCGGGACCAGGCCGACGTGGTGCCGCTCAACCCGCGCCCGTTCGCGGATTTCACCGCCGAACTCGACCTGATCGCGCTGCACACGTTCGTGCCCTCGGCCACGGCGCCGCTCACGCTGCTGGGTGACCAGGTGGCCGCGGCGACGCTCGCCACCGTGCTTCCGCTCGCGGCTCCGGCGCTGCGCCGGACGAGTGGCGAGGTGATCGTCGCGGCGCAGACCCTCAACAGTTCGGGCGACCCGAGCCGCGATCTCGCGCACTCGCTGGAGCGCGCGCTGCGGGCCGAGCCCGGCGAGACCCTCGCGTACGAAGAGCCGACGGCCGAGACGACGCCGCTGTCCGAGCTCGTCGATCCCAAGGCAGCGCTCGACCTCACCCTGCACGACACCTTCGAGTACTGGTTCGGGCCGGACGGCCAGGGCGCGGCGGACCAGGCGATCTCGCTGGAGCGGGCCAACGCGGCGATCGAGCCGACGATCAGGCTGAGCTCGGTCGAGTCCGCTTACTGGGTGCGCCGTTCCGCGGACCGCTGCCACCTGCGCTGGGTGATGCCGCAGGACGAGGACCCGCTGCTCGACGCGCTGGCCCGGCTGCACGCGGCCGACGCGCTTCGGCTCGGCGAGGGCAGCAAGTACGCGGGCTCGCTGCGCGCGTGCGGTCGGCTGATCGTGGTCTGGGACCTCGCGGTGGACCGGCCGGGCGAGCACTGGGAGCAGCCCGCGGCGCTGCTCGCCGATCGGCTCGGCAACGCGCTGGCCGCGGCCGCGCCGCTCTCCTCGGCGGAGCGCCGGTCCCGCTCCGGACTCACCAACCGCCAGCTGACGCTGCGCTAGCCGCCGTGCCCTCGTCGCCGCAGGCGGGACGCAGGTAGCCGTCGAGGATCAGCACGAGCTCCGACCGCAGGCGGTCCCGGGGAACCGGGCCGCTCGCGGACGCGGAGACGATGAAGGACTGGACGGTCAGCACGATCGCGTGCGCCTGCACGGCGACGGAGCCGCGCCGGATCGAGCCGTCCTGGTGCCCGGCGTTGAGCCGGTGCGCGAGCAGGTCGATGGCGATCTGCTGGGTCGAGCCGAACTTGTTGAACAGGTACGGCGTGAGGATCTCCGGCTCGGCGTCGAGGACCTGCGTCATCAGCGGGTCCTCCTGGAACGCCTCGACGCAGGCGACCACCGTCTCGACCAGCCGCTGCCGCGCCGGGCGCGGGTCCGGCGGAGCGCCCGGGGGAACCTGCGTGTGCTCGCGCAGGATCCGGGCGAACTCACGCCCGAGCAGCTCGCTGATCAGGGAGCCGACGTCGCTGTAGCGCCGGTAGAGAGTCATCCGACTCACGCCGGCGCGCCTGGCGATGTCGTTGAAGGTGGTCTCGTGCACGCCCGCCGCGAGCACGCAGGCGCGTGCCGCGTTCAGGATCTGCCGGTCGCCTACAGTGCTCACCGGACCAATGTACGCAAGAAGCTACTGCTTGGTAACTACCTTGGGGTGAAGTATCGGTGCGCCTCAGTTGGACGGTGTACCGCTGGAGTTGACGCCCGTCGCACCGGTCGCGCCCGCACCGCTGCCGGTGGCCGACGGGCTCGGCGTCGCGGAACTGTCGGAGGAGGTCCCGTCGGAGCCCGCGGTCGGGGTGACCGAGCCGGAGTCCGCGCGCAGCACACCGTCGGCGACCGGCGCGTTCACCGGGACGACCTCGGCGATCGCGTCGAACGAGCCCTTACCCGCGGACAGGGTCAGCGCGTTGGTGGTGCAGGAACCGCTCGCGTCGTGCGCGACCACGGTGCAGGTCATGTTCGCCAGCGTGCCGTCGGCGCGGGTCAGGTTGACCGCTACGGTCAGCGGCTTGGCGCTCGAGTTGTCCACGAAGACCGTGCCGGTGATGTTCCCGCCGTTGTCGTCGACGCAGACCTGGGCGGTGACCTGGCTGCTGAAGCCGGCCTGCGTGCTGCCGCAGTACTCGGGCAGCAGCGCGGTCGCGGTCTCCGGCGAGCCGGTGGCCGGCGTGCCGGTGACGCTCGGCGACTTCGAGGTGTGCGACGGGGTCGCCTGGGCGGCCGCGATCGGAAGGACGACGACGCCCACGATCGTCGCGGCGAGCGCGACGGTACGCACATGGCCGGGGCGCAGGGAGGTGGTCGAGGAGCGGTTGTCGTTCGTGCCCTGCATCAGGGTGGCCCTCCCGGCGGCCGTGGGGTGAGTCGGAGGACGCCGAGTGGATCAACACCCTGGGATGGGCGGTTCGCTACTCGATGTCGAGAGCATGCTAGTCCTATCGAACGGTGAAGCGATACCCGGTTCATTCGTTTGGGCGCGTCGTTCACCGAATCGCGACAAGACTATGACCTTAGACTTGCCGCACCATGACTCACGCAGCAGAGACGGCAGTAATCATCCCGGCGTTCCGCGAGGCGGAGCGGATCGGCGCGACGGTCGAGGGCGCCCGCTCGCTGCCCGGGGTCGACCTCGTCGTCGTGGTCGACGACGGCTCGGCGGACGAGGGGCGCACGGCCCGGATCGCCAGGGAGCACGGGGCGATCGTGGTCGGCCACGGGCGCAACCGCGGCAAGGGCGCGGCGATGGAGACCGGCGCCGCGGCGGTCGCGGCGATCGAGGCCAGGGAGCGCGCCGAGCGTGCCAGAATGCTGCTTTTCCTCGACGCAGACCTCGAGCGGACGGCGGCGAACGCGGCGCCGCTGATCGACCCGGTCCGGTCCGGCGAGGCCGGGATGACGATCGCGATCCTGCCGCCGCAACGCGCGGTCGGGGGCGGGCACGGCTTCGTGGTGAAGCTGGCGAAGGACGGCATCCGGCGGGCCGTCGGATTCGAGGCCACCCAACCGCTTTCCGGGCAGCGCTGCCTGAGCCGGGAGGTGTTCGACGCGGCGCTCCCGCTGGCGCACGGCTTCGGCGCGGAGACCGGCCTGACCATCGACGTGCTGCGCAGCGGCGTCCGGGTGCGCGAGGTCGAGGCCGACTTCCAGCACCGGGTCACCGGCACCGACTTCGCGGCGCAGGTGCACCGGGGCAGGCAGTACCGCGACGTGGCGCTGGCGCTCGGGCTGCGCAGCGTTCCGGCGAACCTGCGCCCGCGGACCTGGCGCGGCAGGTAGCCGGCGGACGAAGAGCTGGAAAAACTCAGGCCACGAAGGCGTCCGTGCCGCTCGGATTCACCAGGGGACGTCCGGCGGCGGCCCAGGCGAGCATGCCGCCGGCCACGTTCACCGTCTCCCGGCCCTGCGCGTTCAGGTAGCCCACGACCTGCGCGGAACGTCCGCCCACCTTGCAGATCACGTAGACCTCGCGGTCCGCCGGCACTTCGTCGAGCCGGGCCATCAGCTCGCTCATCGGCAGGTGCACGGCCTCCGGCGCGTGCCCGCACTCCCACTCGTCCGCCTCTCGTACGTCGAGCAGGAAGCCGTCGGCCGGAAGCTGCTCCACCTCGACCGTCGGAATGGCCGGACCGCGATTGAACATTCGGGCGCTCCTTCGAATGCATTACCGATCTACCCACCCTACCGGGTAAGTTTTGCCCTGTGATCGACCTCCGTGTACTGCGCGAAGACCCGGACCGTGCCCGCGCCTCCCAGCGCGCCCGCGGCGAAGACCCCGGCCTGGTTGACCAGGTGCTGGCCGCGGACGAGCTGCGTCGATCGTCCGCGACCCGCTTCGACGAGCTGCGCTCCGAGCAGAAGGGCCTCGGCAAGCTCGTGGCCAAGGCGAGCGGCGAGGAGAAGCAGCAGCTGCTCGCGCGGACCAAGGAGCTGGCCGACGAGGTGAAGGCGGCCGACGCGGCGCAGGGCGAGGCCGCGGAGCAGGCCAGGGCGCTGCTGCTGCAGCTGTCCAACCTGCTCGAGCCGGGCGTGCCCGAGGGCGGCGAGGACGACTTCGTGCTGCTGGAGACGCACGGGAGCCCGCGCGACTTCGCGGCCGAGGGCTTCGAGCCGCGCGACCACGTGGAGATCGGCAAGATCCTCGGCGCGATCGACCTGGAGCGCGGCGCGAAGGTCGGCGGCGCCCGGCAGTACTACCTGACCGGTGTCGGAGCGCTGCTGGAGCTGGCGCTGGCGAACATGGCGATGGCCCAGGCCGTGCGCTACGGCTTCACGCCGATGATCACGCCGTCCCTGGTGAAGCCCGAGGCGATGCAGGGCACCGGCTTCCTGGCCCAGGCCGCCGAGAACGTCTACCACCTCGCCGACGACGACCTCTACCTGGTAGGCACCTCCGAGGTGCCGCTCGCCGCGTACCACATGGACGAGATTCTGCCGGCTGACAAGCTTCCGCTGCGGTACGCGGGCTACTCCTCCTGCTACCGGCGCGAGGCCGGCTCGTACGGCAAGGACACCCGCGGCATCATCCGGGTGCACCAGTTCGAGAAGGTCGAGATGTTCTCCTTCTGCGCCCCGGAGGACGCGGCCGCCGAGCACCAGCGCCTGCTGGCCTGGGAGAAGGAGTTCCTGACCGCGCTCGAGCTGCCCTTCCGGGTGATCGACGTGGCCTCCGGCGACCTCGGCTCCTCGGCCGCGCGCAAGTTCGACTGCGAGGCCTGGATCCCGACCCAGGGCAAGTACCGCGAGCTGACCTCGACCTCGAACTGCACCGAGTTCCAGGCCCGGCGGCTGTCGGTCCGGCTGCGCGACGCGGACGGCGTGCGCCCCCTGGCCACGCTCAACGGCACGCTCTGCGCGATGACCAGGAACATCGTGGCCGTGCTGGAGAACCACCAGCAGGCCGACGGCTCGGTCCGGGTGCCGGAAGCACTCCGGCCGTTCCTCGGCAAGGACGTGTTGGAGCCGGTCGCGAGGTAGTACCGCCGGGAAGGACCCCAGCGGCTCTGACCAGCGCATGGATCAGGTCAAGGAAGTCCGCGAAAAGTCCGTTCCAGGTCTGGTCCAGGGGCGCGCGGGTGGGGTCGGTGGCGTACGCGGGCGCGTACTCTCAGCCCCATGGCGCGCCCCTCTGCTATGGCCGCGCTGCTTCAGCGGTATTCGATCACTGAAGTAAACGCTATGCGGCCTCTCACGGAAGGCCTGCT
>Ga0310811_10008592_pt1 | contig 13141 bp, 10 predicted proteins | sample YCmetagenome_FD_207642 | JGI IMG/M metagenome (GOLD analysis project Ga0310811, IMG submission 207642) | Soil microbial communities from experimental microcosm in Duke University, North Carolina, United States - YC | ecosystem: Engineered > Artificial ecosystem > Soil microcosm > Unclassified ...
GCTCGCAGGTTTGAAGGTTGACGTTGGTCAGACCGTCTTGGCAACGGTCATCCGGCCACAGGCATGTACAGCCGGGTGTGGCGTTACGTCGTGATTTAGTGTAACAGACCGTATAAGACACTATCGCTCCAGCCGAGCCGTCCCGGTCGCAGGCGAAGCGCAAAGCTCTCCTCGAACAGTGAAATTGCAAGTTACGCTGCTGGGCGCTCTGGTGTTTGCCGTCTCGATTCTGCTCACTGGCGTCGTCCGCCGCTTTGCATCGGCGCGTGGCCTGGTGGATGTCCCGAACCCACGCAGCTCGCATATCCGCACCACACCGCGCGGCGGCGGACTCGCAGTGGTCATCGCGGTGACGGTCGGGGTGATTGCACTAGCGGTAATGGGGCTCGTGTCCAGGGAACTGACCATTGCCCTGGTTGGTGGCGGTGGAATCGTGGGCTTGGTCGGGTTTCTGGATGATCGCCATTCATTGCGACCGGCCGTGCGGTTCACGGTGCATACCTGCGCCGCGCTGTGGGCACTCGGTTGGCTGGGAGGCCTGCCGCCTCTGCTCGTGGGTGACCATCTGGTGAAGCCCGGGGCGGCCGGATATGTGTTCGGGGCTGTTGGGATCGTATGGGTGCTGAATCTCTTCAACTTCATGGACGGCATCGATGGCATCGCGGCGACCGAGGCTGTGTTCATCACCTGCGCTGCTGCGCTGACGGGGGCGATCGGCAGCTGGCCAGCCGAGGTCCTGGTGGGGGCCTGGATGTTGGCATGCGCCAGCGCGGGCTTCCTGTGTTGGAATTGGCCTCCTGCCAAGGTATTTCTGGGCGATGTCGGCAGCGGCTACCTGGGCTATGTCATCGCCATTTTGGCGCTCGCCTCCGGCCGCAGCGATCCAGTTGCCATCTGGATCTGGCTGATCCTCGGTGGGGTCTTCTTCGTCGACGCGACTACAACACTCATTCGGCGCTGGCTGCGCGGCGAGCGCGTATCCGAGGCACACCGCTCGCATGCTTACCAGTGGCTGGCGCGGAACTGGGGCAGCCACAGCCAGGTGACCGGGACCGCCCTCGCCATCAACCTGGTGTGGTTGTTACCTTGGTCGGTGTTGGCAGTGAAGTTTCCCACTTATGCCGTGGTGTCGCTGATTTGCGCCTTCGCTCCCCTGGCACTGCTGGCCCTCCTGGCCGGCGCGGGGCGTCAGGAACAGAGCTTTTGAGGCCAGCGTGACCGCGGCCTGCGCTCCCACATAACTGTCAACCTTGCTACACCGATAACGTTAGGAACGCAATGCTGCTACGCGATGAGTTGGCTAACGCCAGGTAATTGTTGCGATTGGCCGGGCCGATTGCTTTAGAATGAAGAACATTGCGGGCAATCTAGAACAGCGCTCTCACGGATGAGCGGCCGCTTAGGTCCACGGGGGGTGGAGGTGGCATGAGAGATAAATACGCGGCCGGAGGGCCCGCGTCCTGGGGTGTCTCGGCTGCCGACACCATTCTCGCGCTTCCCCGCGAGACCAAACGCCTCATCATGATGGGGGCTGATGCCATTGCGATTCCCACGGCGCTGTGGGCCGCCCTGGCGCTGAAATTCGACCGCCTCGACCCGTCTCTGGAACGTACATTCGCTTACTTTCTGGTGGCGATCGGTTCGGCGATGTTCTTTTTCGCAGCTTTTGGCCTCTATCGCGCCGTGATCCGTTTCATGGGGCCCAAGGCCATGCTGACGGTTATCGCAGGCGTGAGCCTTTCGACGGTCGTGCTGGCCGCTTTCGATCGGCTCTTTGCCAGTCACCAGGTTCCGTTAACCGCCTTCGGCATCTATTGGGCGCTGGCACTGCCGTGGGTCGGCGGCAGCCGCTTCATAGCGCGTTACCTGTTCCTGCGGCGCTCGGGAGCCAAGGGAACGGCTGCACGGGTCGCGATCTACGGCGCCGGCAATGCCGGGGCGCGGGTGTGCTCCGCGTTGTTCGCCGGGCCGGATTTTCACCCCGTTGCCTTCATCGATGACAAGAAGTCCCTGCAGGGCAGCAGCATCAACGGCGTGCGCGTGTATGCACCCGAATCCCTGCACGAGCTGGTGCGGCGCAGGCGCGTCGACCGCATTCTATTGGCGCTTCCCTCTACCTCGCGCCGCCGGCGTCGCGAGATTCTTACGGCGCTCGAGCCACTCGGGGTGCACGTACAGTCCCTTCCCAACCTGTCAGATCTCATCGCGGGCAGGGCCCAGATCAACGAGCTGCGCGATGTGGAAGTGAGCGACCTGCTCGGCCGCGACCCGGTGCCGCCGCGACCCAAGCTGTCCGGCTCCTGCATCCGTGGCAAATGCGTACTGGTGACCGGGGCGGGGGGATCGATCGGCTCGGAGCTGTGCCGGCAAATCATCCGGCTCGATCCGGCACGCCTCGTGCTGTTCGAGATGTCTGAGCTGGCGCTCTACAACATCCAACGGGAACTCGAGGAAGTTGCCAGCCATGAGCTGCTCAAGGCGGAAATCGTGCCGCTGCTCGGCAACGCGCATCATCGCCACCGGGTGCGCGAGGTGCTGGCTACCTTCGGTGTGCACACCATCTATCACGCGGCCGCGTACAAGCACGTGCCCATCGTCGAGCACAATGTCATAGAGGGCATCCACAACAATGTGATCAGCACCTGGTACACCGCGGAGGCTGCACTGGAGACCGGCGTCGAGACCTTCGTGCTGATCTCGACCGACAAAGCGGTCAACCCGGCGAATGTCATGGGCGCCACCAAACGCCTCGCGGAGCTGGTGCTGCAGGCGCTGCAGGAGCGCACCACGCACACGCGATTCTGCATGGTGCGCTTCGGTAACGTGCTCGCCTCCTCCGGCTCGGTGGTGCCACTGTTCCAGGAGCAGATTAGGCGCGGCGGCCCTGTCACGGTCACGCACCGTGATGTCATCCGCTATTTCATGACCATACCCGAGGCGGCGCAGCTGGTGCTGCAGGCGGGCTCCATGGCCAAGGGAGGCGATGTGTTCGTGCTCGACATGGGCCGGCCGGTGCGCATCGACGATCTCGCCCGACGGCTCATCTCCCTCATGGGACTCACCGTGCGCGACGCTACCAATCCAGATGGCGATATCGAGATCGAATACACCGGCCTGCGTACCGCGGAGAAGCTGTTCGAGGAGCTGCTGATCGGCACCAACGTCACCGGCACCGATCATCCGATGATCATGCGCGCCATCGAGCATCATCTGCCCTGGGCTCGCATGCAGCAGATTCTCAACGAGCAGCTGGTAGCGCTCGCAAGCTTCGACTGTCACCGTGCCTTGGCATTGCTCACCGAGTCGGTAGCGGAGTACCAGGCGGAGGCGGACATCCGCGACTACGTCTGGATGCGCAAGGCGGTGCTCCCACATGCCCCGGCTGCCAAGGTCGCCGATTTCGCGGCCAAGCGACGCCAGTCGGAGGCCGCGGTCAAGCCGCAGGGGCAAAGTCCCGCCTGAAATCGGTCCGGTCCACAAAGCCGTGCGCCGCCGCTTGAGCCGCGCGTGGCCTTCCTTTAGGCTTCCTTGCCTATTTCCTTGCCACTCAAGAACTTAACTCATGCGCGTCACGATCTTCGGCTCCGGCTACGTAGGTCTGGTGAGCGGGGCGTGCCTGGCCGATGCCGGCAACCACGTGCTCTGCGTGGACATCGATGCCGGAAAGATCGAGCGGCTCAAGCGCGGCGAGGTCCCGATCCATGAGCCGGGGCTGGAGGCACTCATCAAGCACAATGCCGAGGCAGGGCGACTCGAGTTCACGACGGACACTGCTCTGGCGGTGGACCATGGGCTGTTCCAACTGATCGCAGTTGGCACGCCCCCCGGCGAAGACGGAGCGGCGGATCTCCGCCACGTGCTCGCAGTCGCACGTACCATCGGCACGCACATGAGCCGCTACTGCATCGTAATCACCAAATCCACGGTGCCGGTCGGTACCGCGGACAAGGTGCACGCTGAGATCGACCGTACGCTCGCGGCGCGTGGCGCCAAGGCTGAGTTCGATGTCGTCTCCAATCCGGAATTCCTCAAAGAGGGCGCTGCGATCACCGACTTCATGAAACCGGACCGCGTAGTGATCGGCACGGACAACCCGCGTACGACCGAGTTGATGCGCGCGCTGTACGAGCCGTTCACGCGCAACCACGACCGGCTGATCGTGATGGACATTCGCTCCGCCGAGCTCACCAAGTACGCCGCCAACGCCATGCTCGCTACCAAGATCAGCTTCATGAACGAGCTGGCCAACATCGCCGAGCGGGTCGGCGCCGACATCGAGAAGGTGCGTATCGGCATCGGCTCGGATCCGCGCATCGGCTACAGCTTCATCTACCCGGGCACCGGCTATGGGGGCTCCTGCTTCCCGAAGGACGTTCGGGCGCTCATTCGCTCGTCGCACGAGGCGGGACACGAGCCACAGGTGCTGAACGCCGTCGAGTCGGTCAACGCGCGGCAGAAGGAGGTGCTGTTCCGCAAAATGCAGCGCCACTTCGGCTCGGCCCTCAAAGGGCGCACGTTCGCGCTGTGGGGTCTCGCGTTCAAGCCGAACACCGACGACATGCGCGAGGCGCCGGCGCGCAGGCTCATCGAGCTGCTTCTCGAAGCGGGTGCGCGCGTCCAGGCCTACGACCCGGTGGCAGGTCCCGAGGCGCAGCATCTATATGCCGGGGTCGAGGGATTCACGCTCGCCAACAGCGCGTACGACGCCGCGCGCGGCGCGGATGCGCTCGCCATCGTCACCGAATGGCAGGAGTTCCGCAGCCCGGATTTCGAGCGGCTGCGCGAGCTGCTGACGGCGCCGGTCATCTTCGATGGCCGCAATCTCTATGACCCGGCCATGGTGAACCGCTTCGGCCTCACCTATTACGCCATCGGCCGCGGCAAGCTGCTGACCGCGGCCTGAGGGGCGTTGCGAGGTTCGTTCAAGTGCTCACTCCAGTCATACTTTCAGGCGGCGCGGGCACGCGGTTGTGGCCGCTGTCGCGCGAGCTCTATCCCAAGCAGCTGCTGCCGCTCACCGGCGCGCGTACCATGCTGCAACAGACGGCGCTGCGCCTCGAAGGTCTCACCTCGGCAGCGCCGGTAGTGGTGTGCAACGAGGCGCACCGGTTCCTCGTCGCCGAGCAGTTGCGGCAACTGCACATCACACCGCGCGCCACGGTGCTCGAGCCCTTCGGACGCAACACCGCGCCGGCGATCGCGCTCGCGGCTCACGCCGCGCTCAAGGGCGTCGGCAGCGATGCCAACGCCGTCGATCCGGTGCTGCTGGTGCTACCCGCCGATCATGTGATCCGCGATGTGGCCGCGTTCCAGAGTGCGGTACGCGTGGCGCTCACCGCCGCCGAGGCCGGGCAGCTCGCGACCTTCGGAGTGGTGGCAAACTCCCCGGAGACCGCCTACGGCTACATCCAGCGCGGTGCGCCGAGTGGTGCCGCATTTCGCATCGCGCGGTTCATCGAGAAACCCAACTCGGAGCGGGCGCGTGAGTTCGTGCAGTCGGGAGATTACTATTGGAACAGCGGAATGTTCGTGTTCCGCGCGCGGCGTTATCTGCAGGAGCTGCAGCGTTTCCAGGCGGAGATGGCACGCATTTGTGAAAGCGCCTTCCGCAGCGCGCAGGCGGATCTCGATTTCACGCGTATCGCGCCGGCCGCCTTCGAGGCATGCCCGGCGGACTCGATCGATTACGCCGTGATGGAGAAGACCGCGGAGGCGGTCGTGGTGCCGCTCGATGCCGGCTGGAGCGATGTCGGCTCGTGGTCATCGCTCCACGCGGCCAGCGAGGCCGACGCCCATGGCAACGTGCTCCACGGCGATGTGGTCCTGGAAGATACGCAGGGGAGCTACCTGTATTCGGAGAGCCGTCTGGTGACGGCGGTCGGTGTGCGCGACCACGTGGTGGTCGAGACCAAGGACGCGGTGCTGGTGGCGCCCAAGAATCGGGTGCAGGACGTGAAGAAACTGGTGCAGCTGCTGAAGGAGCGCGGCCGCTACGAACACTCGCTGCACCGCGAAGTCTTCCGCCCGTGGGGCAGCTACGACAGCATCGAGTCAGGCGGTCGCTTCCAGGTGAAGCGTCTGAAGGTGAAGCCGCGGGCAGCGCTCTCGCTGCAGATGCACCACCATCGCGCCGAGCACTGGGTGGTGGTGGCGGGGACCGCACGCATCACGCGCGGCGATGAGGTGTTTCTGCTCGAGGAGAACCAGTCGACCTACATCCCGATCGGCGTCAAGCATCGCATCGAGAACCCGGGCATGATCCCGCTCGAGATCATCGAGGTGCAGTCAGGCTCCTACCTCGGTGAGGACGACATCGTGCGCTTCGAGGACGTGTACGGCCGCAAGGGAACGACGAGCTGAAGCACGCGACATGCGCAGTCTCGATTCCTTCAAGGCGTACGATGTCCGCGGCCGCATTCCCGATGAGATCGATGAGTCACTCGCCTACGACATCGGCCGCGCCTACGCCGCGTTCGTAAATCCGCGGCGGGTCGCGGTCGGCTACGACATCCGTCTCTCGAGTCCGGCGCTGGCCGCCGCCGTGCGCAGCGGCCTGCGCGCGTGCGGCAGCGATGTGCTCGATATCGGCCTCTCCGGTACCGAAGGCGCGTACTTCGCGACCTTCGCCGAAAAGCTCGACGGCGGCATCATGGTGACCGCGAGCCACAACCCGCCCGACTACAACGGCATGAAGTTCGTGCGCGAGCAGGCACGCCCGATAAGCGCCGACACCGGCCTCAAGGAGATGCGCGCGCTCATCGAGAGCGGGCGATTACCGGCGAAGGCGCCGCGCGCCGGCAGCGAGCGGGCGCTCGACATCCGCCAGGCGTATCTCGGGCACCTCCTCGGTTACGTGGACGCCGCGCGCCTGCGCCCGCTCAAGGTGGTGGTCAATGCCGGCAACGGCGGCGCCGGGCTCATCGTCGATGCACTCGCTCCACATCTGCCCTTCGAGTTCATCAAGCTGAACCACGAACCCGATGGCACCTTTCCGCATGGAGTCCCGAATCCGATGCTGGAGCAAAACCGTGCTGCCACCGCGGCCGCAGTGCGAGCGAGCAGCGCGGATGTCGGCCTCGCCTGGGACGGCGACTACGATCGTTGCTTCTTCTTCGATGAGACCGGGCAGTTCATCGAGGGCTATTATCTGGTCGGGCTCCTCGCGGAGACTTTCCTCAGGCAGGAGCCGGCGGCGCGCATCGTGCACGACCCGCGGCTCACCTGGAACACCCTCGACATCGTGCGCCGCGCGGGTGGCACCGCCGTGCTGTGCAAGTCGGGCCACGCTTTCATCAAGCAGAAGATGCGTGAGGCGGACGCGGTCTACGGCGGGGAAATGAGTGCCCACCACTATTTCCGCCGCTTCTCCTACTGCGACAGCGGCATGATTCCCTGGCTGCTGGTGCTAGCGGTGATCAGCGAGCGCGGGCAACCCCTGTCCGCGCTGGTCGGCGAACGCATGCGGCTCTTTCCCGCGAGCGGTGAGATCAACCGGCACCTGGCGAGCGATGCCCGCGCGATCCTGGAACGTGTGCGAGCACGGTACGCGGGGCAGGCGCAAACCATCGACTTCACCGACGGCCTGTCGATGGAATTCTCCGAGTGGCGCTTCAACCTGCGCGGCTCGAATACCGAGCCCCTGGTGCGGCTGAACGTGGAATCGCGCCGTAGCGAGCCGTTGATGCGGGAGAAGACCGCGGAGCTGCTGCAGCTCATCGACGCCCAGGGGTAGGGCAGGGGCCCCTCGGCGCGAAGCCAAGCGATCTCGCGGAGTGAGATGCCCGACATGCCCCGGCGCCCGAATATCGGACTACACTTGGGCTGGCTCTTCGGTTCGGGGACGGCTTGTCTGCACACGGAGACACTGGCCGGGTATCGGACCGACAGGTACCTTCCACCGTCCAATTACAGCAGGGATAACCCATGGCGCTTTGGAAAGACTCCCCCACTGGAACCAGCCCCGCCGCGACCAGCCCTCCCGGGATGACCCCCGCGCCTCACCATCACCGGGAGCCCGAGAAGACCAATGTAGCCTCGCTGACCCCCGAAGCCCCGCGTCGCCCGGCGCCAGCGCCGGCACCGGCACCAGCGGCACGTCAGGAGCATCGCGAATCGCACATCGCCGCCGATCTGACCATCGAGGGAAAGATCGTCGGGTCGGGCCACATCCGTATCGCCGGGCGCTTCAAGGGTGACGTGCAGGTCGATGGCAACGTCAGCCTCGAAGCCGGCGCGCGCCTCGAGGGGCACGTCAAGGCAAACGTGGTGAGCGTAGGCGGGGAGCTCATCGGCAATATCGAGAATGCCAAGCGGGTCGAGCTGCTCGAGACCGGGGTGATCAACGGCGACGTCAAGGCCGGCTCGCTCACGGTCGCCGCCGGCTCGCGCATGCGCGGCCAGGTCGAGTTCGGCTACGAGGGCGAGACGCGGGCCAAGGGCGAGACCAAAGGCTTCGGCAGCGCATGAATGTCGCCCCACGGGCGGTGGTAGCGGGTAAGACGCGCACCTGTCCGCATTGCAAGGCGACGATTCTCGAGAGCCTGAGCATCTGCCCGGGCTGCCTGCACCACCTGCGCTTCGATCAGGAAGCGGCGAAGCGCCAGGTGGCGGCCAAGTCGGCGCTGCGGGTCGAGGGCGTCATACGCCACCCGCCGGTCGAGGAGGCCTGGGAGTACTTCGTGGTCCTCTCGATCCGCAACGATCGAGGCGAAGAGGTCACTCGGCAGGTGGTGAGCGTCGGTGCGCTCCAAGGGACGGAGAAGCGCACGTTCAGCCTGTCGGTCGATACCATGCCAGCGCAGATTCCGGCCAGCACGAACGGCCGGGCGACCACCTCCCCGCCACAAGCACCTGCCGCGCCGAAGCGCTGAGTCCTGCCACACGGGTTCGGCAAGCGCCTCCCATCCGGTGGACCCGCCGGTAAACGGCCCCTCAGAAGCTATGCTCGGTCTGTATCAATAACTGAACCTTTTTGATCGTCGGGTCGCCGCTGAACGGGAAGGCGAGGTCGACGTGAATGACATTGCCGAGACTCGTGCGGGAATTGCCGAAACGCAGCCCGAAACCCGCATCAGTCAGGAGACCCAGGCTCGGGGCCGCGAGCGGCGCCCGCCCCCAGGTGCGGCCGGCATCGAAGAACACCGCACCGCCGACCCGAAACAATCGGAACGGATACCAGTCAGTGAAGTAGCGCTGCTCGATGGTGTAGAGCGCACGCGCGGTGCCATCCTGGTAACGCAGCGGGTAGCCGCGCAGGCCGTTGTCGCCGCCGAGGGTAATCTGATTGTCGAGATCGAGCCGCCAGCCCTTGGTGGCCGAGAGCGTAGTGAAGAACAGCCAGTTCTTGCTCTGCTCGTTGTAGTAGCGCACCGAGCCATCCATGACGCCGTTGTACAGTCCGCCCTGGGTAATACGACCCGAGAAGTCCCAGAACAGGAGCACGGTGGAACGGCGGCCATTGCCACCAAAGCCCGTCGAAGCGAAGCTCTGGAACAGCAGCGCGCTGCTGCTCGAGCCTAGATCCGCATCCGCATAGCCCACGCGTGCGCTGAAGGATGTGCCGAGATAGAAATCCTCGGTGCGCCCGATCTGATCATGATTCCACATGCGCACGTAATCGTCCTGGATCAGATCGAACTGCACGAACGGATACAGAAAGCGCCGGTCCACCGGCGCGATGCTGGGACCGGCCCAGTGCACCGGCTCGAAGTTATGTTCGTCGTAAGTGAAGCCGGTCGTCCAACGGCGAACCCAGCCATCCTGCACGCCGGTCGACAAACCGCCGAAGAGCTGCGCACCTTGATGCCGGTCCTGGAACTTGTCGATGACATTGCCGCGGTCGTAAAGGTTGTCGACCTGAAGGTCGTCAATGCCGTAACCGCCCGCCGCCCAGCGCGTGTTCAAGGCGTAGAACGGCTGCTGCACCGACAGCTCGCGCAGGTAACCGTCGCTGTTGTTGGAGAAAGTGACGGCCGAAGAGATCCACGTGCCAAAGGTGTGCTCGTCACTCGCCTGGAACCCGGTGGTAGTGCGATCGACGTCACTCGTGTGGAACACCTTGAAGGTGGCGCCCGAGCCGAGAAAATTGGTGTCCTCGAGCTGCACGCCGATCGAGTTGGTGCCGCCCGAGCGACTGAAGTTGAAGCCGGGGTTCAGCGTCCAGACATCGCGTGTGGTGACGCGCAGATCCACGTGGTTGTCCTGGTAGCGCACCTCGCGGATCCAGGCGTCGTAGAAGAAGCCGTCGGCCCGCAGAATGCGCTCGGACTCATCGATCAGGTGCCGGTTGTATCGGTCGCCCGGCTTGAACAGCAACTGCTTGCGGATCACCTCGGCGCGCGTCTTGATGTGCAGTCTGTCCGCGAGGCGGAAAAGCTTCGTGTCGTCCTTGGGGTCCTCGAGGTTGAAAATGTTCTGGTTGTCGAGGAGCACCGTGCCGATGACTGCACCGGCACCTTCGAGCTCCTCGGGCGAAGGCACCCCGGGGGTGCGCCCCGGGGGGCCGTAGCGGTGGGCAGGGGCTCCAGCGACGTTCTCATGCGCCGAACTGGCGCGGTCGCTCGTGGCGGGCTTATCCGCCTTATCCGCGGGAGGGTCCGCCGAAGCGCGGGCCAATGGAAAGATCAGCAGTGGAAGTGCCAGAAGAGCCAGCACAAGAGCCAGCCGGGAGGACTTGCTTGCTGGCGACGCGCACGCCGGGGGTCTAACGATCGCCAAGCCGCGTGCCATGCCCTATGTGAGCCCTGGGCCGCCAGTGGGCGGACCAATACATCCCGGCATTCTGCGCGCGATCCTTGCGGGCACCGGTGCCGTAGATAGCAGCTCCAACCTCCCGCAACCGGTTCGTGATCGACTGCTAGGCTTGAGAGGGCCGTTCTTGACAAGCAAACGTACCTTCAATAGCGAAGGAAACGAATGATGGCAAGACGTCAGCCGCCTCGATCTGCACGATCTGGACACGACGCTCAGTTTTGACGCTGCGGCTCGTCCAGGTCGTCAGCGCAGCACCCGCCCCGAGGACAGAGCGCACTGACAGCGCAGCTGCAGGCGTTAGCTTCGGATAGATTGTTGCTGGGACACTACGCCGGGCTCGGCTGGCCAGGCGAGGGCGCGCGCTCGACATCCTCTTTGGCGATAGTTAACCAAACGCTCCACTATCCGGGCGGCGCCAAAAAGAAGTGCCAACTCGAAGGCGTCACGCGGGCAGTGCGCCTGCCGGCCCAGGGGCCCCAAAGCGCCGCGGAGTTTGAGCGCGCAGGGCTCAGAACCTGCCGCGCTGAAAGTCCTCGAAGGCCTGCTGCAGCTCTTCGCGGGTGTTCATGACGAAGGGCCCATATTTGGCGACCGGCTCACGCAGCGGCCGCCCCGCGACCAGGATGGCGCGTGCCACCTTGCCGTCCGTGCCAGCCGAGACGCCCGTGAGATGCAGGTCGCTGCCCTCGCCGAGTACTCCGAGCTCGTGCGTCCGCAATACGCTGTTCTCGTGCGATCCGCCGACCTGCAGCGAACCCTCGAAGACGTACAGAAAGGCCGCATAGTCCGCCGGCAGCGACTGTGTGAAATCAGCTCCCGGCTCGAGTGCGATGTCGAGGTATGTTGGATCCGTAGCGGGCTGAGAGATCGGTCCAGTCGTGCCGTTCACCCTTCCTGCAATGACCTTCACCGTGACACCTGGCGCGGGGGTTGTGACCGGGATGCGCTCGGGGCCGAACTCCTGATATTTCGGCGCGGTCATCTTTTCGCGCGCCGGGAGATTGAGCCACAGCTGAAAGCCGCGCATGCGACCTTGCTGCTGCTCGGGCATCTCTGAATGCACGAGTCCGCGTCCCGCAGTCATCCACTGCACGCTTCCCGGCACGAGCACGCCTTCATTCCCGTGGTTGTCACGGTGACGCATGCGGCCATCGAGCATGTAGGTCACGGTTTCGAAACCACGGTGCGGATGATCGGGAAACCCCGCGATGTAATCCTCGGCACGATCAGTGCCGAATTCGTCGAGCATGAGGAAAGGATCCAGGTCCGGTAGCTGTGGCTGCCCGATTACACGCCGCAGCTTGACGCCGGCGCCGTCCGAAGTCGGCATACCTTTCACGACACGCCGCAACTCGCGGCTCGCTGTGGTGCTGCCCATGGATCCTCCACTGATGGCCTGTCGTCGCGAAATGGGGGCGAAACTCGCATTCTCAACTGCGAGCTTCCCGACGAGCGAGCGGACTGTCACGCGACCTGTCGGGCGCCGAGTGCGCGCAGGGTGCGCGCCGCGAGTCGCTCCTCGGCGAGCAGCACGCATTTGGTGAGCGCATCCGCGATCGCGGCGCTTGCGGCCACGACGGCGGCATAGCGGCGCATCGGGTCGATCTTGCCCGAGCGGCGGTAATACCCTTGATGTTCCGGCGGACGCCGCTCCACCTGCGCATCGAAGTCACTCACTGCGAGGGCTGCATCGTTCAAGGTGAAAGGCAGGCAACTACCATTGCTGTATCGAAGCAGAACCGTGACGCTGCGCCCGAAGATGCGCAGGTCGCCACCGACGTTGACCACACCGGCCACGCAGCCCGCAAGTCGCAACGCCTCAATTGCACGATCGATGGCGTATCCCTTGGCAATCCCGCCGAGATCGAGCGCAAGCGGCACGCGACAGAGCACCCAGTGAGTTTTGATGCCTGGCTTTGAGAGCACCAGGTCGGCCAGCCGGCCCGGGAGGTGCGGCAGGCAAGGATCGAAGATGCCCTCGCTCAGCGCGTAAACCGATTGCGCCAGGTGCAGCAATTTCCAGGTTGCCGCGCTTACCGGGACGGGTGTATGGAGCGGAGCGGTATGGATGCTCCGGAGCTCACTGCCCTCGCGGTTTGGGTGCAGCTGTCGCTCGATCCGCCCGATCTCGAGATAGGCCGCTTCCACAGCCGCAAGCGTCGACTCCGGCGTCCCCGCGAAAGCCTCGAGCGCCGCCCAGGTGCCCATTGCCGGTCGAAGACGCTGCACGCGAGCTGCGCGCCCTTGCCCTCGCTTCGCCGGCTCCATAACGCCCACCACCTGGACCTTCTGCACCCTTTAAGGGTATTCTAAAGTAATTAAGAATCATTCGCATTTGTGGCTGGCAGACATGTCCGGGATCGACCACGGGATGCCGGGGTGGATCGGC
>Ga0310811_10008593_pt1 | contig 13141 bp, 11 predicted proteins | sample YCmetagenome_FD_207642 | JGI IMG/M metagenome (GOLD analysis project Ga0310811, IMG submission 207642) | Soil microbial communities from experimental microcosm in Duke University, North Carolina, United States - YC | ecosystem: Engineered > Artificial ecosystem > Soil microcosm > Unclassified ...
GATGGCATTTGGCTGTATCGCGTTTGTCATTGCCGGGAATCAGTTTGAGAATAACCCGGTGCAATATGTGGTGTTACAGGGTGGGGTTCATTTAAGCAGCGTGATCTATATATTGATTCTGCTGGGCATTATTGGGGCGAATGTGCTCAATCTCTACGGTGTGTTTATGTCGGCGACAACGACTATTACTGTATTGCAACAATTCCGCGTAGGGGTGCGTGTGCGTATTCTCTTTGTGCTTGTTGCTGCCATTATCGGAACGCTGGTCGCGGTTCTGGGTCAGGGAAATTTCATCGAAAACTATATCAATTTCCTGTTACTATTGCTTTATTTTCTCATTCCCTGGACAGCGATCAATCTGGTGGATTTTTACTGGTTGCGTCATGAAGAGTATGACATCGCGGCGATTTTTGATCCGAACGGTGTATACGGACGTTTCAACTGGCGTGCGATTGTGACATATGTTGTCACAATTGTGGTAGAACTGCCATTTATGAGTACGACCCTGTACACCGGGCCGCTTGTCTCGCATCTTGGTGGAGCTGACATTGCCTGGATTGTGGGATTAGTTGTATCGTCGGTGGTGTACTACGTGCTGATGCGTGGTCAGATCAGTACACCAGCTATAGTAGATGAGCCACAAACCTCGACCGTCGAAGTTGGTCAGGATCGTTAGCGCTACAAATAGTAGACCGTCATCATTCATTGTAGATGGTGGTCTTTTTTTGTGGGTTTGTCTGGAAATGCTGCCATATGTGATATGTATAAAATTCATCCAGATTATTTGCCGAGAAATAGGGTCGATGATGTCCGCTTTCCATGTTATGGTGAATTATAGAAGTTGAAATGGAGAAAAGAGGAATAGTGATGGCGACACAATTACAAATAGCGATAGATTGTGCTGATCCTGCTCGGTTAGCGCTATTCTGGGCTGACGCATTGCACTATAAGGTTCAAGATCCTCCGGCAGGGTACACAACATGGGAAGCGTTTTTAAAGGAATCTGATATCCCTGAAGAATTTTCCGCTGTCGTTGATCCTGAAGGGAAGGGACCGCGTATCTTCTTACAGCGTGTGCCTGAGTCAAAATCAGTCAAGAATCGGATGCACCTGGATCTAAATGTGACCAGAGATCTTTCCATTGAGGCATCATCCGCAGAAAAAAGGCAGGCTCTTGATGTGGAAATTGAACGGTTGCAAGCGCTTGGGGCACGTGAACTCTATCGCTGTGATCTGTATGGTGAGTATTGGATTACGATGGCGGACCCGGAAGGAAATGAGTTCTGCATCCAATAGCTGATTCATCTATCTTTAATGTGACGTGTATCAATGATATCGAGATTTTATGGCGTGTGATGATATAGACAGACCACTTTGTCTATGTCATTACACGCCATTTGTATTGAAATAGGGGAGGATACAGAATAATATTTTACCTGAGATGGATAAAAATGAGGTTTAGCTTGTAGAATAATATATGAATATAGCCTTAGAGTAATATATAATTATGATTGATGGTGGATTATAATTTGTATGATGTGATATTAGTCGTTGTTCATGTAATTGTGTGGTTTCCATTCACATTCGTTTGGAAAGGGACACGACTTATGGCTCTAACGCTGAGTCTTGGATTGCTGATCCTGCGTCTGGTTGCCGGGTTGACGATTGCTGCCCACGGGTCGCAAAAACTTCTGGGTTGGTTTGGCGGTGGTGGCCTGGCTGGAACAATCAGGATGCAAGAAGGTCTGGGGCTGAAACCTACGCGGCTCTGGGGTGCTTTGATCATTCTGGGAGAGTTTGGTGGTGGTTTGTCGCTGGCGTTTGGTTTATTGACACCATTAGGGGCGGCGGGCATCGTCGGTGCTATGTTTATGGCGATTGCTACCAGTCATTGGAAAAATGGCTTTTTTAATAGTAATCGCGGGTTTGAGTTTCCACTATTGATGTTATCTGTTGCTGTAGCGATTGGGATTATTGGACCCGGTACGTTTGCTCTGGATGCACTATTGGGCATTGGTGGCCCTGGCGCGTTGATTGTTTTCATCGTGTTTCTTGTACTGGCAATTATTGTTGATCTGATTGGCCTCTATATGATAGGGCTGCTTACTCCGGGCAAGGTTTCATCTCAATCTTCTTCGTAACGCTTATCTGGCTGGTCGAAATTATATATTGCTTGTGGGCGATAGCAAACGTCCAGACCTGGGATCGGTGATTATCAGATCTTGCTGGTCTGGACGTTCGAGTCTTGTTTCGTGGGTCGAGCGGTTAACGATGTCAATCAGATATCTGATTCGCCTGCGTTGATATCTGTGCGTGTTGAGATGTCTTCATGATCCGTGCTCATCACTTCTTCTTCGACAATTTCTTCCTCTGCCCGACTTTCCTCGTCTGGGTTTTCCTCATCATATTTCAGCCTCTTTGCTTTGGGATGGGTACCAAGTCTGGTTTTTCGGGTTGAGTACTTGCCAAGCTCGTTTCCTGGTCCCATCCCTAAATCAGTATCCGCGATCATGTCGTTATTGGTAGCAGGAATAGGCTTTTCTGGTATCTGTCTGGCTGGATTTTCCTGATTGTTCATACCCTTTCCTCCTGCAATGCTTGTTTTTTCTTTTCAATACCGGCGAACAACTGGTGAAACGAGTCGGCGAATTTCTTTACGCCCTCATCCTGAAGCTGTCGCGTAACCTGATCGTAGTGAATGCCCACGACTTCCAGATCAGCGAGCGTTTTCTGTGCTTCCGCGAGATCATCCTCAATACTGAAGCGGACCTGTCCATGATCGAGGAATTTTTCGATTGTCTCTAATGGCATGGTGTCTACGGTATCTGGTCCGATGAGTTCTTCTGCGTAGAGCACATCGCGGTATGCAGGATTTTTGGTGCTGGTGCTGGCCCAGAGTGGACGCTGAACGTGGGCGTTACTGTTTTGCAAGGTCGCGAAGCGTGGTGTATGGAATGTTTGCTTGAATTCCTGATAGACGAGCCGGGCGTTCGCGATTGCTGCTTTGCCTTTCAGAGCTTGCAGGCGAGCCTGTTCTGCCTGATCCTGCGTGGTTTGGATTTTCTCATCAAGCATGGCATCGACCAGTGTGTCGACGCGACTGACGAAGAAACTGGCGACCGAACCCATGTGATAGATATCTTTTCCCTCACTGTAGCGGTTTTCCAGTGCCAGGATATAGGCGTTGGCGACCGCACGATAATCCTCCAGGGAGAAGATCAGTGTGATGTTGACATTGATGCCTTCGGTTAAGGCTTGCTGGATCGCTGGAATACCTTCTGGCGTCGCTGGAATCTTAATCATCAGGTTGGGACGTTGCACCATTTTCCAGAAGCGGCGAACCTCTGCCAGCGTACCCTGTGTATTATGCGCAAGGTCTGGTGATACTTCCAGGCTGATATAGCCATCTTTCCCCTGCGTCCGATCATAGATGGGTCGGAGGAGATCAGCCCCGGTCTGTATATCTTGTATGGCAATTGCTTCATAGATTTCATTGGTGCTTTTACCTGCTTTGAGCAGTTGATTGATTTGCTGGTCATAGGCATGTCCGCCACTGATCGATTTCTGGAAGATGGTCGGGTTCGCGGTGATACCCATGACGCCGTTATCTATCAGGCGTTGCACCTGACCAGAGGCGAGTTGCGCACGATCAATGTTATCATACCAGACACTTTGCCCTTGCTGTTCTAGTTCCTGTAATGGATTGGTCATGTTCACGATCCTTTCATCTTTCAGGGTTGTCTGGTGCAGCCAAACAATCTTGGTGAAGTTATACTGCTGGCTATTGATCAATGAATTGTCTCTATGGCTTGCTAGCCTTTTTGAATCGAAAGCCTCTCTATTACACGATGCAGGTTGTGATTCTGATGACAATAGGGAAGAATCTTTAAAATGATATGCGGGGTATACATTTCTATTATTCCAGGTCAAGAGATAGATGCCCAACATTGTTTTCGCGAAAACAATGTTGGGCATCTATCTCTTGACTGTCTTAGATGGTGCGTATGCGCTTGCAAAAGAGCTGGAAGTTGATCCAGTTTTTATACATACCGTTCGTGCAGGGCGGTCAGGTCAATGCGCTTGTCGGTCTGATCGGCAATCAGGGTATTTTTCTCGACTTCTTCGCTCTGCCTCATGCCGACAATCGCGCTATCTATATACGGATTGGATAGGACGTAATTCAGGCAGAGGGCGTTGAGATCAAGCTGTTGTTCAATGCCAGGTTGTTGCATTTTCATCAACTTCTGGAAGACGCCGCTGGTGAGAGAGCGCATGGTGACGACACCCATCTCGCGTTCTTTGGCCTCGACGATGATGCCTGATGCTGGCGAGTACATCAGATTGCAGGCATCTTGATAGAGGATGTTGTAGGCGATCTGTAAGACGTCGAAGTGTCCAGAGCGCAGCAGGGCGTAGCTGCCAGTGGTTCCTGCTTCGGCGGTGAAGCCAATAAAGCGTACTTTTCCCTGCTGTTTGAGCTGCAAAAGGGCATCAATACCGCCCTGGTTGAGTACCTGTGACACGTGAGTGTCGTTCCAGATGTTGCCATGCAACTGGAAGACATCAATGGTTTCGACACCAAGGTTGGCGCAGCTCTTTTCTACACTGTCAAAGATGGCATTATATTGGAATGGTGGCAGTACCTTGGTTGCCAGCAATGGGCGCTGTTGCACGTTCTGAAGCGCCTTGCCGATGATCTGCTCACTGCGCCCCTGACCATAGCCAAAGGCGGTATCGAAATAGTTGATCCCGACCTCTAAGGCTTTATGGATTGCCGCGATGGCCTGACTTTCCGTTTCTTGTTGTGCGGTATCCCATGTCTCAAGATAATTGCTCAGGCCAATGGGGGCACCACCAAAGGCGACAACGGAGACGTTCAGGCCCGTTTTCCCTAAGATTTTATATTGCATTGGTTGATCCTCCTTGATCAGGCATTAGTTTCGATCCAGATACCCGTATATTCTTGCAGGCGTGGAATATGGATGGATGCTTTCAGATGTTGCTGTCCCTGGGTTTCTTCGCGTACGAGTTGGATGTTTGTATCGCCATAGAGCACCTTGAATGATTTTATCGTGTTGCCTGCAAGTATGCTTTCAATGTTGATGTCGTAGACAGGTAAGATCTGCGGGATGGGGCGGCGTGGCGCTGAAGTATAATTGACCAGATGCAGGATATAGCAATGAGGCTGGTCGGGTTGCTGGTTCAGACTGATATAGACGCTGACGGGAGCGTTGGTGACAATCTGTTGTTTGGAAGCAAGCAAGTAGTTATAGGCATTTGCCAGGATCAGGCTAAAATCCTCGTGCCCCAGAGTTGTCACGTTGCGGTCAATGCCGTACGGGAAATAGATAACCTTGCCCTTGCCATAGGTATTGACGATGGCGGTGGCGTAATCGGTCTGCGTTTCTGGCAACCATCCATATTCAGGTGGTTGTGGATGAATGCGTGGCACGTAGGTGAGTGGTGTCTCCGCGTTGCTCTCTGATAGCAGGCGGACAAGTAGATTCATGCCTGTATTGGCGGCGAACTCTGTCTCATCCAGACCGCTGGTGAGCGGATGACCATGCTTGACTGCTTGATAGCCAAAGTGAGACATTTCTTTGCTGATACCAGTCCAGGTGCAGCCGAAGACGTCACGTAAGCCGAAATCTTCACGGGGTATGCCATTCTGATCGAAGAGTGAGGTGAGATGGGTTGCCAGCAGTGAACCGCCATCGTGGACAAATTGACGAATGACCTTGATTTGCTCATCCGAGAGACAGGCGACATCAGGGAGCACCAGTACTCGCGTATTGCGTAAGCCAGCGGCGGTCAATTGATATTCGGGGCGAATGGTGTATTGGATATGTTGATCGCGTAAGACCTGAATCATGCCTGTGATGTGTGAGAGATATTGCTCTTCGGGTTTGCCACCTTCGTTTGTGCTCTGCAAGCGAGCGAAGAAGGGATCGTTGCCTTGTCCCTTTGTGAGATAGGTGTCGCGGGTGTCGCGTGAGTAGAAAATATCCACATCGGCGACTGCTTGCTGGTGAGAGAGCTGTTCTTCATACTGTTCGAGATAGGCATAGGCATCGCGGGGAAGGAGGGCAGCGCGACGATCAGGCGCATCGCCGGAGTGGTGCCCGTTGAAGGTCACATCCCAGAAGGAGCCACCAGCACTGACCGTTTCCCAGAGCCATGCCCGCGTCTCCGCGACTGGCGAAGAGACGTAGCGCATTCTGCCACCTCCATCGCTACCCAGATGTCCGAAGAGCACCACTGGCGTCTTTTGTGGGGCCATACTCTGAAGGAATTTGATTAGCGTTGAGGGCGCGGAGAGTGGTTGCCCATTGGCGGTAAAGCAGGGGCTGACCAGAAAGTCAAAGTGATCACGGATATTATAGAGGTCCAGACTTGTTTGTTGATAGCGATCATGGTAGAGGCTGAAAATTTCCGCGCAATATGCCTTGTCGTCACCATGCTTTTTGACCGCTCGCTGTGCGTTCCGCAGATGGATATTGGCGCGATCCTCTTTCCATTTGCGATATTCATCATATGTAGAACTGAGAAAATCGCCACCATGGGGCAGCTCTTTGCCCCGATCCTGTTGATAGAGCGTCTGACAGGTACGGCAATAGCAGATGCCATCCTGCGAGAACGAATTTTCCCAGATGCCGTCGATATCATACTGTTGAAATAGTGCATCGATGAAATTGAAGGCATGTTCATTGCGATAGAAACTATTGTAGCAGGGGATATAGAGCGCGTTGGAGGGAGCCATCTCAGGACGGATCGAGGCGATAGGGTTGCCTGCTGCATCGAGAGAAAACCAATCAGGGTGCTGCTCGTAGATATGCCGTTCGACGCCGCGAAAATCGACACGCACCATGACCGTGATGTTATGTGCATGGCAAGCAGTGGTAATATCCGCGAGAATATCCGACTTGCTCATAAAACGATTTGGGTTAGCGGTTGGCAGATCATGACGAAAGAAATCAACAATTCCACCACCATTGACGACGAGGCAATTGGCCCTGATCTGTTCCATGTATTCCACAACAGCGTGGGCATCATAGTTGATGATATCAATTTCTCTGAATACAGTTTGTAGAATACGAAGTTGCTTTTGATACCAGAAAGAAGACATATGTATATACTCCTGCGATCCATCCATATGCATGGAAAGGCACTATGGTAGTGACATTTCCATGCAAGAACATTCATTGTTCATGGTGAGATATTACACGCCAGTGCTGCCATCGATGGCTTCACGCATGAGATCGGCATGCCCATTGTGCCGCGCTGTTTCCTCGATCATATGTACAATGATCCAGCGTAATGATGGTTTTTGACCTGCTTTATCAGGAGTTTCGTGATGAAAAATTAGAGCAAGATCATCCAGCGATGCTGCTGTCGCAATTGCTCTTGAACGTTCTACCTGAGCAGCGTAGAAAGCCAGAATATCTGCTGTCGTCTCATGGGCTTCAATGCGAAAATCAGCATTGGGATCTTCATCAGTATATGGGATAGGATGTTTTTCACCGGCAAATTGCATTTGAAACCATCCCATCTCGACGTATGCCAGATGTTTGACAAGTCCAAGGAGTGAGAGGCCAGAGGGCGTCATTAAGCGACGCAGGTCTGTCTCACTTACCCCATGTACCTTTTGTAGCAGTGTTGCGCGGTGCCAGTCTAAAAAAGCGAGCATTATTTCTTTTTCTGATCCAGCCAGAGGAATGTCAATACGTTGAATATCGCTCATGTAATTTCCTTACTACTGTGATGAAGATACAGAATTTGAATGCAAGAATATCTTTCATTGACGAACTGTTCTACTCACCCGTGCTGCCATCGATGGCTTCACGCATGAGATCGGCATGCCCATTGTGCCGCGCTGTTTCCTCGATCATATGTACAATGATCCAGCGCAACTGCATATGTTTATATTCTTCATCACGGGCGTTGCGCACAATATCATCGAGCGAAGCTGTGGCAGTAATAGTTCGTGAGCGTTCTACCTGAGCGATATAGAAAGCTAGAATATCCGCCGTTGTCTCGTGGGGTTCGATGCGAAAATCGGCATCGGGATCTTCTTTGGTCCACGGAACAGGATAAAGGTCTTCACCTGCAAACGTCTCTTGAAACCAGCCAATCTCAACATAGGCCAGATGTTTGACAAGCCCAAGAAGTGAGAGGCCAGAGGGTGTCATTATGCGACGCAGATCCGCATCGCTGACGCCATTTACTTTTTGTAGCAGTGTTGCCCGGTGATAGTCTAAAAAAGCGAGCAGCGTTTCTTTTTCCGGTGCTGCCAGTGGAGGGTCAACGCGTTGAATATTGCTCATGCGTTCTCCTATAGGGGGTGCTAAAGATATTTCGCATCAGTTTTCTCCTGATGGTCGTGGTCACAATTTGTGCCGCTCAATACTATTCTGCATCTGCCTCTATTATATGGAAATTGCATCAGAGCTTGTCAAGTTTTATGTTCTGATATGCATATAAAAGTAGCTTATAACTGCTGAGCTGAGCGGATTGTAGCAATAATCGCATGATTAATACTTCTTTCAGAAGACAGGAGCTATTGATCATGTTGTATATTGCTAGCATACTGTTTATACATGCGGATGATTGTCTGTATGATAGAAGTGCAACGCCGTTTCCAATTACATTGGAGTTTCCAATTACATTGGATATGTAGATTAGGAAGGTTATTTTGTCGTATAGTTTTCTGCAAGATCTAGAATGTCCGAAATGTCATAAGGTCTATAGCGCGGATGCTGTCGCGCAATTATGTGAATGTGGTTCACCACTGCTTGTTCGCTATGATTTAGCGGCGGCAAAGAAGCATCTCAGCAAAGACATGCTGCAAACACGCGAGCCTTCACTCTGGCGCTATCATGAATTGTTGCCTGTACGTTCGCCTGAAAACGTGGTGACACTCGGTGAAGGGATGACCCCAATGCTGCCCCTCAAGCGCCTTGGGCCACAAATTGGCATGAAGAATCTGTTTGTGAAAGACGAGGGTGTGATTCCGACAGGTAGCTTTAAGGCGCGTGGGGCCGCAGTTGGTGTTTCTCGTGCGAAAGAGCTTGGGGTGAAGACGCTGGCGATGCCAACCAATGGCAATGCTGGTGGCGCGTGGGCAACCTATTCCGCACGTGCTGGTATTGAAGCGATCATTATTATGCCAAAAGATGCACCAAAGATTACACGTAACGAGTGTGCGGTGAATGGTGCAAAATTATTTTTGGTGAATGGATTGATCAATCACGCGGGAGCGATTGTGGGACGTGCGGTTAAGTCTCATGGTTGGTATGATGCCTCAACGCTGAAGGAGCCATATCGTATCGAAGGGAAGAAGACGATGGGTTATGAGATCGCGGAGCAGTTCCAGTGGGAAGTGCCAGATGTGATTCTCTACCCGACTGGCGGCGGCGTTGGTATCATCGGTATTTATAAGGCGCTACGTGAGTTGCAACAGATGGGCTGGATTGGCGAGCGTTTGCCTCGCTTGGTGGCGGTTCAGGCCGAGAATTGTGCTCCAATTGTGCAGGCATGGAAAGAGGGCAAACCTGATTCTCAGCTCTGGCAGAATTCCAGCACGATTGCGTTCGGTATCAATGTGCCGAAAGCATTAGGTGACTTTCTGGTGCTGGATGCAGTACGTAGCACCAATGGGTGCGCGGTTTCGGTCAGCGATGACGAGTTGCTTCAGGCGCAGGCGAAACTCGCAGCGAATGAAGGACTCTTTGTCTGTCCTGAAGGCGCGGCAACGCTGGTGGCGGCGGAGCGCTTACGCTCGGAAGGTTGGATTAAAGAGGATGAGCGTGTGGTATTGCTCAACACCGGAACTGGCATCAAATATCCAGATACCGTTCAGGTAACAGTCCCAATGCTGCAACCTGACGATGAATTGCCCGTTGGCTAAGCAGCGTGAATAAAAGAAAGCACAGGCTCTCGTTTCGGCAAGAACCTGTGCTTTCTTTTCATATTTCTATTCTTCGATAAATGATAATCAATTTAACTGGCACTGGTAACGGGATTAACCTCATGCCAGTTCAGTCCGGCATTATTGGTCTGGAACAGGTGAAGATTGGACTGTGCGTCTTTAATGATTACCCAGCCAGTGCTGGCATTGAGAAATGACAGATTCATGATCACCTGATTGTCGGCATCTGGTGCTATCAATCCAGTTGGATGAATGATGCGCCATGATAAGCCACCTGTAGTGGTGGTGTGCATGGTGAATTGTCCCTGGCCATCAAAGCCGAAGCTCCAACCCTCCTGGTAATTGAGGAAGTTCAGCGCGGTGAACTCCTCAAAAGAAGTCGAGGTTGAAGATGGTCCGAGTATCCAGCTTTTGCCACCATCATATGTGCGGTAGGTAGCCAGGTGTGGCATGCTATTGCCATCGCCCGTATCGAATCTGACATAGAGTGTGCCGTTGCTGCTATTCTGCCAGTAGGGGCTATATGTTTGTGTATCGTAGATGTTTGCGGACCCTTTAATCGGTGCGATGTTGGCTGGCGTCCAGATTTTACCACCATCAGTAGTCTGGTAGAGGTAGGTTGCTGTTCCAGGCCACTCACCTGTAATCCAACCATCCAGTGGGCTTGTGAACATGAATTTGGCAGTCATACTGTATGGAGTTGGCAGGTTTGCTGGGTTCTGGCTGGTATCGACCATTGTCTGCCAGTTCTGACCGCCATCGCTGGTGCTCATCAAGATAATGTCAAACTGACCCGGCTGCACTTGATCTTTAACGATGGATAACCAACCATAGTGAGCATTCAGAAATGTGATCTGTTGGATGACTGGTGGCATGTTTGCGCCAGTAATTGTGAATGGCGTCGATTGCCAGCTCTGTCCACCATTTGTGGTACTGAGCAACACCGGTTGGTTGTTCTCTAAGACACCAAGGTAGCCGCTGGTGGCACTAAGGAAGAATGATGCTGTGATGCGATCACCCGTCGCGACATTAATGGACGCTGGTGTGACATCGGTCCAGTGTGCTGATCCTTGATTGGTGACATAGAGGCGTGTGCGGTTCGAATTGAGCGCCCAACCATGCAGTGGATTGATCATATCGATCTGCGAGAGCTGGATCGGCGTTGTGGGTGCTGTTGCCGCCTGCGCATTGGGTGTCGCATGGACAGGCAAGACGAAGAATGCACCGGCTCCAACGAGCAGGACTGCAACAAGCAATAGGGTGGAAAAATGATTTTTCCCGCCTGTCGAACTCCCCCTGGGTTCCCGTGTCGGGGAGGAAAATAGCCGCATAAAAGAACTCCTAATAGAAAAGTCGGTCACAGAAATTGTGTCTATGTCTGTGTGCTCTCAAGAGAACGGATGATCAGGGTTGTGTGACATTCAACGTTACGTCATCGACAAAGAAGTCGCTTGTCGCTCCGGCATTGCTTGTACCACTGAAGGAGACTTCAATGCTCTTCCCGGCGTAGTGAGAGAGTGCTGAAGTAACATTAAAGGTATATTGTGTCCAGCCCTGAACGTTCGCATTACACAGTCTTTGTGGTGTTGAAATGGTCGCGCCATTGCTTGTCCGCAAGCGTGTATAGAAAAAGTCAGAGCAGGTATGACCGGTTTTCTGGGTGCTGATGTTAACCCAATAGCTCAGGACAATTTTCTTTGCGTTTGTGGGCAGTGTGACCGTTTGATAAATGTTGTCATTACAGAGGGCGTATCCACAGAGATGAGCGCTGTCGCCGCCAGCATGAGGTCTGGTCGAATCGACGATTTCATACACGCCGTAAGAGCTTTCATTCCACGATGTTGCGCCATCATCGAATGTGCCATTCTTTAACAATTGTGTGGGACCGGTGTTACCGCCAGTTGTCATACTGGCAAGGTCACGCGTAAGATTCCAGACATCAGGTGTGCCGAGTCCGGATGCCATATCGTAGCCCGTTGATGCGGGGTAGTAGAGATTGTTCCCCGAAGTGATATCGTGATAGGCTGGATAGGTTTGTGGCGTGTTATAGAGCGCATACAGGCTAGCGCTAGCACTGCCTAATGTTGGTTTCCCCTGACCTGCGAGATATTGATTGATATCAGTAGCAAATCCTGCCCATAGAGGGGCTGCCCCACTGGTGCCGCCGATTATACTCCATCCATTCGTACAATCTGCTGCGTCAACAGTACAATAGAACGAATAGCCGGTATGAGGATCGGCAACCGCTGATACATCAGGTACTTCACGATTGAGATTGGTGAGATTTGTGCCAGTCTGATAGGCCGGACGCGTAAATTGAGCACTGATACCGCCACCGCCGCCTTCACCTTCACTTGCGATGCCCCATGCAGTCTCACTGCTATATGTACCATCGCTGGCAAGATTCAGGGTTGTGCCACCAACGCCGACCACATTTGGATCGTCTGCGGGCGAATTAACATCCAGCATTGTCGGATTATCGGCACAATAAGCGCCACTGTCACCGGATGCGGCAAAGAATGACTGTCCCTGAGCCGCACCTTCCATAAAGATATTATCCAGCGTGCTGAGTTCAGCAGGGCCGGTTTCGGACTCGCATGAGCTCCAGCTAATACTGGTCACTTTTGCCTGGTCGTCCGTCACAATCTGATTGTAGGCGTCATTCACACCAATAATACTATTTGGCGCAATGTAGATTTTTTGGGTGGCATCAGGGGCTATCGCTGACATCACTTCCATGTCCAGCTCCACTTCAATGGCGTTGCTGCCAGGCGTGGCTGTCGCGCCATCGATCAGTACATTTGAATAAATCCCTGCTCCTAGGTTGTACGTACTGCGGTATGTCGCGATGTCAGAAGGATTGTACCCGTCCAGTTCAAAGAGTGCGGTGGTCTGGCCCGCGCCAGTATCACCATTATTCAGGAGCGAGTTTGCATCATATGCAGTCCGCAGTTCGGTCGGTGTATATCCGCCTGCCGGGCCTGAACCGATCTCTGGTGAGCCTGGTTGGACCAGAGCCGCATGTTGGAATTGCGCCACGTCATCCAGTCCGCTAATATTGAGGATCGCTGAACCCAGCGTATCTGGTACGGTTGGAGCGGTTGTTGGCGCGTAGACAGTGCGATTTCCAAGGGTATAGTTATCGATTGTGACCCCGAAGGCTTGCTCAACTGTTGCTACCGAGCCGGAGGCATTGACCAGCATATTGTTGGA
>Ga0310811_10008594_pt1 | contig 13140 bp, 11 predicted proteins | sample YCmetagenome_FD_207642 | JGI IMG/M metagenome (GOLD analysis project Ga0310811, IMG submission 207642) | Soil microbial communities from experimental microcosm in Duke University, North Carolina, United States - YC | ecosystem: Engineered > Artificial ecosystem > Soil microcosm > Unclassified ...
GGACGCCAAGCGTTACGAAGCCATCATCTCCAAGCTGGGCCTGCGCCGCTGAGTTCGCTGGCAACAGAATTGGCACGGTCTTACGCAAAAGCGTGAGGCCGTGCTTTTGCTTTTGCGGAGGATGAGCTTCCGCAAAGGCTGGTCCCATAGGGGGATCAATAGAAGGCCTGGCAGCGATCCGGCTGCGGGCGATGACGAAAGAAAATCAAGATGTTCAATATCCACAAAGAAAGCTTCGAATGGGGCGGCCGCACGCTGACTCTGGAAACCGGCAAGATCGCGCGCCAGGCTGACGGCGCAGTGCTTGCCACCTATGGTGAAACCGTTGTGCTGGCCACCGCCGTTGGCGCCCAGTCGGCCAAGGAAGGCCAGGACTTCTTTCCGCTGACCGTCAATTATCAGGAACGCTATTACGCCGCCGGCAAGATTCCGGGCGGCTATTTCAAGCGCGAGCGCGCGCCGACCGAACGCGAGACTTTGATCTCCCGCCTGATCGACCGCCCCATCCGCCCGCTCTTCGCCGAAGGCTTCAAGAACGAAGTGCTGGTGGTGACCCAGGTGCTGAGCCACGACCAGGAGAATGATCCCGATATCGTGGCCATGGTTGCCGCTTCCGCGGCGCTGACCCTTTCGGGTCTGCCCTTCATGGGCCCGATCGGCGCGGCCCGCGTCGGCTACATCAACGGCGAATATGTCCTCAATCCGCTGATCGACACCTATCCGGAATCCCAGCTCGACCTGGTGGTCGCGGGTACGCAAGACGCCGTGATGATGGTGGAATCCGAAGCCCAAGAACTGTCTGAAGACATCATGCTGGGCGCCGTGGTGTTCGGTCATGAGCAGATGCAGACCGCCATCGCCGCCATCATCCGCCTGGCGGAAAAGGCGGCGAAGGACCCGCGCGCGGTGCCGGAAGACGTGCATGCCGGCACGCGCAAGGCGATCAAGGCCGCGGCTGGTGCCGAGCTGTCCAAGGCCTTCCAGATCCCCGTCAAGTTCGAGCGCCGCGATGCGCTGGCGGCCATCAAGAAGAAGTATGCCGAACAGTTTGTCGGCGAAGGCGAAGGCAAGGTAGCAGCCAATGTCTATGGCGGCCTGCTGCATGATGTCGAAGCCGATGTGATGCGCAACGCGGTGCTGGACACCAAGAAGCGCGTCGATGGCCGTGACCTGACCACGGTGCGTCCGATCCTGGCGGAAGTGGGCATCCTGCCCCGCACCCATGGCTCGGCCCTGTTCACCCGCGGCGAAACCCAGGCGATCGTTGTCGCCACCTTGGGCACCTCCGAGGACGAGCAGTTCATCGACAGCCTGATGGGGACCGGCAAGGAAACCTTCATGCTGCACTACAATTTCCCTCCCTACTCGGTGGGCGAGACGGGCCGCATGGGCTCGCCGGGCCGCCGTGAAATCGGCCATGGCAAGCTCGCCTGGCGCGCCATCCATCCGATGCTGCCCAAGAAGGAAGAGTTCCCCTACACCATCCGCGTGGTGTCGGAGATCACCGAATCCAACGGCTCGTCCTCGATGGCGAGCGTTTGCGGCACCTCGCTGGCGCTGATGGATGCCGGCGTCCCGATCAAGAAGCCCACGGCTGGTATCGCCATGGGCCTGATCCTGGAAGGCGACCGTTATGTGGTGTTGTCCGACATTCTGGGTGACGAAGATCACCTGGGCGACATGGACTTCAAGGTGGCGGGCACCGAAGACGGCGTCACATCTCTGCAGATGGACATCAAGATTTCCGGCATCACCAAGGAAATCATGAAGGTCGCGCTGGACCAGGCCAAGGGTGGGCGCCTGCACATTCTGGGCGAGATGAACAAAGCGCTGACCGGCGCCCGCGCCGAACTGGGCGAACATGCCCCGCGCATCGAGCAGATCAAGATCCCGACCGACAAGATCCGCGATGTGATCGGCACCGGCGGCAAGGTGATCCGCGAGATCGTGGAAAAGACCGGCGCCAAGATCAATGTCGAGGACGACGGCACCGTGAAGGTGGCTTCTGCCGATGGCGAGTCCATCAAGGCGGCCATCAAGTGGATCCGCGGCCTGACGGCGGAGCCGGAAGTGGGCCAGATCTATGACGGCAAGATCGTCAAGGTGATGGACTTCGGCGCCTTCGTGAACTTCTTCGGACCCAAGGACGGTCTGGTGCATGTCAGCGAACTGGCTTCCAGCCGCGTCGCCAAGCCGTCGGATGTGGTCAAGGAAGGTCAGGCCGTGAAGGTGAAGCTCTTGGGCTTTGACGATCGCGGCAAGGTGCGCCTGTCGATGAAGCAGGTGGACCAGACCACCGGCGAGGATCTGGCCAAGAAGAAGGCCGACGCCCCGGCGGAAGCGCCGCAGGTCTAAGACCGCCTGGCGCAAGATTACCCGCCCGCGAGGCTTTGGCTTCGCGGGCGGTTTTGTTTTAGCCTGCCGGAAACAGGAGAGGCTCCGTGCGTCCGCAAATCGCCATTTTATTGGTAATAGGCGCCACCTGCGCGCCACTGGCGCTATCGGCTCAATCGCGCGACGATGGGTCGAGAAAGCCTCTGCAAGGCACCTACAGCCTGTACAGCCTGGACCTGGGGGATACATTGCCGCCGACCCAAAAAGACTCGAAACTCAACCTTCAGTTCGAGGGCGCGATGGCGCAGAAGATGTATTACTACATGGGTAAGAGCAGCGAACATCGCGACCAATGTTCTGGCCAGGTTCTTCGCGAGCGCGGCGACCTGACCTGTTTTGAATCTGATCCTGGAAAGTATGGTTGCTCGCTTGGCGTCAATCTGAAAACGGGCAAGACAACACCGGGAACGATCTGCTGACCTTGGCTTACGCTGTGTTGCACCTTCCGTTGTCGGCCCGCCTGGCAGACAGTATGAGTTTCTGATGGCCGTGTTCATGCGTCTCGTCAGCCTGATCCTGATTGTCGCCGCGCTGCTGTTTCTGGGCGCGGACGCGGTCTCCTCGCTGGAGCGGGGCGGTGAATTGACTGTGCGCAGCCTGGACTCGATCTGGGGCATGGCAAGTGCGGGCAGCCTGCTGGGATTCAAGAGCTGGGTGCAGAACAACCTCGCCTTCATGGCGCAGGGCGTCTATTCGTCTTTGGCGATGCCGGCCTGGGCGGTGACGGGGGTGATTGGAGTCATTCTCGCATTTGTTTTTGGAAGAAGGCACGGGCCGGAATAGCTCCTTTGTCATGGCCCGCCGGAGTGCGGGCCACCCTGTTGGAACAATCGCTATTCTCGAAGACCAAATCATCGCTATGAACTGGTGAAACCCGCGCGGTATCACCTGGGTGGCCCGCATTTGCGGGCCATGACACTGAGTTACCTATTCTCTCCTGGCTTCCACAGCACATCGCCCATGCCGTCCGCATTGGCGGTGCGCGCCATCACAAAGAGATGATCCGACAGCCGGTTGATGTAGCGCATCGCCGCGGGGTTGATCTTTTCCTTTTCCGCCAGCGCCACCATGGTGGTTTCCGCGCGCCGCGCGATGGTGCGCGCCAGATGCAGCCGCGCCGCCAGCGCGGTGCCGCCGGGCAGGACGAAGGAGGTCAGCGGCTCCAGCCGCTCGTTCATCGCGTCCATCTCGCGCTCCAGCCGCTCTACTTGTGCCTCGCAAATCCGCAACCGTCCTTCAGCCTTGCGCCCATCTTCCGGCGCACAGAGATCGGCACCCAGGTCAAACAGGTCGTTCTGGATGCGGGCCAGCATCTGGTCGCCATCGCCCTCGGCGTCCAGCCGGGCGATGCCGATGGCGGCATTGGTTTCGTCCACGGCGCCGATGGCCCGCACGCGCCGGGTGGCCTTGGAAATCCGGCTGCCGTCGCCAAGCCCGGTTTCTCCGGAATCACCTGTTTTTGTGTAGATTTTCGACAATCGGACCATGCGTCCATCCAGTTCTTGCCTGACAAATCTTAACTTGTATGATCCCGGCCGTCCCGCCAATCCGGAACTTAGTCCATGCCTGTCGAGGCCCCTGAAATCGTCGAAACCGACAATACCCGCGTCGCCTGTGATGGCGGCGGCGGTGCGCTTGGCCACCCCCGCGTCTATCTGGAAATGGGGGACGAGAATTTCGTGGAATGCCCCTATTGCGACAAGCGTTTCGTGCTCAAAGCCGGGGCGACACATCATTGAGTAATCGGCATTGAGCGCCCTGAAAAAGGGAGATCATCTCTACCTGGTAGATGGCTCGGGCTATCTGTTCCGCGCCTATCACGCCCTGCCGCCGCTCACCCGCAAATCCGACGGCCTGCCGGTCGGGGCAGTGTCGGGCTATTGCAACATGCTGTGGAAGCTGCTCGAGGACATGAAGGGCGGCGAGGCGCCCACCCATCTGGCAGTGATTTTCGACGCCGGTGAAAAGACCTTCCGCAACGACCTTTACAAAGAATACAAGGCCAACCGGCCGCCGCCGCCGGAAGACCTGATCCCGCAATTCCCGCTGGTGCGCGACGCCACCCGCGCCTTCGGTGTCTCCTGCGTGGAACTTGCGGGCTATGAAGCCGATGACCTGATCGCCACCTATGCGCGGCTGGCGCGCGAGGCGGGCGCGCGCTGCACCATCATCTCCTCCGACAAGGATCTGATGCAGCTGATCGTGGACGGCAAGGTCGAGATGCTGGACACGATGAAGAACCGCCGCCTGGCGTCTGCCGAGGTGCTGGAGAAGTTCGGCGTCACGCCGGACAAGGTGATTCATGTCCAGGCGCTGGCCGGTGACTCCATCGACAATGTGCCGGGTATCAGAGGTATCGGCGTCAAGACGGCCGCCGAGCTGATCAACACCTATGGCGATCTGGAAACGCTTTTGAAGCGCGCCGGCGAGATCAAGCAGCAAAAGCGCCGCGAAAGCCTGATCGAGCAGGCGGAAAATGCCCGCATCTCATTCAAGCTGGTGACCTTGGACACAAATGTGCCGTTCAAGGAAAAGCCCGACGAATTCGCCGTGCATGAGCCCGACTGCAAGGAGCTGATCGCCTTTCTCAAGGCGATGGAATTTACCTCCATCACCAGGCGGGTGGCGGCACATTTCGAGGTGGAAGACCTGGAGGCGATTGCCGCCGCGCCCACCGTCGCCAATGTCCTGCCGCCCCAGCCGGAACTGCCCGAGATCGTGGGCGAGACAAAGGCAGAAACCGAAAAACTCCGCGCTCCCATCGACCACAATGCCTATGTCACGGTGACCGACACAAAGACGCTGGATCAATGGATCGCGCGCGCCTATTCGCAGGGCGTGGTTTGCGTCGACACCGAAACCACATCGCTCGACCCCATGACCGCCAATCTGTGCGGCGTATCATTGGCGGTCGCGCCGGGCGAGGCCTGCTACATCCCCTGCGGCCATCGCAAAGGCGATGGGCTTTCGCTGGACCTGTCGCAGACCGGCGGCGAAAAAATCGTCCAGATGGCCGAGGCCGAGGTGCTGTCCCGCCTCAAGCCGCTGCTGGAAGACGATTCCATCCTCAAGGTTGGCCAGAACCTGAAATATGACGCGCTGGTGTTCCTGCAGCGCGGCATCCGGCTGGATCCGATCGACGATACCATGCTGATGTCCTATGTGCTGGAGGGTGGCCTGCACGGTCATGGCATGGATGAGCTCAGCGAGCTGCATCTGTCGCACACCCCCATTGCGTTCAGCGAAGTCACCGGCAAGGGCAAGGACAAGCTGACTTTCGACTGCGTGCCGGTCGCCGAGGCGACCAAATATTCCGCCGAAGATGCCGATGTGACTTTGCGGCTTTACATGCTGCTCAAGCCGCAATTGCGCGACAAGGCCAAGCGCGGTGTCTATGAGACCCTGGAACGGCCGCTGGTGATGGTGCTGGCCGATATGGAGCGGGCCGGGGTCAGCATCGATCCCGATCTGCTGCGCAAGCTCTCCAACGATTTCGCCAAGCAGCAGAGCGCCCTGGAAAAGCAGATCCACAAGCTGGCAGGCTCCGAATTCAATATCGGCTCGCCCAAGCAGCTGGGCGAAATCCTGTTCGACCGCATGAAGCTGGAGGGCGGCCGCCGCACCAAGACCGGCGCCTGGTCCACCGACAGCGACGTGCTGGAGGATGTCGCGGCGCAAGGCATACCGGTCGCGAAAAAGGTGCTGGACTGGCGCGGGCTGGCCAAGCTGCGCGGCACCTATACCGATGCGCTGCCCGCCTATATCAACGCCAAGACCGGGCGGGTGCACACCTCCTACGCCATGGCCTCGACCTCGACCGGGCGGCTGGCTTCCACCGATCCCAATCTGCAGAACATCCCGGTCCGCACCGAGGAGGGGCGCCAGATCCGCCGCGCCTTCATCGCCGCCAAGGGCAACAAGCTGATCAGCGCCGACTACAGCCAGATCGAGCTGCGTCTTCTGGCGCATATCGCCAATATCCCGCATCTGAAAAAGGCCTTTGCCGATAATCTGGACATCCATGCCATGACGGCATCGGAAATCTTCGGCGTGCCGATCAAGGACATGCCGGCGGAAGTGCGCCGCCGGGCAAAGGCGATCAATTTCGGCATCGTCTACGGCATTTCCGGCTTTGGCCTGGCCAACCAGCTGGGCATTCCGCAAAGCGAGGCGTCCGATTACATCAAGAAATACTTCGCCCGCTTCCCCGGCATCCGCGACTATATGGAAGACACCAAGCAGTTCGCCCGCACCCATGGTTTTGTCGAGACCCTGTTCGGGCGGCGCATCCATATCCGCGAGATCAATTCCAAGGTGCCGGGCTTCCGCGGCGGGGCCGAGCGTGCCGCCATCAACGCCCCCATCCAGGGTTCAGCCGCCGATATTATCCGCCGCGCCATGGTGCGGCTGCCGGGGGCGCTGGCGGAGGCCAAGCTCAAGGCGACCATGCTGCTGCAGGTCCATGACGAACTGATCTTCGAGGCGCCCGAGAAAGATGTCGCCAAGGCGTCCAAGCTGATCAGCGGCGTGATGGAAAAAGCATCACTGCCGGCGGTGGAGATTTCGGTGCCGCTGGTCGTTGAAGCGCGCGCCGCCGACAATTGGGATGCCGCACATTGAGCAGGCTGCGGTGGCTCGCGGCTGGACTGGCGCTCCTTATCGCCGCCGTCAACTTTCTTCTGGTTCAATATATGATGGGAAGCGGCGTAACGGGCCGCGTCCTGATTCCGGGCCTGGCGGATTTCGCGCCGACCTTCAACCGCGGCGTGTCCTTCGGGCTACTGGCCCAAAACAGCCCCGCGGGATGTCATATGCTGATCGCGCTTCTGGTGGCGATCACCCTGGCCGTTGCAATTTTCGCCTGGCGGGCGTCCACGGTACTCGCCGCCGCCGGCTTCGGCCTCATCCTGGGCGGCGCGCTGGCCAATCTGTTCGACCGCCTTCTCAATGGCGCGGCATGCGCGGTATTCGATTTCCTGTTCCTGCATCTGGGAAAAATACCGCTGTTCGTCTGCAACTTTCCCGACATTGCGATTTCCGCGGGTGCCGTCCTGCTGCTGGCAGAATTCTTCTTTCCGAAGCGCGCGGTCAGCGCCTAGGCGGCGATCGACTTGAGCCCGGTTTCGGCGGTGATCCCGGCCTTGTTCAGGACGTCCATCAACTCCGCCATCGCCTTTTCATTGTCGGGCGCTTCGTTCTTCTTGGCCATCGCGTCCTGCGCAAGCTGGGCGGCATAGCCGGTCAGGAAACCGGGCTTGGAAAGATGGCCCAGGATCAGTTCGCGCGCCCGGGCGGACAGCATGCCTTCGGTGAGAAAGCCGCCGGTCAACAGCTTGAGCAGGGTCTGCGCCTTCTCCACCGGCGAGCCGGGCTTGGCTTCGAGGGAATCAAACATCCGGGTGCGCGCTTCCATCTGGACCGCGAGCTGGTCCATCCGGGTTGCGATCGCGTCCCGCGTCACGTCGATGAAACCTGAGCGGCGCACCCGCGCCTGAAGCTGCGCCAGCCGCTGCAAGCGCTGCATCAGAGGTATCCGGGGATTCTGGAAGAAATTCTCGAACGCCGCCGAGGTGAGGATCGGCATCACATAGCTGCCAAGCTGACGCTTGTTTTCGGCGCCGATGATATTGTCCTCGACGAACAGCAGGCGGTCGATCTTCTCGTCCGGCCCCGCTTCGGTGATGTAGGCGCCCAATGCTTCCTGCACCACCAGCCGTTTGGAGCGCAGGGTGAAGGCGGTGATCAGGTCTTCATGGCTGAGATATTTGCCGATCCCCATCACGATGCGGTTGGCGATGGAACGCAGGGTCTTGAGCTCTTCGACCATGAATTCCGGGCACAACCGCTTATTGCTCTTGAATTCCGAGATGATGCGATTGGCGATGGCCGTGCGCGCTTCCGGCAAGGTGTCGGCGGCAAAGTGCTGGGTCAGCGCCACCAGTCCCTGACCGCGGCTGCCACCTTCGGGCTCCTTGCCCAGGAACATGGTCACCAGCTTGTTCAGGGCCTGGCCCAGATTTTCCGATGGTCCCATCAGATTGTGCAGGGCCGCCGCGCCGTTGAGGATTTCCGCCAGGATCGCATCCACCGACGACAGGATCAGTTTGCGCGGGCCGTCATCTTCCTGGGGCGCGCTTTCCATGATGGTGATCAGCATCAGGACTTTTTCGTCCCAGCCGCTGGCGCTTTTCAGGTGCCGGGCCAGCGCGCCATTGAAGATGTAGGCCGCATTGCCCTGTCCCCACAGTTTGGTGGCGAGTTCGGCGAATTGATGGGAATGGGGATCGGGAAACAGCCCTTTGCGCTGGTCGCGATAGACGTTCTGGATGGCCTTGGTGGTCAGCTCGTTCAGGCTTTTGATGATCTGCTGCACGGGCACGGTGGTGGAGGCGGCCTGGGCCACCGCCACCTTCTGGATGGCGTGCTGATAGGCCGTGCCTGTGGCCTCGAACTTTTCCAGCAGGTCGGCGCGATGGATCAGTTCGGTGATGGTGATCATGTTGCGCGTCAGGAAATCCCGGAGCAGCCGGTGCATGGTCGCGCGCGCGTGGTAGGTGTAGAGGTCCTCGGGCTTGAAGCAGGGAAGGGCGGCGGGCGCATCTTCCTGCGCCGGGGCCAGCTTCATCTGATTGTGGCCGTCTTCAAAGATTTTCAGGGTGAGAAAATCGCCGGTCTCGTCGTTGTAGGTCTCTTTCACGACTTTGACGCCGGTCGCCTGCTCGCCAGCCATCAGCTCCTTGGCCATGTTGAGGGCGACGTCCCGCGAGGACGACACCTCATGCAGGGTCCAGCCGCCCCGCGCACCGACCCGGCGAAAGATTTCGTAATGGATGTCGCGTCCCATGGCACAATGTTGCCGTGGCCTGCTTTCCGGCGGGTTAACCCTATGCGCCCGAAACAATCCGAAATTTAAACAGCGCCATCTGAAGCATCAGGATGGCCCTTGAGATCGCGGATCGTGGGGCGGGTTCCGCACAAGGCGCAGTCAGGATCCTTGGGCAGGCGGGCGGTGCGGAATTCCGCGGTAAGTGCTTTGTAGGTCAGGATTTTTCCAGCCAGTCCGGTGCCCAGACCGGCGGCTTCCTTCAAAACTTCCAAGCCCTGTAGCGACCCCATCACCCCCGCAGCGGCCCCCAGGACTCCGGTCTCAGAGCAATTGGGCACCGTGCCGGGGGGTGGGGGCTCCGGGAAGAGACAGCGATAGCAGGGGCAACCGGGCTCATGGCCCTTATAGGTGGCGAGCTGGCCCTCGAATTCGGTCACCGCAGCCGAGACCAGCACCTTTTTGGCAAAGAAGCAGGCGTCATTGAGCAGGAAGCGGGTGGCAAAATTGTCCGAACCGTCGGCGACGATGTCATAGCCCGCGATCAGGTCCGTCACATTGGCCGCGGTCAGCCGGGTGGCATGGGCTTCCACCTGGACCCCCGGGTTCAAGGCTCTCAGGGCTCCAGCTCCTGCCTCGACCTTGGGCCGGCCGATATCGGTGGTGCGGAACAGGACCTGGCGCTGCAGGTTGGACAGGCTGACCGTGTCGTCGTCCACCAGGCCCAGCTTGCCGATGCCGGCTGCCGCCAGATACAGCGCGGCCGGGTTGCCCAGCCCGCCGGCGCCCACGATCAGCACCCGGGCCTTGCGGATCTTGGCCTGGCCGACGCCCCCGACCTCCCGCAGCACCAGGTGGCGGGCATAACGCTCCAGCTCTTCGTCGTTCAGCATCCTGATTCCATAGGGCCAAAACGCCGCTTTGTCGCCGGGATTGAGTGCAGAGCAGCATTCCTGCCCCGGCTTTCTTCCCCCGCAGCGCGCAGCGCACAATGCGGGGGAAGATGTCCGCCTGCGGGCTTGCCCGCGTGGCGGCCAGATTGTAGTAAAATCAAAGACTTACCGCGCAACATGGGGTGCAGCATAAATCGCCTTTGCTGCACCTCATGTTGCAGCAAAAGGTGCAGCAAAAGGCCTAGCTCTTGCGATAGACCCACACTTTGGCGGGCGGGATATTGGCCAGCACGGTGGCGGCCCGGACAACGCCGAAGCCCGGCGGAGCTTTCACAGGCGCCTGGGCGCCATAAGAGAACTGGATCAAGGGCGTGCCCGGTATCAGCCGCCGGGCGAGGCCCGCGATATAGGCCTGGCGGTGCGCCATCGAATGATTGAGCAGCGGGATGCCGGAAACGATGGCGCCGAAGGGCATGCTGTAACGCGGCCCCAGCAGGCGGTCGAGCTCGAAGGCATCGCCCTGGATCACGTGGCAGCGCGGAAAGCGCTCCGTCAGGTGGCGGGACATGTCTTCGTCATACTCCACCAGGGTCAGCCGGTCGGCGGGGACGCCGCGCGCCAAAATGGCCTCGGTGACCACGCCCGTGCCCGGCCCGATTTCCAGAACCGGCCCGGCATGGGGATCGATCTGGCGGGCGATGGCCTCAGCCAAGGCTGGGCTGGACGGCATCACCGCACCGATATTCTTGGGGCGGGCGATCAGGGCTCGCAGAAAGCGGAGATTGTCGGCAAGGGTATTGGTCACTGGGGTCGGCCTTGCCTTGGTTCCATCGCTGAGACTAAGCCAAAAAATCAGCCCAGCGGAAGCGGTTACTTCTCACACGCTTTCCAGAAGTCTTTCAAACGCGCCAGAAAGCCTTCTGCTTCCGGTTGGGTGCCCGCCTGGCTCTCCGCCTCGAACTCGCGCAGCAATTCCTTTTGCCGCTTGGTCAGCTTGACCGGCGTCTCAACCGCCAATTCGACATAGAGATCGCCGCGTTGGGCGCTGCGCAGTACCGGCATCCCCTTGCCCCGCAGGCGGAATTGCCGCCCCGGCTGGGCCCCTTCGGGAATGGCCACTTTGGCGCGGCCACCATCCAGGGTGGGCACCTCGATACTGCCGCCCATGGCCGCCGTCACAAAGGACACCGGCGCCCGGCAATGCAGATCATGGCCGTCGCGCTGGAAGATGGGGTGTTCGGCAACCGACAGGAAAATGTAGAGATCGCCCGCCGGCCCGCCATTGACGCCGGCCGCTCCCTCGCCCGACAGGCGGATGCGGGTGCCTTCCTCGACACCCGGCGGCACGTCCACATTCAACATGCGGTCCTTCTGCACCAGGCCGGAGCCGCGGCAGGTCTTGCAGGGATTGCGGATGATCTTGCCGCTGCCGCGGCAGGACGAGCAGGTGCGCTCGATGGTGAAGAAGCCCTGGGTGGCGCGCACCTTGCCGTGGCCGGCGCAGGAGGGACAGGTCTCCGGACTGTGGCCGGGCTCGGCACCCGAGCCGGAACAGGTTTCACAGGCGACCTGGGTGGGGACTTTGATCTCGGCGGAACGGCCCCTGAAGGCCTCTTCCAATGTGATGGTCAGATTGTAGCGCAGATCCTGGCCGCGATTCTGGCGCTTGCCGCGGCCCATGCCGCCCATCATCTGGCCGAAAATGTCTTCGAACACATCGCCGAAGCTTGAGAAGTCGCCAAAGCCGGCGCGCGCGCCGGCGGCGCCCATGCCACCTTCGAATGCGGCATGGCCGAAACGGTCGTATGCCGCGCGCTTCTGATCGTCCTTCAGGACCTCATAAGCTTCGCTGATTTCCTTGAATTTGATTTCGGCGGTGTGATCGCCGGGATTCTTGTCAGGATGAAACCGCATCGCCAGCTTGCGATAAGCGGACTTCAGAACGTCGGCGGTTGCGCCCTTCTGACATTCCAGAGTTTCGTAATAACAGCGCTTCATGCCCCGACTCTACTCCGACCCCCTCCGGCCTTCGCACCTGACGGTGCTACGGCCACCTCCCCCTTCATGTGCTTCGCACGAAGGGGGAGGCGGACCTGTAACTCACAAACTCAGGCAGCGCCCTTCTTGTTGTCGTCGACTTCCTCGAAGTCGGCATCGACAACGTTGTCGTCGGGCTTGCCGGCGCCGTCAGCGGCGGCATCGGCAGCGGCGCCCTCGGACTGCTGCGCCTTGTACATGGCCTCACCCAGCTTCATCGAAGCCTGGGCCAGGGTGTTGGTCTTTTCCTTGATCGCCTCGGCATCGTCGCTCTTGACCGCGTCCTTCAACGACGCGATAGCGGCTTCGATGGCGGTCTTTTCTTCCGCGCTCACCTTGTCGCCATGCTCGCTCATCGCCTTTTCGGTCGAGTGGATCAGGGCTTCCGCCTGGTTCTTGGCTTCCACGGCCTCGCGCCGCTTCTTGTCTTCCCCGGCATGGGCTTCGGCGTCCTTGACCATCTTCTGGATGTCGGCTTCCGACAGGCCGCCAGAGGCTTGGATGCGGATCTGCTGTTCCTTGCTGGTGGCCTTGTCCTTGGCGGTGACGCTGACAATGCCATTGGCGTCGATGTCGAAGGTGACTTCGATCTGCGGCACGCCGCGCGGCGCCGGCGGAATGCCCTGCAGGTCGAAGCGGCCCAGCGACTTGTTGTCGGCCGCCATCTCGCGCTCGCCCTGGAACACATTGATGGTGACGGCGCCCTGATTGTCTTCCGCGGTCGAGAAGATATTGGACTTCTTGGTCGGGATGGTGGTGTTGCGGTCGATCAGCCGGGTGAACACGCCGCCCAGGGTCTCGATGCCCAGCGACAGCGGGGTCACATCGAGCAGCAGCACGTCCTTGACTTCGCCCTTCAGTACGCCGCCTTGGATGGCGGCGCCGATGGCGACCACTTCATCCGGATTGACGCCCTTGTGCGGTTCCTTGCCGCCGAAGATCTGCTTCACCGCTTCCTGCACCTTGGGCATGCGGGTCATGCCGCCGACCAGG
>Ga0310811_10008595_pt1 | contig 13140 bp, 12 predicted proteins | sample YCmetagenome_FD_207642 | JGI IMG/M metagenome (GOLD analysis project Ga0310811, IMG submission 207642) | Soil microbial communities from experimental microcosm in Duke University, North Carolina, United States - YC | ecosystem: Engineered > Artificial ecosystem > Soil microcosm > Unclassified ...
TGGGCTGGTTCTATTTCGCCGTGATCACGCTGGCGGCTCTTGCCGCTCTTCCACTTTACCTGCTGACATCGGGAGGTAACGGATGAATCCCGATAGTCCCATCAAGCTCGTCAGTGAGCTGCTCGACCTGCCGTTGCTCGACGCGGAGGGCAATTACTGCGGTGTCGTGGACGACGTCGAGCTGAAGGGTGGACCGGGCAAGGATCTCGGGCTGAAGGCGCTCCTCGTCGGGCCTGGCGCCTATCGGACGCGCCTGCCGCGCTGGGGGATGTGGTTTGTGACGAAGCTCGCCGGGGATCGCGTCACGCGCGTTCCGATGGACAAGGTTCGAAGCATCGGCAGCGCCGTTCACCTCGAATGCCCCGGTCGCGACCTCGGCCTGCACAAGAGCGAAACCGCGGCCGCAAGATGGCTTCCGCGGTGGGGAGCGCTCTGATGCTGCTGACCGATCTGCGCGACAAGAAGATCAGGACGCTCGACGGTGAAACGCTGGGCCGCGTCCACGAAGTGCATTGCGACAAAGGCAAAGTGACGGCGCTGATGTGCGGGCCCGGCAGCTTCATCGAGCGCTTGACCGCCGAGACGAAGGGCAGGCGCATCCCGTGGGCGTGCGTGCGAAAGGTGTCGGGCGAGGAGGTGGTGGTGACTCCCGATCCGCCGCAGCGGTCTAGCGGCTCTCGAACCCGGAAAGGCACTCGGCGAGCCAGCGGGCCGCGGTCAAAGCGCTGAGATCGGTCGAATCGAGTGGCGGGTCCCATTCGGTAAGGTCGATCACTCGGACGCGGGCGTCGGATGCCAGCAGCCGCACCGCGCGGAAGAAGTCCTGAACCGCCATTCCGCCAGGCCTCGCGCCGGTCGCGGCGGGGAATTGCGAACGGTCGACCACGTCGATGTCGCAGTCGATCACCAGGGCGTCGCAATGCGCGACATGCGCAAACGCGCGGGCGATCGCTTGGTCGATGCCGTCCTTCCGCACCTCCCCGATCGTCACCACGCAATTGCCTGCCGCCAGTGCGTCCTCATGCATCTGCCGACCGTTCGCGAAGCTCGCGAGGCCGACCTGAGCGATATTTGCTCCAGGCAGCCCGTCTTCGATCAGCGCGCGCACCGGATTGCCGTTGCCGAGGCCCTGGTCGAGATCGCGCATGTCGAAATGCGCGTCCAGCGTGATCAGCCCGACCTTATCCAGCGGAGCATGAAGCCCGAGCACGCCGGGCCGGGTCACCGCATTGTTGCCGCCGACCAGAAGCGTGAGCGCATGGGCCCCGGCACTTTCCGTGACGGCATCGCGGATGCGGGGCGTCGCCTCCTCGATGGTGAGCTCTCCGATGTCGACGTCGCCGCGGTCGAGCACATGTGTCGCGAGCTCGCGCTGCGCCTCGACATCGTAGCGGCCAATCCGGCGCAGCGTCTCGCGAAGCACGCTCGGCGCAAGGTCGCACCGCCCCGGAGTGACCGAGCCGGCGGCGAGCGGCGCTCCGACGAGGCCGACCGGCGCATCCCGGCTCTCGCTTGAAACCAGCTCGGAAAGGTTGGGCCAGCCCGCCATCACTTTGACGCTAGCAGCAGTGCTCGCCTAAGGCGACGCGCATGTGGGACCGGCTGCTCGTCGACTGCAACATCGCCACGTTCGAGAACATGCCGGGCAACGCGCTCGGACTGATCGAGAATGCCGCGATTGGCATTGCCGACGGCAAGATCGTCCGAGTCGGCAAGCGGACCGAGCTCGCCGGATTTCGCGCGAAGAGCGTGGACGCGCTCGGCGGCGCCTGGGTCACGCCGGGGCTCATCGACTGCCACACGCACCTCGTCTTCGGCGGCACGCGCGCCGACGAGCATGCGATGCGCCGCGCGGGAGCGACCTACGAGCAGATCGCCGAAGCTGGAGGCGGCATCGCTTCGACCGTCAAGCGGACTACCGCCGCTTCGGACGAGGAGCTGCTCGAACAGAGCCGCCGCCGGTTGCACGCGCTGATGCGCGGTGGCTGCACCACCATCGAGGTGAAGTCGGGCTACGGCCTCGATCTCGAATCCGAGCTCCGACTTCTGAAGATCGCGAGCGAACTCGGCGATGGCGAAGCCGTACGGATCGTCCCGACCTTGCTTGCCCTCCACGCGATCCCGGGCGACCAGCGCGACCGCCGCGCCCACTACGTCGGCGAAATCGTGGACAAGCTCATTCCCGCCGCCGCGAAGCAGGGCATCGCCACCAGCGTTGATGCCTTTTGTGAAACCATCGCCTTCACGCCGGAGGAGGTCGAGCGCCTCTTCAAGGCCGCCGCGCACCATGGTTTGCGCGTGCGGCTCCACGCCGAGCAGCTGTCGAATCAGCACGGCGCAGCACTGGCCGCGCAGTATCGGGCGCTTTCCGCGGACCACCTCGAGCATCTCGATGAGGCCGGAGCGAAGGCCATGGCGTCGGCCGGCACCGTCGCCGTTCTGCTGCCCGGCGCTTATTACGCACTGCAGGAAAAGAAGAAGCCGCCGGTCGCGCTTCTAAGAAAGCACAAGGTGCCGATCGCCATCGCCACCGACTGCAACCCCGGCACCTCGCCGATGCTCTCGCCGACCCTGGCGATGAACATGGCGTGCACCCTGTTCGGCCTCACGCCGGAGGAAGCGGTCGCCGCAATGACGATCAACGCCGCGCGTGCGCTCGGCCTGGCGCATTCGATCGGCAGCATTGCCGCGGGCAAGCAGGCCGATCTCGCCGTCTGGCACATCGAATCACTGGCCGAGCTTGGCTATTGGGTGGGGCTTCCGGGCCCGGAGCGGAGAATCTTTGCCGGCCTCGATTCCTAGGATAGCGGCGGCGCTCATCGCGCTGGTCTGCTGGACCGGGATCGCGCTCCAGTTCTCGGCGACCTACGGCCACAGCGGTGGCGTGCTGCTGACGTTGTGGACGCTTGCGCGCTTCTTCACCATCATCAGCAACCTGGCGATCGCCGCGACAATGACGATTGTCGCGCTCGGCGGACGAATTTCGCCGTTCCTCCTCGGAGGGCTGTCCCTGGCGATCCTCCTCGTCGGGATCGTGTACCTCCTGCTCCTCCGCGGTCTCCATCCACTGAGTGGGGCGGCGCTGCTTGCCGACTACCTGCTCCATTACGTCTCGCCCGTTGCGATGGTGGCCTATTGGCTCGCCTGCACGCCCCACGGGCAGCTCCGCTGGAGCGCACCTCTGTGGTGGACGGCCTTCCCGCTCACCTATTTCCTCTATGCAATTGTCCGCGGCGAGATCGACGGCCGCTACCCCTATCCGTTCATGGACGTGACGAAGCTGGGGCTTGCTCGAGCGCTCCTCAACGGCCTGGTGATTGGTGCGGCCTTCATTCCCACAGGCCTCGCGGTCGTCTGGGCGGATCGACGGCTACTTGGGCGCGGCCGTTCCAGCCGCTAAGGCGGCCGCGCATGACCGATAGACGCGACAACAGCCGCCACATCCGCGCTCGCCGCGGAAACGAGATCAAGGCGAAGAGCTGGACCACCGAAGCCGCCGTCCGGATGCTGATGAACAATCTCGACGATGAGGTCGCCGAGGACCCGCAGAGCCTGGTCGTCTACGGCGGCATCGGGCGGGCGGCGCGCAACTGGCAGTGCTACGATAAGATCGTGGAGACGCTGGAGCGGCTGGAGGAAGACCAGACTTTGCTCGTCCAGTCGGGTAAGCCGGTCGGCGTTTTCCGCACGCATAAGGACGCGCCTCGCGTGCTCCTCGCCAACTCCAACATCGTGCCCAAATGGGCGAATTGGGAGACGTTCAACGCACTCGATCGCGCGGGACTCATGATGTACGGCCAGATGACGGCCGGCAGCTGGATCTACATCGGCAGCCAGGGGATCGTCCAAGGCACCTACGAGACCTTCGTCGAGATGGGCCGCCAGCATTTCGGCGGGGATCTCAAAGGCAAGTGGATCCTGACCGCGGGCCTCGGCGGAATGGGCGGCGCGCAGCCGCTCGCCGCAGTGATGGCGGGAGCACATTGCATCGCCATCGAAGTGCAGGAAAGCCGGATCGAGAAGCGGCTCGAAACGCGCTACGTCGACCGGCGCGCGAGCAGCATCGACGAGGCGCTGGAGATTATCCGCTCGGCGACCGAGCCGATCAGCGTCGGACTCCTCGGCAACGCCGCGGAGCTTCTTCCGCAGATGTTGGAGCGCGGGATCAAGCCAGACGCCCTCACCGACCAGACAAGCGCGCACGATCCGGCCAACGGATACTGCCCCGCCGGCTGGTCGGTCGCGAAATGGCAGGAGATGCGCGAGCGCGACCCGGCGGCGGTCGCGGAAGCCGCGCGAGTCTCCATCGCCCAGCATGTCGAAGCGATGCTCGCCTACGAGGCCATGGGTGTCCCGACCTTCGATTACGGCAACAACATCCGCCAGGAAGCCAAGGACATGGGCGTCAGCCATGCCTTCGATTTCCCCGGCTTCGTACCTGCGTACGTCCGCCCGCTCTTCTGCCGCGGAATCGGCCCGTTCCGCTGGGCCGCTCTGAGTGGCGATCCCGACGACATCTACCGCACCGACCAACGCGTGAAGGAGCTGATTCCGGGCGACGCCCACCTCCACCGCTGGCTCGACATGGCGCGCGAGCGGATCGCCTTCCAGGGGCTTCCCGCGCGCATCTGCTGGGTGGGGCTCGGCCAGCGGCATCGGCTGGGGCTCGCGTTCAACGAGATGGTTCGGAATGGCGAGGTCTCGGCGCCGATCGTCATCGGCCGTGATCATCTGGACAGCGGCAGCGTCGCCTCCCCCAACCGCGAGACAGAAAGCATGGCGGACGGGAGCGACGTCGTCAGCGACTGGCCTTTGCTGAACGCACTTCTCAACACCGCGTCGGGCGCTACTTGGGTATCGTTCCACCACGGCGGCGGTGTCGGAATGGGTTATTCCCAGCATGCTGGGATGGTTATCGTCGCCGACGGCACCGATGATGCCGCGCGCCGGCTCGAGCGCGTCCTGTGGAACGATCCCGGCACGGGAGTCATGCGCCACGCCGACGCGGGCTATGACATCGCCATCGATTGCGCGCGGGAGCAGGGACTGGACTTGCCGATGGTGAACGCGTGAAGCTCGATCCGACCGCCGCCGACCTCGCTACGCTGCGCCAGCTTTGGCAGGGTGAAGCCGCCTCGCTAGACGACGCGTCGATGCAGCGCGTCGCCGAAGCCGCGGCGTCGGTCGATCGGATCGTCGCGTCGGGAGAGACCGTCTATGGCGTGAACACCGGCTTCGGGCTCCTTGCGAACACGCGCATACCCGACGATCGCCTCGCCGAGCTTCAAACCAACCTGATCCTGTCGCACAGTGCGGGGCTCGGCGATCCGCTTCCGCGCCACGTCACGCGACTGATGATCGCGTTGAAACTGCTCGGTCTTGGCCGCGGATATTCGGGCGTGCGGCCGCTCGTCATCGAAGTTCTTCAGGCGCTCTTGGACGCCGATGCGTTACCCGTCATTCCTTCCCAGGGCAGTGTCGGTGCGTCGGGCGATCTCGCACCGTTGGCGCACCTCATTGCCGCACTCATGGGCCACGGCAATATCGATGTCGCCGGCACGATCATGCCGGCGCACGTCGCGTTGAAGAAGCTGGGCCGGGACGAACTACAGCTCGGGCCAAAGGAAGGCCTGGCGCTGATAAATGGCACGCAGGCCTCGACCGCGATCGCGCTCGATGCCTTGTTCTCGGGGGAGCGGGTGTTCGCCGCAGCAATCGCCGCCGGGGCACTCTCGGTCGACGCGCTCAAGGGTAGCGTCAAGCCGTTCGATCCGCGCATCAGCGCCCTTCGCGGCCAGCCGGGGCAGATCCGCGTCGCCGAGGCATTGCGTAATCTTCTCGACGGCAGCGAAATCGTCGGAAGCCACGCCCGCTGCGGCAAGGTCCAGGATCCCTACAGCTTCCGCTGCCAGCCGCAGGTCATGGGCGCCGCGCTCGACCTGCTCGAAAATGCCGCGCGCACGCTGACGATCGAAGCCGGCGCGGTCACCGACAATCCAATCGTCTTCCCCGACGAGGACACGGCAATTTCTGGCGGCAATTTCCACGCGCAACCCGTCGCCTTTGCCGCGGACATCATCAGCATGGCGCTGTGCGAGGTCGGCTCCATTTCCGAGCGGCGCATCGCCGTCCTCATCGACCCCAAGATGAGCGGCCTCCCGCCCTTCCTTACGGAAGATTCAGGAGTGAACTCGGGGCTAATGATCCCGCAGGTCACCGCCGCCGCCTTGGTCAGCGAGAACAAGTCGCTGGCGTTCCCCGCGAGCATCGACTCAATCCCGACCTCGGCGGGCCAAGAGGATCACGTTTCCATGGCGCCGATCGCCGCGCGCAAAGCGGGTCAGATCGCACGCAACGGCGCCGGCGTCATCGCTGTCGAGCTGATCGCTGCGGCGCAGGGCATCGACTGTCACGCACCGCTCAAGACGTCGCCGAAGCTCCAGGCGGTGCATGCCGATGTCCGCGAAATCACGCCGCGGATGTCAGGCGATCGCTATTGGGCAGGCGACATGGCCGCACTCCAGGCGGCGGTGCTTGCTGGAGCCATCGGCGCGGCCGATTTCCTCGGCCTCTAGCGATAGCCGCCGTATTACTGGCGTGATACACGGCGACAGCCGAATCGCGTTGGAGGCAAGAGCGTCATGAGTGGTTACGAGGACAACCGCAGCGAAGCCGAGATGGTGCGCGAAGCAGTCGATATGAAAATGGACGTATTTGCTGCTCAAATTCGCAAGTTGAGCGCACTCTGCAACGAGGGCCTTCTGACCGAAGAGGAATTCGCGGCGAAAAAGAAGGAACTCCTCGCGCAGCTGTAGCTAGCTGACCCGGTCCCAGTGCGTGGTCTTGCAGATGATTGCGAGGACGCAGCCGCGCACCATCAAGCGATCCGGACCGACCTGCTGAATCGTCCCTCGCGCGTTCATGTCGCGCGTCGCGACGAATACGTCGGCATTCCACCGACCCGGGCCTGACGGCTGGATATTGTCGATGACGCGCGCGCCCAGCAGCTTGGTGCCGCTGCCGTGCTGCGACTTCGCCTGCTGCTTTGCGGAGGCTTTGACGACCCGGCCGCACAGGCTGCCGCCGCAGGGCGCGATGACGATCTCCATCGCGCCGTTCTTCCAGCGCCCTTCGAGCCCGCTCTTGGCGAACGCCGAGGCGGGGGCGGCGGTCGCGAGGACCGCTGCGAGTGCGATGAGAAAGCGTTTCATGACGCCTCTTTAGCCGTGATTTGCGGCAGGAATGGCGCGCTCAGCTTGCCTCTGCATGAACGCTATCTAGTGGAAATCACGGCTTTTTGGGATGATTTCGACGTTGCGTGGGTGGCGTGAGACGGGCGGCCGCCAGCTGCCCGCATGGTCGGGTTTCTCGAGCCTCGACGGCAATGCCGGATCGTCGCTGAGGTGCGAAAGCATGTGCGTATGGTCCTCGACCCGACGTGCGACGACGTGGATGACGGCGCTGTCGGGGTCGCGCTGGACAATCCCATGTACCGCCATCAGCCGCGCCCCCATGACGATCTTGCGCTGCTTTTCGAACACGTCAGGCCAGACGACGAGGTTGGCGATCCCCGTCTCATCCTCGATGGTGATGAACACCACGCCCTTGGCGCTCCCGGGCCGCTGGCGGATCAGCACCAGCCCGGCCATCGACAGGCGCTTGCCGTCGCGGATCGAGGGGAGACGGTCGGCGGTGATGAATTTCTGAGTGGCGTAATGCTCCCGAAGAAAGCGCATCGGGTGCGCTTTCAGGCTGAGCCTGATCGTCTGGTAGTCGTTCACCACATGCTCGGCTAACGGCATGGCGGGGAGCTGTGCGGGATTGTCTTCCGAGCCCTCGTCGCGCGCCTCGCCATAGGTGAAGAGCGGCAGGTCTGGCGCTGCCTTGAGCGCACGTGAGTCCCATAAAGCCGCGCGCCGATCGAGGCCGATCGAGCGGAACGCGTCGGCGGCGGCGAGCCGCTGGATCGCATGCACCGGCACGCCGCCGCGCGAGCCCAGCTCTTCGACGGTTTTGTAGGGACGGGCTGCAACGAGCCGCTCGGCCGCTTCACACGGCAGTCCGTCGATCTGGCGCAGGCCGAGACGAAGGGCGATTTTCCCCTCCCCTTGATGGGGAGGGGCGGGGGTGGGGTGATCGCCGACGTGAAACGGGACTCCAGAGTCACCCCCACCCAACCCTCCCCCATCAAGGGGGAGGGCTTTCAACGTGCAATCCCAATCCGAATGATTGACATCGACCTCGCGCACCTCGACGCCATGCTCGCGCGCATCGCGGACGATCTGCGCGGGTGCATAGAAGCCCATCGGCTGCGAGTTCAGCAGCGCGCAGGCGAACGCCGCCGGGTAGCGCCACTTCAGCCAGCTCGACACGTAGACGAGATGCGCGAAGCTCGCCGCATGGCTTTCGGGAAAGCCATATTCGCCGAAACCCTTGATCTGGTCGAAGCAGCGTTGCGCGAAGTCGGGATCGTAGCCGCGGGCGATCATCCGCCCGACCATCTGCTCCTCGAGCGTCTCGATTTTTCCCTTCGAACGGAAGGTCGCCATCGCTTTTCGAAGCTGGTTCGCCTCGGAGGCCGAGAATTTCGCCGCATCGATCGCGATCTTCATCGCCTGCTCCTGGAAGATCGGGACGCCGAGGGTCCTCCCCAGGATTCGCTCGAGCTCGTCGGGCTCGCCATGCTCCGGGTCCGGGCAGGGAAACGTGACGGCTTCCTTGCCCGACCGGCGCTTCAAATAAGGATGGACCATGTCGCCCTGGATCGGCCCAGGCCGGACGATCGCGACTTCGATGACGAGGTCATAGAAGCAACGCGGTCTGAGGCGCGGCAACATGTTCATCTGCGCGCGGCTTTCGACCTGGAACACGCCCAATGAATCCCCGCGGCAGAGCATGTCGTAGACCTCGGGCACCTCCTGCGGGATTGTGGCCAGGTTCCAGTCCTCGCCATGATGCAATCGCACGAGATCGAAGCATTTGCGGATGCAGGTCAGCATGCCGAGCGCGAGCACGTCGATCTTCAAGATGCCGAGCTCGTCGATGTCGTCCTTGTCCCATTCGATGAAGGTGCGGTCGTCCATCGCGCCGTTGCCGATCGGCACGGTTTCGGTGAGCGGCCGCTCGGTGAGGATGAAGCCGCCGACATGTTGCGACAAATGGCGCGGCATTCCGACCAGCTGCTCGGCGAGCTTGAGCGTGCGTTTGAGGTGCGGATCGCTGAGGTCGAGCCCGGCGTCGTCGGCGCGCTCCTCTTCCAGCTCGGCGTCCATATGGCCCCAGATGGTCGAGGCGAGTGCGCCGCACACATCTTCCGAAAGGCCCATCACCTTGCCGACTTCGCGGATCGCCGACCGCGGGCGGTAATGGATTACGGTGGCCGCGATGCCAGCGCGCTCGCGAGTATATTTTTCGTAGATGTGCTGGATCACCTCTTCGCGCCGCTCGTGCTCGAAATCGACATCGATGTCGGGCGGCTCGCGCCGTTCCTCGGAAATGAAGCGTTCGAACAACAGGTCGCTGGTCGATGGGTCGACCGCGGTGATTCCAAGGCAATAGCAGACCGCGCTGTTCGCCGCCGATCCGCGCCCCTGGCACAGGATCGGTGGATCGAGTGAGCGTGCGAAATCGATGATGTCGTGGACCGTCAGGAAATAACGCGCGAAGTCGAGCCGCTCGATCAGCGCGAGCTCGTGCCGCAGCTGCTTCAGCACCTTGTCGGGAATGCCGTCCGGCCAGCGCTCCTTGGCGCCTTCCCATGTGAGGTGTTCGAGATGCTGCTGCGGCGAGCGGCTGTCCGGCACCGTCTCCTTCGGATATTCGTACCTGAGCTCGTCGAGGCTGAAGTTCAGCGAGTCCGCGAACTCGCGCGTCGCGGAAATCGCGTGCGGCCAACGCTCGAACAGCCGGATCATCTCTTCCGGCGATTTCAAATGCCGCTCGGCGTTCGGGTTCAGCAGATAGCCGGCGTTGGCAATAGTCGTCTTCTCGCGGATGCAGGTGACGACGTCCTGCAGCGGCCGGCGGTCGGGCGCATGATAATGAACGTCGTTGGTCGCGAGGATCGTGCAGCCGTGTCTCTTCGCGAGCCGGTCGAGCCGCTCGATCCGCGCTGCGTCGCCGCCGCGGTAGAGCCAACTCGCCGCGACATGACGCAGTGACGTCAAGGCGGTGCGAAGCCGTGGCAACTCCGCCTCGAAGGCGTCGAGGTCATCCTGAGGCCAGGCGATGAAGGCAATGCCGTCGGAATGGTCGGCGACGTCTTTCAGTGTCAGCTCGCACGCGCCCTTCTCCGCGCGCATCTTGCCGAGGCTGAGCAGGCGCGAAAGGCGGCCGTAGCCCTCGCGGTTGATCGGGTAGGCGAGCAGGCTCGGCGCGTCGGTTAGGTCGAGCCGGCACCCGATCAGCGGCTTCAAACCCGCCTCCTCCGCCGCGCTGTGCATGCGCACCACGCCGGCGAGTGTGTTGCGGTCGGCGATGCCGATGGCGTCATAGCCGAGCGGCAATGCCGTCAGCACCAGCTCGATCGCATCCGACGCTCCGCGCAGGAAGGAGAATGGCGAGCTGACGCCAAGCTCGACGTACGGCGATAGCGTCGTTGGCGGCGGCGGCATGTCCACGCGCCGCACCAGCTTCAGCCGAGAAAATCCGACCTTCTCAGGCATCAGCCGAACAGCCCATGGATGAACCAGTTGGGAAGCCCGCCGCGCCCGTCGCCGATCAGCCCCTCGCGATAAATCCAGTAGCGTCGGCCGCTGCTGTCCTCGACGCGATAATAATCGCGCAGGCGCGCGGACGACGGCTGCCGCCACCATTCGGGTGCGATTCGCTCCGGTCCTTCGGCGCGAGCGATGTCATGCACCGCCCGCCGCCACACGAACCGCCGCGGCATGCCCTCGGGCGTCGCATAAATGACGTCGATCGCCTCGGGCCGGTCGAGGAGGCGTTGGGGGCGGCAAAGCTCCTCCCTAGCCCGATAGGGCTGGGGAGGGGGACCGCTCGACGAAGTCGAGTGGTGGAGGAGTTTGGCGCCGACCCTTCCACCATTGAATCTTCGTTCAATGGTCCCCCTCCCCATCGGCTTCGCCGACAGGGAGGAGCTTATCGCCGCCACCCATCCGCTCGCCCGCTCCGGCAAATGGCTCTCCTCCGCTTTCGGACGTTGCACGCGTCTCGGACCAAGCTTCACCGTCAGGCGATCCACCAGCCGCGCCAGCTCGCGCTCGCCCGACGGCTCCTCGACCAGGCTATCCTGAGCCGCGCGCAAATCCTCGATCCAGTCGGCAGTCAGTGCGAACGCATCGAAACCGAACTCCGGATCGAGCGCGGCGGCCTTGTCGGCGAGCAGACGCTGGAGATGCCTCGGCTCGCGGCTCGCAATCGACGTCGCGACGGAGGCAACCGCGACACTGCCGTCGACGCGATAACCGGTGAGCGACAGCCGCCGCGCGCCGAGGTGCCGTTCCTGCAATTGGCGGACGAGATCGGGGATCAGTCGCTCCAATGCCTGCGGCGCCGCTTCGGGATGTGTCGCCGGTTCTTCGAGGCGCAGCGTGGACCGAGGCGGCGGATCGGCAGGTGCGGCGGTCAGCGGCTCGGGTTTGCGGCCGAGTGCGCGGTCGAGTGCGTCGACGACGTCTTCCGCTCCGCGAAACCGTCGCGCGAGCGCCAGCCGCGGCACGCCGATCAGCGCGCCGATCGTCTTGAGACCCAGCCGTTCGAGCGTGCGCACGGTGTCGGCGTCGAGGCGAAGTGCGGACACGTGCAGCGCGTTCAATTCGTCATGCCAGCGAAGGCTGGCATCCATGTCACTGGATTTCTCCAAGGTTCGGCGGCCTGCGCCGACATGGGCCCCAGCCTTCGCTGGGGTGACGATTGAGGATGATCGGCCGAAGTGACTTAGCGCCCAGGCCGCAGCAGCCGTCGGTGCAATCGCGATGCGTGTCGTGAGGCCGATGCCCGCGAACTGCCGCTGGATATCGCGGACTAACCCGCGTTCGCCGCCGAACAGATGCGCGACTCCGGTGACGTCGAAGCGCAGCCCGTCTCCGTCCACCTCGACCAGCGGCGACCAGCGTTCGGCCCAGCGCGCTAGCCGGCGCACCAGCGCCGCGTCGCCTTCCGGATCGGCGGGAACCGCGACCAGCGTCGGATCGAGCGCGCGGGCGTCGGTCAGCCGTGCGCCGGTCCTCGCGCCCCGCTCGGCCGCGGCTTTCGTGACCGCATGGATGACCGGCCCGTGCGTTCCCTCGACGGTGAGGACGGTCGGGCTGTCAGGCGGACAGTCGGCGCTCTTCGCCCAGCGCTCGATCGCCAGATGCGGCAACCAGATGGAAGCGATCCGCTTCATGCGCGATGCTCCACCGGCCGGGCGGCATCCCACGCGCGCGGAACAGCTCGGCATCCCACGCCGGCAGCCCCGGCGCTTTGGGATCGAGGTCGTTGGCCAGCGACGGCGCGCTCGCAATCCGCCAGCGCATCCGCGCGCCGCTCAAATTGGCGTGACCGCCGAGCCGAATCAAAAAGGCGGCCACGCCAGACCGCTCGGACGCAACGGCAAGCCGCCGCGTCGCGGTGAAGTCGAGCGCTTTGGGGTCGCCCCAGATTTCGCCGACGACGGCGGAAAGGCCGGAGCATCTTAAGCCCTCCTCCATCGCCCACAGCGCGTCGCGCGCGTCCCGCGCCTCGACATGGATGAGGTCCTGCGCCGGAAGGCCCGGCGGATGGACCCGCCCGTTTTCGAGGATCGCCATGCGGTCCTGCACCCACAGCAGCGGCTTGTCCGGCCTGAGCTGCGCCAACAGAAACCCGGCCCAGCCGCTATCGTGCGGATGCGCCGCGAATAGTTCGGAAAGGGTAGGGTTAGGCGGCGCAGGCAAGACCATCCTCCCCACGATTTCGTGGGGAGGGGAACCATGCGGAGCATGGTGGAGGGGTCTTGTTGCGGCGCGAAGAACCCCTCCACCAGCTTGCAGCTGGTCCCCCTCCCCGAGAAATCTCGGGGAGGATGATTGCCGCGCGGAGACAGCTCCGCCGGCGACCAGAGACAAGCCTCTTGCCACACGACTCACAACGCTTCTGTTCTACTTTTGTTCTTATCTCGCGACTCCCGCAGGAGAGTCAATCGCGCGACTCGGAGCT
>Ga0310811_10008596_pt1 | contig 13140 bp, 11 predicted proteins | sample YCmetagenome_FD_207642 | JGI IMG/M metagenome (GOLD analysis project Ga0310811, IMG submission 207642) | Soil microbial communities from experimental microcosm in Duke University, North Carolina, United States - YC | ecosystem: Engineered > Artificial ecosystem > Soil microcosm > Unclassified ...
CCTGCCTGGTTACGCTCTGCCTGCCGAATGCGAATGTCCATCACGCGCTCCGAATCCACCCACGCAATGAATCACATCACCAAAAAAATGACAGGCCCGACGAAGCAATCCATTCTTCCTTCGTGCGGCGACATGGATTGCTTCGCTTCGCTCGCAATGACGGTTGAGGGACTTATTGCCCAGCAACCTTCTGCTTGCCGTAGGTGACGCGATAAACGGCGCCGTTCCAATCGTCGGAGACCAAAAGCGAGCCGTCCTTCAACTGCATCACATCGACCGGCCGGCCGATATACCTGTTGTCTTCGAGGAAGCCCGTGATGAATGGCTCGGTGGGCGCCAGACGACGCGTGCGCCGTCAATGTCGCGTGATGGAGCGATCGGGCGCGTCGAGAACGGCCTCGGAGAAGGGAAACTCGAGCACGATCTCGCCGGTATCGTCGGTCACTTCGATCGTCGCGCCCAACAGCGCGCCACTGGTGCCTTCGGTCTTCAGCAGCTCCCGAATCATGGCCCGCGCCATCTCCCACGCGCGGTCGGGATCGACAAGCACTTCGCCGTCAGGATCGGAAATCAGCTCATCGCCGATACGGGTGTTGAAATAATATCGCGGCATCGGCTGGCACGTACTCCAATGGAGGCCTCGAAAAGCCCCAAGACCGGCTTTTCACAAGTTCTTTATCTGGAGCCGGCAGGGCTCCGTGGCACCCAAAATCGACACTCGCGGCGTGGCGGGCAACCACGAAAGGCTTGATCTCACGCGGTTTTGGCCGCGTTCATCCGCACAAAAGCGTGAATTATTTCGCATTGCAACATAGACTTAAGGGGTCTGCGCAAAAAAGATTTCACTGGCGAAGTTTTTGGACCACAGTACCTTGCCTCTCAGGGCGAAGTCCGTCCGGTTTCAAAAGGAGAGCCTAATGGCCTGGAAAGCACCAAAAATCGTCGAAGTGCCGGTCGGCATGGAAATCAACATGTATGCGTGCGCCGCCCGCAAGTAAGCGGCAGCGAACGATCTACGTCTAGCGCAGGTGGACCCCCGGGCCTGACACGTTCCCGATCGTGGAGCTGTGTCTCAAGACCGGTGTCCACCTCGTGGCGTTTCTGCTTCAGCAGTTTCAAGTTTTGAATTCTCCAGGAGACGGATCATGCTTCGCGTCGTCGTCCTGGGCGCCGCGGCGGGTGGCGGCGTTCCGCAGTGGAATTGCGGTTGTCCGGTGTGCCGGAGCGCCCGGAACGAACATCCCGAACTCCAGAGCACGCAAGCCTCGATCGCCATCAGCGCCGACGGCGCACACTGGTTCCTGGTCAACGCATCGCCCGATCTGCGCCAGCAATTGATCGCGACGCCGCAGCTTCATCCCAAGACAGGCCAGCTTCGCCACAGCCCGATCGTTGGCGTGATCCTGACCAATGGCGAGGTCGACGCCGTCGCAGGCCTGCTGTCAATGCGCGAGGGCTCGCCCTTCACCCTCTACGCCCACGAGCGGGTGCTTGCGATTCTTGCGACCAACAGCATCTTCAATGTGCTGAACGAGAAGAACGTGAAGCGGCAGCCCATAGAGGTCGACAGGCCGTTCGAGCCGACTTTGCCCGACGGTTCGCCATCGGGCATCGATATCCTGCCCTTCGAGGTTCCCGGCAAGAGCGCGTGGTATCTCGAAGGCAAGTCGCATCCGGCCGGCAGCGAAGGCGCCGGCGATACGCTCGGACTCCGGATCCTGGACAAGAAGAGCGGCAAATATTTCTATTTCCTCGCCGCCTGCGCGCGGGTGACCGACGATCTCAAATCGCGTCTCGCCGGCGCCGCCCTGGTGTTCTTCGACGGCACCGTGTGGCGCGACGATGAATTGATCGCGGCGGGTCTCGGCAACAAGACCGGACAAGGCATGGGACATATCTCGATGTCTGGCGATCAGGGCGCGATCGAAAGCCTCAAGGGGGTCGATATCGGGGCTAAGGTGTTTTTGCATATCAATAACTCGAACCCCGCCTTGCTGCACGGCTCGGCCGAGCGCAAAACCGCGGAGCAAGCGGGCTGGCAGATCCCGGCCGACGGAATGGAGATCACGCTGTGAACGTCATGGCTGGCAGCGGAATGACCGCATTATCCATCGGCAAGGGCATCTCGCTGCAGAGCGCCGAGGAACTCGAGGCCGCGCTGCGCCACATCGGGGCCACGCGCTATCACAATTTGCACCCGTTTCACCGGCTGCTGCACGGCGGCAAGCTCAACAAGGGCCAGGTACAGGCCTGGGCGCTGAACCGCTACTTTTACCAGAGCACGATCCCGCTCAAGGACGCGATGGTGATCTCGCGGTTCCGCGATCGCGCCACCCGGATCGAATGGCGGCACCGCATCGAGGACCACGACGGCGATTTGGGCAACGAGGGCGGCATCGAGCGCTGGCTCAAGCTGACCGAGGGGCTGGGCCTCGAGAACGCCTACGTCGAATCGACCGAGGGCATCCTGCCCGCCACGCGCTTTGCGGTAGAAGCCTACGTGCATTTCTGCCGCGACAAGACGCCCCTGGAAGCCATCGCGTCCTCGCTGACGGAATTGTTCGCGCCGAACCTGCACGAGGAGCGCATCTCGGGCATGCTGCAGCATTATGATTTCGTCAATCCCGACATCATGAGCTATTTCAGCCGCCGCCTGCAGCAGGCGCCGCGCGATGCCGGCTTTGCGCTCGAATATGTCAAGGCGCATGCGAAGACGCCGGCGGAACGCGAGGCGGTCTGCAACGCGCTGATCTTCAAGACCAATGTGCTATGGGTTCAGCTCGATGCGCTGTATCATGCCTATGTCGACGGCCACATACCGCCCGGCGCGTTCGTGCCCAAGGACTGAAAGCCGAAAAACCGAGAGATCGATGGCAGCAAGCCGCAACATCAGTGTCAGCGAGGCGAGCCGGCCGGTATTGCCGCGGCACGCGCGGCTGAAATTCGATGAGACGCGGCAGGTCTGGGTGATCCTGGCGCCGGAGCGCGTGCTGGCGCCCGATGAGATTGCGGTCGAGGTGCTTCACCTCTGCGACGGCGTTCGCAGCGTTGCCGACATGGTCGACCAGCTCGCCGCCAAATACGCCGCCCCGCGCGAAGCGATCGCGACCGATGTCGTCGCCATGCTGCAGGACCTCGCCGACAAGGGTTTTTTGACCGAAGCGCGCGAGAAGACGTCATGAGCGACATTCTCACGGGCGGCAAATCGCTAACGAATGACGGGCTCTCGGTGCTGGAGCAGCGGCGCTCGACGGCGGAGACTTTTGGCATTCCGCTCGCGGTGCTCGCCGAACTCACACACCGCTGCCCGCTGCAATGCCCCTACTGCTCCAATCCGCTCGAGCTGGACCGCGGCGGCAGCGAACTGACCACCGAGGAATGGAAGAAGGTCTTGACCGAGCTCGCCGAGATCGGCGTGCTGCAAATCCATTTTTCCGGCGGCGAGCCGAGCGCGCGCAAGGATCTGGTCGAACTGGTTCAGCATGCCAGCGACGTCGGGCTCTACAGCAATCTCATCACCTCGGCGGTGCTGCTGACCAGGGAAAAACTGTCCGATCTGGCCAACGCCGGGCTCTGCCATGTGCAGATCAGTTTTCAGGGCAACGAGCCCATGGTGGCCGATCGCGTCGCCGGGCTGAAGAACGCGCATGCGAAAAAGATCGAAGCCGCGAAATGGACGCGCGAGCTCGACCTGCCGCTGACCGTCAACGCGGTCATGCACCGCCAGAACCTGCATCAGCTCAGTGACATCATCCAGATGGCGGTCGATCTCGACGCCGACCGGCTCGAAGTCGCTAATGTCCAGTATTACGGCTGGGCATTGAAGAACCGCGCCGCTCTGATGCCGACAATGGCGCAGATCGAGGAAACCAGCCGCATCGTCGAGGAAGCGATGCTGCGACTGAAAGGCATTCTTTCGATCGACTATGTGGTGCCGGATTACTACGCGCTGCGGCCGAAGAAATGCATGGGCGGCTGGGGCCGGCAGTTCTTCAACATTTCGCCGGCGGGCAAGATCCTGCCCTGTCATGCCGCCGAGACCATCACCGGGCTCGAATTCCTCTCGGTGCGCTCCAATCATTCGATTGCCTGGATCTGGCAGAACTCGGAAGCCTTCAACCGCTACCGCGGGACGGGGTGGATGAAGGAGCCGTGCAAGAGCTGCGAGTTCCGCGAAGTCGATTTCGGCGGCTGCCGCTGCCAGGCCTTTGCGCTGACCGGCGACGCCGGCAACACCGATCCGGCCTGCACGCTGTCGCCGGTGCATGAAGCGATCTTCAAGCAGGCCGAGCAGGAAGCCGCCGCCGCCGACAACCGTTTCCTCTATCGCAATTTCGCCGGCGGCACGCTGGAGACGGAAGGCGAGCATGGCGCCTGACGCCGACGCCGGAAAATCATCCAAACGCGCCGATCCATTTGCGCCGCTGACATCGGAGCAGCTCGTCGTCGGCGACGGCCACGACATTTACGTCGAGAGCGTCGGGCGAATCGGCGGATTACCGGCGGTCTATCTGCATGGCGGGCCCGGCAGCGGCTGCCAGCCCGACCACCGCCGACTGTTCGATCCCGAACGGTTCCATGCGGTGCTGTTCGATCAGCGCGGCGCCGGCCGCAGCCGTCCCAAGGGCCGCCGCGACGACAACACGCTGCCGCATCTGATCGCGGACATGGAGATGATCCGCGAAAAATTCGGTTTCGAACGCTGGATGATCGTCGGCGGCTCGTGGGGCGCGACGCTGGCGCTGGCCTATGCGCAAGCCTACCCCGCGCGTGTCAGTGGCATCGTGCTGCGCGCGACCTTCCTCGGCACGCGCCGGGAGATCGAAGACGGATTTCTCGATGTGCTGCCGCGCACCTATCCCGGTCTCCATGAGGACTTTCTAGACGTGTTGCCCGCGGAAGAACGTACCAGGCCGATCGATGCCTATTTCCGCCGTATCCTCGACCCCGATTCGGCCGTGCACGGCCCGGCCGCGCGGGCCTGGGGCGAGACCGAGCGCATTCTTTCCGAACACACGCCGAACCGCAGCAGGCTCGATCCCGCCGCGATGAACTCGTCGCGGGCGCTACCCGCAACGCCGTTCATGGAGGCGCATTATTTTGCCAACCACTGCTTCATGCGGCCGAACCAGCTGATGGAAGAGGCCGGCAAGCTCAAAGGCATTCCCGGCATCATCGTGCAGGGCCGCTATGATCTGCTCTGTCCGCCCAAGGTTTCGCATGCGCTCGGCGCGGTGTGGCGCGAGGCCGAAATCCGCGTCGTGGAAGGCGCCGGCCACACGCTGTACGATCCCGGCGTCCGCGACGCCGTGATGAAAGCAATCGCCGACATGGCTTCCAGAATCACCAAATAAGGATTTTTGAAATGCCACTCGCCGGAAAAGGCATGCTGCTGACGTCGATGAACATCGACCCCGCCCATGAGGCCGAATTCAACCGCTGGTACGACCGCGAGCATCTCGAGGAGCGCGTTGCGATGCCAGGTTTCCTCGAAGCGCGGCGCTATGTCGCGCTGGACGGTAACCCGAAATATCTCAGCCTCTATTCCACCGAAACCATCGAGGTCCTGGGAAGTCCGTTCTACCTGACCGCGCTGGCCAACCAGACCGCCTGGTCGAAGGTCAACATCGCCCGCTTCAAGGACATGATCCGGAGCGTCTCGCGCATCACCATCAGCCGTGGTACCGGCCGGGGTGCCGCACTCGGCATCATCCGGCTGCGGCCTGCCGCAGGCAGCGAGGAAAACTTGCGCAACGCGCTGCGGGAGCAGTTCGATCCCTCAAAGCTCGACAGAATCATCTCCATGCATTTGCTGGAGAACGACCCAGCGCTGTCGAAACCGATCACCGACGATCCTGCGGCGCCCAACCCAGGCGCCGGCGATTGGTTCGTGCTGATCGACGCCACCGATGTCGGTGCGGTGCCGGCGGCCGCCGCGCGGATCAAGGACAACGCCGCGTTCAAGCCGCTGGTGGTATCACACGGCGTCTACCGGCTGATGTGGGACCTCGCGAAAAGCGACCTGCCACACACCTGAAACCCCGCAAAATACCGGTGCCGCCTATGCTGCACCGCCACATAAATTCCGACAACATTAACGCTGGCGCACGCCATGCGTTGAAAGCTGGAGATCGCGCAAAATTGCCTTTGTGCAGCGTGTTGAATGGCTCTAATAAGACAACCCTATGATCCAATTCAAAAACCACAAGAACGCCGACTGAGCGTTCGCCGGCAAAATAAGGCCGCGCTCTCATGGCTTGCGCGGACAAGGTAGGAATGAAACCGACTGATATCTCGGCGCCGGACTACTTTCACAAAGTGGTCGATTGCCAATGGGCCTGCCCCGCTCACACGCCAGTTCCCGAATACATCCGTTTGATTGCGGAGGGGCGTTATAGCGACGCCTATATGATCAACTGGAAATCGAACGTGTTTCCCGGGATCCTGGGGCGCACCTGCGATCGTCCATGCGAGCCGGCCTGCCGCCGCGGCCGCGTCGAGGAAACACCGGTTGCGATCTGCCGCCTCAAGCGCGTCGCCGCCGATTTCAAGGACGACGTCAAGCATCGCATGCCGAAGCCTGCCGCCAACAACGGCAAGCGCATCGCTCTGGTTGGCGGCGGGCCCGCTTCGCTCGCGGTCGCGCGCGATCTTGCCCCGCTCGGTTATCACTGCACCGTGTTCGATTCCGACCCCAAGGCCGGCGGCATGATGCGGAGTCAGATTCCAAAATTCCGCCTGCCGGATTCGGTGATCGACGAGGAAACCGATTACATCCTCAACCTCGGCATCGAGTTCAAGGGCGGCCATCGCATCGACAGCCTGAAGGCGCTGCTGGCTGAAAATTACGACGCGATCTTCGTCGGCTCCGGCGCGCCGCGCGGCCGCGAGCTCGACATCCCCGGCCGCAAGGAAGCCGCAGGCAACATCCATATCGGCATTGAATGGCTGGCCTCGGTCTCGTTCGGCCATGTCGAGAAGATCGGACGCCGCGTCATCGTGCTCGGCGGCGGCAACACCGCGATGGACTGCTGCCGTACCGCGCGCCGCCTCGGCGGCGAAGACGTCAAGGTGATCGTGCGCTCCGGCTTCGAGGAAATGAAGGCCTCGCCGTGGGAAAAGGAAGACGCCATCCACGAGGACATTCCGATCCTCAACTTCATGGTGCCGGTGGCATTCAAGCATGTAAGCGGCAAGCTGATCGGCGTCACCTTCCAGAAGGTGAAGGCCGAATACGACGCCAAGGGCCGTCGCAACCTGGTGCCCTCGGGCGAACCCGATCAGACCATTCCCTGCGACGACGTGCTGGTGGCGGTCGGCCAGGAAAACGCCTTCCCCTGGATCGAGCGCGACTGCGGCATCGAGTTCGACAAATGGAACATGCCGCAGGTCGATTCCACGACCTTCGCCTCGACCAACCCGAAGGTGTTCTTCGGCGGCGACGCGGCGTTCGGCCCGAAGAACATCATCTGGGCGGTGGCGCACGGCCATGACGCCGCACTTTCGATCCACAAGATGTGCTCCGGCGAAAACATCACCGAGCGCCCGCTTCCCGAAGTGAATGTCTCCTCGCAGAAGATGGGCATCCACGAGTGGAGCTACGACAACGACATCTCCGCCGACAAGCGCTACAAGGTGCCGCACCGCGACAAGGTGATCGCGCTGAAGGACATCCGCGCCGAGGTCGAACTCGGCTACGACGTCAAGCTCGCGCTCGGCGAGGCGCAGCGCTGCCTGAATTGCGATATTCAGACGGTGTTCTCGGCGCCGGCCTGCATCGAATGCGACGCCTGCGTCGACATCTGCCCGATGGATTGCATCACCTTCACGGAGAACGGCGAGGAGGAGGATCTGCGCCAGCGGCTGAAGGCGCCCTCGCCGCATCACGACCAGGCGCTCTATGTCGCCGACGGGCTCAAGACCGGGCGCGTCATGGTGAAAGACGAAGACGTCTGCCTGCATTGCGGGCTTTGTGCCGAGCGTTGTCCTACAGGCGCCTGGGACATGCAGAAATACCTCATCGATATGACTTACGCGGGATCAACATGTCCGTCCAAAGCCCGATCAGCAGCATAAACGACTTCGTCGTTCGCTTCGCCAACGTCAACGGTTCGGGTTCGGCCAGCGCCAACGAAATGTTCGCGCGCTCGATCCTGCGCCACGGCGTCCCGGTTAGCCCGCGCAACGTCTTTCCCTCCAACATCCAGGGCCTTCCGACCTGGTATGAGGTACGGGTGACCGAAGCCGGCCACCTCGGCGCCCGCGGCGGCATCGACATGATGGTGGCGATGAACCCGCAGACCTGGGACAAGGACGTCGCCTCGATCGAGCCCGGCGGCTACCTGTTCTACGATTCGACCAAGCCGATGCCGACGTCGAAATTCCGCGCCGACATCACCGTGATCGGTGTGCCACTGACCGCGATCACCAACTCGACCTATACCGATCCGCGCCAGCGCCAGCTGTTCAAGAACATCATCTATCTCGGCGCGATGTGCGCCCTGCTCGACATGGACCCGAAAATCGTCGAGCAACTGATCGCCGAACAGTACAAGGGCAAGGAAAAACTGCTGTCCTCGAACGTCCATGCGCTGCATCTCGGCCGCGACTGGGCGCTGCAGAACCTGAAATGCCCGATCGGGCTGCGGGTCAAGAAGTCCGACAAGGTCGGCGAGCGCATCTTCATCGAAGGCAACAGTGCTGCCGCACTCGGTGCGGTCTATGGCGGCGCCACCGTCTGCGCCTGGTATCCGATCACGCCCTCCTCGTCGCTGGCGGACGCCTTCGGCGCCCATTGCAAGAAGCTGCGGCACGACCCCGAGACCGGCAAGGCCAAATACGCCATCATTCAGGGCGAGGACGAGCTCGCCTCGATCGGCATCGTGATCGGCGCGTCCTGGAACGGCGCCCGCGCCTTCACCGCGACGTCGGGTCCCGGCATCTCGCTGATGCAGGAGTTCATCGGCCTGTCCTACTTCGCCGAGATTCCGGCCGTGATCATGAACGTGCAGCGCGCCGGTCCCTCGACCGGCATGCCGACGCGCACCCAGCAATGCGACATCATCGCCTGCGCCTATGCTTCGCATGGCGATACCAAGCACGTCCTGCTGTTCCCGGAAGATCCGGCCGAAGCCTTCGAGTTCGCGGCCCAGTCGTTCGATCTCGCCGAACGGCTGCAGACCATGATCTTCCTGATGCTCGATCTCGATATCGGCATGAACCACCGGCTCTGCCGCCCCCTGAAGTGGGACGACGCAAGGCAGTATGACCGCGGCAAGGTGATGACCGCCGAGATGCTCGACGACGGCCGCGACTTCGGCCGCTATCTCGACGTCGATGGCGACGGCATCCCCTACCGCACCTATCCGGGCACCCACCCGACCAAGGGTTCGTTCTTCACCCGCGGCACCTCGCGCGACCGCTACGCGCGCTATTCGGAAGAAGGCGCCGTTTATGCCGACAACATGCAGCGGCTGGTGCGCAAGTTCGAGACCGCGCAGGACATGGTGCCGCGGCCGCTACAGGCCAACGCCGCCAAGCCGACCAAATACGGCGTGATCTATTTCGGCTCGACCGCCCCCGCCATGGACGAGGCGATAGGGCTATTGGAGGCGCGCGGGCACCAGCTCGACCGCCTGCGGATCCGCGCCTTTCCGTTCCACTCCAGCGTGGCGAGCTTCATCGCCGACCACGATTTCGTCTACGTGGTCGAGCAGAACCGCGACGGCCAGCTGCGCTCGCTGATCGTCAACGAGAACGGCATCGACCCGGTCCGGCTGGTGCCGATCCTGCACTACGACGGCACGCCGATCACCGCGCGCTTCATCGCCAGCGCCATCGGCGACCATCAGGACCATCTCAAGGTGACCCCGCTCCGCAAGGTGAAGTCATGACCTATATCGCCAAGCCTAAATTCCAGCACCCGGGATTGCCGAAGAACGATCTCGGCTTCACCCACCGGGATTACGAGGGCAAGGTCTCGACGCTGTGCGCCGGCTGCGGCCACGATTCGATCACCGCCTCGATCATCGAGGCCTGCTACGAGCTGTCGATCGAGCCGCATCGCGTTGCCAAGATTTCCGGCATCGGCTGCTCCTCGAAGACGCCGGACTATTTCCTCGGCAATTCGCACGGCTTCAATTCGGTGCACGGCCGCATGCCGTCGGTGCTGACCGGCGCCAACCTCGCCAACCGCGACCTGATCTATCTCGGCGTCTCCGGCGACGGCGATTCCGCTTCCATCGGCTTCGGCCAGTTCGCGCATTCGATCCGGCGCGGCGTCAACATGACCTATATCGTCGAGAACAACGGCGTCTACGGCCTCACCAAGGGCCAGTTCTCCGCCACCGCCGACCGCGGCTCGAAGTCGAAAAAGGGCGTGATGAACACCGACAACGCCATCGACCTGGTGGCGATCGCGCTGCAGCTCGGCGCAAGCTTCGTGGCGCGCAGCTTCTCCGGCGACAAGACCCAGCTGGTGCCGCTGATCGCGGCCGCGATCCGCCACAAGGGCGCGTCGTTCATCGACGTCATCAGCCCCTGCGTCGCCTTCAACAACCACGCCGGCTCGACCAAGAGCTTTGACTATGTCCGCGAACATAACGACGCGGTCAACCGCCTCGACGTCATCAGCGGTCGCGACCCGATCACCGTCGATTACGCACCGGGCACGGTGCAGGTGGTCGAGCAGCACGACGGCACGCGGCTGGCGCTGCGCAAGATCGATGCCGATTACGACCCGAATGACCGGCTTGCGGCAATGACCTTCCTGCAGAAGCACGCCGCCAAGGGCCAGGTGGTGACCGGATTACTCTATGTCGATCCGGATGCCGAAGACCTGCACGCCCATCTCGACACCGTCGAGGCGCCACTCAATACGCTGGAAGCCAGGGAATTGTGCCCAGGCTCCGGCGCGCTGGACAAGATCAACGCCAGCCTGCGCTAAATCCCGAAAATAGTCAGGCCGCGGCCGCCGCGGCTAGCCCGCGCGGGTTCGCGACATATTCCTTCAGCACCTTGTCGGTCGCATCGACCTCGACCAGCGACACATTATAGGTCCAGAGGTCGGCGAGATGCTGCAGCACGCGCTTGGCATCGACCTCGTTCAGCTGGGCGCCGTTCAGCACGCTATGGCGCAGCATCAGGTGGCGGTCGCCGGCGAGATCGACATCGACGACTTCGATATTGGCATCGATGAAACCGACGTCGTATTGCCGCGACAGCGCGCGCCGTACGCGGCGATAGCCCCGCTCGTCGTGGATCGCATCGACCTTGATACCGGCGGACTCCGCCGGATCATCGTGCAGGTGGAACATGCGCAGGTGCCGCATCAGCCGCGGGCTGAGGAACTGGCTGATGAAGCTCTCGTCGCGATAATTGGCCCAGATATCGCGCAGCACGCCCATCGCATCGCCCTTGCCGGCGATATCCGGGAACCATTCGCGGTCCTCATCGTCGGGATTGACGACGATGCGCGCGATATCCTGCATCATCGCAAAACCAAGCGCGTAGGGATTGAAGCCGGAATAGTACTTGCTGTCGAACTCCGGCTGGAACACGACGTTGGTGTGCGACTGCAGGAATTCGAGGAAATTGCCGTCTGAAATCCGCCCCTGCTCGTGCAGCCGGGTCATGATGCGGTAATGAACATAGGTCGCGGTGCCCTCGTTCATGACCTTGGTCTGGCCTTGCGGGTAGAAATACTGCGCGATGTGGCGCACGATACGCAGCAGCTCGCGCTGCCAGGGCTTCAGGCGCGGCGCGGTCTTTTCCAGGAAGTACAGGATGTTTTCCTGCGGCAGGCCGAGCAACGCGCGGCGGCGCTCGGCGTTGAGCAAGGCCTCGCTCTTGACCGGCCCGGTCGGAACCGTCCGCCACAAATCGTTGAACACGGTTTCTTCGTGGATCCGGCGCCGGCCGGCCCGCTTCTCCTCGGCACGAAGGTCGAGCTGCTTTTTGCCGGGATACCGGTTGACGCCATGTGACATCAGCGCGTGCGCGGCATCGAGCGTCTGCTCGACCGCCAGCCGGCCATGACGCTCCTCGCAATGGGCGACGTATTTCTTGGCGAATTCGAGATAGTCGAGAATGCCGTCGGCGTCGGTCCATTGCTTGAACAGATAGTTGTTCTTGAAGAAATGATTGTGGCCGAAGGCGGCGTGCGCGATCACCAGCGTCTGCATGGTCGCGGTGTTTTCTTCCATCAGGTAGGAAATGCACGGCGAGGAATTGATGACGATCTCGTAAGCGAGGCCCATCAGGCCTTTGCGGTAGGAAGCCTGCTGATAGGCGAATTGCTTGCCGAACGACCAGTGCTTGTAGAAAAGCGGCATGCCGACCGAGCAATAGGCGTCCAGCATCTGCTCGGCGGTGATCACTTCGATCTGGTTGGGGTAGACATCGAGCCCAAGCTCGGATGTTGCGATCTCCTCGCAGGCGTCGATGATCCGCTGCAGTGTCGGAAAATCCCACTCCGCGCCCTCAAACAGCAGTTCGCCGGTCATGGTGCGACTTTCTCCTGCTTTGCACGGCGCTGGAACAGGTCGTGAAACACCGGGAAGATTTCGCTGCGCTCGCAGACCTTGCGCATCGACAATGGCGCGCCCGCGAGGCGCAGGCGCTCGTACAGCGTCCACAGCGAGGAATCCGGCATCTCGAAGGTCAGGCCGGCATCCTGGCCGACTTCGAGGTAAGCAAAGAACTGGCTGACGGGCAGGATATTCTCGGTCAAGAGCCGTCCGGCCACCTCGCCGTCGGAAGTTGAATTGTCGCCGTCGGAGGCCTGGGCGGCGTAAATGTTCCAGTCGGCCGGACGGAACCGCGAACGCACGATATCGTGCATTTCCTGCAGCACACTCGACACCAGCGTGCCGCCGGACGCCGGACCGTGGAAGAACGTGTCCTCATCCACCTCTTCGGCCCGGTCGGTGTGGCGGATGAAGACGATCTCGACATGGCGATAACGCCGCTTCAGGAAAATATAGAGCAGCGTGTAGAAGCGCTTGGCGAGATCTTTCATGTGCTCGGTCATCGAGCCCGAGACGTCCATCAGGCAGAACATCACGGCCTGGGCGATCGGCTTCGGCGTGGGCTCGAACCGGCGGTATCTGATGTCGATCGGATCGATGAAGGGGATCCGCT
>Ga0310811_10008597_pt1 | contig 13139 bp, 13 predicted proteins | sample YCmetagenome_FD_207642 | JGI IMG/M metagenome (GOLD analysis project Ga0310811, IMG submission 207642) | Soil microbial communities from experimental microcosm in Duke University, North Carolina, United States - YC | ecosystem: Engineered > Artificial ecosystem > Soil microcosm > Unclassified ...
CGCGACGACGACGCCGGCGTCGGGCACGACCGTCACCAGGTCGCCGATCGAGTGCCCGCGCCCGAGGTGACGCAGCTCGACGACGCGGTCGCCGAGGTCGATCTCGACGCTGGTGCGCACCAGCCGCCCCGGCGGCGTCGGGGTGAGGCAGGCGATGTCGGCGGCGAGGTCCGGGTGCTCGACCATGGCGCGGTCGCGCAGCCCCGGCCCGATCAGCGCGGCGGCCTCCTCGTGCCCCCAGATCGGCGCGCCCTCGGCCGCGAACACCATGTTGCCGAAGGTGTGGTCGAAGTGATGATGGGTGTTGACGACCGCGAGGGGGAGGGGCGTCACCCGGCGTACCGCGGCGAGGAGATCTTGCGCCTGCCGCGCGGTCGACAATGTGTCGACGACCAGCGCCGCCTCACCGCCGACGATGAGGGTCGCGTTGACGTCGAGCACGGGATGCCGCAACACGTGCACGCCCGCCGCGATCTCGCGCAGCACCGTCATGATCACCCTCCCGCCATGCCGGCAAACTACCTAGAAGTCACGAAATTTCCGGACAAAACGCTCAACCCACACACGCCGCGAACGGCACCAAAACCACCAAATCCCCACAAACCGCCAAGCCCGAGCGTAACGCCGGGGCCGGGCGCGAAGCTCACGCCGGACACAACGCCCGCGACCGGAGCAGCGCCGAGACCGCGCGCCGCGCCGAGGCCGCGCGAAACGCCAGGACCGAGCGCCGTGCCGAGGCCGCGCGAAAAGCCAGGACCGCGCGAAACGCCAAGGCCGCCCGCAACGCCAAGACCGAGGGAGGCATTCATGATCTGGCCTCCCGCGACGCAGGCGTCTTGTCCTCCAACGCCTTCGCCAGAAACCGCGCCCGATCCACGATCACCCGCTCCACGCGCCCCTCGGCAACGACCTGCCCGCCGTCCTTGACCAGGACCTCGAACACCAGCTTCCGCCCGTCGGCCTTGGCCAGCCGCGCCTCGGCGACCACCCGCCCGCCGATCGGCGTGGCGGCGCGGTGCTCGAGCTCCACCCGCGTGCCCACCGTGGTGAACCCGGGCGGCAGCCGGCTCGCGGTCGCGCCGACGGTGGCCGCCTCGGCCAGGGCCAGCACGCGTGGCGTGCCGAGCACCGGTACGTCGCCCGAGCCGAGCGCCTGCGCAGTGTCGGCGTCGGTGACCGTGAGCTCGACGCGGGTGACTGCACCGACCCAGGGTGCCGCATCGACCGTGAGGCGCTCGCTCGGCTGCATACCCCCAAGCCTAATGACCCCGCGCTCAACGACCGCGATAATTCACCGCCGGCTCGCTCGTGCCGGCCTATCGTGGGCGCCATGCATGACGCCGCCGAGTGGATCGCCGAGGGTTCCGTCGTCGCGCTGACCGGCGCGGGCATCTCCACGGACTCCGGGATTCCCGACTTTCGCGGGCCGCAGGGTGTGTGGACGCGCGACCCCGAGGCGATGAAGCTGTCCTCGATCGAGCACTACGTCGCCGATCCGGACGTGCGGCGCCGGTCGTGGCAGGAGCGGCTGCACCACCCGGCGTGGTCGGCGACGCCCAACGCCGCGCACCGGGCGCTCGCGGAGCTCGCCGGGGCTGGGCTGGTCACGGCGGTGGTCACGCAGAACATCGACGGGCTGCACCAGCGGGCGGGGCTCGACGCGGCGCGGGTGATCGAGCTGCACGGGACCATCCACGAGACCGAGTGCCTGCAGTGCGGGGCGCGCGGGCCGATGCGCGAGACGCTCGAGCGGGTCGAGGCCGGTGAGGCGGACCCGGACTGCCGTGGGTGTGGCGGCATTCTCAAGTCGGCGACGATCTCCTTCGGGCAGCAGATGAACATGGCGACGCTGACCGCGGCCGCCGAGGCGGCGCTGGAGTGCCGCACGTTCGTGGCGGTCGGGACCTCGCTGACCGTCCACCCGGCCGCCGGGCTGGTCGGCGTCGCGGCGAAGCACGGTGCGCGGATCGTGATCATCAACGATGCCGAGACGCCGTACGACGCGATCGCCGACGAGGTCATCCGTGAGCCGATCGGCAACGTGCTGCCGGCGCTGGTGCCGACCGCCAAACCGAGCTGAACCCGAGAACAGGAGCTGAACCCGAGAACAGGAGCGGCGCGGCGGGCCCGGACGGTCTGAATCCACCGTACAGGAAGCCGCCAAATTCTTGATCTTCACGGCTACGGATTGTGAGAGTCCGTCACCGACGGTGGAATGCGGGTCGCGGCCAGGCGGGACGAGAACGTGTGGCGGGCCGCCCGGGACAGGGTGGCCAGCTCGTCGGCCAGGCGGTAGGCGTCGGCGGTGTCGCGCAGGCGGGCCGTCGCGTGCAGGCCGCCCGCGGTGTCGACGGTGACGGTGGCCAGGGACAGCAGGCGCTGCAGCGGGCCCTGGGTCACGCGGACGCTCTGGACCCGGGCCAGCGGCACCGCGACGAGGTCGCGCGTCAGCACTCCCTCCCGCACCGTCACCACGTCGGGCGTGACGGCCACGCCGATGCGGGACCACGCGAACGGGGCCAGCCACACCGCGCGCCGGGGCGGGCCGCTCACGGGCAGGGCGGCGGCGTCGATGGGCAGCGGGGCGGGGCCGGGGTCGACGGCGGCGCCGAGCACCACGGCGGCGACCGAGACGGCGTCGGCGGACCCGGCGACCGGGACGAGCGTGCCGGCGCGCAGCTGCTCCTCGCCGTCGCCCCCGTACCCGGCCACGTCGATGCGCGCCCGCGCCCAGCCCGGGAGGCGCCACAGCAGCGGCCAGGTGACCTTGACGCCCTGGACGCGGCGGGGCGGCACCGACTGGCTGCGCTTGTTGAGCAGGCCCTGGCGCAGGCGCAGCGCGGCGGAGTCGGCGGCGATGCGGAAGTCCCACTCGTCGAGGATGCGGCGCACCGGGACCTGGAAGACGCCCAGGAAGGCCGTGATGGTGCTGGCGGCGCCGATGAGGGTCCAGTCGGGGTGGGCGAGGGCGGGCCAGAGGACGAACGCGGCGCCGACCGGCACGGCGATCACCTGCGGGGTGAGCACCTGGGCCACGAGCAGGCGGCGGTTGTCCACGGTGAACCAGGTGTGCTCGGCGGCGGGCTCCGCACCGCCGGCGGCGCGGGTGGCCAGGCCGAGCAGGGAGGCGCGCAGCTGCGTGGCGCCGGCCACCGTGAGGTAGGCCAGCGGCGCCTCGGCCTTGCCGCCCCCGATGACCTCGAGGCGCAGCTCGGCGAGGCCGAACACGCGGGCCAGGGCGGGGCGCACGACGTCGATGGCCTGGACGCGGTCCAGGGGGATGGCCCGCACGCGGCGCGACAGCAGGCCCTCGTGGACGCGCAGCTCGCGGCCGACGACCTCGTACCCGGTCACGGCCCACACGACGGCGGAGACGACGACGGCGAGGATGAGGATGGCGGCCATGGCCATGAGCCAGTGTTCGAGGCCGAGGTCGGACAGGCCGCGCCAGGACACGGCGACGGCGGCGAGCGCCACGAGCTTCGCCCCGCGCACCAGCGGCGTCAGCGGGTGCAGCCGCTGGCGGGGCTGGCTCAGGGATCGGCTCAGGGGCTCGGTCACAGGCCCTCTTCGCGGATCTCGCCGAGGGCGGAGAGCCGGTCGCGCAGCCGGGTGGCCTCGGCGGCCTCCAGGCCGGGGACGGTGGCGTCGCTCGCGGCGGCGGCCGTGTGGAGGGTGACGGTGGCGAGGCCGGCGGCGCGCTCGATCGGGCCGGCGGTGACGTCGACGAACTGCATCCTCGCGTACGGCACGATGGACAGCCGCCGGATCAGCAGCCCGTGGCGGACGAGGAGGTCCTCCGCGCGCTCCGCGTAGCCCCAGGAGCGGATGGAGCGGCGCAGGAACACGGCCCGGACGGCGCCGGCGACGAGGACCGCGGCGGCGGCGAGCAGGAACCACGCCGACCACAGCACGCCGGTGACGACGCACGCGGCCGCGACCACGAGCACCCACAGCGCGAGGACGGCGAGCCTGACCAGGAAGTACCGGGGCGAGACGGGCCGCCATTGGACGGTGTCCGGCCAGGGGCGCAACGGGTCTGGTGCGACCGGAGCGTTCACTCGTCGAGCCTATCCCGATCATCGATCGGCGCAGTGTCCCGGAGGAATCCGCGCACAGTGAGGAACTGCGAGAGCGACTCGCGGTGATCGTCGCAGGCCAGCCACACCTTGCGGCGGTCCGGCGTATGGAGCTTCGGGTTGTTCCACAGCAGCTGCCAGACGGCTTGCGAGCGGCACCCCTTGGCGGAGCAGATCAACGCTTCCACGCCACAAGTGTGCAAGAAAAATGTGCAAGAAGAGGTGAGCGCCGGGCGGCCACGGGGGAAGCCGCCCGGCGACGGGTGAATCGTACCCGCCGAACCACGGGTGATGTCCAGTCGTGAAGGCGACCGGGTGACGGAAATCCCCCCAGAATCGATGGTCGCATATCCGGAATGTCCGTCCAAGGCCGCCGCATGCGAACTCCCAGTAGGCTCTCAGCAGCGTCGGATGCGGCTGGTCGCCGCAACGTGCGACGCTAGGTTGCAACTGTCGGCGATTTGCGTGGAGGACCGGTGACCCAGCCGAACAACCCTGTCTCGACCCCCGCTCAGGACGCGACCGTCCTGGAACGCGCGCTCTTTGAGGTCAAGCGGGTCATCGTCGGCCAGGACCGCATGATCGAGCGGATGTTCGTGTCCCTGCTCAGCCGCGGCCACGTGCTGCTGGAGGGCGTCCCCGGCGTCGCGAAGACCCTCGCGGTGGAGACCCTGGCCCGGGTCGTCGGCGGCACGTTCTCCCGCATCCAGTTCACCCCGGACCTGGTGCCCGCCGACATCGTCGGCACGCGCATCTACCGGCAGTCCAGCGAGAAGTTCGACGTCGAGCTCGGGCCGGTGTTCGTCAACTTCCTGCTCGCCGACGAGATCAACCGCGCGCCCGCCAAGGTGCAGTCGGCGCTGCTGGAGGTCATGGCCGAGCAGCAGGTGTCCGTCGGCGGCGAGACCTACGAGGTGCCGCGGCCGTTCCTGGTCATGGCCACCCAGAACCCGATCGAGCAGGAGGGCGTCTACCCGCTGCCCGAGGCGCAGCGCGACCGGTTCCTGATGAAGATCCAGGTGGGCTACCCCACGGACGCCGAGGAGCGCGAGATCGTCTACCGGGTCAGCGTCAAGACCCCGGAGCCGGCCGCGGTGCTCACCACGCAGGAACTGATGGCGCTGCAGGACAAGGCCGACGAGGTGTTCGTCCACAACGCACTCGTGGACTACGCGGTGCGGCTGGTGGTCGCCACCCGCGCGCCCGCCGAGCACGGCCTGGGCGACATCGCGCACCTCATCCAGTACGGTGCGAGCCCCCGCGCCTCGCTGGGCATCGTGCGGGCCTGCCGGGCGCTGGCGCTGCTGCGCGGCCGGGACTACGCGCTGCCGCAGGACGTGCAGGACATCGCGCCCGACATCCTGCGCCACCGGCTGGTGCTGTCCTACGACGCGCTGGCCGACGACATCCCGGCCGACGACGTGGTGCGCCGGGTGCTCGCCTCCGTGCCGCCGCCGACCGTCGCGCCGCGCCAGCAGGCCACGACCGCGCCCGCCGGGCCGCCGCCCGGGGGTACCACCACCATCACCACCTGGCCGGGGCGGTGAAGATCGACAGCGGCACCGGGCTGGACGACGCGCGCGCCGAGGTCGTCCTCAACCGCATGCAGCTGCTCGTCACGCGCAAGCTCGACGGGCTGCTGCAGGGCGACTACCTGGGCCTGCTGCCGGGGCCGGGCACCGAGGCGGGCGAGTCGCGGGAGTATCGGCCGGGCGACGACGTGCGCCGCATGGACTGGCCGGTCACGGCCCGCACGACGCTGCCGCACGTGCGCCAGACGGTCGCCGACCGCGAGTTGGAGACGTGGCTGGCCGTCGACCTCAGCGCCAGCCTGGACTTCGGCACGGCCCACTACCTCAAGCGCGACCTGGCGATCGCCGCCGCGGCCGCCGTGGCACACCTCACCGTCCGCGGCGGCAACCGCATCGGGGCCGCCGTCGGTACCGCGGATGCGCTCACCCGCCTCCCGGCGCGCCCGGGCCGCAAGGACGCGCAGGGCCTGCTGCGCTCGATCGCGCTCACCCGGGGCCGGCCCGGCCGCGCCGACCTCGGCGCGCTCATCGACATGCTCAACCGGCCGCCGCGCCGGCGCGGTATGGCGGTGGTGATCTCCGACTTCATGACGCCGCCGCAGCAGTGGGCCCGCCCGCTGCGCAAGCTCGGCGTGCGCCACGACCTGCTCGCCGTCGAGGTCGTCGACCCGCGCGAGCTGGAGCTGCCCGACGTCGGCGTCATCGCGCTGGTGGACCCGGAGACGGGCCGCATGCACGAGGTGCAGACCGCCGACCCGAAGCTGCGCCACCGCTACGCCCACGCCGCGGCGGCACAGCGCGCCGAGATAGCCTCGGCACTGCGCGGCGCCAACGCGGCGCACCTGCGCCTGCGCACCGACTCCGACTGGCTCCTGGACATCGTCCGGTTCGTCGCGGCACAGCGACACGCCCGAACTCGAGGAACGACCCGATGATCCGTCTGCTCAACCCGCTGTGGCTGCTGGCGCTGCTGCCGGTCGCCGCGGTCATCGGCATCTACGTGTGGCGGCAGCTGCACCGGCGCGCGTTCGCCGTGCGGTTCACCAACGTGGACCTGCTCAGCAGCCTGGTGCCCAAGGGCATCGGCCTGCGCCGGCACGTCAGCGCGGTCGCGTTCATGCTGAGCCTGGTCGTGCTCGCCTTCGGCCTGACCCGCCCGTCGGTGGACACGAAGGAGCCGCTCGAGCGGGCCACGATCATGCTGGCGATCGACGTGTCGCTGTCGATGCAGGCCACCGACGTGGCGCCGACGCGCATCGACGCGGCGAAGTCGGCCGCCGAGGACTTCGTGCGGCAGCTGCCGGCGAGCTTCAACGTGGGCCTGGTCTCCTTCGCCAAGACCGCGAGCGTGCTGGTGTCGCCGACCAAGGAGCGCGGCTCGATCATGCAGGCCATCGAGGGCCTGACGCTGCAGGAGTCCACGGCCACCGGCGAGGCGGTCTTCACCAGCCTCGACGCGATCCGCACCGTGCCCGCCGACGGCGCGGCCGGCCCGCCGCCGGCCCGGATCGTGCTGCTGTCCGACGGGTTCCGCACCGCGGGCCGCTCGCTGGAGGACGCCTCCGCGGCCGCGTCGGCGGCCAACGTGCCGGTCTCGACGATCGCGTTCGGCACCGACGAGGGCGTCGTGCGCATCGGCAACACGCCGCAGCGGGTGCCGGTCGACCGCCCGTCGCTGCAGAAGGTGGCGGAGGTCACCAAGGGGTACTTCTACGAGGCCGCCAGCAAGGAAGAGCTCAAGCGGGTGTACTCGGACATGGGCAGCTCGATCGGCTACCGCACGAAGCCGCGCGAGATCACCCAGTGGTACCTGGGCTTCGGCTTCCTGCTCGCGCTGTGCGCCGGCGCGCTGAGCCTGCTGTGGGGCTCGCGGCTGCCGTAGCGCGGTATTGCCGGTCGGCGCTCACCGGATCAGTGGGCGCCGACCAGGAAGAAGAGCGTGGCGACCCACATGGCGGCCAGGAAGAAGCCAATGGGCGCGAGGTATCGGCTCACGACGTGCTCCCAACGGGTGTTGTCTCAACCGGAACGAGAGAACAGACACGCGGAAAGCCGTGGCGGGTGATCTGCTGGGTTACCGGCCACGACTGGAGGGATCGCTACTTCGCACAGCGAATCACCTCCAGGGAGCGGCTGCCGTGCCGGCCGGCAGCGAAACGGGCCCGGTGTCATGACGCCGGACGTCCCAAACCTCAATATCGTACTGCGCGGTGCCATGCCCGGCATCAGCCGCCCGGCGCATTGGGTCCTACCATTCGGTAGCACCTAGTCTGCGTACTGCGTTGCTCAGAGCAAGATTTCGAAAGCGAAAGGCGGCACCGTGGCGAGGACCGTGCTGGTCACCGGCGGCAACCGGGGCATCGGACTGGCGATCGCGCAGGCGTTCGCCAAGCAGGGCGACCGCGTGGCGGTTACCCACCGTGGCTCCGGCGCTCCGGAGGGGCTCTTCGGCGTGCAGTGTGACATCACCGACAGTGCCGCCGTCGACGCCGCCTTCACCGAGGTCGAGAACGCGCTCGGCCCGGTCGAGGTGCTCGTCGCCAACGCCGGCGTCACCCAGGACACGCTGCTGCTGCGCATGAGCGAGGAGCAGTTCACCGGGGTGCTGGACACCAACCTCACCGGCTCGTTCCGCTGCGCCAAGCGCGCCGCCGGCAAGATGCTGCGCGCCCGCTGGGGCCGGATCATCTTCATCTCCTCGGTCGTCGGCCTCTACGGCAGCCCCGGGCAGGTCAACTACGCCGCGAGCAAGGCCGGCCTGGTGGGCATGGCGCGCTCGATCACCCGCGAGCTGGGCAGCCGCAACATCACCGCCAACGTCGTCGCGCCCGGGTTCATCGAGACCGACATGACGGCGGTGCTGCCGGCGGAGACCCAGGCGGAGTACAAGAAGAACATCCCGCTGGGCCGCATGGCCAAGCCCGAGGAGGTCGCCGACGTGGTCACCTTCCTGGCGAGCGACGCCGCGGGGTACATCACCGGCGCCGTCATCCCCGTCGACGGCGGCCTGGGCATGGGCCACTGATTCGCGAACATCTTCACTAGGGAGACCCATGGCAGGACTTCTCGAGGGCAAGCGGCTGCTCATCACCGGGATCATCACCGACCAGTCGATCGCCTTCGCCGCCGCGAAGCTCGCCCAGGAGCAGGGCGCCAAGGTCGTGCTCACCGGCTTCGGCCGCCTGTCGCTGGTGGAGCGCATCGCCAAGCGCCTGCCGCAGGAGGCGCCGGTCATCGAGCTCGACGTGACCAACCAGGAGCACCTGGACGGCCTCGCCGACAAGGTGCGCGAGCACGTCGACGGCCTCGACGGGGTGCTGCACTCGATCGCGTTCGCGCCGGCCAGCTGCCTCGGCGGCGACTTCCTCGCCGCGCCGTGGGAGGACGTGGCCACCGCCGTGCACGTCTCGACGTTCTCGTTCAAGTCCCTGGCGGTGGCCTGCCTGCCGCTGCTCACGCCCGGCAGCGGCATCGTGGGCATGGACTTCGACGCGACGCGGGCCTACCCGGTGTACGACTGGATGGGCGTGGCGAAGGCGGGCCTGGAGTCCACGTCGCGCTACCTGGCGCGCGAGCTCGGCCCGCGCGGCATCCGCGTGAACCTCGTCGCGGCCGGCCCGCTGCGCACCATGGCGGCCAAGTCGATCCCCGGCTTCGCGGTGTTCGAGGACTCCTGGGCCAAGGTCGCGCCGCTCGGCTGGGACCTCTACGACCAGGCGGCCGCGGCCAAGGCCTGCTGCGCGCTGATGTCGGACTGGTTCCCGGCCACGACCGGCGAGATCGTCCACGTCGACGGCGGGTACCACGCCGTGGGCGCCTCAACCTGATCACAGGAGCAGAATGAGGGCGTGGCATATGACGCGTTCCTCCTGCTCTCGTTCGGCGGCCCGGAAGGGCAGGACGACGTCCTGCCCTTCCTGGAGAACGTCACCCGCGGCCGGGGCATCCCGCGCGAGCGCCTGGAGACGGTCGCCGGGCACTACCGGCACTTCGGCGGCGTCTCGCCGATCAACGCGCAGTGCCGCGCGCTGATCGAGGCGCTGCGCCCCCGGCTGGACCTGCCGATCTACTGGGGCAACCGCAACTGGCACCCGATGCTCGCCGACACCGTCGCGAAGATGCGCGACGACGGCGTGCAGCGCGCGCTCGCGTTCGTGACCAGCCCCTTCGGGTCGTACTCGTCGTGCCGGCAGTACCTGGACGACATCGCCGTCGCCCGGGCCGCCGTGCCGGGCGCCCCGGTCATCGACAAGATCCGCCATTACCACGACCACCCCGGGTACATCGCGCCGCACGCCGACGCGGTGCGCGCGGCGCTGGCGGCCCTGCCGTCGCGGATGGCGGCCCGGATCGTGTTCACCGCCCACTCGATCCCCACGTCGATGAACGCGGCCAGCGGCCCCGGCGGCGCCGGGCGCTACGAGGCCCAGCTGCGCGAGACCGCCGCCCTCGTCGCCGCCGAGGCCGCTCCGGAGCTGCCGTGGGACCTGGCCTGGCAGAGCCGCTCCGGCCCGCCGCAGGTGCCGTGGCTGGAGCCCGACATCAACGACCACCTGGAGACCCTGGCCAAGGACGGGGTCCGGGAGGTCGTGGTCAGTCCGATCGGCTTCATCTCCGACCACCTCGAGGTGATCTGGGACCTCGACGAGGAGGCCCGGGCGACCGCCGCCCGCCTCGGCATGGCCTTCGCCCGGGCCGCCACCCCGGGCGTCGACCCGCGCTTCGCGGACATGGTCCGCGCGCTGGTCGAGGAGCGCGTGCTTGCTCACAGTAATGTGCGTCACGCGCTCGGCACCGTTCCGACCTGGGATTTCTGTCCGGACGACTGCTGCGCGTCACCGAAACGCGCCTAGTCACGAAACGTTTTTGAGGGAGTATGTTGCGCGTGAGAGAACGCAAGCCCATCGAGTCCTGGCTCACCGACATGGACGGGGTCCTCGTGCACGAGGGCGAGCCCGTGCCCGGCGCACCGGAGTTCGTCAACCGGCTGCGCTCGTCCGGCAAGCCGTTTCTGATCCTGACCAACAACTCCATCTACACGGCGCGCGACCTGCAGGCCCGGCTGCGCCGCATAGGCTTCGACGTGCCCGAGTCCGCGATCTGGACCTCGGCCCTGGCCACGGCCGAGTTCCTCAACACCCAGCGGCCCGGCGGCACCGCCTACGTCATCGGCGAGGCGGGCCTGACCACGGCGATGCACGAGGTCGGGTACATCCTGACCGACACCGAGCCCGACTACGTCGTGCTGGGCGAGACCCGCACCTACAGCTTCGAGGCCATCACCACCGCGATCCGCCTCATCAACGACGGCGCCCGGTTCATCTGCACCAACCCGGACGCGACCGGCCCGTCGAACGAGGGCGCCCTGCCCGCCTGCGGCGCCGTCGCGGCGCTCATCTCGAAGGCGACGGGCATCGAGCCGTACTTCATCGGCAAGCCCAACCCGATGATGATGCGCTCGGCGCTCAACAGCATCGACGCGCACTCCGAGACGACCGCCATGATCGGCGACCGCATGGACACCGACGTCCTGTGCGGCCTGGAGGCCGGCCTGGAGACCATCCTGGTGCTCAGCGGCATCAGCACCACGGCGGACGTGGAGCGCTACCCCTACCGCCCGTCGCGCATCATCCCGTCGGTGGCGCACCTCATGGACGAGGTTTAAGAGCCATTTCCGGGCTCGGGTCCGCGTCACTTGCAGACCGTTGTTGCCACCAGCGCCTGGTCTGGGTCGATCTGAGCGAAGCGCCATCGAGCCAGACTGGGCGAACCGCTGCGGGCCTGGCGGCCCTCCGCTGCCAGGTCCGTAGTGCCAAGAACTACAGCAACGGCGCGTTGCACGCCGCGACCAGGGCGCGACGGCAGGCGGTGGTGAGCGGGCGCAGCGCGGCGTCGCGCTGCTGCACCTCGTAGCCGTTGACCGCACCGCCCGGCGCGGCGTGCTCGGCCAGGGCCAGCACCCGGTCCAGGACGCTCGCCCGGGCATACAGGCGGCGGGCCCGCGGGTCGTACCCGGGCGGCAGGTCCGTCGCCCCGTCCGGCTTGCGGATCGCCTCGATCGCGCCCGCCAGCTCGGGCCGCCACTGCGCGATGTCGAGCTTCGCCAGGGTCCGCGTGGCGGTGGCCAGCTCCGCCGACAGCTCCGCCTCGGCCTCGGCCGTGCTCGGCTCGTGCGCCCGCGGCCGCTCCTCCGGCAGCGCGAACACCTGCCAGCGCACCGTCTCGAACTCGTCGCCCGACCCGGAGGTGTGCAGCCGCACCTCCGGCACGAACCCGAGGCCGCCCGCGATCACGCCCTCGCCGGCCAGCAGCGCCGCGCCCGTGAACGGCCCCGGCCCCGGCAGCCCGCGAGGGTCCCCCGGCGCGGGCAGCACCAGCCGCACCTCGTCCGGGTGCAGCTTCGACAGCGACGGCAGGGCGTCGGCGAGCGACACGTCGGTCCACGTGCCGGGGACGTCGGAGACCATGTGCTCCACGTCGCCGGAGATCTCGGCGGCGGCGTCGTCGCACGGCACCAGGCCGGCGCGCCACGCCCGGACCCATGCCACGAAACGCGCCGAGCGGCGCGCCTGGAGGGTCGCCGCGCGTGCTGCGGGGGACATGGGAGCAAGGGTACGTGCTGACGTGCCGGTATGTCTCGCGGGCGATGAGGCCGTCAGCCGATACGCTTGCGGCCCATGGACGTCCTGGCGAACAACGACTGGCGCCGCCGGCGGGCCGTACCGGTGGTCGAGGCCGAGATCGACCTGGTCGTGGAGGATGCCGACTCGGGCTGGTGCGGAGCCGTGGTCGGCTTCGAGTTCGGCGCCGTCGTGCTCGAAGACCGCCACGGCAGGCGCCGCAACTTCCCCCTGGAACCGGCCGCCTTCCTCCTCGAGGGCCGCCCGGTGACATTGGTGCGCCCGGCGCCTGCGCGGGTACACGAGCGGAAAATGACCGCCTCGGGCTCGGTCGCCGTATCGGGCCACACCGTGCGGGTCGCCCGCCGCAGCCGCATCTGGGTCGAGGGCATCCACGACGCCGCCCTGGTCGAGCGCATCTGGGGCGACGACCTGCGCATCGAGGGCGTCGTCGTCGAGCCGCTGGACGGCATCGACGAGCTGGCAGCCGCCGTCGCCGACTTCTCACCCGGCCCGGTAGCCCGCCTCGGCGTGCTGGTGGACCACCTGGTACCAGGCTCGAAGGAGAGCCGGATCGTCTCCTCGGTCCAGTCCCCGTACGTCCTGGTGACCGGCCACCCGTACGTCGACGTCTGGCAGGCCGTGAAGCCGTCCGCGGTAGGCATCCGCGCGTGGCCCGTCGTCCCACCGGGCCGCCCATGGAAGGAGGGCGTCTGCGCCGCCTTGGGCGTACCGGACCCGTCAGCCATGTGGCGCCGAATCCTGTCCTCGGTCTCAACGTTCCGCGACGTGGAAACCCCACTGATCAACTCCATGGAACGCCTGATCGACTTCGTAACAGAGCCCGACGACGACCTCTGACTTACGCTCGGCGCTATAAATCCGACATGTCGGGCACTCCGTGCCAC
>Ga0310811_10008598_pt1 | contig 13139 bp, 15 predicted proteins | sample YCmetagenome_FD_207642 | JGI IMG/M metagenome (GOLD analysis project Ga0310811, IMG submission 207642) | Soil microbial communities from experimental microcosm in Duke University, North Carolina, United States - YC | ecosystem: Engineered > Artificial ecosystem > Soil microcosm > Unclassified ...
TGGCCGGTGAGTTCGCCTTCGCGCGCTTGCATTTGCTGCAAGGATTTTTCACGCTGCTCCGCCTCCAGCTTGAAGTCCTTCATGGCCTCTTCCAGATGCCGCCGTTGCGCGGGATCCCCCGCCTGTTTGGTCTCATTCTCGATCGACTGCAACCGTTGCTGGATCTTCGGCTGTTCCAAGCGGCCCCTGTCCACTTCACGGCGCAGCTCGTCCAATTGCTGGGCGGTACGCGCCACCTTCTCCTGCTGGAGCTTCAGCCGCTCCACCGCAATCTGAATGCGTGGCGCGATTTGCGCCGACCGCTCCAGCGCGAGCCGGAGCTGATGCACCTCCGCCAGCAGTGTCTCGAGCGTTGGCGCAGCCGGAGCCTGAGTTTGTGCCTGCGCGGCCGAAACAATCCACAAAACAAAAATTACGCGTGTCATCGTTCGAGTGTATTCCGCCGGATGTACCGAATGGAATCCGGCTGCAAAGGCACTGCCGGATATGCGGGGCGTCCGCTTTTTGAACGGCTACTTCCACAAGATGGGTGTTTTACGACCGAGTTGGACCACGGAGCGGCGGACACAATCGCACCGGCCGCCCTTCTTCTCACTCGAGAACACCCCGTTCGAAGTTGAGACGAGCGATTCGGGCACGACGGCCGAGGGGCAGGCGAGGCGCTTGGATTGGAGGATCCGATCGGTTGGCGGCGAGATTATTCTGACTGTTGCTGCGACGGTAGGATAGAGTTAATGACCCGAACGCGAAGGCAATGGTTGCAGACCGCGACGATGTTACCGGCATGTCTCGCCCTGCGGGCTGCGCGGAATGAATTCTGGAACAGTAAAGACCCCGCCAGTTGGAGCCATGATGAGAAGCAATTTCTGCTCGGCCAATCGCCTTGGGCGAAAGAAGGTTTTGTGCGCATGGAGGAAGAAAAAAACCGGCGCACCACACCAGGTTACGGGAACAATGGGAGGCCGGGTGTCGACATGCCGGACACCAGACCCGGCGTCCCGCCCGGGGGAGTGCGGAGTGTACCGATCGGCGAAGCGCCGCCGCCTCCCCCTCCGAACCCTGATCCCGGCCATCCGGTGCAGTTCCGCGTGCTGGTGCGATGGGAGAGCGCGAAGCCAGTGCGCCTGGCGGGCGGGCCGGAACTGCCGCAATTGACCGGGCAGTTTTACGTCATCCGGCTGCGCGGGCTGCCGTTGATGCCACCGCCGAAGACCAAGCCGGAAGACGGTGCGCCGAATCCGAACGAGAGCATGCTGCAGGCGATTGAGCAGGGTAGCCGGCTGGAGCGCAAGGACAAGCCCGGCATTCCGTGTGCCCACCTGTTCACGGGGTCGGGGGTTACGGCGACCGAGGTGCTCCTCTTTTTCTCGCGGGCAGCGGAGCCGATTCAAGTGGCGGATAAGTTAGTGACACTGGAGAGCCGGTTTGCCCCGTTTCATTTGTCCATCAAATTTCCACTGAAGGACATGATGTATAAGGGCGAGTTGGCGCTCTGAGCGAGACGGGCCATTGGAGATCTCAATGTTGCCCCTGAATCGCCACAGAGCAACGTTCGGGCGTTTATCCGGCCAATCATGATGCCCGCGCACGAGGAACTAAAGTCGAATCTGTGAATTAGGTGCGCGTGCACAGATTGGACCGGATAAACGCGGAAAAACTATCAGTTCTACGTGGTGCGTTTCCTGCTCGGGCTGGCAGAGACCGGCTTGCGCCTGGCATGCTCTTATATCTAACCTACTGGTTCCGACAGCGTGAACAGGCGCAGGCTGTCGGGCTTTACTTGTCCGACGATTAAAATGTGCGGCCCACAGACATCATTTCACTTTTCGCCCCGACTAAAATTCGCAGTAGACTGATCGTACCTGAGCGGAGGAACAGAATAACTGGAAACGATGTCTATTGACCACACATTTGAGTTGTGTCTACGGCATACCACGCGACTTCCTACAGTTCAGATCAAGCGCACAGTAGATACAATCCCATTCGACCTGAACCAATACAGCACCATCTCGATCGAGACACGGGACCCCTATACCCTCATGCCTAAGATCCAAACTTACACGGCTGAAGTTGCCAATCAAGCAAGGCGAGCACTCCAGGATGCCGAATCTGGCGACAACCCGATCTCTCTGTACTACCCAAGTGCCAAGCTGAATTGGGATGAGAAGTAGGCACGTGGCATCAGCCGCTTTGGAGCTTCGGGAATTCTGAAGCGCAGTTATGAAACACGTCAATCCCGCTGTTTGCGGGCCTTCGGGCAGTGGTTCAAAACTTACTCTTTTCGAACGATATCAAAAGGGCCTATACCAATTGCAACCGCTTGAGCTTCAGCCGCTCCCCGCGAACGTGCGCCAAATCGTACTGCGCCTGCTGCACCAGCCAGCTTTCGGCGCTGCCGCCGAAGACCTTGGACAGCCTGACGGCCATTTCGGGAGATATGCCGCGTTTTCCGTTCACCAGTTCCGACAAGGTCGTGCGCGTAACTCCAAGTGCGGCGGCGGCGTCCGTGATGCTCAAGCCCAAAGGCTCAATGCACTGGCGCAACACAAAACCTCCGGGGTGAGGGGGATTCTTCATCGGCATGGTTCAGGCTCCTTTCAGTGGTAGTCCAGATAATCAACGTCGAATGCATCACGGTCGGCGAAGCGAAAAATCACCCGCCAGTTTGCGCGAACCGTCACGGACCAACGACCTTTCCTCTCACCTTTGAGCGGATGCAACCGGAAACCTGGCATATCCATATCGGCCGCTGCGCGGGCCGCGTCGAGACGCGCGAGAATATCACGCAACTTAACGACGTGTTCAGCGGCCACGCCGCGCGGGTCGTCGTCTTCGTGAAGGCGCTTCAACCCTTTGTGGCGGATCGAGCGTATCAACCTGCACCGTAACGCGTTACGTTACGCATGTCAAGCGCGAAGTTGTGAACCCGGCGCGCGGGTATTTCCCGTACGGACCCGGTGTCGGGCTATTATGTAGTACATGCTATACTACATCCATGGCGCACCTCACAATCTACCTTACCGATGACGTCGCGCGCCGCGTTCGCAAATCAGCCAAGGCCGCCAAGGTCAGCATCAGCAAGTGGGTTGCGAATCAAGTCGCCAAGTCTGTCGAAACATCCTGGCCGCCCGAGTTTCTAGCCCTCGCCGGAGCTTTTCCCGACTTCCCCGATGCCGGTGAGCTGCGGAAGGGTTACGGCAAGGACGTCCCGCGCGAGAGCCTGGATTGATCGATTCTGGGTTGATCCTCCTCGACACGAACGTCGTCGTTCACTACCTGAAAGGCGATCCGGCGATTGTGGCGCGCATCCTCAAAGCCTCGCGCGGCGAGTTGGCTACCCCCGCCATCGTTGTCTACGAGTTGGAGTACGGAACGCTCCGGTCGAAGTTGCCCGCCCGGCGCCGGCGTGAGTTGGAGGCGGGCCTTGCGCACATCCGGCACGTGCCCTTCGATTCCGCCGCAGCCATGGCCGCCGCCACCATCCGCATCGAACTCGAGAAGCAGGGTTCGGCCATCGGGTCCATCGATTTGCTGATCGCCGGAACCGCCCTCAGCCGCGGGGCCGCCCTCGTGACGAATAACGCCGCTGAATTCTCTCGCGTTCCCGGGTTGCGGGTGCTGGATTGGAAATCCACATAATCGGTCCTTACCGCCGCACAAACCCTGGCTGGCGTCGCAAACAGTGTAGCAGCACGCTAACGCGGGGATAAAACGATAAATTGAAGACTAGGTACGCAGCCACGTCTCAGGGATCCCACCCGGCTTGACGTCCTTCTTCTTCCAAACCTCGTGCGTCGTTAGTTCCAGGTCCAGTTTTCCATCCGGCCGGAGTCGGAAGACGTTCTTTGTAATAGTGCCTGTCGATGGCATTCGTGCGAAGAAGCTTAGCGCTTCGCCGTCCCATTTTACGTGCGTGATTTCAAACCTTTCACCGTCTGATCTGCAAAATCCGGAAACATGAAATTCATCATTCTCCGATGAAAAGGTAAACGCGGCGTTCGAGTCTTCTTCGTTGGTGATCCACGTTCCGATTAGGGCACGATCAGCGGGAGTAGTATTCATCTCGGTCACACCGTATTTCCTATTGCTGCAAGACCTACCGTCGCCGCATTGCCCTCACTCCCCGTTTGCGATAGCCTTACCCTGAAGGAGCAGTTCATGCGGATTTCACGACGCAGTTTCCTCGGAACCACGGCCCTCGCCCCCTTGGCAGCCAATCTGGCGGCCGGCGCAGAGGTCGGCAAGACGGGCCCGCTGCCCAAGCGCGCACTCGGGCGCACCGGCGCGCACGTTTCCATCCTCGCCATGGGCGGCGGCAGCCGCTTCCTCATGTATAAGGATGAGGACAAGGCGCTCGAAGCCCTCAACCGCGCCTTCGACCTCGGCATCACCTACATGGACACCGCCTTCGGTTATGGCAACGGCCTCAGCGAAACCCGCGTCGGCAAAGTCATGGCCGAGCGCCGCAAAAAGGACGGCATTTTCCTCGCCACCAAAATCGAAGCGCGCAATGGCGATGAAGCCGCGCGCACCGTCGAGGGCAGCCTGAAGCGTCTGCAGACCGATCAGATCGATCTCGTCCACATCCATTCTCTGGAGGACGAAGCCGACCTCGCCCAGATCGAAGCCAAGGACGGCATCCTGAACCGCCTCCTCAAGTTTCGCGACGAAAAAGCCATTCGCTTCGTCGGCATCACCTGTCACAACGACCCCACCGTGCTGGCCAAAGCGCTCGAGCGTCACGATTTCGATTGTACCCAGATGGCGCTCAACGCTGCCCTCGCCGGCATGAAGGGCGGCAAGCACGGCATGGAGATCAACGAGGCTATGAAAACCAGCTTCGAGACCGTCGCGCTCCCCATCGCCGTCCGCAAGAAGATGGGCATCATCGCCATGAAGGTCTACGCGCAGGAAGGCTTAACCGGCGAAGCTCCCGCCGAGAAACTCCTGTACTATTCGCTCTCTCTGCCCGTCTCGCTCGCCGTCGCCGGCATGCCGTCTCTCGATTTCATCGAACAGAACGTGCAACTCGCCCGCGCCTTCAAGCCCCTGCCGAAATCCGAAATGCAGCAACTCTCCGGCACCCTGGCCCCCAAGCACAAGATGGCTCTCGACCGGAGATTCGCGAATCACATCGACGCGTAGGCTCCCGTGCGGTTAACAGCGGTCACTTCCGCGGTCTTTCTGTTCGCAGGGGCACGCTGTTTCGCGCAGTTTCACGATCTCGCAACCGTCAACGACGGGCAGCAGGTCTACTTCTCCTCCGCGCTTCGGCTGCGCGGCACGGATCAGTTCTTCCACGACAAAATCTTTCGCTATAGCTCCAGCGGTCTTGAACTGGTGGCCGAACGTGATCTGGCGCCGTCGACGGATCCGAGATTCTCAAATTATTACCGCCTGCTCGAGCCCGATGTGAGCGGCGATGGCAAGGTGCTGAGCTATGTAGCGGCTCGTGATTGCTATGGTGGCAGCGGTTGTATATACCAGGAGATTAACCAGGGACTGGTCGAGCTGCAATGGTTCGAGCTAACGTTACCGGGCAAAGTGCAGCTAAGCCGTAGCGGGCGATATGCGCTGCAGTTCAGTTCCACCGCGCCACTGTCGCAAGTTGTTTTGAAAGATCTGACGACAGGCGCCAACACCAACGTCGCGGTCACTTACAACATCTCGCCTCATCAGGCCGTCACCTCGGGCGGAACGGTCGTGTACTTCGGAACCGACTCCCTGTACGTGTGGAGCGCCGGACAAACACGGAGCATCGCCGCGCCGGAGACTCCGACCAGCGAATCATCAACGATCAGGCTGGCTGGTTGATCTACCAATCCATTACGGTGACGTTTGACGCGTCCGGCGAGCCGGTTACCTCTCCCGCGAGCTTGCGATCCATTGAGCTGGCGACGGGCAAACAGACGCTGTTGGCCTCCGGCGAGAACAAGTCTTATAGTGCATCGATCTCCAATGATGGAAGCGTTGTGCTGTACCTCGCAGCGCCAGGTCCGTCCCAGCCCGTACAAGCCTTCGTGTCGCGGCCGGATGGTTCGGGCCGGAGGCAGCTGACGAGCGCACCGGACGGAATCACCGAAGCCGTGCTATCCGGCCTGGGGAATCTCGCGTACGCCGTGACCGGTGCGGGCCGTCTGCTGAGTGTCGATGTTGCCGGTGGCAATGCCCGCGAAATCATTCCACGCACGCCGTTGATCAACGGCATCCTGGGAATATATACCATTGCGGCGCCTGGGTCTTTAATCTGGATCAAGGACACCGGTTTGAGCGAAACGGCGCAATGGTCAACAGGCGCCTTGCCGCAATCGCTCGGCGGTGCGCAAGTCAAGATCGGCGGGGAACTGCAGCACTTGCTGCTGGTTTCCCCCAACGAGATTCGTCAACAAATTCCGTTCGACGCGCCCACTGGTGCTCAGACCGTGGAGATCCTTCCGTCCGCTTCGCCGTTCGAGCAGGCATACCAAGTCGGGTTGAGTGCCGCATCTCCGCATTTTTTGCGCTGGGGGACCGAGGTTGAGCCTGCCGTTCCCGGGAACTTTCAGGAGGTTATGGCGCATGGGGACTTTTCCGGACTTGTTACGCAGGCGAGCCCCGCAAAACCAGGCGAGTTGATTCACTTTTACATGACCGGGCTGGGTGCGGTGGCGCCCCCGGTCGCCGTGGGCCAGCCCGCGCCCGCAAATCCTCCCACGCGCGCCATCGCTCCCCTGATCTGCACAAACCTCGCGGAGTCGCCCGCTGAGTCCGTCGACGTCCGGTTGGCCGGGCTGGCTCCAGGCTTCTTTGGGATTTATCAGGTGAGCATCCGCGTTCCTAAGAACATTAGGCCGCTGGATTTCGCACCCGGTCTAGGCGTGGCGAACGTATACTGCTCGGCAGGCTCGCAACAACCCGCGGACGCGGCTGGCGTTCCGGTGGCCCTATCCGGGACGCCGTAGATGGGCTAACTCCGGAGCCCTGTCACCGGCTGCGACTGTTCACGGCTGGCCATCGGTACAAACTCACGCCGCTCGTGTCCCGTATAAATCTGCCGCGGGCGCGCGATCTTCTGCTCTGGATCTTCGAGCATCTCCTGCCACTGCGCCAGCCACCCGGCCGTCCGCGGAATCGCGAACAGCACGGTGAACATGTCCGGTGAGAACCCCATGGCCTGGTAAATGATCCCCGAGTAGAAATCCACGTTGGGATACAGTTTGCGCTTGATGAAGAACTCGTCGTTGAGCGCGATCTTTTCGAGCTCCAGCGCGATTTCGAGCTTCGGATTCCGGCCGGTCACTTCGAACACTTCCTCGGCAATACGCTTGATAATGCGCGCGCGCGGGTCGTAGTTTTTGTAGACGCGGTGCCCGAATCCCATGAGCTTTCCGTGCCCAGCCTTCACCGTCTCGACATACGCCGCGACATTGGCCTTCGTCCCGATCTCGTCCAGCATGCGCAGCACGGCTTCGTTGGCCCCGCCGTGCAGCGGGCCATAGAGGGCCGCGGCGGCGGCGGCCGTAGTCACGAACGGATCGGCCTGCGAGCTGCCCACCGCGCGCATCACGTTGGTGCTGCAATTCTGCTCGTGATCGGCGTGCAAGATAAACAGCACGTCCAGCGCGCGCGCCAGCACGCGGTTGAGCGAATACTTCGGCTCCGTGCGCCGCCACAGCATGTTTAGGAAATTTTCCGTATAGCTGAGATCGTTGTCCGGGTAGACATACGGCAGGCCCAGGCTGTGCCGGTAGGCGTACGCCGCCAGCGTCGGCATCTTGCCGATCAGCCGCAGGATCTGCAGCTCGCGCACCGCCGCGTCGTGAATGTTCTTCGAATCCGGATAGAACGTCGAGAGCGCCGCCACCGTGCTCACCAGCATCCCCATCGGGTGTGCGTCGTGATGAAAACCATCCATGAGCTTTTTGGTGTTCTCGTGGATCATGGTGTGATGCGTCACCTGGTCGACAAACGCCGCCAATTGCGGTTCGGTCGGCAGCTCGCCATGCAGCAGCAGGTAAGCCGTTTCGAGAAACGTGCAATGCTCGGCCAGGATCTCGATGGGGTAGCCGCGATACTGCAAAATGCCGCGCTCGCCATCCAGATAGGTGACCGAACTCCGGCACGCAGCGGTATTCAAAAACGCCGGGTCGTAGCTCATCATGCCGAATTCGTCGGCTTGCACTTTGATCTGCCGCAGGTCGGCGGCGCGAATGCACCCGCCCTGGACCGGCAGGTCATAGGATTTTCCGGTGCGGTTATCGGTGACAGTTAGTGTATTGGTCGGCATGGACCGCTCCTTTGCGTAACTAATCGGCATGGCAAATAGCACGCATTACGCCAGCCGCATATCTCACACATACCATTATAGATAAGTGGGGGCGGCTGGAGCATCTCCCTGCGGCGAATGGCACAGAATTGCGGCTCCGTGGGGGGAAACCGCGCAGGGCACGGTGTTCCGTTCCTAAAGGACCGACAGCTCCTATAGGCGCACATCCCGCGAAACGCCGCCCGCAGACAAGCGCGATTTGTACGCAAAACGTACTCCTGATCCGGCTTCGCGGCACCATCACAGGCGCCGCTGCATCTCTGCATCCCACCGCTGCATCTCTTTACATGAAAACACCATGTCGACTTACCGCCGGGAAGGCGCCTGGCTTCTCTTACTCGCCTGTTACTTCGGGATCGAACGCAGTCCGTGCCGTGCCGCGAACCTTGGCGAAATCGTGCAGCGAGCCACTGCGGCGCTGAATGAAGACTGGGCGGCGGACCCCCTGTACGCGAGCATCGAAAGGGATGAAGTTCAAAAGGGCAACAGACTCACCAGCAAGACTTTCCAGGTCGTCATGATCGACGGTTCCGATTATCACCTTTCTCTCGCCGTCGACGATCAGCCCCTGCCGCCCGATCGTCAGAAGGCCGAACTGATCAAGTTTAAGAAGGAAGTAGAGCGTCGCCAGAGTGAAAGCCCTTCAACTCGCCGCGCTCGCATTAGTGCGTGGAAAAAGAAACGCGACGAAAATGGCGAGCTGCTGCTCGACTTTCCCACCGCTCTGACCTTTCAGTTGGTGGGTGAGGAAACCAGGAGCGGCCATCCTGCTTACGTTCTCTCCGCCACCCCGGCGCACGGCATCGTGCCCGCTACTCGTGCCGCCAAAGTGCTTTCCGGTATGCAAGGCAAAGCGTGGGTCGAAAAAGATTCCTTGCACCCGATGCTCGTTGAATGCACCGTGGTGACTCCCGTTCCGGTTTACGGCGCGCTCGCCAGCGTTCTTCCTGGAACCGAGATCGAAATCAAGATGACTCCCGTGGCGGATTCCGTCTGGCTGATCGATGAGGTCTCGATGAGGCTGAACGTCTCGAAACTGCGCATGTTCAAGTCGACGACGGTGACGCGTTCCACTTACACCCAATACCGCCCCAACTCCTCCGTGGTCGAGGAACTTCTGTCCAAGGCCGGCCAGGAATAGATCTCCCACGCAGGGATAGATCTCCCACGAAGGTCCGCCTGCCCTTCGCGGGACACGATGATCACCCCGCCATCCCCGTTCACACCCGGTCGCAACCCCCACCCGTCCTCCCCTCAATAACATCCACTCCCACCCACAGCCCAAAGCGTCCCACCCGTGCTAGCTGTTAGCTGAGACTAACCCATGCCCACCCAAGCCCAAATCAACGCCAATCGCCTCAACGCCCAGAAATCCACCGGCCCCACATCCCCCGAGGGCAAAGCCCGATCCTCCCTCAACGCCCTCAAATCCGGCATCGACGCCTGGTCCCACATCATTCCCGGCGAAGATCCCGCCGAACTCGAAGCCCTCACCGCCCAATTCCTCCTCCACTTCCGCCCCTCCGATCCCGTCCAGCTCTCGCTCGTCGACACCCTCATCTCCGCTGAGTGGACCCAGCGCCGCCTCCGCCGCATCGAAGCCCAGCTCTGGAATTACCAGGTCGAATGCCTCGACAAAAACCTCTCCCACGCCGATTTCCTCGACGCCTCCATCCAACACAATTCCCCCCTCGGCCACGCTTTCCACGCCGCCCTCGATCCCTTCTCCCGCATCCAGCGGCGCATCGATGCCACCAATCGCATGTACCTCCGTACCCTCAAAGTCCTCCAGGACCTCCAGTCCGCCGCGCCTTCCGAACCCGCCGCGCAGCCCGACACACCATTTTCCGAACCGCCATCTCCCGTGCCAATTCAACCCCTTCCGCCGCCAATTGGCTTCGTTCCGCAAAGCGCCCATGCATCCGGGGAACCGCCCCATGTGCGCCATGAAAATCTCGCAGGGCCGCCAGAGGACACAGTTCGCAATCCCAGTCACTCACGCCCGACTGTGTTATCGTCCATGAGGAGAAATTGGCATGTTCGACCTCTCGCTGGAGGTGCTGCGCGTGGTGGAAGATGCGGCCATCGCATCGGCGCGTACCATGGGCATGGGCGACCCGCACACGGCCGATCAAGCCGCGGTCGAGAGCATGCGGCGCTGCCTCGATACCATCGCCATCGACGGCACGATTGTAATCGGCGAGGGCGAGCGCGACAAGGCGCCCATGCTCTACATCGGTGAAAAGCTCGGCTCGGCGAAGGATCAGGCCGGTGCGCTCACGGTCGATATCGCGGTCGATCCGCTCGAGGGCACCAATCTCTGCTCTACCGGCGCGGGCGGGGCGATTACCGTTCTCGCAGCGGCTGAACGCGGTGGCCTGCTGCACGCGCCCGATTGCTATATGGAAAAGATCATCGTCGGCCCGGCGGCCAAAGGCGCGGTCGATCTGGACGCACCGGTGAAACACAACTTGAAGGCCATCGCGCGGCGGCTGCAGCGCGGCGTGGACGACTTGGTGGTGGTGGTGCTCGACCGGCCGCGGCATCAGCAGCTCATCGCGGATATCCGCGAGGCGGGTGCGCGCATCCGCTTGATCAGCGATGGCGATCTCTCGGCCGGAATCGCGGCGGCGGTGGCGGGTACCGGCGTGCACGCCGTGATGGGCTCCGGTGGCGCTCCCGAAGGCGTGCTGACCGCCGCGGCGCTGCGCTGCTTGAATGGCGAAATACTCGGGCGGCTCGTCGTCAAAGACGAGCAGCAGCGCGAGCGCATGCAGACCATGGGCATCCAGGATGCCCAGAAGATTTACGCCACGCAGGAACTGGCGCCTGGCCGCCAGATTGTCTTTGCCGCAAGCGGCGTCACCGATGGCAATCTGCTGCAAGGCGTGCGTTTTTTTGGTGATGGCACCCGCACTCAGTCCATCGTCATGACCCTCACGCCGGCGCGGGTGCGTTTTGTGGACACCGTACACCTGGAGAATAAGCCGGACGTGAAGGTGCGTTTCCGGTGAGGCCGCGGGCGGCTTTTCAGGAACTTTTCAACGGGTCCTCTCGTACCATCAGGGAAAGGGGATCACATGAAGCGGAACCATTCGCAAACGGGCGGGGCGTTGGCCGGGGTGTTGGTGGCCCTTCTGATTCTGGCGGCGCTGGCCGTGTTGGGCGTTTTCGTGGCCGGCATGTATTTCGCCGAGAATATCCATGTGGAAAAGACTCGGGGCGCGCACGGCGAGACCGTCAAGGTCGACACGCCCATTGGCTCGATGCGCGTTCAGGCCCATCAGAAACTCGATCCCAAGCTAATCGGCGTGCCCATTTATCCCGGCGCCATCCGCGAGGATGAGCATGGTGGTGGCGCGAGCTTCGAGTTCGACTTCGATTCCACTCACAAAGAATTCACCGTCATGGGGGCCGAGTACTCGACCGATGACTCCATCGGCAAGGTGAAGGAGTTCTACCATCGCGAGCTGCCGCACTGGATCATCAGCAAGTCGCGGCACGGCCACTTACAGATGGAATACACCGAAGACGGCTACAAGCGCATCGTCGCCATCCACGAGCAAGATGGAAGAACCCGGATCGGGCTTGCTTCCGTGGGTGAGCCTGCGGCAAACTGAAACCAGTAGAGCCTCGTTCATCCAATGCCTGAGTCTTGCACCTGCGGCGCGCAACTGCCGCCCGACGCGCGTTTCTGCCACAAATGCGGGAAGCCACAGCGCGATGAGCCGGAGGCTCGCTTACTGGCCGAGGAGTCAGTTCCAGTCACGATCGCGGCGCCGCTCGTGGAAACTGCCCCGCCAGTGCCTCTTGGCTTCCGCAACCCCATTGCCTTGCGTGTCGGTCTGCTGGCCGCGGCTCTGGTCTGTTTCACCATGATGATTCCGGTGGTGCAATACATGTCGATCCTCTGGTGGCTGGGGGCCGGATATCTTTCCGTGTGGATCTACAAACGGCGTACGGGCCAGCGGTTGAATGTCCTCGGAGGCGCGCGCATGGGCTGGATCACCGGCTTGCTCACCTGTGGGCTACTCACGCTGTTGTTCGGGGTTCTGATGGTGGCCATCCAGCAGGCGGGGGGACTCGAAGCGCTGAAGAACGGCCTGAAGGATTTCGCCGTTCAGCAGAGCCGTGTAGACGAGGCCATCAAGGTCCTCCAGAATCCTCTCGCCATCCTACGCTCCTTGCTCGAGATGTTCGTTCTCCTGACACTGACCTGCATGGCGGGCGGCGCGCTCGGCGCAATCCTGAGCAAGGACTGAGGCGGCACAGGCATTCTGTTGCCTCCTGCTACGCGCGCAGTGACACCATGGCCGAGCGCGCCACCTCCAACACTTCCGTTCCGGCGCCCTCTTCCGCGGCCAGGATGTCCGGAGCCAGCCGGTAGAACTTTTGTTCCGCCGCGGCTGCCATGGCGCACGCCGCGAGCCAGGGATCCGGCGACCGGATCAGATCGCGCACCGCGGCTTCGGCATCGCGAGTCTCTACACCGAAGAGATCGCGGCCCCGCTCGGCCAAGCCTTCCGAGCTGTCGAGCAGCGGGAGCAGAACGCGTTTGAGCGGGCGCTCGAGCACGGTATCCAGAAAATCCAGCGCGGCCAAAAACTGCTCCCGCCGCCGCCGCCGCACCGCCAGGTAAGCCGCATGCATGTCTTCCGGCGGGTAGCGCAGTCCCAGCAGGTGGAAGAGGCGTTCGATGGTCTGCTGCAGCCTTTCTTCGAGAGCCCGCGTGAGCAAGCCTGTTGCGGTCCGTGTGTCCTTGTGATTGCGAAAAGGCTCGAGAGCCGAGTAGAGATCAAAATAGTGCCGCGCTTCGTGCAGAATCTGCTCGGTC
>Ga0310811_10008599_pt1 | contig 13138 bp, 9 predicted proteins | sample YCmetagenome_FD_207642 | JGI IMG/M metagenome (GOLD analysis project Ga0310811, IMG submission 207642) | Soil microbial communities from experimental microcosm in Duke University, North Carolina, United States - YC | ecosystem: Engineered > Artificial ecosystem > Soil microcosm > Unclassified ...
GGGGCGGGGAAAAGCCCTTTAGTAAATTTTTTCTCATGTTTTTAAATGTTAATAAATAATTGGTCGTTCAATCCCTGCTGAGATCAGCTTAGTGTTCGGATTGCAGATTGCTAATCTCATTGAAAAAGATAAAACCGGAGAGGGGGTAGACCGCAAAATAGAAGGGGTAAATCCGTAATTTTAGTATAAAAACAGCGTGTTGTTAGGAAAAGCAGATGTTTTGAAGTTTTGGGACGATGTAAATTGCTAAGCCTAAGCTAGTGTATTGCTTTCGTGATTCACCATGCTGCTCTTAAATGTGCGCCGGTATTTTTTGATGTATTGCGACGGGTTCATATCAAACAGCTTTTTGAATTGCTCGCGGAAGTATTTGATGTCGTTGATGCCCACCATATAGGCTGTCTCAAGGATATTGTAATCAGTATGAATAAACAGGTTGGCCGCCTTCCGTAGCCTGATGGAACGGATAAAATTACTGGCCGATTGCCCGGAAATGAATTTGATCTTTTTATACAATCCCGAGTGCGAAATATTAAGCTCGGATGCCAGCACCTGTAAGTTAAAAGACGGATCTGTAAGATGCTTTTCAACTACGGCAATACAATTCTCTAGGAAGGATTTGTACTCGATCGATATCTTGTGCGGGTTCCTGTTAAGTGTGATCTCGTTATAAAAATACTTTTGCAGGTTGTTTTTACTTTTCAGCAAACCTGCTACCCTGGCCTTTAAGATTTCTTTATCGAACGGTTTACTGATGTAATCGTCGGCGCCGCCTTCAACTCCTTTTAATTTAATTTCTGATGAAGAGCTTGATGTAAGCAGGATAAAAGGAATATGGCTGATCTCCATATCTTCCCTCACTGCCGCACACAATTCAATGCCGCTCATCCCTTCCATCATCACATCGCTGATAATGATCTCAGGCAGAATTTCCCTGATCATTTTTAAACCTGTTTTGCCATCGCAGGCATCGTAAACCCGATAATCGATCTTAAATAACTGCTTCAGGTATTCACGGAAATCTTTATTGTCATCGATGATCATGATCGACTGCAATTCGGCGTTCAGGTCCGATTCAACCAAAAGCTCATTGGCATCTTCAGCAAATGTGTTGGCCATGGTCTCGTCTTCGATCAGCTCTTTCAGCACCGTTGAGTCGATAGTTTGCCTCATCGCCATTTCATCATTAGAAAAATGAGCTGAACCTTTTAAAAGCTGAACCGAGAATTCAGTACCAACATTCGGAGTGCTTTTATAATCGATTGTACCTTTGTGGCGTTCAACAAAGCTTTTTACCAAAAACAAGCCGATGCCAAATCCACCCTCAGCCTGTTTGTTTGGCTGCTTTTCCTGGTAAAAACGGTTGTATAATTTATCTCCGGTGGCCTCGTCAATGCCGCAGCCGGTATCCTTCACTTTAATGATCACATCATTTTCTTCTTCTGTTATGCTGAAAATGATCTCGCCGCCCTGCGGGGTAAATTTCATGGCATTGGATATCAGGTTGAAGAGTACGATCTCGATCTTTTCGCGGTCGACAAAAAGTTCTATATGGTCCGAATCGCTGATGAAATCAAAATGAATAGCCTTAAGCTTGGCCTGGTGCGAAAAGCAAAGGAAAACTTCTTTACACAGATCGATCACGTTTAATTGTTCAACCTTCAGTTTCTCAGCTCCCGCCTCTGCCTTACGGAATAGAAGCAACTGATCCACCAGGCTCAAAAGTCTTTTTGCATTCCGGTATACAATGCTTAAGCCCGAGGCATCAACCTCGCCATCTTTATACAAAAGCTCTTTAAGCGGATTGATGATCAGGGTCAGCGGTGTGCGGAACTCATGCGAAACATTGGTGAAGAATGATAGCTTACGCTCATTCAGCTCTTTTTCTTGTTCGCCCCGTAAGTTGGCCAGTTGTATCTCGTAACGCATTGAAGCCTCATGCTCGCGGTATTTGATATAGGCAGCAACAAGGAAAACACCCGAAAGGACATAGATACAATATGCCAGCCACGTTTTGTACCATGGTGGGGTTATAACTATAGTGATCGATTTACCTGTATTGTTCCATATACCATCATTATTCGATGCCTTTACCCTGAAAGTATAAGTACCAGGATCAAGATTAGTGTAAGTTGCCTTTCGCTGATTGCCTACATAGTTCCATTTTTTGTCGAACCCTTCCAGCATATAAGCGTACTGGTTTTTGCCGGGAAGGGTGTAGTTCAGTGCCACGAAACCGATAGAGAAAACGCTTTGGTTATATTTCAATGTGATCTCTTTGGCGATATCCAGGTTTTCCTTCAACGGACCTTGTGCTGATGGTGAAACTGGTTTATTGAACACCTGGAAATCGGTAAAATATACCGGGGGAACTGTAAGATTCCGCACCAGTTTGGATGGGTTCAAAAACCCAAAGCCGGTTTCGCCTGCCAAATAAATATTCCCGGCTTTATCAGTGCTGATGGCGCTGTTGCCAAAAACACCGTCCGCTTCATCAAAATTGTCGATCTTCCTGGTTTGCGGATTGAAACGGGAAACGCCTTTTTCGGTGGTCAGCCAGATGTTTCCGAGCTTGTCCTCAGTCGCTTCGTTAAATACGTTCCCGGCAAAGCCATCATCCTGCGAGTAAGCTATAAATGAATCTTTACTTTTATCATACCTGTCGAGCCCCTGGGGTGTGCAAACCCACATATTACCTTTCGAATCAAGGAACAATGAGTTGATAGAATTATCGCTGATGCCGCCTTTTTCTTTATCAGTGCTCAGGTATACTTTAAATTTCCGTGTCTTCGGGTCGAAACGGTTCAATCCGCCGCCGATAGTGCCTATCCATATGTTGCCGTCGTTGTCTTTTAATAAGCAGTTCAGGTGATTATTGCTCAGGCCGGATTTATCGCCGTCACTGTTATAATAATGTGTGAAAGCACCCGTATTGCTGTTGAAGATTTTAAATCCGGCGTCGGTGGCGAGACCGTACACTCCAGGTTCAATTTGTATAATATCCCGGAACACATCCTCATTAAACAAATGCCCGAGATTGGAATGATGATAATGATGTTTGAATTTACCTGTCGCCTCATCGAACTCATCAAATCCGTATTCTGTTAAAACCCACATTTTTCCGGCGGCATCATAATAGAGCTTCCTGATCTGATCATTACCCAAACTTGAGGGGTCGGAAGTATGCCGGAAGGTTTTGACCGTTTTGTTTTTCAGATCGAACCTGGTCAGGCCTTTATCAGCACCAAGCCATATCTCCGAATCGTGGATCAACATACCTGTTATAACCCGGTATTTTTTATCGAATGGATAAAAGTCGAACTTGTTCTGCCGGTGATCTATCTTGCTTACACCGTTTTTTGAACCAATCCAGACCAGCCCGGCTTCGTCCATATACGCCCGGCCGCTAGGCCAGTTATCTACACCCGCAACTTTTTCCCATGTTTTTGACCTTATATTAAGCCACCAATAACCTTCGCTGTCACCAACCAGCAAATTATCGGCTTTTAGGTTCAATAAGGTAAATGCCGGTTTCTGCGGGTTCAAAGGGTTGTCGACATGCAGGAATGTTTTGGTAGTAGGATCAAATTGGTATAAGCCTTTCCAGTAGGAGCCTACCCATATCATACCATCGTCCGTTTTAACAGCGGCCCATAGATCATTGGGATTCTTTTCAGAAGGCAGGAAAGCCTGTTTGTAATTATAAAACCGGTCGGCGACGACATCATATTTATTCAGCCCCTCGCCCCAGTTTGCAAGCCAGAGATATTTGCCGTCCTGAATAATGGCATTTACCGATTTGCCTTTCATCGCAAATGCATTCCGGGTATCCGGTAGATAATTTTTGAACGAGCGTGTTTGTTCAATGAAACGGTTAAAGCCATTATCAGTACCTATCCAAATCCGTCCATAACTGTCAGCCAGTAAACTCCAGATCTTATTGTTGCTTACTGATGCAGCGTTAGCATCTTTGTGATAAAACCGGGTAAATTTTTCTGTATTTGGATCAAACAGATTAAGGCCGTCCATCGTCCCGACCCAAATCCTACCTTTATTGTCTTCTGCAAGGGCATTAATGTAATTATTGGAAATGCTTGTGCTGTCGCCCTTTTTGTTGGTAAAAGTTTTAAAAGCATAGCCGTCAAACTTGCATAGGCCGTTTTCGGTACCGATCCACATAAACCCGTTGCGGCTTTTGATCACTGCTGTGGCATTCCTTGCGGGCAAGCCGTCCTGGATGGTATACCGGGATATCACTAAATTGGCCGTTTCCTGGTAACCGGCAGGCGCATTTTGCAGCATCTGCGCAAAGCCCGGAATCCAGCACAATAGAAAAACAACGGTAGCTTTCAGCTTCGCAATCACTCTCTCGGTCTAATTGGTTAATACTAGTAAAGCTAAAGTAACATTTTTATTATAATTGTTAAAATAACATTTAAAAATAATTGATTCTTAAACAATTGGGTTGTTTTTCTAAACCATTAAGATTTTGGGAATTCGTTAAATAAATCACCCAGAGGGTTGAATGGATAGACGTTTAAATAACAGGCCCGCTAATTTGGAGGAGTTATTTAAACAAACTACTATCAAAATGAATACTTTCAAAAGTTTAATGACCTTATCTGTCGCATTGTTATCACTACACCCTTATCCCGAAAATAAAGGCGGATCGCACGTCGCACATAAGAAATGCAAAGACGAAAATAGATCTTCCTATTTTAAGCTGGACCTAAAAAAAGATGAGAAAATCGGCAATGTATTTTCAAGAACGATCTCGTTTAAAGGAGAAGGTTTTACAGAAGTTGTGCATCGTGTTGGCGGAACAGGTATTTATACAGTAGTTGATCCTAATCCGGATAAGCCGGCATTTACCGGCATTTTTCGTTATGACGGCCGGCCAGAAATAAGTAATAAAGTCGAAATTTCTGAGCATGGCAAAGTATGCAGGTATGACGGAAAAGAAATAACCAATACCGACGGAAGCGGTGTCTTGTTCAATAGCTTTATTTGGGGAACACCTCCAGCTGATCTGCATCCCGGCGATACATGGACAGTGAATATTGCGCAACCCTGGGAGTTGGGCGGGCCGGGCTTACAAACAGTGAGTGTGATGGAAACTGATCCGGCTAACCATACTATACGGTTGAAAAGGGAAGGTAAAGGATCTGGATTTTTTGATAATGATATGCATCAGCTAATGGTGACAACCAAAGATGGGAAGACTGTGAAAATGGATATAACGCCGGGAGATTCCCATTGGACAGGCTATACTACATTTAAAAATGGACTGGTTATCAGCGATGAATTGGTGGTAACGCGCCCTGTCACGCTTACTTCGGACGGTCTGAAATTTACTGCATCGCAAAGGGAATACATTCTGCTAAATGAAATGCCTGCGAATAGTTTATAGGCGATAAATACATAGGTGATTACGACTTGAGTATAGCGATATTCAGTATATTTGAATTAAGCACACCAATTAAAAACATCACCTATGAGCCAGATTAAAAAAGAAGACGTAAGCCAGGAAGTTTTCGACCTGTATGATGATTATGCACACAGCCGGATAGACCGCCGTGCCTTTGTTCAGAAGCTGTCTATTTATGCTGTTGGCGGATTGACGGTATCATCGCTGATGAGCTTCCTGATGCCGGACTATCAGAATAATATCCAGGTAAAGGCAGATGATCCCCGGCTGGATTCCAGCTACATAACTTATTCCTCACCAAAAGGTGGAGGCAATATCAAGGCATTACTATCAAAGCCTAAAGATGCTAAGAGCAAATTAGGTGGTATTGTAGTAGTGCATGAGAACCGTGGACTGAACCCATACATAGAAGATGTAGCACGCCGGGCAGCATTAGCGGGATTTATCACCATAGCACCGGATGCACTGACGCCACTTGGCGGTTATCCCGGTAACGATGACAAGGGCCGTGAAATGCAGTCGCAAAGAAAACCCGCCGAAATGCTGGAAGACTTTATAGCTGCTTTTGAATACCTGAAGCAAAACCAATATTGTAACGGCAAAGTGGGCGTAGTAGGCTTCTGTTTTGGAGGTGGAATCTCCAATCAGATGGCCGTCCGCTTACCTGATCTGGCTGCCGCAGTACCGTTCTATGGTGCACAACCACCGGCTGAAGATGTGCCTAAAATACACGCGCCTTTGCTGTTGCATTATGCCTCATTAGATACCCGAATTACCGGAGGCTGGCCCGCTTATGAAGAAGCATTAAAAGCCAATGGCAAAAAATACCAGGCTTATATTTATGAAAACGCCAATCATGGTTTCCATAATGATACCACGCCGCGTTACGACAAAGCCGCCGCAGAGCTGGCCTGGAAACGAACTATTGATTTTTTTAATGAGTATTTGAAGTAAGCAGGAAGCCATCTGTTAAATCTTGTTAAAGACTTGTTAATCAATGTTAAATGCCTTGTCTCTTCGGTTGAGACCAGGTAGATTGGCGTTAACAACAAGACCGACATGACAAAAAATTACCTCAAGATCGCCTGGCGCAACCTGCTGCGCAACAAGTTATTTTCAGTGATCAACATCGGCGGACTGGCACTGGGCATTGCTGCTTGCTTGCTGATCTCTTTATATGTCCATCACCAGTTAAGCTACGACAGCTTTAACACGAAGAAGGACAGGATAGTGCGCGTCACCAATATGATGCATACACCGGAGAAGGATAACGTGAACATTGCCTTAACGCCTACCTTGCTGGCCACCACCGTACGCAATTACCCTGAGGTAGAAACAGCGGTGCGCTTCCAGCCGTTACGGGCAACGGTGAAAGTTAACAACCAGCTTTTTAAAGAGGACAACTTTTGCCAGGCGGATGTCAATGTGTTCGATGTGTTTAGCTTCAAATTCCTGGAGGGAAGCCCTGCACAAGCACTTACAGATCCAAATACTATTGTTTTGACTCAAAAGTCTGCCAGGAAATACTTTGGCACGGGCAATGCTTTGGGGCAAACCCTGGTTTGTAATAAAGTACCATGCCGGGTAAGCGCCGTACTGGAGGATATGCCGGATAATTCTGAAATTAAAATAGATGCCCTCCGCCCCAATGATTTTTATAAGACGACGAGCTGGCTGGCCGATGATTTCTCCGTGTATACTTTCGTGTTGTTCAAGCAGCAACCCGATCTGAAATCGTTCAATGCTAAATTGGCTGTGATCTCAAAAAAAGATATTCAGCCTGAATTGAATAAAGCGGGCGCAGTGCATTATTCAATTGATTTTAATACTGAACTTCTGCGCGATGTACATTTCAGTGAAGGCAAATTAGGGGATACGCCAAAAGGAGATAAGACGTTGGTGTATATTTTTTCTGTTCTGTCGGGTGTTATTTTGCTTGTTGCCTTGCTGAATTATATAAACCTTTCTACCGCCCGCGCTGCCGAGCGTGCCAAAGAAGTAGGCATACGAAAAGTGAACGGCGCCCTTCAGGGAAGCCTGGTTAGACAATTTCTTTTTGAATCATTTTTTGTGACATTGCTGGCACTGCTTATCGGTCTGGGTTTAACTGCTGCTGCACTACCTTTTTTAAATAGCCTGCTGGATATTAAGGTCACCGTAAGTCAATCCTTTCGAAGTTTGTTGCTGGTTTGCGGATTGGTTCTCACATCATCATTATTGACTGGTCTTTACCCGGCATTTGTATTGTCAGGTTTCTCCCCGGTGGAAGCCCTTAAGGCTAATTTTAAACATCAAAACAAAGGAATATCGTTAAGGAAAGTAATCACGGTAACCCAATTTGTGATCGCTACGGTAATGATAGCCGGGGCATTTATTATGAACAGGCAGATCAATTTTGTAGAACATCGCTCGCTTGGCTACAATCGCAACCAGGTATTGAATATTTCACTTCCCGAAGACTCTGTGGCGCTGTTGCAGGTGCCATCATTCAGGAATGCCTTGCAGGGGCTAAGTGTAGTAAAAGGCGCATCGGTTCAGACAGGTTTGGCTATAGATAATGGCGGCCAGGCCAAGTCAACTACCCTGGTCAAATCCGAAGGACGCAAACGGGAGCTGATGTCGAATTACTTCTCTGTCGACGATAAATTCATCCCGATGCTGAATATGAAACTGTTAGCCGGGCGTAATTTCTCAGAGCAAATTACTTCTGATAAAAAAGAAGGCTTTATAGTGAATGAAGCATTTGTGCGGCAGGTAGGATGGAAGAAGCCCATCGGCGAAGCTATCGAGGGATTCGATCATAAAGGACATGTGGTGGGCGTGGTAAACGATTTCCATTATACCAATATGCATAGCCCAATCGCACCACTGGTAATGGTTTACTCCTCCATGAAACCGCTTTCTGTATTGGTGAAGGTGAATCCTGCTGATCTGGAAAAAGTCAGAGCAGAATGGCAGAGGTTTTTCCCCGAATTCCCTTTTGATTATCAATTTATGGATGATGCATTTAATGCAGCCTATCATAAAGATGTAACCACCATCAGGTTGTTTAACTATTTTACTATCCTTTCCATCGTGCTGGCTTGCCTGGGTTTATATGGATTGGCTTACCTGATTGTATCTCAGCGAACACGTGAAATTGGCATAAGGAAAGTGTTGGGAGCGGCTTTTGAAAACTTACTTGTGCTGTTATCCAAAGGCTTTGTAAAACTGATCGCGATAGCAGCGTTACTGGCTATCCCAATTACATTGCTGGTAATGAACAAATGGCTTAATACCTATGCCTATCATATTCACATCCAATGGTGGCTGATGCTGATACCAATAGCTTTGATCCTTTTGATATCGATCTCTGTGATCGGATACCAGGTGATCAGGGTAGCGCTAACCAAGCCTGTAAAAAGCTTGAGAAGCGAGTAAGGTAAAAGCCCCTTCAATGGAAAAGTTCTTTAGTTGTACGATTAAAGAACTTTTCCATTTTAATAATAAGAGTATCCGCAATTTAGTGTAACACGAACGCCAAAATCATTATCACATGCACCACTGTATTGAGTGCTACCAGGAAAATCATAACGCTGGTTTTTGAACCACCCATGCCTGCAATAATGTTGGCAAAGAAGAGTCCAAGCGTAACAGCCAGTATTGATTCAGAAGCATTGTAATAATAGATCAGGGCCGCCGGAATAGGTAAGATCAAAACAGCTTTTGCTAACAGCGAGATCATAAACCACGCCAAACGTTTATCTTTTTGGCTTTCTATAAACGTCCGTAGCCGGGCAGCAATTGAATAAGTTTTCTCAATAGTTTCTATGTGACTTTCACTGATAGTTGGTTGTAATTTTAAAGTACCCATGGTTTTATCTATTTGATTGTTTATAAAATATATTAATATCTTTTTATCCTTTATATGGGTAAATTTTTTATCTCCTAAAATCAGCTGCCACTTTTTGATCAGTTACGCTCATTGTTCCATACAAAGATATAGTTTTTGATAATAAAAGATAAAAATATCTTTTATTTTTTTAAGCGGGGATGTGGGGAGCACAAACAGGAAACCATTCCCCGATGAGGTGATGAACAAGATAGCTGACAATATATCCATCACCTTAAATAATATAAATTCCGAACGGAAGATATGCTGGGAACTTACCGTCCTTCTATCGATATATTTATTTATCACAAATATCAGTCGTTCAGCGGCCTCAGCTGCCGGGGAAATTTCACCAAATGCGGTGAAAAGCTGCCTGATCCGCACTTTCTGAGCTGGAGCAATATCCATTCTGCAAAACCTGATTTCCATCAGAAGGAATTTTTTGGAGAAATTCTATTTGATCCATCTTAAAAAGACCAGCAACCGGGATAGTTTGGCCTAGGCACCAGGTTTTTAACGGCAATAATTTAGTTCGTTCAGGTCAGGTCCGGCACTTAGCTTTCAACATGCCAGAAGCTTATGTATTTGCAATTTGAATATTTTTGTCATCAACTATTTTCAGCTTCCTTACAACTTCAGCCAAAGATGCGGCCTCATCTTTTTCGTACCTGATGAGAGAGTTTAAATAGATAATTTAATGCGTTATTTTACTGATAGTTGCCGGGTAATATTTGTTTTTTTGCCCGGAATACTTTAGTTTTAGAAACTTAGAGTACATTATGAAATCCTATACCTTGTTCCTCCGCAAACGTGTAAAAGCCTATACCCTCACAGAAATTCTGGTAGTATTGGTTATCATAGGTATTTTGGTATTACTGGCATTGCCTAACTTATTACCTGCTGTGAACAAAGCCAAAAAGCTGGAAGCCAAACAGCAGCTGGCTTATGTGAAAACCCTTGAAAAAGACTATTTCTATGAACATTCCTCCTATTCAAAAGATTTGAATGAGATTGGTTTTATCCAGGAAAAGCTAAGCACTGATGGCAATGGGAAAGCGAATTACCGTATTGAGATTACCAATGCCACCAATACCACCTTTACCGCCAGGGCTACGGCGGTAAAAGACTTCGATGGCGATGGGCGGTTCAACGTGTGGGAGATCGATCAGGATGGTAACCTAAAAGAAGTAGTAGCGAATTAAAGTGATAATTGTAAAAATCCTAACCTTAACCTGCTTACTGATGATCTTTTTCCAGGATGTAAAAAGCCGCTCGGTATATTGGATTCTGTTTCCGGCTCTTGCGGGGTCATTATTGGCTTTACATTATTTTCAAAACAATAGTGCGATATGGTCGTGGCAGGCTGTAATTTTCAACATCGGGTTCTTTCTCGGGCAATTAGCACTGGTAACTATCTACTTTTCTATCAAAAACAAAAAACTGACCAACATTACTGCTAACTTGTTGGGGCTAGGCGATTTGCTTTTTATCCTGAGCATAGCCTTTTATCTTTCCATCTTTAATTTTTTGTTCTTTTACATCGCCAGCCTGGTAGTAGTGCTGGTATTTTGGTTGATCTGGCAGCGTATTTCATCAAATAAAAATAATAATATCCCATTAGCAGGGTTACAGGCCTTACTTTTTATTGCCTTTTTGTTGTGCGATTGGTGGCTTAAAGCAATCAGTTTAAACGATGATACGTGGATTTTGAACCTTATCACGAAATGAATATGATGGACGAGATTAATATAAGGACAGACGACCTGCATTGGCTGACTAAAGACCAGGCCTGGCATTACAAAGTATTACCAAAAGGAAGAACGGCACAACAGTTCACCCTTTATTGCGGGGATTCAGCGGATGGGGCGGCTTTACTTGAAGAGCTGGAAGTGCTTTTGGGCACTCCGGTTAAACTGGAACCGATTAATGACGCACAGATAGCCCGGCTGCTTTCAAAATATTATCTAAAAGAAAATGGGACCAATGGACAGGCCGCTGTACAATCTTCTTCAAACGCCGATGACTTTTTGATTAGTTTGATAGGCGAAGCTAAAAACCTCAAAAGTAGCGATATTCACATCGAAAGCTATGAGAATAAATGTCGTGTCCGTATCAGGATAGATGGTATGATGGTAGAGCGATATTTGTTAAAACGCGATGAATATCCGGCGCTGATCAACAAGATCAAGATACTCTCCAACCTGGACATTGCAGAAAAACGGCTCCCACAGGATGGTCGTATTAATTTTAAACAAGATAATCACCAGTTTGACATCCGTGTTTCCATCCTGCCAACACTTCATGGTGAAAAAGCGGTACTCCGTTTACTCAGTAATGATGCAACGGACATAGATCTCAATAAGTTGGGATTTTCCAAATCCGATCTCGACAATTACTTACAGGGGGCAATGAGACCCAATGGTATCCTGCTGATCAGTGGCCCAACCGGATCCGGAAAGACAACAACACTATATGCTACGCTTAAACTTTTGAATAAAGAGACGCGAAATGTGATGACTATAGAGGACCCGGTTGAATACACCCTTGAAGGGATCAACCAGGTACAGTTGAAAGAATCCATCGGGCTTACATTCGGGGCTGCGCTCCGGACTTTTTTGCGACAAGACCCGGACGTAATTATGGTTGGTGAGATAAGGGATATGGAAACTGCTGAAATGGCCATACGGGCAGCCTTAACGGGGCACCTTGTATTATCAACTATACACACAAATTCAGCATGGGGTACCGTATCCAGGTTAATCGATATGGGTATACCGCCATTTTTGGTGGCCAGTACCCTCAATACAACTGCTGCCCAGCGATTGGTACGTTTGCTTTGCCCGCATTGTAAGGAAAAAATGCCTTTTGATGAAAATCTTTACCCAAAGCAATTCAAGCCTTACAATACTATTTACCATCATCATATAGCCAAAGGATGTGAGCAGTGCTACTATACAGGATATAAAGGCCGTAAGGCTGTGTATGAGGTGATTCCCGTAGACCAGGAATTGGCCTTTGAAATTAAGAACGGCAATATGTATATTCACGAACTGTTAAAACAGCGTGGTATCGGTACTTTGGCGGAAAATGCTTTCCGCCTGTTTGAGGAAGGATCGACATCGATTGAGGAAATTTACCCGCTGCTATTTAATTACTGATAACCTTATGTACACAAAATTTACCCGCCTTATTTTTATACTTCTAGTAATTTGTTTTGCCGGTAAAGTGTATGGGCAGCAAAACAGGATCACTGCTATACAAAAAAAGCTGGACAGCTTATCCAAAACGGTGCCCGGACTTAATCAAAAAGTGCAGCTTAATGTGGTCGGCGGAACGATACAACAATACCTTACCGGTATCGCCAGTTCTAACGGTTTGAGTATCAGCGTTGATCCCAAATTGAATTTTGCTATCAGCGATTCTTATAACGATATCACGGCTTCCAACATTCTCACTTTTCTTGCACAAAAATATAACCTGGATGTAAGTGTTGTTGGTTCGATCATTTATGTGACGTCATACCAGGATCCGGCTCAATTTATAAAACCTGCCCCAAAACAAATTAATGCTAAATATAATTCTGCAGACAATACCCTGTCATTAGCTGTCAGCAATGACAGCCTGGTAGCGGTGGCTAAAAAAATCACCGAGGTATCAGGCAAAAATATCGTCGTGCCTAACTCATTGCAGGCTAAACGGGTATCAGGATTTATTGAAGCGGCTCCCTTTGAAACCGCTATGGATAAACTGGCTTATGCCAATGAGATCAAAGTAGTTAAAACCAACGATAACTTTTTTGTATTCCAGCCGCTGGATGAAAATGAAGAATTGTATATCAA